>Ga0136598_1000226_pt1 | contig 29606 bp, 34 predicted proteins | sample AntRauTorcE11899_FD_104790 | JGI IMG/M metagenome (GOLD analysis project Ga0136598, IMG submission 104790) | Saline lake microbial communities from Rauer Islands, Antarctica - Metagenome Torckler E11 #899 | ecosystem: Environmental > Aquatic > Non-marine Saline and Alkaline > Saline | place... | reverse complement strand
GTAAAGAACTGGTAACGGTTGTTAAACATATATAAGCCGCGTTCTGCATTTTGGCAGGGCGCGGCTTTTTTGTTTTTTGTGAGGTAATTAGTATTTGGTTATTAGTGTTTTAGGTAAGATTGTGGGGTGTTGAACCTCTATGCCAGGCTATTGGCATCAGCAGGCCTCAGTTATATCGTAAAGTCACGTCCATTACAGGCCGCTCGCCGAATCGTTTTATTCGGGATCTGAAGATGCAAAAAGCACTCTCTTTGCTCAGAGAAAAACAATATAATATACCTGATAGGTACAGGGTAGATATCTTCAGTGCAGTAATTAATTAAACTCAGAAAATAAAGAATAGGTGAGGTGTGTGGCCGTCTGAAGAGCTGCTAAACAAACGATAAAATCTTCCGACTCTGAGCGTTGCACATTTGCAATTTATATAATAACATTGTTATAACATTAATAAAAAAACTAGTGATGGAAACAAAAATCAGGAAAATCGGAAATAGCCTTGGAGTAACTCTTCCCAAGCAATTGATTGACGAACTTCACCTCAAAAGCGGAGATAAATTAACCATTGTTAAAAATGGGTCTAATTTAGAGCTTAAACCTATAGATCCGGAGTTTGAAGAATGGGCAGAAGCGTATCGCGAGGCAAATACAGATTATAAAGATGTATTGAAAGAACTGGCAAAATGATAAAGTTCATAGATAAAGCTACTATTCTGGCTTTTCATCAGGATCAGGTAAAAATCTATGGCGGTAAACAAGGCGTTCGTGATGAAGGGTTGTTAGAATCAGCACTTGCCCAGCCACAAGCAAGTTTTGGCGGAGAATATGTCCACGGTACTATTTTTGAGATGGCTGCCACCTATGGATTTCATTTGTGTAAGAATCATGAATTCATTGATGGAAACAAAAGAACGGCATTGGTTGCAATCTATACCTTTCTTTATGTGAATGGTTATCTCTTAAAAGCAGATAAAAAAAGCCTGTATGCTGTGATGATAGATTTGGCAAATGGGAATCTTGAAAAAGAAGAGCTTACTAAATTCCTTGAAGTTAATACAAAAGAAAGAGCTTAAGGTAAGAGTGTAATTTCGTTCGTCAATCTAACAATCCCGCACATAAGCTGCAGGCACAAATGTGTTAAACCATAACAAAATTAAGTCCGGGTCGGCAAGAGTGTCGCAGTACATTTAGACCTTACCTGATGACGAATCATTCGTAGCAACGGGTACGTACCAGAACCGGTGGAATTGACTGATAACCTGAATTATCTGATTACAGTGGATGAAAACACCTATGATCCCAGCAGAACATGGGGAGACGACAGGGAGACAGCGATGGGTGATTTTCATCCTATATCCTGGTACCAGGAATTTGAAGGAGGGCGATCGTTTTATACTTCTCTGGGCCATATCCCCGAATCATTTGAGGATCCATGGTTTCTGGCTCATATATATGGTGGAATCTATTGGGCTGCAACAGGCTTAGGCTTATACGAATAGATGCTGATAAATCATAAATCATATCGATAATTCGAAGCTATAACTTGGTAGATCATGGAAAATAACAGCAGAAGATCATTTCTAAAGAAAACAGCATTAGCTATGGCGGGAACAGGATTATTTCCAATCGTTCCGCATAATTTATTTGGGGCTAATGCACCCGGAAATCGTGTTAATATCGGTGTGATTGGATTAGGGTTTGGAATTACAAATATGCGGCATATGATCAATGGATCCTCATGGGTGCACTGTGTTGCCTTGTGTGATGTTGACCAAAATAAACTGGAGGTCAGAGCCGGTGAAATGAGAGAAGATTTTCCGGAGAATACAAAAAATATGAAGTTATACACTGATTTTCGTGATCTGCTGGATGACCAGGATATTGATGGTGTGATTATTGCCACTCCGGACCACTGGCATACATATATTTTTGCAGAAGCATGCAAAGCCGGAAAAGCGATCTACATCGAAAAACCAGTTGGTCATACTGTTTCAGATTGTGAATTGATGGTGGATTTGCAGCGCAAACACAATAATGTAGTGCAGACAGGATTGTGGCAAATCAGCCTGGATTATTTTAAAGATGCATTTGATATTTTGCGTTCCGGGGTGCTGGGTGATGTATACAAAGTACACGCTTTTATAACAGGTGGTACGAACCCTGCAACTTTTGAAATGCCACAGACTGTGCCTGACACATTGGATTACGATATGTGGACCGGCCCCGCTCCCAAACATCCATATGCCAACGAAAAGATTCAAAACTGGAGACGTTTCTGGGATTATGGGGGAGGAGGACAAACAGACTGGGTACATTACCTTGATTCGGCTCTTGATGGAATGTCTGCACTGGGCCACAAACGAACTTATCCAAAATCGATCTATTCGTCTGGTTATAAACATCCTGATACCATGTATGATGTTCCTTCACTGCAGACTTCCATATTTCAGTTTGATGATTACCAGGTTGTATGGGAGCAGCAGGTTAGTAATTTATACAACCGGAGCGATGGAGTAGCCTGGATTGGAAGCAACGGCACACTGGTCTGTAACCGCACAGGTTATGAAGTGATTCCTCAAACTTCAGATGGCAGGCCTGTAATCGCAGAAGTCAGAATGCAGGGTTCATATGGGAATCAGTACAATCATATGATAAACTGGGCAAACTGCATCAGAGAAAATAACCCGGATACAAATAGTCCGATTGATAAAGGTTCTTATGCAAGTCTTCTGGCCGCGATTGCAAATATTTCGCACAGAATGGACAGTCAAAGCCTGGAATATCTACATGAAGAGAAAAAATTTCGGGACAATCCGGAAGCTGATAACTACCTGGTTAATGAATACCAGAATCATTGGGAGTACCCGACACTGTAGAAATTTATAGTTTAACTATTTTTAAAATAATTTTGCCAAATGGATCATTGCATCGAGAACTATATTGGCTTAAAAAAGCAGTTAACTACATAATTATAGTTACCATCGAAAAGAATGGTATGACTTTTCAATATCCGCTACTTAACATAGTGGCAGCCTCTCTAATTTGTTAAGATCAGGAATCCTCAAGAAGTATTTACAATAAAAATCAGACTTGAGTTCGATTCATAAAACGTGGAATACAATCATTGGAAGTCCCCTTGGGTATTCGACTTGTAGCATATTTTCCAGTTGAAATCAATCGGGTAGACCTCTTTTTTTTAAAAAAATTTTGCCGATTCGCCCATCTTTTTGCGCTTACAGAGACAGGAACCTTTTATTCAACCATCAATTAACCTGTCATTATTATGGAAAATCATATAAATCAACAAAAGAAAACATTTGGAGTATTTGCTTCAGTACTTATTACATCAGTTTCGATTCTTATTCTGTTCACATCCTGTTCAGAAAGCGGGACTTCTGTTGGCCCGGATGAACCTCAAACATTTGAAGAAGTCATAGCACTGGGTAACGAAACCGAAGAAATTCCTGACTCCAAAACCATTGACACCCTGGCTGTCAGCGAACCCGTAGCTCAGGACCGCCAGGTGGAAGAAAATGGCAGTACGGAATCACAGCGCTGGATCTGTACGACAAAAACCTTAAGCGTGCTCGATGGCAACGGACAGTTTCCGCTGTTTAACACCAACGCCGATGTGGTCTATCCAGGAAACTTGCTGCAGGGCAAAACGCTGTCGAATGCCACTCCGTCACCTATTGTGGTTGAGAGAGCGGGAGGAACCATTTCATATAACCTGACCAATGGCAACCTCTCATCAACATTTACCGTCGACCGGGTAAGCAAAAGCTCCATTCAGGATGCAATGAACAATATTATTGCCAATTCCGGCGAAGAAGTTCCGGCCAAATTCCAGCTTGAAGTTCAGGAGGTTCAGTCTGAAAGTCAGCTGGCAGTGGAGTTGGGACTGAACATCAGCACCTTTACCACCAAAGTGAAGTCGAATATGTCGTTCAGCACAGATCGTGAATACAATCGATTTCTTGTAAAGCTCAGCCAGGAGTACTACACCATGAGCTTTGACCTGCCCACCAGTCTCAGTCAGCTTTTTGACGAGAGTGTTACACCCGAACAGCTGGCTACCTATGTGCAGCCGGATAACCCTGCGACTTTTATCTCCTCAGTCACCTATGGACGCATCTTTTACATGCTGGTAGAATCCACTTCCTCCAGCCAGGAGATGGAAGCCAAACTGAATGTCTCATACGGATCCTTTAGTAATGAAGTGAGTGGCAGTGTGGATGTCGATAGTTTTCAGGAGATGAACAATGTGAAGATCAAGGTTATCGCCTATGGCGGAGATTCCGCAGGATCAATCAGCCTGGCAGGAGAACGTACCATCGAAGCTATAGCCGGAAGACTGGAAGAAAGCACCAATATCCGTACCGGACTTCCACTCTCTTATGTCGTGCGAAGTGTGGAACGGCCGGATAAGATTGTGGGAACCAAAATTGCCACCGAATACGATGTAACCAACTGCGAGCTGAAGGGAACCTTGCCGCCGCAGGGTTATCAATCGCTGGTGGATTTGTTTGATGATGGAATTGGAGCAATGATTCATATCTCGAACAGCAACGTGGTTGTGTATAATAAAGCAGGTACGCAGTATGCGTGGTACAATGGAAACTCAGGCGATGTTCTGGGCACTTTTGAGATTGATGATCCGGATGGTCCGATGGGTGCCAGCACTTTAAACGGTATTGGTGCAGGAGTACGGTTTGGGGATAATGGTCTCTACATATTTGACATGGACGGATTGCGGGTTGAGTTCATGAGTTATACTTCTTCAAATTATACGGGCAATACTCTTCCATTGGCACCTATCGGAACTTACAACCAACAGAATGGGGCTAACCGCGTGTCGCTGGTTAACGAAATATTCGGCAACAGCGGCAACTTCCAATTTGCCAACCGCGGTTTCGGAGCTGTAACACGCGTTGGGTCTGAGTCCATGGCCTACTTTACAAAAGATGGTGATGAATACGCTCTTTACAACAGAACTGGAAATGGCACTTGGGGAAATCCGCTCGAATCAACTACCTGGTACAACAATAATGCGAATGTGGATGGCCAAAAGTTATTTGACCGTGTGGGAGCTGCTACGCCTATTTCATTTGGAGGCGGAAGCGGTAGATGGTTATTTATTAACGAGACCGGCGACGAACTGATGGAATATTACTCGACGCCCGAACGGAAGTTTGAAGGTCCATGGGTGATTAATTGACGGAGAGCCTTCTATTAGGAATTTCATCAAGACAGGGAAGGTGCTTTTGGGGATGGTAACATCGTCGGAAGCACCTTTTTTTTATCTATTCGATAATGTCTCAAGATCTCTATTATTTCCTGATGTTTAAACAATTAACTCCATTTACCGATAATTCTGAAGCGACATACTAAGTTGAAATCCGCTTCCGGCAATCGATAACCAACGGCAGATTATGCGTTTTAAAAAATAAATTGAATGACAGTTTCCCTTATTACTTATCTGGGATTATGGGGGAGGAGGACAAACAGACTGGGTACATTACCTTGATTCGGCACTTGATGGAATATCTACATGAAGAGAAAAAATTTCGGGACAATCCGGAAGCTGATAACTACCTGGTTAATGAATACCAGAATCATTGGGAGTACCCAACACTGTAGAAGTTTAGAGATTAACTATTTTTTTTAAAATAATTTTGCCGATTCGCCCATCTTTTTGCGCGTACAGAGACAGGAACCATTTATTCAATCATCAATTAACCTATTTATATCATGAAAAATCTTTCGCATAATTGCGCAAATAATACACTCAGACTACACGGGATAATTTTGATCCCGGTCAGTCTGGTATTAATACTGTTCTCCTCATGTTCGGAAAACGGAACCTCAGTGGATCAGCCCATCAACACTGAAGATGTAAGTGGATATCTCCAGGAGCTCCCTTCCTGGTCTCAGTTCTCCCCACCGGGTCAAACCCAGCCGCCTACAGCTGCCGGTGAGGCTGAGGTTGAAGTGGATGATACGCTTGATGTGGAAGTTATTAACGAAGATGGCAACACGGAATTTCTTGCAGATGTAGTCTATTCATGCCAGGTGCAGCCTTTTACGCTCACCGACAACCCTCAGCAGATCGCCATGTATTCCCCCGACCGCGAGATTCTCTACGCCGGCGGACTGATTCAGGGCAAGAGCCACCGTGACGGACTCGGCAGCCTCTTGGGACTTCCTATCGCCGAACGAGCACCGGTCAACGTTTCGATTCCAGGACTGGCCAACGACGACAATTTCCGCACGGTGGATCGCCCCAATCAGGCTTCGGTAGACCAGGCCATCGGTTCGATGATCGGTGGGGCTACGGCGTCTGGCCTCTCAACACCAAGTTCTATCTCCTTTAAAATGGAGACCTATCACAGCGAAAAGCAGTCGGCGCTTCAGATGGGCCTGTCGGGCAACTACCTCGGGTTTGAGGGATCGGCCAGCGGCAGCATTGACAAGCAGCGGTCAGAAACCACGATTACGGCGCAGTTCTACCAGAAGATGTACGAAGTGGTGGTGGAAGCCCCGCAAAGTCCCGGCGATTTCTTCAGTGAGGACTTTACCGAAGCCAAACTTCAACAGCAAATCAGTCAGGGACGCATTGGCCCGGACAACCTGCCGGTATATGTATCCAATATCGTATATGGCCGGATGATGATGTTTTCACTTACGTCCACTGCAAGTGAGTCGGAAATTCGCGCAACGATGCAGGCGGGATATAATTCCATCGGCGGAAGTGTGGAAGCAAATTTGAATGCCAAAGAGAAAAAAATCCTGTCTGAATCGAAGATCAAGATCACATCCATCGGCGGTGATGCCGAGGCAACCCTTTCCATGATCCGCTCTGGCGACTGGTCGCAGTACTTTACCAACAACGCCCCGCTCTCTAGCGCTTCGCCGATGAGCTACACCTTCCGAAACCTGGGTGACGGAAGTATTGCCAGTGTAACTGAGACAACGGAGTACAATATCCGCTCGTGTGAAGCCAAGCAGGCTACACCGGGAACGTTTAATTTTCTGGATGCTCAAAATCTGTCTCTTCCTGTTTCAGCTCCCGCAAATGTTCTGATGGGCGATATGAACAACGATGGTAATCAAGATCTTATTTACAATCACCTAAGTGCCAATAGTAATGAAACAGCCGTTGCTTTTTCAAACGGAGACGGCACATTTACAATGAGCTCTATTTTTACTCACAGCGCCACACCGGCTGACGGCTGGAGCCAATATGTGTTGAAAGTGGGAGACTTTAACAACGACGGATCGGATGACCTGGCCTGGGGCAGGGTCGAATCCACAAATACCACCTATATCGGCCTCTCAAACGGCGACGGTACCTTTGAAGAGATGCCAATGTTCACGAAAGGTGGCGGCGGCTGGGCTACAAGTTACAGATTTAATATAGGCAATATTGACGGCAAGGATGGCGATGACCTGGTCTGGAATGAGTTGAGTAACAGAAACAGAACCTATGTTACTTTTTCAAATGGTGACGGCACATTTGGAACAGGGAATTTTGAATCAACAACCGGAACCTTCCAGGATCATCCTGAAGCCGGCTGGACCGGGAATGAAGGTTTTTCTGTGGCCGATTTTGACGGAAACGGCCGGGATGACCTGATCTGGTACACCCAGGGCGAGAACATTCATCATGTCTATTTTGCTGAATCGGTAAATGATGAACCGGGATCCATATTTAATTTTAGAGGTCGTTTTGACCGTGGGTCAACCGGGTGGACGAACTACAAAGTAGTGATTGGAAATATTGATGGGAATGCCGGGGCAGATCTTGTATGGATGAATCCACTGGGAGTGGATAGTAGCCCTATTCATAGAGATCTGACTACCGGAGGCACTCCTGCCCTTGTAGAAGGTTCTTTGCAGTGGCTAATCCGTGAAGAAGGTCCGTACCTCTGGCAGATTAAGCTTCTGGACGTGAACGGAGACGGGCGGAAAGACTTCCTGGCCAATTCACTGGAAACCGTTAATCACATGGTGATCGGTCTTGGTAAAGACGATGGTGATTTCGATTTCTCCCGCTTCACTCAGGATCATCCTGCAATCGATCAATGGGAGCAGTTCAAGATCCTGACCGGTGATATCAACGGAGATTCGCGCGAGGATGTGGTACATGTAAATGCTGATGCCACGAATACCGTGTATGTGGGACTTTCAAGAGGTAGTGCGCAGTAAATGTGCATGAGCAACTGATCGATATACTATTTATTAAGAGAGAAGGTGCTTTTGGTGTTGGAAACATCGCCGGAAGCACCTTTTTTTATTTATTCAATAATGTCCCAAGATCTTTATTATTTACTGATGTTTAAACAATTGCCTCCATTTACCGATAAGTCTGAAGCGACATACTAAGTTGAAATCCGCTTCCGGCAATCGATAACCATCGGCCGATTTAGCGTTTTAAAACAAATTGAATGACAGTCTCCCTTATGACCTTTGAAACCATTAGGTTGCAGGCGAACCCGACCAACGCAATAATGAATGAAGATCACATCGCCCGTTTGAATAATCTGGAAACTCTCAGAGAGGAGATCGTTTCCCAATATGACGCTTACACTTCGGATCAGCTTACATTTAAGCCAGAGCCAAACCACTGGAATTTGCTTCAGGTTCTCGATCACATTGTTACATCCGAGAAAATGTCGGCGAACTACATCAAGCGACAACTGGCCGGCAATAAATATCCACCCGCAACCGGGTTAAAGTCGTCGGTTCGGTACGCCATCTTGAAATTGGCGCTTAAACTTCCATTCCGGTATAAGGCACCCTCTATCGTAGACTCAACAGGCAAAACAACCAATTTGAACAATTTGCAGGAGAGCTGGAAAACGATCCGTCAGGAGTTTCGCACCATCATTGAAAGCACTGATGAGGAGATTCTAGATCTTGGCGTCTATAAACATCCGCGCGCGGGGTTGCTCGATATGGGACAAACCCTTCATTTCATGGAAATCCATATCCGGCACCATCAAAAACAGATCGATCGTGTAACCGGGCATGAATATTTTCCTAAATAAATTCCAACAAATTGCGATCAGCAGAAACCCGTGATTTATGCCACACAAGCCTGATTATCAAAACCTTAACCGAATAGCTCGCCAGCTTCGGGAAGCGCTGGAGCTGACCCAATCCCCCAATTTTCGATATCTATCTTTTGCTCCGCCGGGTCATTTCTATTCCCCGATTCCGGATTACGAATCAATTAAGTCAGGCAGTCATCGCTACTTTAATCCCGGGAATAAAGAAATCCCCGGCCTGTATCTGAACCTGCCCTGGCAGCTGGATCTCCTTAAGCGGTTTTCGGAGTTTAGCCCTGAGATTCCCTGGCCTGCGGAGGGTAAAGGCCCGGAGCAGAGATTTCACTTCAACAACATCTATTTCAGCTATGGAGACGCCGTCACTCTTTACTGTATGATGAGAGAGTATCGGCCAAAAAGGATTGTGGAGGTCGGTTCAGGTTACTCCTCAGCAGCTATGCTCGACGTTGACAACCTTTTTTTAAACGCCGATACAGCGTTTTCATTTATCGATCCTCATGCACAAAGGCTGAAAAAACTGTTGCCAAAAGAAGATTTGGACAGCATCAGGCTTATTGAGCAACCGGTGCAGCAGGTTCCGGATTCAGAATTTACGGCCCTCGAAAAGAATGATATTCTATTTATTGATTCCTCTCACGTGTCCAAGGCGGGGTCTGATGTGGGGCACCTGGTCCACCGAGTGCTGCCAATTCTTGCATCCGGTGTGATTGTTCACATACACGATATTTTCTGGCCATTTGAGTATCCCAAAAAGTGGCTGAAAGCGGGCCGGGCATGGAATGAGGCATACCTCGTACTCGCGTTTCTACAGTTTAATCCTGCATTTGAAATTCTTTTCTTCAACTCCTACCTCGAAAAACATCACAAAAAACTACTGCGTCAAAATCTGCCGCTGATGCTGCGTCAGCCCGCATCAAAAATGACGTTTGGGAACTCTAGTCTGTGGATCAGGAAGTTGTAGCAGGTTTTTCTCTGGTGCCTGAGATTCTCAGTCGAGCTCTTTGATCCTGATGTTCCGAAATTCCACACCCTGCCCTTCAGCCTGCAGGCCGATGTAGCCTTCTGTCAGTAACGTGCCGTCAACTTTTAATTCCGGATCAAATCCGTTAACAACACCGCCGCCAATTTGAGGCTGAGAATATTGCAGAACCTCCTCACCGTTCACTTTATGAATGACCAGCGAATCTTCATAGACAATCAGTTCACCACTCACCCATGCATCCCAATCATACGTTTCAGACGACGAATTTATGCAATGCCTTGGATCAACTTCGCCTTCAAATACTACATCTGTTCCCGGAGAGCACATATTTCCTGTGGGCCGTGAAACACCCTCCTCTTGCCGGGCCAGCATTTGATACTCCACGGAAATCGGCCAGTCCTGTTCTTTCAGTATTGATTGAGGAGACTGCGAATGAAACATGATCCCGCTATTCCTGATCGTGTAGTCCGGGGCATCTTCCATCCACTGATCGGTGAACCTGTAATCAAATATGAGATGAAACGACGAAAACGGTTCATCGTAAAAAAGATGGCCATAGCGGTTGTCGAACGTATCATAGTCATCGTAGTTGACCTGAATCACGCCGTCCTTCACGCGAAATGTATTCGCATAGTTTTCGCCCGGTTCGTGATGATGAAATTTTGCAGTCCAGCCGTCTAGATTTTGCCCGTTAAAAAGGGTGCGCCATTCACTCGTTTCACTTGTGTCAGTTTCAGTATCTCCGTTGCATGATAGCAGGATGAAAGCAGCGGCAGAAGCTAACAGAAGGCTGTAAATTTTCTTATTCATATAGCCGGACATTTATTCAGAATTCAGATTCAGATTGAGTTTAGAATGCTTTGTTAAATGTATGCATCACAGGTGATGAATAACAGTTATTCTTTCTTTGACGGGGCCAATAGATGAATTATTCCTGCAAATGATATTTGATGACATTGCAGGACTTATAAAACTTTAACCTGAATCTTTATCAAAAAACTTTCACCAGTTTCAACACTTTTCTGCGCGTATAGAGTCAGTCACCTACACCTAATTCTAACCCAGATTTTAGTACAATGAATAATTCACAAACATCCTGTTATCAAAAGTTTAACCATTCCTGGATACTTATTGTTGTTATTGGCGTTTTGCTGGTTACCGTCAGCTCATGCTCCGACAACAGTGGAATCACAGGGTCTGACGATGATGAGAATGGAGAAGTTGAAGAACTCAATGGCATTAATGCTGATGAACTGGAAGCTTATGAAGGTGATTTAGGACTTATCATTAATACCAGGGATTTAGTAAAAAAAGGATATAATCCTGCGAAAGTGAACCTTACGACAACCGCCACTGAAGATAGCTATGACCAGGAATTAGTTATCGATCCTTTTACTAATATTGCACAGCTAAGGCTGTCAGTTGAAAGTTTATCTGAAAGCGCAGCGGCAGAACTTAGAAATGGTGTTGGATTGGATGTTGAGGTCTTAGACACTCAAAATAATATAATTACCTCCGAAGATTATAGCATCATTTCATTCGAAGAAAACGAAAATCAAATAAACATAGATGCATCTGATTTAGACTATCAATTTCAGGATTTAAATTTTAATGAAAATGTACACCATTTTTTGCAACCGGTTGATGCAAATGGAAACTACAGCAATGATATTGTCTGGAAACCCTCAAGTGCTTTGGATACCGGAGTGAGGTTAATAGAGAGATCATCGTCATTTAATCCGGTTAAAACCAGTGAACAATTTTTGTTGTATAAATTCCCTAATGAAAACAACGTTTTTGCTTTCTATTCAGCCAATACCAGTCGCATCATAACTATTGGGAATGAAACAAGAACTTTCAGACAATCGGGAGCCTATTCTTATCCTTCTACTAACCCGGGCAGTTTAAGTGATGATTACAGATTTAAAATTCAGAAAGAATCGAATGGCTTATATACGATCAGGGGAGGTGCTGACAATAATCCATTGAGACGTTTTGGTAACAGTGGCGATATTAATTGGCATACAAATACTTCCGGTACTATACAGTATTTTAGAATAATAGCATTAGATACAGACTGGGAATCAACAGAGTTAAATACTGAATATCTTCAACCTATTTTGCCTTCGGTTGAGACTTCATTTGGCTTTAACAGTACTCTTAAAAATTGCGGCTCTGGTACGTTAGAGCAACAAGTGGGAATTGAGCGTGAAGTAACAACCACTTATACCAGTGCGTTTTCAGAGAGTATTGGATTAAGCGGTAGAATTACAACAAGTGTTGATGTTTCTGTAAGTGCAACTGCCGAAGCCAGTTTTTTTGGCAGTGGAGGTTCCGTGACTGGTGAAGTGTCTGCCGGATTGGAAGTATCTACTGAAGCGAGTTCAACATCAACAGTCTCAAACGAGGAATCTGTTTCAGAAACAAATATTTTCTTTTCTAATCGAACGGTAACTGTGCCCTCAGGAAGTGCATCTCTGGTGTATGATGCGTATCAAACATATTCCAATGTTAAGGTTCCTTATGTAAAAAGAGTAAGGCTCAAAGGGTCTCATACTCAGTCTTCAGAGGCTTTGTCAGGCCAGGAAATTGCAACACAGCTAAACTTTACAAATTTCTCCGGTGTTATTACAAATATCGGCTCTGATTATGTTGAAATCACCATACGCGGAAATATGGTTTTAGATAATATTGTAGATACTCAAACCGAAGTAAAAGATGTTCCGGCAAATTGTGACTAATTATAAACGGCATTTAGGAAAGCGGCGGAAGCACCTTTTTTGGGAGCCAGTTTAGTTCTCGCAGATTAGCGCAGAGTTTTACGCTGAGTTACGCAGATGATTAGAATACTCAGCGAAAATCAGCGAGAAACTAATCTGAGTTAGAACTTCGGTTCGGCCTCATCCAAATCACGGAACTGAAGTGCGTACAGATGACTGTACAAACCGCTGTTGTCAATCAGTTCGGTATGGGTACCTGATTCAATGATTTTGCCATTTTCAAGCACCAGGATCAAGTCGGCGTTCTGTACGGTAGAGAGCCGGTGAGCGATGACAAAGGTGGTACGGTTGTTCATCAGCCGGTAAAGTGCATCCTGCACCTGGGCTTCCGATTCGGAATCGAGCGATGAGGTGGCTTCATCCAGCAGCAGAATGGCGGGATCTTTCAGAATGGCACGGGCAATGGCAAGACGCTGGCGCTGTCCGCCGCTTAGTTTTACCCCTTTTTCGCCTATTAATGAGTCATATCCTCTTGGCATTTCCGTAATAAATTCATGTGCATTAGCCGCAATTGAAGCATTGATGACTTCATCATCTGTTGCATTCAGATTTCCGTATCGAATATTTTCTTTTACGGAAGTACCAAAAAGATGCACCTCCTGTGGAACCAGTGAAATCTGTTTTCTAAGGGATTTGATTTTATATTCTCTGATATCTTTGCCATCCAGGTATAGGGTTCCTTTCTGCGGATCATAGAACCGGGGGATGAGGTTGAGCAGCGTGGTTTTACCGGCTCCGCTTGGCCCCACGAGAGCGATAGTCTGGCCGGGTTTTGCTTCGAAGGAGATCTCCTTCAGCACGGGACGGTTTTCATCATAACTGAACCACAGGTTTTCTACGCGAATGGCTCCTTCAACTTCATCAACATCCAAGGCACCCGGCTTGTCTTCAATTTCAGGGATCTCTTCCAGCAGTTCAAAGATTCGCTCTGTTGCCCCGGCGGCCGTATTGATGGCGGCATAGAGCCTGGAGGTTTGGCTGACCGACCTGGAGATATTAAGTGCATAAATAATGAATGCAACCAGGTCGCCGGCAGTAAGTCGTCCGGCAAGAACTTCTCTTCCTCCATACCAGAAGATGATGACCAGGGTGCTCAAAAACAGGATCCCGACTCCTGACCAGAAAAGCTGTGTGAGCACCACCTTTCTGCGGGCTGTTCCGAATAGCTGTTCAACCGCACTGTTGTAACGATCCACCTCATACTCTTCTCTTACAAACGCCTTTACAAGCCGTATGGCTCCCAGTGCGTCTTCGGCGACGGCCGTAGAGTCGGCCAGGTCGTCCTGTATGCTTCGGGAAAGTTTCCGGATTTTCAGTCCGAAATAGCGAGTAGCGATGGTGATGAGGGGCACCGTCAGAAAAATGACAATACTGAGTCTCCAGTTGAGAACCACCATTAATGCTACTGATCCAATTAGTGAAAATGTGATTGTGAACATTTGTGGCAGAGAGTCGGTCAGCGCAGTACGGATAGAGCCCACATCGTTGGTGAGCCTGGACGTGATCTCTCCAAGCCTGCGCTCCGCATAGAATCTAAAACCCAGCCTGTGAAGGTGCTCATATACGTTTTTTCGAAGATCGGTGATCACACGTTCGCCTACCCATTCCAGGTGATAATTGCCGGCAAAAGAGAAAAGAGCCTGCAGAATAAACAGCCCGAAGAGGCCTATGGCAAGAAGGTTCAGAAGCTCCCCGTTACCGGCTTCGAAAACGGCGTCAAGAAGCTCACGCAGGCCAAGCGGAACCGTAAGCCAAATGCCTGATGCAATCAACACTGCCAGCGTGGCCAGATAAAAGCGGAACCTGTACGGCTTGCTGAGCGCAAAGATATCGCTGAGGGTCGTTCGGAGCGATTTTATGCTCTTCTGTTTATTTTCGTTCTGCACGTTGTTCATTAATCGGGTTAATCCCTAATGATAAATAATTCGTTCCAAAGAAAGAGAGTTTTTGAAATATGTTGTTGAACTTCAGGTATATGCCCTGCTGCTTATTTGCCAGGGCTGTCATAAGTCTCGTATCTTTACAACCTGCAGAAGGATAAAAGGCTAAACGAAATAGCATCACTTACCAGTTCAATTCCCTAAGAAATCCAGGATATTCTCCAGCCGGGATGTTTCACCTTTATATATTTCTGTATAATTACACCGCATACAAGTTACGGTTGTATATTTTTTGTTTTGAATGTTGAAGAATTTAGTGAAACCACTTCCGGTAGCCTGAAACTGATCGGTTTCAAACTTCCTGTTTTGGCATTTTGGACATTCCCAGTTTTTGTGCTGCATGGTTTTGTATTTAATCGTTAGAATAAGGATTCGCCTATCGTCGCTTTAAGGTGAAAAACTCCGAGGCATTAAAGAACATATTGTAAAATTGGCTGAACATATTTGTGATGGATTCGTCAAAACCAGCTTCTGCTTTTAACTCTACACAATCTCCGGCCTCCAGCTTCACCCCGGCAGGCTTGCAGGTACACCAATCCATTTTTACCCGAACCGTATGAAAACCAGGCCGGACCTTGATATCTATCCCATGATCCCATTTCAGATTAGCGACGTGTTGTTCATCTATGAATATTTTCAGTTTGCGGGCCATTCCGAAAAAATCCCTGCCGCGTCTTACGCGTATTGTTGATTTCTCAATCACCCAAAACCCCGACCATCTTACCCTTTGTTAGAATTTTTAAGCTTAGTTAATACCATAGTTACTGCCAGCAATATTAAACTGTCTGTCGAAAACTGCAAAAAAGGTCTAACGACTTTTTGGGATTATGCAGATTTTGATTCACTGAAAATTGAATGATAACATCAAATAATCAGGCGGACACAAATTATCTGACGTGGGGAATTTCGGTCAGATATTGTGTATACAGAGAGGCTGCCTGTTTCAGGTCAATTTGGTCCATGTCGAGCATGATTTCCAGTCCCTCAAGTTTTGCATCGCAGCCGCGGGCCTGTGAAATTTTGGATGTCAGGTCATTGGATTTCAACAACCCGTTGGTGATAACTGCTGACATGGACAGAAAGGTAGCAAGCAGACAGAGAACCTGCCATACCGGGATACCGAAAGAGACGAGTCCGCTGGCGGTTTCAATAAAACCGGCACCGCCCACACCGGGACCTGCTGTTAATGCTGCGGCCAGTGCACCGGCCACAATGGATGTGGTGATGAAACGGGATTGCCTCGGCTCATTCTTAATAAGATAATCAGCAACTTCCCGGCGTTTTGTTTTAATCCTGTCTAAAAGTGCATCTGCATCATTCATGGTTTTCACGATTATTTGATGTGATAGAATCAGTTAAATCAGCCTGAATAAGTAAGCAATTAAAACATTATAACGTGTACTGTAATGTATATCAAAAATAATGGACAAAATAACGAACGAGTTGCCTGTAGCACTCCAAATAGTGTCGAATTTGGCCGGGTAAGGGAAGCTTACCTGGAAGGAGGGGTATTGCCTGTTAATTTTGGAGGGCATATACATGTTTAGGTTAATCAGCCCGGCATCTTTATTTCAATTCCCGTCCCATAAATACTTCTATTTCAGTAATCTTTTCACCTTTAAATCGTATATATTCAGACATACGCCGGGAAGGCCTCTCACCACCAACCACTTTATAACAAACCATAAATTCGGGATGAGAACCAAGTATTTTCAAATCTTCGGCCCAGGTTTGACCGACATCAGGCCAGATATCTTCAATCATTTTGTCCCGATCTGTATAGGTTGCAAAATCACTGATATGTTTAAAGTCAGCGGTTAGTAATTCTCTCAATCCCTCTTTGTCAGAATCCTTATACGATTGATAATATTGTTTGATGATTTGTTGGTATTTCATATTAGCATTATTCCTTTGTGAATTTTGAAAACAAGTAATAAAGGAATTTATAGTTCAAATAATCAAAATTAGTAAAAGCCAAAATTTCTGAGATCCGGTGAGTATTGTCTGTTAATTCACAATGCAAATATTCACCGCTCATTCCAGTACATGCCGGGATTTTTCCCCGGTTTTCACAATTGGGGCAAGGGGTAGTTGATTATAACGGTTCGGCAAATAACCGGCGCGGCAATGACTTTGAATGTAAGCAACCAAATACTTCCGGTTGATTTACCGGTTATGCCTGAACAGTATTAAGGGATTTAATGTGTTTACTTGGCCGATTATTCGATAAATCATACATAGCCTGTAAATTCAGCCAGAATTCAGGGGAAGTATCGAACGCCCCGGACAACAGCCAGGCTGTATCCGGAGAGATTCCTCTTTTACCTCTGACAATTTCGTTAACCCGCTGAATGGGTATGTCTAAATGATCTGCAAGCTCTTTTTGAGTCAAGTCCATTGGTTCAAGATACTCTTTAAGAAGGATGGCGCCCGGGTGTGTGGTTACTCTGTTTTTTGGAATCATGATGATTCACCTGTTCTGTTTATGAATGGTAATCTACTATAGCAACGTCATATGCATTTGATTCCTGCGAGCGGAATACGATTCTCCATTGGGTGTTGATACGAATGCTATGATAACTTTTGTAATCACCCCGCAAGGCTTTGAGCCTGTTGCCGGGCGGTGATCTCAAATCATCAAGAGAAGTGGCAGCATTCAGTATATCCAGTTTATAGGTGGCAGTTTCAAGAATTTGGGTTGGAAGTTTCCGAACCTTGCTGCTCGAAATTCCATTAAACAGATCTGACGTTGCATTATCTCCGAATGATTTGATCATTCTTCAATTTAATGGATTAACGGTATCCATGCAACGAAATTGTTTTGTGAGGCCATAACGGTCTGGTCTTTCTGCGGCCAGGTTATCAACTCAAAAGTCTGGCAAGAAACCGGAAAAGGTCTGCAGGAAACACTGGTGTTATGTGTTTGGTTCAATGGTCCAGGGATTAATCACATCAACTCCTGAACCTTCCATATCCTGTGTATTTCTTGTAACAACTAAAAGATCATGAACCAAGGCTGTAGCTGCAATAAGTGAATCAATTGCCGGAAGTGGTTTTCCATTTTTTTCTGCTGTAGCCAAAATCTCGCACCATTTATTCACTTCTTCCATATTGATGTTCAGGACACGATTTTTGAACCGGTTGTTTAAATCCTCTTTGACCCATCGATTTAGCTCATTCTTCTTTTTCGAATCGTGTAATTTTTCAATTCCTTTTCGTAATTCACCAAAAGTAATGACGCTTAAATACATCGAAAGCTCATCCTGATCGGCGAACCATTTCAGAACATTTGGATTTGGTTTCTTTTTAACCAATTCTGAAATACAGCAAGTATCAATCAAATAGCTCATAGTTTAACTTGACGAGAAGGGGATTTATCTCGCTTCAGATCAATCTCAACCTGTGAAAGGGGAGATTTTTGAAAAAACTCAACCAAAGACGTCTTCGGTTGTTCTAATTTTCGATAATCTTCTGCCGAGAGTACTACTACGCTGTCTTTACCGTGCTTTGTAACCGTTTGAGGGCCCTCTTCGGATGCCTTACGGACAACTTCGCTAAATTTGTTTTTCGCTTCCTGTAATTGCCACTTTTTTGATTTTGTGATCATATACACCTCCATTTTCATCTAGTCTGTCTAGAACATACATATTTATAACAGATTTTAGAAGTGAAAATTACCTGTAGCAATGATGTGATTTACGACACTTAACGGTCTGGCGACTAAACGGCGAGGCAGTTAATTTTCCAAAGCCCTTAAACAAAACTCGTCCTGTTGAGCCGCTGGTAATTTGACAAACAGTTTACGATAAAGATTCTAAAATTGCTTTCGGCCTCTTATCTGCAATCTTCAAAAGCACTTTAGCCGGTCCCTGAGGTTTACGTCTTCCTTGCTCCCAATTTCGAAGGGTACCTACACTGATTCCAAGCAGGGAAGAGAATTCCTGTTGGGTCATGTCGTACTTTTTTCGGATCGCTGTAACATTTGGCTCTTCAATCACAGTATACCTGGATGGTTTGCGTTTGCCTTTTCGGATGTCTCCGGCCTGTTTTACGCTTTCAAGTAATTCATTAAACATTTCATCATTCATGACAGTTGTTCCTCAACCAGTTGTTTCAGTTGCTTCAATTGATCTGAAGTGAGATCATCCTTTTTGCTTTTTGGATACGCATAAAGCATATAAATTTGTTCATCCTCGGTGAAATAGTAATAAATCACCCGGATACCGCCTCGTTTTCCACGCCCTGATCCGGCCCATCTCAGCTTTCGGATACCACCACTACCTTTAATTATGTCACCGGATTCTGGCCTTACTGACAATTGCAGTTGTAGCAGGTGGTATTCCTCATCTGAAATTAATTTTTGCATCAGCTTCGTAAAAACAGAGGTTTCAAAGAACTCCATTCAATAACGTTTTGTTTCAGGAAAAGTACGTCAATGACGTATAATCTGCAACTGATAAATGAATTCTGAATCTGTTTTGAAATCTTAGAAGAGGGTAGGCAAATAACATATATTTAGGCAGTAGTGTCCGGTTAAGCAAAATATAAATTCTTGTAAGTCACTGTTGTACAATAAAATAAGTGCTGTAAATATTTTTATCGACTTGAACTCGTAGTTTGCCAGTAACTGCGGAGTTCAATTATTGATCAATATAGAAAATCATGTACACTGGCCGACTAATTTTTTCACAACTTATGGATGTAATTCCTAAATACAAATTTCGAAAGATCGTTGACCGACACAATGGAAATTACCGTGTGCGCCGCTTTAAATGCTGGGATCAACTTCTATGCTTGTGTTTCGGCCAGCTCACCTTTCGGGAAAGTCTAAGGGATCTGACCTCAACCCTCAATGCTCTGGATTCGCGCCGCTATCACATGGGAATCAAATATAAGGTCCCACTATCTACATTTGCTGATGCCAATCATACCCGACCCTGGCAGATTTATCAGGATTTGGCCATGGTGCTGATTGATCAGGCTCGCAAGGTTGTCAGTGACCAGAGCGAGTTGGAACAGACGGCAGATTCCATTTATGCCCTTGACTCCACCACCATCGATTTGTGTTTATCACTGTTCCCGTGGGCGGAATTTCGTCGCCAGAAAGCTGCCATCAAACTCCACACATTAATGGATCTGGAGGGCTCTATACCCACATTTATCCATATTTCCGATGGTCGTACTCACGATGTGAATGTTCTGGACATGATCCCAATTATAGCCGGGAGTATTTACATTATGGATCGTGGCTATATGGATTTCCAGCGACTTTATGATCTCCATCAGGCCGGAGGCCGATTTGTCATTCGATCCAGAAAGAACCTTCAGTTTTATCGCAAGAGTTCCACGCCAGTCGATCGAAGCACCGGCTTGCAGTGCGATCAATGCATTCGATTGACAGGCGCCAAGCCCAAAAATAAATACCCGGAACCATTGCGACGTATTCATTTGATCGATCAAGAAAACAATCAAAATATTATCTTACTGACGAACATGACAATATGTAGTGCTGAGCAGATTTGCCAGTACTACAAAAGCCGCTGGCAGATTGAACTTTTCTTCAAATGGATTAAACAGCATTTGCGAATCAAGGCCTTTTATGGCCAATCGGTGAATGCGGTAAAAACCCAGATCTGGACGGCAATCTGCAGTTACCTGATCATTTTAATAACTCAAAGAACAAATCATTTTAACGTCAAAATGCACACGAAGATGCAAGTTCTTAGTGTGGCCATATTGGATCGTATGACACTGAAACAGCTATTTTCTAATGAATCACTCACGGAATTTAATTCCCAACCCCATAACCAATTGGGGCTCTTTAACTTTTAACCGGACACTACTGATATTTAGGAATTAAGTTGTAATGTGTATAATTTTATATAAAATACACATTAACCAATTCGATACAATTATGCGAACAAATATAGTAATCGATGACGACTTGATGGATGAAGCCTTGAAGGTGAGTCGATTGAAAACGAAAAAAGATGCAGTTGAAGAAGGCTTGAAATTATTGGTCCAGCGTAAGAAACAAGAAAATATCAAAGACTTACGGGGAAAGTTTCACTGGAAAGGTGATCTGGAAGATATGAGGACTGAAGGTCAGTGATTTTAGTAGACACCAGCGTATGGATTGATTATTTCAACGGCATTAAAAACAAGGAAACCGATAGCCTCGACCGGATCCTTTCTGAGCAGACAGTGCTTATTGGAGATATTATTCTCACCGAAATTCTACAAGGTTTTGACAGTGTTAAAGAGTTTAGGTTAGCTACGCAAGCTCTTAATCCGTTAGACTGTGTTCATCTCGGAGGGAAGTCATTGGCAATTAAAGCAGCATCTAATTTTCGTTTTCTACGATCGAAAGGCGTCACAATTCGAAAAACGGTAGATATACTCATCGGTAGTTGGTGCATCGAACATGAAGTGGAACTGCTCCATAATGACAAAGACTTTGACCAGATTGCAACGCAGTTACCTTTACAGATTTATGTTGACTGACTTTTGTACACCAAATATATACAGATACGGGACACCTTGAAATAACAATGCGTCGTTTTTTATTTCAAAACAGACAGAAGATCCTGTTTCCCTGATTGTACTTCCAACATTTTGTTTGCAAGTGAGAATTGGTTAGTAGTCAGTAGATCGTTGTTTGTAGTGTTCGAAGTCAATATCTGCAACAATCCACATTCAACTAATAACAAACAACTGACAAAGCTCAGCTCCCTAAAAACCGAGAGATATAAGTTCTTCGATCTGGCTGTCGTAACGACTCGGATCGGTCCGGAAAAAAGCAAGAGCGTCCCTCAGATGAGGTTCTGCCTCATCACGGCGGCCCAGATTCCAGAGGCAGAGGCCAAGGGTGTGGCGTGTATTCATGAGTTCAGAATTGCCGGCCGGGAGTTGTTCGTTTCGCAAGATATAAGCCCGCTCGGCATAGGGAAGAGCCTCTTCAAAGCGATTTTGACCGCGCAGGGCATCGGCCAGTCCCTTAAGCGGGTACGACTGACGTATGTGATCTGCCGGTAGCAGGCGTTCGCTGTGCTCCAGGCTCTCCCGTATGATAGTTTCGGCCTGTTCGTACTCTTCCATTTTCAGGTATACATTGCCGTAACTCTGCAGGATTCCGGCGATATAGAAGTTTTCATTTCCATATTCCTCCCGGAAAATGTCAAGTACATCCCGGTAGGTTTCGATAGCCTCTTGGAGCCTTCCGGCTCCGGAGTAGGTGCGTGCAGTGTTAGCATGAGCCGCGAGGGTATTGAGATGACCCGGTCCGAAAATCTCCAGTCGCATTTCATGCGCCTCAATGGCATAGGGGAGGGCCCTGTCGTACTCGCCCATGTTTTGGTAGAGACTGGAGATGTGGTTCAGTGTGGAGGCGATCTGTTCGTGAATATCCGGGTAGCGGGCCCGGCTCAGTTCCAGCGACCGGAACAGGTACTCCTCGGCCTTATCATAGTCACCGGTTCGACGGTAATTGGTGCCGAGATAAAAGATAAAATCATCGTACGTTTCTTCTGCTTCTTCACGGTTTTGTTCATAGATCGGTTGCATCAGCATCAACACAGAATCAGCCATGGCATACTCCTGGTTCGCATCCAGGTGGTAGGTGTAGTCGAGGTTTACACTTGCATACTCGAGGCTGTTCGGCTCGAGGTAACGGTTGGCAAGGTCAATGGCACGGTGCATCATGGCCAGGCCTTCTTCATACTTTCCGGCTTTGTCAAGAATAATGGATCGGTCGGCCAGCATGTTGATGTAAGTGAAGGAAGTTGTATCCTGTGTTTCACCATAAAGAGTTACGGCAATAGCAGATAGCGAATCCGCTTCATCCAATGCAATCAGGTTTGTGTAGATGTCGGCCATCATGATGAGCAGCTCTGAACGGGTGCGGGGATCATTAACCAGCTGGTTGTTGATATATGCCGTACTCATATCCACCATCCCGCGGGCTGTGAGTTCCTGGCCTCGATTCTGCATGGGATCGATCGACCGCAACGAACTGCCCAGTACGGATGCAATACGCATAGCCCGCATCGCTTCATTTTGTGCCCTTTGGGTCTCATCTTTTAATTCATTCGTGTAAAGAAGAACAACAATCACGAGTGAAATAAGGGAAAATACGGCGATAAAGGCTGCTGCCCGGTTTCTGTTGATCCACTTCTTAAGCCGGTAAGCCGGTTTGGCGGAGTAGGTTGATACGGGGCGGTGTTCCAGCCACGCTTTGATCTGATCGCCAAGTTCGGAGGCATTTTCAAAACGTTTAGCGGGAACGGGATGCATCGCTTTGCCGCAAATTGCGTTGAGCTCTCGACTGATGGATGCCGGTTTGCAATTTGTTTTCCGAAACTCTTCTTTCGGGTGGCACCCGGTGATGAGCATGTACAGCACAACGCCCAGGCTGTAGATATCCGTTGCGGTGGAGGTGGGTTCACCACTCATCTGTTCGGGCGAGGCGAATGCGCGGGTCATCGCTTTTACGTTTGCATGTTCGGCTTCGGAATCCTCCAGGATCTGGGCGATCCCGAAATCGAGAAGCTTGATCTGCGGTTTCCCCCCGTCGCCGGTCACCTGGATATTGCCGGGCTTGAGATCGCGGTGTACGATCAGGTTTTTGTGGGCATACTGAACCGCTTCGGCCACATCAAGGAAGAGAAGAAGGCGTTTTTCAACCGGCAGGTTCAGGCGGCTGCACCAGGAGAGAATGTCTTCGCCTTCCACGTATTCCATGGCAAACCACGGGCGGCCTTCATTTGTCAGCCCGCCGTCCACCAGCCGCGCAATGTGAGGATGCTGCAGCCGGGCCAGAATACTCCGTTCGGCTTCGAACCGACGGATGGCGGGTTCCGATCCCATGCCGTATTTGATCAGTTTGAGAGCTGTAGTCTGCTCAAAACCGCCTTTCACCCTGCGGGCCAGGTACACGTTGCCCATTCCGCCCGAACCGATCTGCCGCTCAATTTCAAACGGCCCGATCTGTACACCTTCCATCGGAACCAACTCGGAAAGATCGATATTTTCGATGGCAAACCCGTCAAGAAGAGAGGTTTCCATCGAGTCGGCAGCCAGCAGAGACCGTAATTCTTCAAACAGTACCGGATCCTCTGTTTTGATCTGTTCCATTCGCGTTGACCGCGATTCAGGATCCAGATCGATTACCTCTTTAAAAAGCGTTTGCACCCGGTTCCATTGGTCTGAGTTCATAGTATTGTTCATAAATGTTAAGCAACCTGTCAGCGCTCCCGGCAGCGAAGTGAACGGGATCCTGACAGCGTTGCGGATTCAGATCAAAAATCACTTCATCCATTACTTCTTAACGCGCAAAAACCAATACAAGCCGGCGAAATATTTTATAAAAAATCGCTACGTCGCTACATCGAAAATCTCAAACATCGCTAAATCATGATGGCTGCGGATTATACCAGGCTATTGAGTCGAATGATTTAACGATTTTTAAGACGTAGCGACATTCGATTTCCGATCTGTTAATAATTCAAAGTGCGCGATTGCTTGCGGTTTGTATGCTTCTGTAAAATATGGATATTAGCTCATTGCATTCGGAAATAGTATTTATGACTGATGGTTCTGACTCATACGAGTTGGTTCGTTTGATGATTCTTAAACATATATGAGATTCTCTCAGCTCTTTTAGCACCACACTCATTTTATGAATAAAATCTTTTTGGATTCAGCACCTTGAGTTTCCCCATAATTTAAAGCTGGTGAAGTACAAGATCTGACTAACTGGCTTGCAAGATGATTTGAAAATTTATTGTTCGGCATTTCATTAATTATATCAGCTGATATTACCGCAAAATCGATTAATCTGTTTTCTAGTTCTTTTCGGTTCATCATTGTCTCCTGATTGGTTATGGATTGTATATTATATGAGCCAAATATGTCGAAAACCTTACAGTTTATTTATAAATCGCTACGTCGCTACATCGGAAATCTCATACATCGCTAAATCATTAAAGACACGGATTATGCCAGGTTAATGAGCCGAAAGATTTAACGATTTTTAAGACCTTGCGACGTTCGATTTCCGATCTGTTTCAACCCATCTCCCGCTTCAGCCATGCTCTGGCAACCCGCCAGTCGTAGCGTACAGAGTGTTCCGTGCCTCCAACCACGTTTGCAATTTCTTTGTAGTTCAGGCCTCCAAAAAAACGGTACTGCACAATTTTGGCCTGTTGTTCATTCATCTCTTCCAGTTTTTGGAGGGCATCATCCAGATCGAGCATTTCTGAAATACTGGCTTCGTATGGTGCCATCCCGTCAACAAAAGTAAGAGCCTGCTCTTTGCCGCCCCGTTTTTCGGCGTTGTGTTTCCGGGCATAGCTAATCAGGATACGGCGCATGGCCAGTGCGGCAATGGCCAGAAAGTGAGTGCGGTTATGAAAATCGGCTTTGTCCTGGTCAACCAGTTTAAGATAAGCTTCGTGAACAAGTGCCGTGGTCTGGAGAGTGTGGCCTGCCCTTTCGCGCCGCAATTGATAGTGAGCCTCATTGTGGAGATGATCGTAAACATGAGGGTAGATCTTCTCAATCAGGTTGGCGTCGCTCTCATTTAACTGGCTGAGCAACAGCGTAATATCGTGATTTTGTTCACTCATATATACCGTTATATAGAGATATGCCCTGTTGAGTGCAGCATTCAGGACTTAATTAGCGTATAACATAATTGAACTTTGGGTTTTCTACAATAATTGGGAGATATATTAGAATATTATAGGTAAAGCTTTAGGAAGTAACCCGAATTCGATGCGTAATTTGATTCCATTTAATTCATGAATGGTTTAATTCTTCGAACCTCTGGGTCGGAATAAGATATAGGTAAATAAAAAAAAGACTGCTTTAAAGCAGTCTTTTTAATAAAAGGTTATAAAGTTACTCTGCATTAGTCGCGGACGCAATCGTCCTGCTTTTCTGCTTCCATCTGGCAGGTATCAACTGCAGTAGCACCACATTGTAGGCATTCGACCGGTTTCTCCATAATCACTATCCTCTTTTTAATTAAAATTCAAACATATAACGGGTTAGTGATGGACTTCCGTTTCCTGTACCGCCAATTTATACTTGGTTTAAATAGAATTATATTATGATAAAATGGGAGTTTCACATCAATGCCATTGAATGCTGGCCACTATACATGAGTTGGCAGTTGATTTTAACCCGTACAGTATGAAAAACGGGACTGACATGGAGATCAATCGTCTGATCATATTTCAAATCTGTAACATGTTTTTCATTAATGAATATTTTCATCTTTCTGTACATCCCGAAAAGGTCTTGTTTACGCCGAATACGAATCGTCGATTTTTCCATCGCAAGAAGTTCTGCTTGATTTTGGTTTAACTCATCAAGTCCTTTTTTTAATTAGATACAGTTTCAGGCCATTCGAAGTCATTCTTGTCCATACGGAAAAACCGAACGGCATTGTTGAACAGGATATCTCTTTTCTGATCTTCTGAGAGATATTGAGCAGTTTCAATTACGCCAATGGAAGTCTCAAACATTCGCGGCCACAGAATAAAGTCTGTTCCATAAATGATTCGTTTTCCAAATCCAGCCTGCACCAATCGTTTAATATATCGATGGATTTCATCCAACGGATAACTCCAGATCATTCCTGCAATATCTACATACACATAAGCATTGGCACCCATCAGGGCGATCATCTCGTTAATCATCGGGTAGCCAGCATGCATGACCCAAATTTTCAGTTTGGGATGACGGGCCAGCAGGTCTTCAAGCAGAAAGGGATTTCCCAGAGAGGCGCGATAATCGGGGCGCGTTAGGTTAGCCATTCCGTTGCCACCGGTTCCCATATGAATGCCAACCGGAATATTCAGCTCTTCAGCCACGGTGAAGTAAGGTTCAAAGACCGGATCGCTGGGCGACATACCCTGGTATTGAGGGGCCACTTCGGCCACAACTTTGTAAAATCCACTGCTTAGAGAATCCCGGAATACCCCGACACTCATCGTTGTATCGATTCCAATGGCGGGAATCACACGCCCGGGAGGTGCAGCTTCTACCCAGTTTCGAAGAATTTCGTCGTTGCCATAGGCTACAATTGTCATATTAAAATCTTTGATTCGCTTGATTACCTCTTCCTGCATCTCCTCATCGCTCTTTGCCGGTTGGAGAGGATCCACGCAATCGAGGTTCATAAATGAAGGCGCTTCCCAGGTTGGATCGGCTCCGGGCATATCCGACAAAAACCAGGGACACATAGGGGAAGATCCAGCCGGGTTCACTTTTATAGTATGGACGTGAATATCAAAAATCGGAAGCTGTTCGGTTTGAGCCGGTAAAAGTTGAGTGATACCTGCGGACAGCACAATTAATATCAAAATTCGTTTCATAATTTCTGTAGTTGGTTGTATGGATAATCAGGCTCTCACGATACTGATTTTTCCATTGTTATAAATTGGAAGTTAAAAGAATGAGTTAAAAGGAAGACAAAAGAAGTTGAACCCTGGAATAAATCATTGTGTTTATTAACCTGAAATTAATGTCAAAATCAATCAAAATATAAGAACAAGGAGTTATCAATGAATCTGAAAGAAAAAACACGGGAAGAACTGGAGCAAATGATTGCAGAGAAGGGTATTGGTTCAGAACAACTAAAAAAGGCTGAAAGAATGCAGCGTGATTTAAACCTGGCGTTGATAATCGGTGCCACTGCAACAATTTTAGGTATAACTGCATGGACAATCTACAAATACAAATATGAGTAATCGTCGTGTTTAATCAAAGAATTCCCCGATGGCTCTGCCTCGGGGTAAAGAGGAAAGTTTAAAAACATTAGGTTTTCGATACACTTTGCTTTGCAAAAGTGTAGTTTTCCTGCATGGAAGATAATCATATATATAAAAGTCATAATAAGACTCTTCTATTGTATCAAATGGTATTTCCGATCAAGTATAGAAGAATAGTGATTAGTGAGGAAGTTGGAGAGAGTTTGAAACAGATTTGTATTGAAATATCCGAGCGTTTTGAAATACATTTTGTAGAGATTGGCTATGAAGGGGATAATGTTCACTTTTTGATTCAGAGTGTGCCAACTTTGAGTGTGTCGAAGATCGTGGGCTCGGTCAAAAGTATTACTGCGAAAGAGATCTTTCGGCGTCACCCAATAGTTAAAGAGCGACTGTGGGGTGGGAATTTTTGGACGAGTGGATTTTATGCAAACACGGTTGGTCAATACGGAAACCAGGAAGTCATTCAAAAATATATTGAAAACCAGGGCAACAATGGCACGTATTTTGAACTGCATAAAGATCAACTAAGGCTTTTTGATTAATACCTCGTGGGCTCTGCCCCGAGGTAGTTTATTACTTTTTCTGATATATACACTTGAATAAAATTTTATCATATTGCAATGCAATTTCATATAGAAGTTAGTTTATTAGTATCCTTGGTGATAAATTGTATCAGAAATAGGAACTGCATCTTTATGACACAAACCGATACTCTGTGATCCGAATTTTCTCTACTCTTCTTTTATTAATTGTTGTTATAGGATCTTATCTGGCCTTTACCGATATCAAACCAGAGCCTCAGGAGCCTCAAGCTGTGGAGCCCGAACCTGTAAAGTGGGTGATGGATCATTCTCTTGCCATGTACCTGGAAGAATTTGAACAGGATTTTGAAGAAGGGCTAAACGGCAATCGGATTCCCGGAGCGGCGGTTGCCATCGTAAAGGATGGGCGGGTTCTGTATCAAAAAGGGTTTGGCATAAAAGAGATAGGGACATCCGAAGAAGTAGATGAACATACCGTATTCAGATTGGGAAGTGTATCTAAAGGCTTTGCTTCAGTTCTAACTGGAGTGTTTGTAGAAGAAGGAGTCTTAAGCTGGGATATTCCCGTATCCCGTTATTTGAAAGAATTCAGGCTGAGTGATCCGGTTCAGACCGATCGGGTTCAGATCAAGCACTTATTATCCCATACGTCAGGATTGCCACGCCATGCGTATACGAATTTAGTGGAAGACGGACTTTCTCTGGACCGCATTATCCCCCGATTGGAACAAGTTCCATTGATTGCAAAAGAAGGCGAACAACTTGCCTATCAGAATGCGGCATTTTCAGCGATAGAAAAAGTACTGGAAGGCCAAACCAGGACCGACTTTAACACACTGCTGGAAGAAAAACTATTCAAACCGTTAGCGATGAATCATTCCTCGGCAAATTATGACAGCATACGGAATTCCGGGAATAAAGCATTACCGCACGTGTATTATTCGCGTTCACGGGGGCGCGTACCCATTTCAATATCAAGGAAATATTACAATGCAGTTTCTTCCGGCGGAATCAATGCATCTGCCTCAGATATGGGGAAGTGGTTGCTTCTCCTCACAGGTCATTATCCTGACGTAATTTCTGAAGAAACGCTCAAAGAACTTTATGATCCGATAGCTACCATCAATAACCGACGATTTAGCAGATATTGGGACGGAGTGAACGAATCGCACTATGGAATAGGGTGGAGAGTGCTTGATAATCATGGACAAAAAATCGTATATCATGGAGGATATGTAAACGGATACCGTAGCGAGATCGCTTTTGCTCCCGACGATGGCGTAGGAATCTGCATTCTCATCAATACCAGCTCAAGCTATCCATTAACAGTCATTCCGGACTTTTTTAATCACTTCAAATCAGATTCTTCGGGCGTTATTTCAAAGTGAGATATAACGGTTCGGTGTTTCTGCGGCCACGCTGGCAGGGGTAGTTTAACAGTTTCGTCAATATTTGCAAACCAGGTGTGAAAACAACTCTTTGGAGGGCGTGGTCCGCAGGAAACACTGGTTATGC
>Ga0136598_1000225_pt1 | contig 29656 bp, 24 predicted proteins | sample AntRauTorcE11899_FD_104790 | JGI IMG/M metagenome (GOLD analysis project Ga0136598, IMG submission 104790) | Saline lake microbial communities from Rauer Islands, Antarctica - Metagenome Torckler E11 #899 | ecosystem: Environmental > Aquatic > Non-marine Saline and Alkaline > Saline | place... | reverse complement strand
TGATATGACCTTTAGCGTTACCAAAAGTTTTCTTTCGACGACAGTAGGTGTTGCCTGGGATCAGGGGCTCATTCAAAGTGTGGACGAAAAGGTGCAAAAATATATGCCGGTTGAGCATTTTAATTCTCAGCATAATTCAAAAATCACTTGGAATCATCTGTTGCGCCAAACGAGTGACTGGGAAGGTACCTTATTCGGAAAACCCGACTGGGCCGACCGACCGCAGGAAGAGATTACCCAAGATATTATTGACCGGGAGCGGAATGAACCGGGCAGCAAATGGAAGTATAATGACGTGCGCGTAAATCTGCTGGCTCTTGCGGCTATGAATGTCTGGCGGCAACCCTTGCCGGTTGTATTGCGCAAACATGTGATGCGTCCGATTGGCGCCTCCAACACCTGGCGTTGGCTGGGCTACGAAAATTCATGGGTTAATATAGACGGGCTACGCATGCAGTCGGTGAGCGGCGGCGGACACTGGGGCGGCGGCATGTGGATCAGCGCATACGATCAGGCTAAATTCGGCTATCTGTTTCTGCGCGATGGCAACTGGAACGGCGATCAGATTATATCTAAAGATTGGATCGAAAAAGCTCGCACGCCCACCAACGCAAATAAGGGATACGGTTATATGAACTTTTTCCTCAATACAAATAACGAACGATTGCCGAGTGCGCCGGAATCGGCCTATGTGTTTCTGGGCAGCGGCGTGAATATGGTATATGTCGATCAAAAAAATGACCTCGTTATTGTAGCGCGCTGGATAGCTGATTATGACGCCATGGACGGGCTCGTAAAACGAGTAATTAATGCCGTGAAATAACGTTATTATTATCGTACTCTAAATAAAGCAATCAAATGAATCACCCATGCAAAATAAATCTATGATATTTTTATTCTGTACTCTTTTATTATCAGGCTGCTGGATTGAAGACGTAAGCGAAGATGAAAGCGAGCCCCCCGATACCACTACTGTTTTTGAGGATGTAAGTGAATCAAACATTCCGGGTGATGAACTGGACGACAGCAGCATGGACGCCAAAGCCGTGGATGTTGATGGCGACGGTGATCTGGACCTCGTAATTGCCGTCGAATTTTTTCCGAATAAAATTTTGATCAACGACGGGAATGGAGTGTTTACGGATGAGTCGGACAGCAGGCTTCCCGGCAGAGATTTTGATACTGAAGATATAGCCATCGCTGATTTTGACGGCAATGGCAGCCCGGATATTTTCTTTGCCAGCGAGGATAATCAAACCAATGAATTTTATTTGAACAACAGCGACGGTACTTTTACCGATGCAAGTGATCGTATTCCCGTTACAGGAACATCAAATGCGGTAATTACGGCTGATTTAAATAATGACGATCTGCCTGATTTAATTATTGGCAATAATGGACAAAATGCGGTGCTCATCAATAGCGGGGACGGCTTTTTTACGGATCAGTCGGCCTCGCGGCTGCCTCAGACCATTACCATCACCCAAGATCTTACCCTTGGCGATATTGACAGCGATGGCGATTTGGATTTACTTGAAGCCAACGAAGATAATAACCAACTGTTTTTAAATACGGGCAGCGGTTTTTTTACAAATCGCACCCAAACGCGGCTGCCCCTAACCCAAGGCATTGAGGAAACGCGCGATGTTAATCTCGCAGACGTTGACGGTGATAATGATCCGGATCTATATTTTGGCAATGTTATCATCTTTCAGGATGCTACCACGAATCAAGATCGGCTGCTCGTTAATAATCAGGGCAGCTATAATGATGCCACCCAATCGCAGCTGCCCTCAATGAATAGTAATACCTTTGATGCGGACTTCTTTGATATTGACCGCGATGGCGACTTGGATATTATTGCGGGTGATTTTGGGGACATTCAGGAAAATACAGGCAATTTTAACGGTAATAATTTAACCCGTATACTCATTAATGACGGATCAGGATTTTTCGATGATCAAACGACCGATTTCCTTCCTGATAATTTCTCTCCCAAAGTGGTTGATTTTGAAATTGCTGACTTTAACGGCGATGGGCTACTTGACATTTACGTGGCCAACTTTCGAACCCAGGATGTGCTTTTGCTGCAACAAGGGCAGTAGTTCAAGTCGGAGCGGAGGACACAACTATCCATTTTCTACGGAAGGGCTGTTAGCCGATATGGTTGCCGTTAAAACAGTATGTGGGGAGCCGGCTTTGTCCGTTTTGGTTAATACTTTTTCCAAACCTTGAAACACCTTTTGTGCTAAGCCAGCGAGTTTTGTTTCGTAATGGGTTAAGGAAACACCCACGCCGTGTTCTTTCATGGCTTCAATCTGTTCATAAATAACATCCATGTAATCGCCCCCTCCCATCGGATACAGGGCAAATTTTGAAACTACTTCTTGTTCGGTTGATTTTGTAATAGCAGTATTCATGCGAATATCATCTTCGGCCATATAGGTATGCCCTTCGGTATCTCCCGGGCAACCCACTGAAAAAGTACCGCTAAAGACTACATGCTGGCCGGTTTGGGCCGCTTGAAGAAATACTGCCTCAACAACATCAAAAATATGTGGCATGCGTCCACGAACAATAGTGCTCACTTCATCTGTTTGTATCCATACTTTTGATGCATCGACCTGTTTTAAGGAATTCATTATTAAATTGGCAAAACCGTTACACATCGGGTATACCGAAAAACTGCATCCTGCAATTTGGTCTGTATTATTAGTTGTAGCTGACATATTGGAATCTGTATTAAATTAACGATTTAAATACATCTGTAATCAAATATTTACTTTTACTTCAACAAACCCATGCCGGGGCGGCTGTACGATGAAGCCGGGGGTATCAAAATTGCCGTCAAAATCGGTGTCCAGCGGTGCCCCGTTTGTGAAATAGAGCTTATCAAAGAGGTTGTTTATTTTCAGCGAAGCGGACACTGAAGAACTTAGTCGTACTTCTGCCCCGGCGTTTGCAGTAAAAAATGAAGGCATCACAAATTTCGGATTATTGGTAAGTTCCAAAAATGATTCACCCACATAACGCCCTGAAAGAGAAATATCCATCCATTCAAAGGCTTGATAACGGACGGTCACATTCCCCAACCACTCCGGGCTAAGTATGGATTCTACGTCCATGAAGGTCTGATCTGAAGTGCCCGGCGAAAAGCTATTAATATTGGTTTGCATCCAGGTGGCATTGCCCGAAACGGTTACCGGTTCAAGCAGTCTCCATTCCCATTGAAACTCAATGCCCGTGCGATAACTTTTAGAAATATTCTCTCGCAGCTGCACAAACCCCTCCGGTATAAATGCGCCGGTGGGTGATATTTCGTTTCGGAACTGCATGAAGAATCCATTTATTTTTGCTGATGAACGAGAGGTCTGAATACGAAATCCTCCCTCATAGTCATTTGTATATTCAGCTTTAACGGAACCGACATCCTGCACCACCTCCAGGTTTGAAGCATTGATATTTGTGGCGCCCAGAATGTCTTGCCGTGTTGGTTCGCGCCCGCTTCGGCCGAAGGAGCTATAAACATTAAAATTGTCATTGAAATGATACGTCAAGCCAATTTTAGGGCTTATAAATGTCCATGTTCGCTTGGGGATGGATGTTTCACTTCTTGGAATTCCGGCATCGGTAAGAAAACTTATATCCGGGTTCAGGCTAAGTTTCACCGAACGAACCTGAACATCGCCGTAAAGTTGCAAATCTCCAACCTTGTATGTGGCTTTGGCAAAAGCACTGAATTCATCTTTACGGGAATCGTCGGCATAGGTAAGCTCCTCGCTTTGTGGGGCAAAAGACTCTTCATTAATTCGGTCAAAGCGATACGTATGGATACCGCCGGACAGTTCAAGTCCCTCTCCATTATTATACTGCAAGGTGGATTTTAAGCCGTAATGATCATTTTCCAGGCTAAATAGTTGCTGCACAAATTCTCCCTCGGCATTGTTGAATCCTACCGGAAAATCACCGCCCGCTCCGCCGTAATAGACCGATGAATTCACAGAAAATTCCTCGCTAAGGTAACGCTTGTACTGTAACTGAAAAAACTGCTGACCAAAGTTATCTTCATCATTTTGCGACACATTATTCGTGCGGGGTACATCCCGTATTACATCAATGGGGACTGGAGTGTAAGCCAGTTCATTCTGGGTACGGCCGATAAATGCGGTAACTTTTACAATATTATCATCACCGAAATACCCCCCGGAAGTAAAAAAGGTGTTAGACTTTGTACCTGAGTGAAACCGGTATCCGTCAGAGCCGGTATTACTGAATCGCCCGAAAAATCCGAAATCATTTATCGAGCCCGTGCTTACTTTTCCGCTGATGCGGTGAGAACCAAACGACCCTGCGGTTAGCTTTGCGACGGCCGACGGTTCACCCGTAGATACGTTTTGAGATTCAAAATTAATGGATCCGGCATACGAAGCCGTGCCGTTTGTGCTGGTTCCCACGCCCCGCTGCACCTGAACCGACTGAATGCTGTTGCCAAAATCGTTGAAGTTTGAAAAGAACACGCCCTGATCTATCATATCATTAAGCGGTACTCCATTCAGCGTTAAATTGATTCGGGTCTGATCCATTCCGCGAAGACGTATGTAGCTGTAGTTGGCAAAGCGCGTACCGGAATCGGAATGGGTTAGCACGGAGGGCGTAAGTCTTGCCAGCGTAAATACGGGGTCTTGCCCGACATTATCCTTTTCAATTTTCGCGCGTTTGATGGTGGTCTGTGTAACCGGGTCTGTTTGATCTGCACGTACATCATCAACGAAAATTTCACCGCCTTGTATAGTTGAAGGGGTAAGTTCTATGAGCAGCAGCTTGTCAAGCTGCTTTATCTCGTACTTTTTTTGGCTGTAACCGACAAAACTTACCAGCAGTACCGGCTTTTTGTTTTCTAAAAGTGAAAGTGTAAATGAACCGTCAGCGGCTGTTGATGTTCCACGCCGCGTGCCCTTCTGTACTACAGAAGCTCCGGGTAAAATTTCTTTTGTTTCTGTATCTCGCACTGTCCCGCTAATGGATTGGGATAAGGCCGTCTGAAATAATAAAATAGTTGAAATAAATAAAAGCGTAGATAGATATCGTTTAGTTGCTCGCATAATAACCTTGAGTTAGTGGGTTGCGGTTGGAGCAACTTATAAGAGAGGCGAAAAACGTTTAGGAAATAGTAAACGCTGCTGGTTTCCCTTCGCCGGCATTATCCGATTCAGGTTCTCGGGGTATTTTCTCAGCCTTTTTACAAGCACCCCCAACCGTATTCAATATGTTGGTTGGTTGAAAATAAATGATCTGCAAATCTTTTCAAAAGAAGATTTGCCTCATTTTTTATCCGAAGCGTTGATAATCATAATACTGTTGGTAATTATGAACTTTCCCGTCCAATTTGATAACTAATTTTTTCTCAGCACAATAAAAATCAGCAATAAAGAAATATTTTTGATGATTTTTTTCTTTATAAATGAAGGGCTTTTGCCTGACGAAATGATATCTCTGCAACCGCTTTTTTCTGGGATGCTCCCACAATGTCTTTTCGCTGTGGGTTTGATTCTTGCGCAGCTCGCGGGCCAGATCTGTTATTGATTTTCTTCTTTTTTTCATACCAAGCAGCTCACATTACGCTTTTTTGCCCCATCCTAAGTCCTTCCCTATTCCGACTGGAGTCGGAACAAGGAAGGACTTTTTTTAAATCGAATTTTTTACTCCCCTCCTTGTGCCGGCCGGTTTTTGGGTCGGGATAGGGAGGGGCCGGGGGTGGGTCAAAAGAAATTAATATATCGCCGGGTATTTCTCAGGATCAGCCTCGTGCATCAGTGCGTAAACCGTATCAAAAATCTCTTCTTCATTCGGCTTGGAAAAATAATCGCCGTCGGAGCCATAAGGGCCGCGATGTTCGGAAGCTGTAAGGCATTGCGCTTCTGAATCAAGATGATAGTACCCATCCTGTTCATCGAGCACATGATTCATCATAAATGCGGAAGCACCGCCGGGCACATCTTCATCAACAAATAAAATGCGATTGGTTTTTTTGAGTGATTCGCCGATCATGTGGTTACGATCAAACGGCAGCAGGGTGCGCACATCAATGAGCTCGGCCGAAATTCCAACGTCATTAAGTTGCGATAAGACCTCCTCGCAGATGTTGCACGTTGAACCATACGAAACAAGGGTGATGTCATCTCCTTCAGAAACAATTTCCGGTATGCCCAACGGCACGGTAAAATCACCCAAATTTTCGGGCATATCTTCCTTCAATCGGTATGCATTTAGGGGTTCAACAACTATAGCCGGATCGTCTCCTTTCATAAGCGTATTATACATGCCGGCTGCGTCGGTGAGGTTGCGCGGTACGCATAAATGAACTCCGCGGGCGCCGTTTATAATCATACCCATGGGAGAGCCGGTATGCCAAATTCCCTCAAGGCGATGACCGCGCGTTCGCACAATAACCGGTGCTTTTTGTCCGCCCATGCTGCGATAGCGGATGGTGGCAAGGTCATCACTCAACCCTTGAAAACAGTACAGCAAATAATCAAGATATTGGATTTCAGCAATGGGCCGCAGCCCGCGTAGTGCCATTCCAATGCCTTGCCCCAAAATGGTGGCCTCACGGATGCCGGTATCGCTGACCCGAACTTCCCCGTATTTATCCTGCATACCTTCAAGCCCTTTATTTACATCACCGAGCTTTCCGGTATCTTCGCCAAACACCAGCATTTCTGGATAATTTTCAAAAAGGGCATCAAAATTATTGCGCAACACAAGGCGGCCGTCCACTGCTTCAGGCTCGTCTGCATACTCAGGATTTTTCTCCTCAACATTGAGCGGTGAATGCGCTGACTCGGAATACAAATGCGTATGATAACGCTGGGCATTTTGCCGGTTACTTTGATCAAGCCAATCCAGCAATTCATTGCGCGCCGAGGAATCTTCGCCTCGGCTAAGGCGTAGCGCCTTGCGAACACCGGCCACAATATCTCGGCGAAGCGGAACCATGGGCGCATTAATATCTTTCTTAATTTTTTTGAGCGCATCTGCTAAATTAGAGTCATTAATCAGGCTATCAAGGAGTGATTCTGCGTCCTTTAATTCATGTTTCATCTCGTCCCGAAAAGCTTTCCAGGCCGCTTTCTTTCCCTCCTTAACCTGTGCTTGGGCCTCGCTTTCTATCTGCTCCAGCGTTTCTTCATCAGCTATATTTTCATCAATCAACCACTCCCGCGTTTTATTGATGCAGCAAAAATCTTCTTCCCATTGCAGGCGATCTTCATCTTTATATCGTTCGTGCGAACCCGAGGTAGAGTGCCCCTGCGGTTGGGTAACTTCCTGCACATGAATGAGCACCGGCACATGTTCTTGCCGCGCAATTTGTTCTGCCTTTGCGTAGGTTTCCATCAGGGCGGTATAATCCCACGCCTCAACCGTCAGTATTTCCCATCCTTCTTCCTCATCCGTGCGTTCAAACCCTTTGAGCACCTTTGAAATACTGCTCTTCGTTGTTTGATATTTGCGCGGAACCGAAATACCGTATCCGTCATCCCAAACCGACATCACCATGGGAACTTGCAGCACACCGGCCGCGTTAATTGTTTCCCAGAAAACACCCTCCGAGGTACTTGCATCACCAATGGTGCCCCAGGCTATTTCGTTGCCCTCATTTGAAAATTTTTGCCCCTCGTCCCAATCACCAAGCACTTCAGCATTTCGATACACTTTTGAGGCCTGGGCCAGCCCCAGCAGGCGCGTCATCTGCGCAGCGGTGGGAGATAAATCAGGGGAGCTATTTTTCATCTCCGTCAGATTCTTCCAATTTCCATCCTCATCCAGGCTGCGGGTACTAAAGTGCGCATTCATCTGTCGCCCGCCGGAGTGAGGTTCATGCTCTACGTTGGCATGCGCATAAAGCTGAGCAAAAAATTGCTGGACCGATACCTGATCAATCGCCATCATAAAGGTTTGGTCGCGATAGTAGCCGGCCCGAAAATCACCCTTTTTAAAATGTTTGGCCATCGCAATTTGAGGCATCTCTTTACCATCACCGAAAATACCAAACTTGGCTTTACCGGTGAGTGTTTCCTTGCGACCCAGATAAGAAACTTCACGACTTATGACCGCCAGTTTGTAATCTTCGATAATTTCTTTCTTTTTATCCTCGGAAAGAGTCGTATTAGACGTTTTTTCCGATTTCGTTTTTGTCTGAGCCATGATGTGTGATTAATTCATTTAATATACTGCTGCCGGCGCTTCATTCATTTAAACCATCAGAAATGAGGGGCTAAGAAAATACAAGGTTCCGGCTTTTTTTACAATTGGAAATTAGAGGCTGGAAGTTTGAAGCTGGATGAGATGGTAGCTTTTTCCAACGTCTAACATCCAACCTCCAGCTTCTATTCATTCCATAAATCCGCCTTTCGTCATCTTAATGGGATCCAGCGCCTCATCCAGTTCCTCATCTGATAAATCTGTCATTTCACGGGCTACCTCTTTAACCGGCCGTCCTTCCTTAAAGGCTTTTTTAGCAATTTTTGATCCTTTGTCGTATCCAATAATCGGGTTGAGCGCCGTTACAAGCACTGGATTTCGTTCAACCATTTCTGCAATACGTTCTTTATTCACCGAAAGCTTTGCCACCGAACGGTCGGCTTGATTTCGCACGGCATTGGCCAAAATATTTATGGACTCCAGCAAATTATGTGCCACTACCGGCAGCATTACGTTCAATTCGAAATTGCCTGATTGACCGGCCACGGTAATGACGGAATCATTTCCAATAACCTGCGCACAAACCATTACCAGCGATTCTTCAATTACCGGATTTATTTTACCGGGCATGATAGATGAGCCGGGCTGCATGGCTTTTAGGTGAATTTCACCGATGCCGCTGTTTGGGCCTGAATTCATCCACCGTAAGTCGTTTCCAATTTTCATCAATCCTACGGCAATCGTTTTTAGCTGGCCGCTCAGCTCAACGGGCGCATCCACGGTTGACTGCGCCTCAAAATGATTTTCAGCCTCTTGAAATTCGATGTCGGTTGCATCTGAAATAGCAGCAGCCATTTGGGCTCCAAAATCCGGATGAGTATTCAGCCCTGTTCCCACGGCTGTGCCACCTTGCGGCAATTCAGTAAGACGTTCCATAGTTGATTCCAAACGCTCAACTCCAAGTTGCAGCTGCCGCGCATAACCTTTGAATTCCTGCTCAATAGTAACCGGCATCGCGTCCATCAGGTGGGTGCGGCCGGTTTTAACCACCTCAGCAAACTCCTCCCCTTTTTCTAAAAAAGTATTTTTTAAGTGTTCTAAAGCCGGAATTAAATTCTCCTTCACCGCTATGGCAGCCGCCACCCGAATGTTTGTGGGCACCACATCGTTAGAGCTTTGTCCGTAGTTGACATGATCGTTGGGATGAATTACGCTTTCCGCACCATCTGCTTTTAGCTCATTGGCGCGGTTGGCAATAATTTCATTGGCGTTCATATTAGTTGATGTGCCGGAACCGGTTTGAAAAATATCAATCGCAAAGTCGTCATCAAAATTACCTTCTTGAACTTCGCGGGCCGCCTGCCGGATGGGCTCTGATATGGATTCATCAAGCTGGTCCAAATCAGCATTCACCGCGGCTGCACTCCGTTTAACTAATCCGATGGCTTCAATAAAACTGCGGCTGAATTTTATACCGCTAACCGGAAAATTGTCCACGGCGCGCTGGGTCTGGGCTCCGTAATAGGCATCTTTGGGAACTTTTACATCGCCCATGGAATCCTTCTCAATACGAAATTCGTCGCTCATAGTGCACTATTTTTGTAATTAAATTTTGGTGATCGGCTTGTTTGTGGTCGTAAATAAACCGAGTTCTAAGGTAGGGAATTTTAGATACAGCCGCAGAGATGTGAATTATAATTTGGCACCGTCTAAACTTCTAAAGGCCCATTTGATACATCCGGTATGTTTTTTCAATATGGCCGTTAATGCGTTCGGCAATGCGTCTCATTTCTTTATTGGTTTCGAGCACCCAGCTCAGTTCCGACCCGGAATAACCTTCTTCCACTGCATTTTCGGTGGCTTTGAGATTCAGTAAAGCGTCAATGCCCTTCCCGCGATATTCCGGAATAACGCCCATCAATGCCGTGCGCAGGCGATCTACTTTTCGGCGATACCACAGTAACTTGAAGATTCCTATAGGAAATAATCGACCGTTCATATGTCGCAGGGCCTGGTTTAAATCCGGCAATGCGATGGAAAAGGCCACAGGGGTTCCGTCGATTTCTGCGATGTGTGCAAATTTAGGATTTAGTATCATTTTTAGATCTTCTGCAAGTGCAGAAAGCTCGTTCTCGGTAAGCGGAATAAATCCCCAGTTTTTTGACCACGATTTGTTGAAAATATCGCGCACAATCTGTACTTCTTCATCCAGATTCTTCAGATCAACCTGTCGAATTTCCAGGCCGGGATTGCGTTTTTTTACCAGTTTTCGTCCGCGCTGAAATCGCTCGACCGGAAAATTTTTACACTGGGCCCTGAATGCGTATAAGTCCATCTCTTTCTTTAAGCCTTCGGCCGTTAAGAGCTTGTTATAGTAGGGCTTGTGATACGGCATAAGAATGCTGGGATATTGATCAAAGCCATCAACCAGAATACCCACCTCGTCCATCATGCTGGGATTAGCCGGCCCCAAGAGTTGGGTAAGCCCTCGGTCTTTGAGCCAGCCGCAAGCCGTTTTTATAAGCAGGCGGGCTACCGTCTGATTATCAATGCATTCAAAAAAACCAAAAAAACCGGTATTACTATTATGATAATTGTTATATCGGCGGTCTTCGATGGCTGCAATGCGACCGCAAACCGTTCCATTTTGGCGAATCAAGAACATGGCCATATCGGCGTTGTCGAAAAATGGATTTTTTTGGGGATCAATCAGCTTTTTCTGTTCCATTCGCAGCGGCGCCACCCAGTATTTGTCGTTCTTGTAATGTGAATAGGGAAACTTTAGGAATTGCTTTCGCTCTTTTTTAGATGTTACAAGCGTAATTTCGTTTATGGCGGGCTTATCTTTCAATGATGCTTTTATCCTTTTAGTGAATGGCCGTTTTGATCAATAATACCCTGCTTGATGCCCACTTTGCGAAAGGCTTCTAAGATACCGTCTAAATGGTCATCGGTATGCGTGGCCATATAACTGGTGCGTACAAGCGATTGCCCCTGGGGCACCCCGGGCGGCACTACGGCATTGACATAAACGCCGGCTTCAAAAAGGTCTTTCCAAAATTTAAAACAGCTTTTCAATTCCCCGATAACAACCGGTATAATAGGCGTTTGGCTATTCCAAACGTTAAAGCCCATAGCTTTGAGCTCATCACGCATATAGGTTGAAATAACCTGCAGGCGATCTAAACGCCACGTTTCTTCCTGTAATATTTCGAGTGCTTTTAAAACCGTAGCAACATTGGCAGGCGGCATTGATGCGCTGAAAATATGAGCGGGCGAATGATGACGTATATATTCAATGACTTCCCGATCACCCACAATAAATCCGCCAAGTGAGGCAAATGATTTTGAAAATGTTCCACTTACAAGATCAACTTCCTCCAGCAAATTATGAACCGAAGCTGAGCCGCGTCCGCCCTCACCTATAACGCCAATGGCATGGGCATCATCAAGATATAAGCGGGCACCAAATTCTTTTTTCAACTTCACCAATTCAGGTACATCCGCGAGCGTGCCCGACATGGAAAAAACACCATCGCTGACAATAAGTTTACCGGCATCGGCATCGGCACGATTCAACAATTTACGAAGCTGCTCCATATTACCATGCTGATACCGCATGGTTTTGGCGTTGGATATGAGCGTACCGGTAACAATGCAGGCGTGATTATCTTTGTCAGAAAAAATAACATCCTGACGACCGGCAATGGTTTGAATCGATCCTTCATTGGTTTGGTAACCGGTGCTGAATAACACACATGCATCTTTATTCATGAATTCCGCGAGCTTTTCTTCAAGCTCTAAATGCAGATCAAGCGTACCGTTCAAGTAGCGCGAACCGGTGCATCCCGTTCCGTAAGTGGATATCACATCCTGTGCAGCTTCAATAACCCGCGGATCGTTGGTAAGCCCGAGATAATTATTAGAACCGGCCATAATCACTTCACGACCTTCAATTTGAACCGTAGTACCGTCGGTAGCCTGCAGGGGCTTAAAATAAGGATAAAGTCCTTCCGCTTTTATTTCATCGGCTTTGGTAAATTCATAAGCCTTGGTAAAAATATCGTTTTTTTTGAGCTCAGACTTGGTATCGGCCATTCGAATACTTTTTCGGCTTTTCAAAAGTTCATATTGTGCAAATATACTTCCATATTAAGCATCAATCAAATTATGAATACGATTAGGTTAATTTTTTGACTTATTAGAAGTATATGAATCTCTGATCTTGCACAGAAAGTCAACATATTGGCCCGCTACTCTGTTCCAGCTGAATTCATCTTCCACATAGCTGCGGGTTTGACCTGACAAATGTTCTAAGTTATCATTCAACACTTCGTTTATTTTTGCGGCAAATTTTTCGGCATCTTTCACCGGTACCTTGTAGCCGTTTTTTCCCTGTGAAATGACGTCCTTTATTCCTTCCAAATCGGATGCAACTGCCGGCGTTTGTGCCATATTTGCTTCCAAAAGTACGATACCAAATCCTTCCATATCACCCGAAACCGGTATGTTGGGCATAATAAAAAGATCAGCGGCGGCATAAGCCTGCTGAAGAACCTCATCAGGCTGGCGCCCCAATAAAAAAATATTTTCGTCTTTAGATTCATTGGCGGCCTGTTCGGCGTTTTCAAGTTCCGGACCGTCTCCGATGGTCACATACACCACTTCGCGGGTAACTTTTGGCAAAACGTTCCTGATAAACCACTCATGCCCTTTTCGTTTGACTTTTCGTCCCACGGTAAGCAACATTTTTTTATTCTGCAGGGGTATATTAAATTTTTTATGCAGTGATAAACGAGAGGATTCTTTAGCCGGTAAGTTTTTCATAGTCTCCAAATTAAAGCCGTTAGCCAAAGCCACCCCTTTGTTGGGGTCCATTCCACGTTTAACGCACTCTTGGCGTGTGGCACGGGAAACGGAAATAACACCGTCCAGAGCACTAAAAACACGAGGCAAAAAGTTTTGATAAATACTAACCTCAAGCGTTACGTCCCGCCCGTGATTAATGGTAACCATGGGCACGTCAATTTTTTTGCACAAAAACCACGCCAGTGATGCCGTCACCATTGACGAAAATAGGATGATATCTGCATCACACTGCCGTACTTTTTTTGACAATGTGAGCAGTGATTTCAAGAGAAAACCGGTCGTCTGGAAGGGTACCGTTTTTCCAGACACATTAATGGTATGGGTAAAAATATCTACATCACTGCGATTCCGGAATTCATCAATGAGCTGCCGGCTTACCCGCTGCATGCCACCGGCGTTATCAAGAATGGTTCCTTTTGGGGGATGCGTATGTGAAACGTACAGTATGCGCACGGCTTAGAATTTAAGTGAGGGAGGCTGTTCGCTGAGGGCTTCGCGATAATTTTCCAACAGCTTACCGTTTACATTCTCCAAGGAATAAGCGAGCGATTTTTGACGAGCCGTTTTGCCCATCTTTTGCCGCAGCTGGTCATCTCTGGCCATTTTTTTAACGCATTTTGCAAATTCGCCGGTATCCCGCGGCGGGGCCAAATATCCGTTTATGCCCGACTCAACCAGCGATTTACTGCCCGGCGCATCAGCTACCACACACGGCAGTCCGCTGGACATAGCCTCAAGGGTCACATTTCCAAAGGTTTCCGTTTCGGAGGGGAAAAGAAAAATATCACTCGAAGCATAGGCGCGGGCCAGCGCATCGCCGGTAATAAAACCGGTAAAATGAGCTTGCGGCAACATGTGCTGCAATTCTTTCATAGCCGGGCCGTCTCCCACAATAAGAGGCTTTATTTCATCACCCAGTTTTTTGGCAACATCAACAAAAGTCTGTAAATTTTTTTCCCATACCAGTCGCGAAACAAAAGTGACAATCTTATCATCCTTTTTGAAACCGTTTTCTTTGCGCCACTCCCGGCTGCGCTGCCGCGGATGAAAAAGCTCGGTATTGACCCCGCGTGCCCAAATGCGAATGCCCGGCCCGATATCCTTTTCATTAAGCTCATCGGCCATGGAGGGTGACGGCACGTAAATATGCTTGCACTGGCTGTAAAACCATTCCACGTATTTCCACCCCATCAATTCCAAAATTTCGAGATTGTAATACTTTAAATAGCTGGTAAAGTGCGTATGATACGATGCTACAAGTTGAATATTCTTCTGCTGTGCCCAGCGCATGGCGCGAAACCCAAGCAGATCGGGCGTAGCCAGGTGGATCAGCGTGGGGTCAAATTGATGCAGGCGCTCTTTCGCCTCATCCGGGAAACCGGTGGTTAACCGATACTCTTGCCGGCCCGGCACCGGAATGGAGGGCACGGGAATAAATTCTCCTTCATGGTCCATAGCCGGCTCATCAACCGTGGGCCCAAACACAATAACGGGGATATTCTGGTCCTTGAGATAGGCCACCAGGCGGTTGAGCGTGAGCGAAACACCGTCCTGTATGTGGTGATAATTGCCGGTAAAAATTGCTATGCGAAGTTCATCCATAAATTTTCTAATGCATCAAACAGATTTGTATCTTCTGAGGGTTGTTCACAATTCATTAAACTGTAACGTTTCTAAATATACAAATTTTGATGAAAGCCTTTGTAACCGGCGGAACAGGTTTTATAGGCAGCCACCTGGTGGATGCACTCTTAGCCGATGAAAATTATTCTGAAGTTCGTTGTTTAGTGCGCTCAACCGAGAAATGGCTTAAAGGGAAATCATACCAACCATTCCGGGGTGATTTACATGATCTTTCGGTGCTAAAAAAGGCGGTCAAAAATGTGGATGTCATCTTTCATATTGCCGGTGTGGTGATGGCGCCCGATGCCAAAACCTTTGAACGCGCGAATGTTGAGGCGACCGAAAATCTTATCCGTGTGGCTCAAAAAGAAGGCGTCCCAAAAATTGTGGTCTTATCATCATTGGCGGCCGTAGGCCCCAGTAATGGCCGGCCTGTGGATGAACAATCGCCCATGCAGCCGGTAAGCATGTACGGGCGGTCAAAGAAAAAAATGGAAGAACGTATTCATCAGATTTCTGGTGATTCGGCTTCCATTACCATATTGCGGCCGCCGGCTGTGTATGGGCCGCGCGAAGATCAGATTTATTCCTTTTTCAAAATGATGAACATGCGCATCTGCCCTATCATCGGTGACGGTCAGCATCCAAAAATATCAATGGTATATGTAGATGATGTCGTTCAGGGCTGCCTTAAAGCGGGCAGACAAAAAACCTCCGGCGTGCAGACTTATTTTGTTTCGGGTGAACCCATCCACACCTGGCAGGAAATTCGTCGTACAACCGAAAAGGTGCTGGGCAAAAAGACCGCTCCTGTTTATATCAAACCGGGGCTGGTAAAAAAACTGGCCGGATTTGTTGAAAATACCGCATCATTTTTTGGCTCGTATCCCGTTTTTAATCGTGAAAAAGCCAACGAACTCATTCTGGAATGGACATGCAGCATCGGTAAAGCAAAGCAAGAATTGCAATATGAGCCGCAATATTCACTAAATGAAGGCATTGCACGAACTATTCACTGGTATCAAAAACATCACTGGTTATAATGGTGATGAATCACTAATGAGTAGGGCTTGAAATATCTCAAAAATAGTCTTCTTCCAAAGGGATCCCTTTGGGAGAAATGGACGGCAGGAACGCAAAGCTCTATAACAATGAACCACCCAGCAAAACTAATTTTTAAAATTACAGTAAACAATTCATGAAAATATCGCGCACTATTCTTTGCACCATCATTCTTCTGTTGTTAAACGGTGCGGCTGCCATCGCCCAGCCGACCCTGCAGAGCGATTATTCGTATTCTCTGGAAATTCCTTCCATTACAGCCATGGAAAGTTCGGCGGCGCACATGTACGTACTTTCTGAAGCTGAAGGAATGGCCGTTTTTCGCACGCATCGCGACTCCCTGCAGTGGCTGTACACCTCTGCCGGCATGCAGCAGCGGGGCACCACTCTGCGCGCTGATATTCGATTTGCGTATCTGTTTGGAACAAGCCACCGCCTTACCGTATTGGAACCTACTTCAGTGATGGGCGCCTTTTCATCTACAACGCTCCCGCAGCCTCCGCTTGACGTACAGCGCCTCAATGATAATCTGTATGTTGCTCTTGGCACGAGCGGCCTCGGCAAATTGAGCCTGCAAAGCCCGGAAGGGCTCGATTCGCCCGTCCAGAACGTAGCATCAACCCGCCTGGCTAATAAAAATATTATTGATCTCGTCACAACTGACGAATACTTTCTGGCCCTGGCTAATGATCAAACCCTTTTTTACTTCGACAAAAATCGCTCGGATATTTCGCTCCGTAATTCGGTCTCCTTGGCCAACGACATCAACCGGTTATTTTGGGTGAACCAAACGCTGCTGGGCGGCAATAATGAGGGCGGCATTTTTGAAATTTCACCCGAAGGAGAAACCTCGGAATTGGGTCGCATTGGCGAACCGGTAAATGCGATGGCACAATGGAAAGACTGGCTCATCATTAAAGGAAATTCGGGAAGGCTTTGGACCTCTTATCAATCTACCGAGCCCACACTTTGGAAACAAAACGGCGATGCCGGCAACTTTTTTACTATTTCTAAAGGGCAACTTTGGCTTGCTGAATATAACCGCATCAGTCGAATCCGTGAGGGCACCGGCAATAGCAAAGAAATCAACCGAGATGCCCCCGTTTCTTCAGCTGATTTCGAAATCAAAGCTATTAGTGATCAAATTTTACCCTATCCAAATCCGCTGCTCATTCCGCTCAAACTAAAAACGGATTACCCGGTTCAGAATGTCGAGTTCAACATTCAAACAGATGCCGACGAAGCCGTGATACGTGGACAAAGCCTGTACTGGCAGCCTCCATCGCGCAATGCCGGCACCTATTCATTTAAAATTATTGCCTCCACGGCCGGCGGGCGAACTTCAGCCACGAGCTTTACCGTTGATGTACGGCCCTTTAATGCCCCGCCCCGCTTTACTCCGCTGCGAACGATTTCCATTCCGGTGGGGCGCACTTTTAATTTGCCCGTCAAAGCAATGGACCCCGACAGCAATACTAAATCTTTGATCCGCTACCTGGGCGTCAACTTACCCAATGGGGCTTCTATTGATGAACAAACCGGCGAATTTGATTGGACGCCTACCGAGCGACAAATTGGCAAAAATTCATTCCGCGTTATTGCTACCGACAAATATGGGGCTGCTTCCTCGGTGGATGTTACCATTCGGGTGATTGAGACCAGTAGCACTGGGCAGTAGCAGAAGGCAGTTTGCAGGAAAATACTGCGCACTGCTGCTGCCAACTTTAAAATAGAAAGCAATTTGAAGACAATTATTTTAGGTCTTGACTGAACCTGACTTTCGATCAAAACTGCTTGCTTGGTACGATGCCAACAAACGATCTATGCCCTGGCGCGACTGCGAGAATCCCTACTATATTTGGCTCTCCGAAATTATGCTGCAACAGACACGGGTTGATCAGGCCACACCTTACTTTAACCGATTTATCGACCGCTTTCCCACTGTTTTTGATTTAGCCGAAGCCAACCAGCAAGAGGTTCTTTCCGTTTGGGAAGGCCTGGGGTACTACAGCCGTGCACGGTACCTGCATGCGGCCGCTAAAAAAGTGGTGGAAAAGTATGATGGCACGGTCCCCGATAGCTGGGATGAGATAACTCAGCTGAAAGGCATTGGCCCTTATACCGCTTCGGCCGTGCTAAGCATTGCCTTTCAAAAGCCGTACGCCGTGGTTGATGGCAACGTCATTCGGGTGCTCAGCCGATATTTTGGCGTTGAAGGTGATGTACGGCGCTCGGCGACCAAAAATGCTATTCAAGAACACGCTGACGCCCTGCTGGATCAGGAACGGCCCGGCGATTTCAACCAGGCGGTGATGGAACTCGGCGCCACGGTTTGTACGCCCTCTAATCCCAACTGCGAAGCGTGTCCTCTGGCCGGCGGATGCATAGCATATCAACAAGTAAAGACGGAAGAAATACCGTATAAATCACCGGCCAAAAAGGTACCGCATCACACCATTGGGGTGGGCATTATAATGAATGATAACAATGAAGTTTTGATCGCCCTGCGCCCGAATGATGCGATGCTGGGCGGCCTTTGGGAATTCCCGGGCGGCAAAAAAGAGGATGGGGAAAGTATCAAACAAACGGTAGTTCGTGAACTGCACGAGGAACTGGGCGTGGATGTTGAAATTGTGGAACCGCTCATGCAGTTGAAACACGCCTATTCGCATTTTAAAATCACCCTGCACGCCTACGTTTGCAGCCTTGTGGATGGCAACCCCCAACCAAAAACCAGCCAAGAGATAAAGTGGGTCGCCATTGAGCAACTGGATCAATTCCCCTTTCCCAAAGCCAACAGGCGGCTTACTGATAAATTGATGAATGATGAATTTCACCAGAAAAAATTGAATCTTTGATATTTTTAACCACAGAGAACGCAGAGATTTCACAGAGTACACAAAAAATATTCTCTGTGTACCTCTGCATCTGCTCAGTGCGGCTCTGTGGTTAACTTAATTCCTCAGTTTCACACATAAATAATTGATTTGTGGCTAATCTTAAATCCTGCTCCCCACAACAACTACAACGTCTCAAACCTTGGCTTGATGGATGGGTGGAGCGTATTGAGCGGCTTGAATACATCGCTGATGATCCGGTTTCATTTATGCACGCTTTTGAGGCGAAAGATGATCAGGCGCTGGCCGGCTTTTTTGCCGCCATCATGGCCTGGGGGCGGCGCGATGTGGTGCTTGCCAAAGTGGAAGATTTACTCCAGCGTATGAACTATCAACCCGCCGCATTTATACGGAATTACAGCGATGATGACGCCCCTGTTTTTGACGGCTTCAAGCATCGCACCTTTAAACCGGTGGATATGATCGGGCTCACCAAATGCTTGCAGCACATCCTGCAACAGTATGAATCATTTGAAGCTTTTTGGCATCATTGCTACCGCCTGTCTCGGCAAGAAGACCGTGAGCTTGTGGCCATTTTTCATCATGAATTTTTCGCGGTACATCCCGATCTCCCGCGCCGCACCCGCAAGCATGTGTCGAACCCCGAAAAAGGCAGCGCCGCCAAACGGCTGTATTTATACCTGCGCTGGGTGATCCGCGACGGCAGCCCCGTAGATCCGGGAATTATGGATTTTATGAACCCTTCTGAGCTCATCATTCCGCTGGATGTGCACTCGGCACGGCAAGCCCGGGCGCTGGGTCTGCTTAGCCGAACCTATAACGACTGGAAGGCCGCGTTGGAGCTCACCCAAACACTGCGGCAGCTGGACCCGGCCGACCCTGCCAAGTATGATTACGCCCTCTTTGGTATTGGGGTGAATAAGAAAAAGATACCGGATGCGTTTGTCTTGAATTCTAAATATGTTCAGTGAAGCTCACATTATCATGCGATAATAAATACAAACCCAAACGCTTATCTACTAAGATAACTGCGTGTGCGTAGGCACATTCCAAATTTCAACTTCAACTAAAAACACTATGAATAAAAACGTTACTATTGCATCTTCTGTCGCCTTACTGATCTTATTTTTCTTTCCATTTTCAAACACATCTCAGGCCCAAACCACCTATAAGGATGATCCGGGTGTATTTGCATCGGTAGAGTCTCTTTTTTTTAGCGGCGGCTCGTTTAAATCTACCCAGCTCATTGGTCCGGCCTTCGGCTATCGCTTCAATGAAACATTTGATGTATCACTGCATACCGAACTGCTGTTCAGCGAGGTGCAGTATAATTCCACCGATAGCGGCGAAACCTCCTTACTTAATCTGGGTCTGGTATTGGGAAAAACCACCCGCCTTGCCGAACAGTGGATGGTTCGATCTGAAATTTCACTGTATAAATCATTCAATTTCAATGTCAGCGGCTTCCCGGACCAAATAGAAGATCCATCGCTGAATTCGGCCCTCACTTCTTCGGCTATTTACGCCCGGCTACCTGTTTCTGATACTTTTATATTACTGCCCAATGCGGGCGGCTTTCTGGGATACGGCGACTACGAGTCTCCGGTAACTGATGCCGGACTCACCCAGGCATTCGAGGGTTTTGTGGCCGGGCCCGAGCTGGGTCTGGATTTTTTGTTTGATTTCTCGGACAATTTCTCTTTTGCTCTGCAACCGACGTTCCGGAGCTACTTTACCTCGGAAAATGATCTTAGAAGCCAAGTAATTGTTGACTTTCAGTTTAATTTTTAGAGCGCTTTGCAGAACCGCTGAGGAGTCTTCCCCGAGTACTCGTGGTCGTTCCTCCTCATTGCGCTCAGACTGACGTCATATTGAGCGCAACGGAGTGAAGTCGAAATGGGACGTCAGTAATGCAAAGTCCTCTTTAATAAAAAAAATCGCATCATAAACGTACGGTTTTTCTAACATTTCCTTCTTAACTATGCGATCAATAATCATCCTACTGCTTTGTATGGCTTGGCTTACAAGCCCTGCACAAGTTGTTGAACCAGAACAACAGAACGTCAATTTTAAAGTGCAGTTGCATTCTGCTTATATGTCCAGCTTTACCGTACGCGAAGCTTCCGACAACAATGTGCAGCCATTTGGCATACGGGTGATGGCTTCCGATTACGATCGCTTACCTTGGGAGATTGGGTTTCATGCGTACGGTAAGTACGGGGAGGTGGCAAGTTTTTCATATGGCATAAGTTTTGCTTACCTGATTGAGATTGGTTCATCAAACATCTTTAAAGCGGGCTTGGGCTTGAGCAAAATTGAATTGGAAGACGTAGATGCCAATGAGGACGAATTTGGACCTCATGTAGGTGATGTAAACTTCGACGACTTTAATCAAGAATTTTAGACCATACATCGAGTGGGAGTTGAAATTTTCGGGTTTCAGCTCACTCTTTTTCCAATCCGGCTACCGCATTATCAGTGGTGGTAAGAATGTAACCACCGATATTCAGAGAGATGATTCTGGCACTCGAAGAATCAAACGCGATTTCACTTTTTTCTATGCTGCTTCAGGAATTGATTTTGGCGTAGGTCTTAGCATTAATTTCTGACATTTATCTCATGTGAAAGAGTAATCCAAGGGAATGCCTTCAGCACAACTCCTTCACAACATCGAATCCATCACAGTAATATCGAAAACCTTTGTGTCTCCTCTGCATAACTGGGTGGTAAAATGAACCCACAAATTAATTACAGTTTAAAAAAATTATTCTTATATTAGCGAGCCGAGTTAAAAATAATACAACAAAATTTATATGATTGGAGTAGAAGTAAAAGATAATGAAAGTGTTGACCGAGCCATTAACCGCTTTAAAAAGATGGTTACGCGCTCGCGTATTTTAAACGAATACAGAGATCGTCAGCAGTTTACCAAGCCTTCAAAAAAACGGCGTGAAGCCCTGAAGAAAAGCATCCGTGATCAACGGCGACGCGACCGGGATCAGTTTTAAGTATGATTTTAGCGACTCAAGCCCTTTAGCGTTGCTACAGGGCTTTTTTTATGGCTTCAATACTATTACCCACCTTGGTAAGGGATAAATTCTTGCCCGCCTTCCCTATTTTCGATGACTTTGGAATAAATGCACTGGTAAAGCCCAGCTTTTGTATTTCCGACAGGCGTTGGTCAATTCTGTTAACCGCCCGTAACTCACCGCCCAGGCCCGCTTCGCCTAAAAACACCGCATCATCCGAGAGCGGCTTATCCAGCAGACTTGAAACCAGAGCTCCCATCACCCCTAAATCGCCGGCGGTGTCATTCAATTTGAGCCCTCCGGCAATATTCAAATACACATCCTGTCCCGAAAATTGGTATCCGCCTCGTTTTTCCAACACCGCCAGCAGCATAGAAAGTCGACGGTGATCAAACCCATTAGCAGTGCGCTGGGGCGTCCCGTAGTTACTGGGGGTCACCAACGCTTGCACCTCAATCAGCAGCGGACGCGTGCCTTCAATGGTACATACCACCGCGTTGCCGCTGACACCGCTTTCCGTCTCCGATAAAAATAGCTGCGAAGGATTCAGTACATCATGCAAACCGTCTTCGCGCATGGCAAAAACGCCCACCTCGTGGGCCGCACCAAAGCGATTTTTTAAGGTCCGAAGCATGCGGTAAGCATAATTGCTGTCGCCCTCAAATTGCAGCACTGTATCCACCATGTGTTCTAAAACGCGCGGACCTGCAATGCTGCCCTCTTTGGTAACGTGGCCAATAAGCACGGTGGTAATATCCTGTTTTTTGGCCAGCTGCTGCAACAAGGCAGCGCACTCTTTTACCTGCTGAATGCTGCCGGCCATGCTGGAAAGTTCCGTTCTATATACGGTTTGAATGGAATCGACAATGAGCAGATCGGGCTGGAGCTGCTGGGCCTGCTCAAGAATATTGCTGACATCGGTATCGGTATAGACATACAAATTTTCTGAAGATACCCCCAGCCGCTTTGCACGCTGTTTAATCTGTCCGTCAGACTCTTCACCGGCACAATACAGAATTTTTAGATCAGGCCGGGATTTTCCTATTTGCAGGGTTAGCGTGCTCTTGCCAATGCCGGGATCGCCGCCAATAAGCACAAATGAGCCCGTCATAAATCCGCCCCCCAGCACGCGGTCTAATTCAGGAATTTCGCTTTTGAAACGCGCTTCTTTTTTATGTTCAATCTCCTCCAGCTTTTTCGGCGATGCTGATTTTTCCAGGCCTTCCACTTTTCCTTTGTGTTCTTTCTCCTTTTTGTCGGCCCCTCGCTTGACAGTTATTTCCTTGAAGGTATGCCAGGCTCCACAGTTGGGACAGTTGCCCAGCCATTTGGTGGAGGTATGGCCGCAATCACCGCACACATATTGAACTCTTGATTTAGCCACGCTATTCTGTTTTTGATGATTGGATTTGATCTGCATATTCTGTTTCATCAGCCCCAAAATTATCTACCATCGAACGGTTGATGTACCAGGTGGCAGCCATCATCCCAAAACCTACGCTGATGTAATAGCTGATGATACGCCACAGAAATACGGCCAGCCCAATAAAGGCCATTCGATCAATAAGCGGGCCCTGAAAAATAGCAAACAGCCCTTCAACCCCGCCGCTGCCGCCGGGAGTAGGCATAATTAAAAATGCAAGATTCATAGCTAAGCTGCGCAGTAATGATAAAATTTCGTTGGCCGGTAACAGGCTCAAAATCACGATCGTGGGAAGTGCTATACGGCATATCCACGACATGCTGGAAAGCAGAAACGTTTTGACCAAAAAGCTTTTTGGTTTTTTGCGCAGCTCGTGGGAATATTCTTCCAAATGTTCGGCTTCAGTTTCTACGGTATCTTTCCAACGCCGTAAAAACGGGAGCTTAAATACCCAATTGACCACCTTTTTTAAGGCCGCCGGGTTTCTCAATACTCCATAAGCTAACAGCCCGGCATAGGTTAACAAGCCTGCATACAACAAAAGCATGGATACCTCACCCACAAGCCCAATATTCGCAGGCACCACTTCATAATAAATGCCTGCAATCAGCAAGAGGGGTATGGCCATGGCAAACCAGAGCTGGTCGAGCAGTACGCCGTATAAAATGATGGCCGTTGACTGCCCCAGCGAAAGCCCTTCCCGGCTCATGGCATAGGTGGCCATAGGCGCACCCCCGATGGTTGATGGGGTAATGGATGAGGTGAAATCCCAGGCAAGCACAATGCGAAACGATTGAACCCAGTCCATTTTTTTTTCGGCCAGATAACGAATTTTGGCCGCTACGAACCACAACCTTAGAAAAGAAACAAAAAGCGCAATAAAAAGTCCGGGCAGCCGCTTTGGCTTCAAATGTTCAAGAACGCCCGGTGTATAAGTCAAATAAATGACAATACCCATGGCTGTCAGGCTTAATGCGATAGAAATAAATAAATATTTCTTGGAGAAATACTTATTGGGATCATCATTTATTTGGGAAGAATGGTCGGCCAAAAGAATTGAGTTATTTATTAAACAATCGTCAGCTAAATTTCATTACGCCACAATGGTACTTACAAAAATCAGGCTGGATATTAAGACCCAGCCTGTAAAAAATACATATACTTACTGCGTAAACAATACCGTTTCGATAACGATTTAAGCCACCGTTATATTTTCATCGAGGTAAACATCCTGGATAAAGTGCAGCAATTTTATGCCTTCATCCATGGGCCGTTGAAACGCTTTTCGGCCGCTTATCATACCCATGCCACCGGCGCGTTTGTTAATTACTGCGGTGCGTACTGCCTGCGCAAAATCATTATCGCCCGAAGCACCGCCCGAATTGATTAGACCGGCGCGGCCCATAAAGCAGTTGGCCACTTGGTAACGGGTTAAATCGATGGGGTGATCGGTCGTCAGATCATCATAAATGCGGTCTTCCAATTTACCGTAAGAGTTTTCACCTTTATTGAGCGCCGGATAGCCGCCATTATTTGTCGCCTGTTTTTGCTTAATGATATCGGCCTGAATGGTAACCCCAATATGGTTGGCCTGTCCGGTAAGATCGGCCGAAGCGTGATAATCAGTTCCGTTCACCTTAAACGCACTATTGCGGGTATAACACCACAGAATAGACGCCATGCCCAACTCATGGGCACGCTCAAACGCCCGGGCTACTTCTTGAATTTGTCGCCCCGACTCTTCCGAGCCAAAATAAATGGTCGCGCCCACAGCCACCGCGCCCATGTCAAAGGCTTTTTCTACCGATCCAAACATAATTTGATCGTAGCTATTGGGATGAGTCATCAATTCATTATGATTGAGTTTTACAATAAAGGGAATTTTGTGCGCATACTTGCGCGCTACCGAACCCAGCAAGCCAAAGGTTGATGCCACTCCGTTGCAGCCGCCCTCAATAGCCAGCTTTACAATATGCTCGGGGTCAAAGCCGGCTGGATTCTTGGCAAATGATGCGCCCCCGGAGTGCTCAATACCCTGATCAACCGGCAATATGGAAACATAGCCGGTGCCACCCAGGCGCCCGTGATTAAACAGGGCTTGCAAATTGCGCAGCACCCGCGGGTTACGGTTTGAATCTTGGGCTACCCGGCTCACAAAATCGGGCCCAGGCAAATAAAGATTATCTTTTGAAATTTTGCGGCATTGATGATTTAATAAATCACCCGCTTCATCCCCGAGTAAGTCTTCAATATTTTTTGCTGCTAACGCCATAATTTCACCCTTTAATGTTCAACATTTTAGTTTTGCTCATTATACAAATTTTACGCATTCATATCATTAGTCAAATGTCAAGAGTATTTAATTTTAATGTGACTTAAAGTCCGTTGACTTATAATCAACAAAGATTCATTCATGGAACCATTATCCGCTACGAGAGGGTTTTACCCTCAAGCCTTACGACTAGTATTTCGGAGGTGCAACCTCCTCACAGCCTTAAGAAAGTTCAGCACGTCTCATGATGCTAGTCAGTATAAAATTCAGTTAGTTTTTTAAAGGTTCCGCAAAAAAGCGTTCCCTTTTTAGGTTGATCAAAGACTGCTTGCTCTCTGTATTCAGCAACTACCCTGTTATCATTTCTCTGTTCAATTGATTGAATAAAATTAAATAACAGTTTTTTTTCTTGCTTTGTGATTACGGGAAATTGATAATGAATATTCTTGTATTTAAAAGCCCCGGATCCTTTTTCGTTAATACGCTCTCCTACAAAATGTTTATGATCTAAAATCCTTTTCCGAATTCTGTCATTCAGAAAATTAAGGTTCTTCCCATTTAAATATTGAAAAATAGAACCCGAAAACGTTTCATCCATCTCATAACCGAGACTATTTCTGCCAGCACACATGGCTGCTAAAGATGTCGTGCCGGTTCCCAAAAACGGATCTAAAACTACGTCGCCCTTCACCGAAAACATATTGATTAGCCGATAAGGGATTTCAAACGGATACGCCGCACTTCGCTCTCTGCTTTCATCTTCGTTTAACTGTTGGCGAACACCTTTCAGATCCCATAAATCAGAAAACCATTGATTACGTTCTTCCCAAAAATAAGAACTCGCTCTCCGATTTTCTTTTTCATCCTGCTTAAAAGTACGCTTTCCTTCTTTTCTGAAGATTAAAATATATTCGTGCTCCAGCGTTACGTAGGCGCTCGGCGGCAACATGCCGGAACCCATAAATTTATTGGGAGCATTCGTTTGTTTCCTCCACAAAATATTCGGCAAATTTTGAAATCCCAGACCTACTAAAGCTGTTATAATTCGGGCATGATTTGAATAAAGCTGAAAATCTTTACCAATTTTTCGCGTTGCATCGCCCACATTTATACAAACCAATCCTCCCGGTTTTAAAACCCGGTAGAGTTCTTTCCATATTTTATCGAGCTCATTGTGCATTAACTCGAATGCTTGTGGGCCTTCATTCTCTGCTAAAGCAAGGCTAATGTTTGCATTCATATTGACAAATATTTCATCCCACATTTCAATCATTGGATAGGGCGGAGAGGTAACAACCAAGCCAACCGAATTATTTCTCAACTCCATGTTTTCAGCATTTTCAAACATTATTTCATGCGCTGTTCTCATAATTCCTGCGATTATAGATTTTTGCCCGATGATTAATCCCAAAATATATTATATCTGACAAACAATCGACGTTTTCTCCCAAAACCCGTATATTTCCACGCTATTTAAAATTAAATGTTTTGTTTTGAAAATTGGCCCAATAGATTTAGGAAATAAACCCCTGCTGCTGGCTCCCATGGAGGATGTCACCGATTCGCCTTTCCGATATATGTGTCGAAGTCGTGGAGCCAGCATTGTTTATACGGAATTTATCAGCTCGGAAGCCATTATCCGCGATGCCGACAGCGCGATGCACAAAATGGATTTTGATGAAGAGGAACGGCCGTTCGGCGTGCAAATTTTCGGCGGTCGTGAGGAAGCCATGGAAGGGGCTGCAAAAATAGCTGAAGCCAACAACCCTGATGTAGTAGATATTAATTTTGGCTGCCCGGTCTATAAAATTGTCAAAAAAGGAGCCGGGGCCGGATGCCTTAAAGATCTGGACCTGATGGAGCGCATGGCCGGCTCGGTGGTGGATGCCGTGGAATCAAAACCGGTGACGGTTAAAACACGCCTCGGCTGGGATGACGGCACCATTCGCATTCAAGAGGTGGCGCTGATGCTGCAAAGACTGGGCGTTAAAGCGCTGACAGTACACGCGCGCACCCGCTGCCAAAAGTATAAGGGGGATGCCCGCTGGGAATGGCTCAAAAAATTAAAAAATACCCCCGGACTCGAAATTCCCATCATTGGCAATGGTGATGTAACAACTCCGCAGGATGCCAAGCGCATGTTCGATGAAACCGGTGTGGACGGGGTGATGGTGGGCCGCGGCGCTATCGGGAATCCCTGGTTTTTTGAACGAACGCGCCATTTCTTGGAAACCGGCGAAATGCTGCCGGAGCCTACGGTAAAGGAACGGCTTGAACTCTGCGCTGAGCAGCTACGGCGGTCAGTCGATCATCACGGCGAACGATACGGCGTCATCATTATGAAGAAACATTACGGGCAATATTTAAAAGGCATTCGTAACAGCCGTCAGCTACGAGCTAATATCATGGAGCATAAAACAATGCAGCCCATTCTTGACCTGCTGCTCAATTTTAAAGAAGAAGAGTTATTTGCCGTGGCCTAAGCGGTGAAACCTTGTGAGACCACGTCCCGTATCCCAAGAGGAATATTTGGCAGCCCGGCCGTTAACGGCGGGGCTACCAATACAAAGCCAATTTTATGTATAACTTATGTGGTCTCGATTGCTGCGCATCTTTTCAACTGCATTGAATGCCTGGCGCTTTTCTTCTAATCCGATGAGCTTTATACTCGGGCTCATCTCCATTCTTATAGTGCCCTACCTGATCTATCTTTTCTGGGGCAGCCTAATCTTATTTGTTCTGCTTGGCTTGGGTGCCTGGTTGATCTACCGATGGTTTAAAAAGAGATCAAACGCCCGGTACCGTTAAAATATATCATCCAGCTTAAGCTGAACGCCCACCGAAAAATAAAATCGCTCGTAATTGAAGGCCGGCTGTGCACCTGCATTTCTGGTAAGTCCACCCTGCCATTCCACTCGAACACTCTTAAAAGCAAAGCCCGAAAATAGAGCAGGCTCGAAGAACAAGGCGCTGGTTTTATCCGACATTTGTAATTCGGTAACCTCCCCGCGTGCAAAAAAATCGTGGAATGACACATAGCTTAATTTGGGCGAAAAACCGATAAAGAATACTTCCGAAATAACAGCGATATTTGATTGTAGCGAAAATTTGGAGTAGCGACCCTTGGCAAAATTTTCGCTCGAAGATTCTTCACCTCCGCTGTTTCGCAGTTCTTCACCTTCACCCAGCCCCACACTTCCTAAAAATTCTAATTTTACTTCCGGCTCGGAAGGAGATCTGCTATCCAAAAAACTTTCGGCTTTGGTTGCAGGAGAATCGTTCAAATTGAGATAGTAAACGAGGGACAACTCCCCGTACTTATGCTTTTGGAAATCATTCTGTTGCTCAAAATTACGAGACATGTAGTTAGCACTGCCTGCTATGCCAAAACGATCACTAAAAGCATAAGCCGTATGCACATCGGTACCATTGCTGGAGGTATATGCCGCGGCGTTTATGTTCCCTTTTTCTTCCAATAATGGCGTAGGGTGAGAAATGGGTACATAAACATCTGCGGTGCAGGCCTGCACCCACAATACAGCACAGAATATCCACAATTGTTTTATCCTTGCAGCCACTACTAAATTAGCTTATTAATTTATTTAAAGAGGCCTTTGAAATACTACCTAAAAAGTCTTCGACTACATTCGCCCGATGAAATAATCGAGGTTCATTGCGCTCAGACTGACATCATATTGAGCGCAGCGAAGCGAAGTCGAAATAGACGTAGGTAATGCAAAGGCCTCTCAAAGACTATAACATTGATTTGTAATAAGCAAGTAAGCCCGCGGCTAACGCCAAAATTTATGTCTCCTCATCTACGAACAATACGCCGCGAATGAGGTCTTTGCTGTCGGCGCGTCCGCCAAGTGAGCCCGCCAACACACCAAGCGCAGCAACAAACAGACTCAACTTTAAGTGATCAAGAATGCGAATGGCCGGATCCACCGTGGGCCAGGTCTCCATAAGCTTGCGGGGAAATATGGTAACGGTGCCCAGATATGAAAGTCCCATAAAAAGGGTGAAGAGAAGCAGCATCGTTAGAAATAAACTTATCACAGTGGCTGCACCGGTAACGGCGGTGGACTCAGCCAATACGCGTCCGCGACTGAGCATACCGCTAAAGGCAAACGCCCGATAAAGTACGGCTGTAGCGGTAACCACAGCCACTGCAGAAAACAGTATAATTTGGTACAGTTCAACCGTACTGCCCACATCCCACACCTCAGCACTGAAAAACATGACGATCATGACCGAAAGCGCCGCCGTGATCATGGTCGGAAGACGCGTGATGAGCTGAAAGGGGTTGGCGCGTATC
>Ga0136598_1000216_pt1 | contig 30317 bp, 21 predicted proteins | sample AntRauTorcE11899_FD_104790 | JGI IMG/M metagenome (GOLD analysis project Ga0136598, IMG submission 104790) | Saline lake microbial communities from Rauer Islands, Antarctica - Metagenome Torckler E11 #899 | ecosystem: Environmental > Aquatic > Non-marine Saline and Alkaline > Saline | place... | reverse complement strand
GTAAATCCACTACAAAGGGGATCGCTAACCATTGAGGTTTTTCGAACTACTATTCTGTTTTACTTTAAAAAATCAGACCTCTACCCACAAACTTTCCTGTAGAACCGAAAAGCGGATTATTCACACCTCATATGTGGTTTTCCCTATCTGTCGCGCTCCGTTTCCATCCGCCGCCTGGCGGACTGGCCTTGAACTATGACAAAATCACTGGTTATGCGCCGAAGGCATCCCGAGGGGCAAAGCCTTCTAACAAATCACAACGTGCTTTTAAATGGCAAGAATCCACTACACTCACACTTATCAAAAGCCCAGATGCAGCGTCAGTGCCATTCCGCTAATTGGCTGAACTGTATTTATATTGGCAAAACCGTGGAGACCAAGTCCCGCCTGCCGGACCGGCTTCCATGTAATCCTGCCTTCAAGCGGAAACCCGATCATTGTTTCGAGATTCTCCCGGCTGCCGATGGCAAATAATTGAGAATATCCCCTGCCACCGACAACTCCAACCCCGGCTCCAGCCGATATATGAAAGGTACGAACCGCAATCACTCTTCCGTATAAACCTGCTATTTCCCATGTTTCTCCTGCAGGGTCTGTGTCGGTACTGATCCCCCGAAAAGTAAACTGATGACCTCCACTTCTGACAGTGATCCCCGCCGTTGTACCCGGGCCAAGAGTTGTGATTCCGGCTCCGCCATACACGTGTATGGTAAAACCGGTTGGCGAGTCTGTCAGTGACTGACCTTGTAGCGGGGAGACAAAACACGTGAATGCCAACATGATTAGCATACTTTGGACCCCGGCAAAAGAAAAGAATTTCTTTATGGCTGTACTGAAGTTATTTTGCAAAAAAGTCATCTGTTAAAAACGGGTGTTTACAATATTGGCAAAATCAGATCCAAATGTATAGGAAAGGGCGATAAAACCCGAAAACTCAAAATCGGTGGAGACCTCCTGCTGGCGCAGCAGAACATCTTCCAGGCTGGCATTACCAAGCCGGAGAGATAACTGGTCACGAATCATCTCGAGACTTAAACCCGCGTTCACGGATAACCCTTCGAACACACGAATCGAAATATTACCAAAAAACTCCGCACGGCTTTTTTCAAAATCGTGAAAATAGTGCGAGCCCACCAACCCGCTGCTAATAGATCCCCACGGCTGCTCGATACCAACCGAAGCCGCAAGCTGATGATTGAATAATTGTTCTTCAAACTTGTTGAAAATCGTCTCATCATAATAATCCAGATAGCTATACCCTATTCGGTAGGAAAATGTAATCGCCTTCCGGGTAGCTACATCATATGGGAGTAGACTGTATTCAATCCCCGGATGTAGTTGTATTTGATGACGTATATTCTGGTCATTTCGAGTAAGGTAATCCGCGAAAAGTCCGGCTGACCAGTGATTGTTTATGCTTCGTATGGCGTAGCTTTCTATGCCATGCCTGTGGCGCCGGCTATCGATAGGGTCCTCACCAGAACGTTCAATTTCATCATAAGAATAATTAAAGTAGGGTCGGAACTGTATTTTCCACTCTTCTGTAACTTTATTGGCATAGAAGCCCCATCGCGAATCGAACTCGGTTTGACTCGATTCCAACTCAAGACTCAGGGATCCGGCATAAATCTCAAACACCCAATATCTCCAGGGATCTTCCACAGTTGAGCCGGCAGAAAGGGCTTCGTCACCTATCTCATAGCTGAGGGAAAATCCGGCCGAGCCGGTGGATCGCAGCATGTAGGGAAACAGGCCCATCCGGATTACATTATTGATTTCTTCCCGGGTTTCACTTTGAGTAGCGTTTCGACCTACAGTCTGTTCAAACTCGAAATCCATACTTGAAAACTCACGGCGGCCAATAAAAGAAAATTCATATTCACGCCCCCCATCCCCGGTTTCTTGATCGGTGATGAACAGATGAATATCCGCTTGTGCAGGTTCTCTCACATAGTCTACGAACGGAATTTCGCGCCTGATATGATCGTAATCACACCTGTTACAGTCGACATAAACACGAGGGGTTGGATCTTCTTCGACTACCTGGGCCATAATCGGAGCAGAGTTCAACAGCAGCAGTGTATAGCATAAAATTAATCCTCTGAAAATCCATTTTCTTTCCATTGACATGCCGATACGTTGAGCTGGCCTGAAAATTATAATAGTAGAAATGAAAGCCATTTATAATCCCGATTAGCTGTCCTGCAGGAGCTTGTTGAAAGCTTTGCATCATAAAATGATAACAAATATTGGCTCTACAAACGAATTTGCATCCGGTATGGATCCTCTTTTTACACATGTTAACAAGGATCTTATTCAGAGTGGGTGACGTACCCAACGCAAATATTTGCAACGTTCTGGCACACGCCACTTTTTGTGATTAACCATGCGGCGCGCTTCAGCAAACTGTGCCCACTGACATGCCGATTTAACGATCGGAGTGAGTGCACGGAGGAATCTCCATGTGATGGATAGGAATTTTGTAAACCGATGTTCAAAATGGATCTCAGAACTTGGAGATTTATCCATTCATCCCGCCGAAAAACACGTCGGAATTCGGTAGAGATGACAAGATGCAATTATTTATTAATGGCGGCGAACCCAACTCACAATTTTGCGTAGTTCTGTACAACGCCGCCAAAGTGAATTGCTATGCGGCGCGAAAGTAATACTGGCCCAACATCTAAAACTTATGCGCCGCACTCATAACCACGCGCCAATTGTCATCAGTCGGTGGACGGACACAGTCCTGACCAGAGGCCGAGTCATTCGGCCGTAGCGGATGGATCTACCTGATATCGGATGGAGTTCTGACAAGCAGTTACCAGAGATCCAGAGATGGTTGTAAGGACATGGGGACATCTCGAACCAGTCCAGAAGGCTTTCGGAAGAGCTACTTAATCCCAAATATCGCACTGCATATAAAATTGCACCACCAATTGGCATCTAATGGCATACTTTCAGCTCAAAAATATGTTCCAATGTTCTGTGGTTGTCCCAAAAGAGCGTTTAAGATGAAGTTCTTCCTCAATGCCGTCATGCAGGACTGCAATCTGGCATCTCCTGCCTGTGTTAAGAGAGGAGATCCCGCATCGAGCGCGGGATGACGCCTTATTTGGACAGCTCAGAATTTGGAAAGCTTAGACAAACAGTGATAAAGATCACGCGAACTCTTTCGTTTTTTCCGCCCGCTTTCTCTCGTTGTGATCCAAATATATTTTACGGATTCTCAGGCTTTTCGGCGTCACTTCCAGCAGCTCATCATTATCAATAAACTCAACGCACTGCTCCAGGCTCATCTTTTTAGCCTGGCCGATTTTTACGGAGTCAGACGTTTGTGTCGCCCGATGGTTAGTTAAGTTCTTTTTCTTAACTACATTTATAACCAGATCATCCGCACGATTGTTAATTCCCACGACCTGGCCGGTGTAGACTGGGTCGCCCGGTTGAACAATAAACTGTCCACGATCCTGCAGTCCTTCAAGAGCATATGGCGTTACATCTCCTTTTTCGAGAGAAATTAAAGCACCGCGTGTACGTCCCGGAATATCACCTGCAAACGGGCCGTATTCATCAAACTGCTGGTGCATGATGCCGGTTCCCCGCGTTTCGGTCAGCATTTCGCCACGAAACCCAATTAACCCTCTCGATGGTACTTTAAATTCAATTCGGTTGTTCTCCCCTTCCTGTACCATGGAGGTCATGATACCTTTTCTTTTTTGAAGGTTATCAATCACACGGTTACTGTAATCCGTATTCACATCCACAACTACTTCTTCAAACGGTTCGTGCACCTTACCATCCACTTCACGATATAACACTTCAGGGCGGGATACAGAAAATTCAAAACCTTCCCGTCTCATCGTCTCAATCAAAATTGAGAGCTGCAGTTCGCCACGACCGGCCACACGAAATATATCTGGATTATCTGTTTGCTCTACCCGAATCGATACGTTGGTACGAATCTCTTTATTGAGACGATCCTTGATCATGTTTGATGTTACATAATCTCCTTCAAGCCCGGCAAATGGGGACGTGTTTACCCGGAAATACATCGCCATTGTTGGCTGATCAATGTCATAATAATCAAGTGGTGTCGGATCAACTATATCAGTTAACGTATCGCCAATTTCAACAGCCTCATACCCTGCCATCGCAAAGATATCACCTGCAAATGCCTGGTCAACCGGATCGCGGTGTAACCCTTTAAACGTAAACAGTTTGGTAGCTTTCGCTTTTGCCTTTTGATTTCCTTTCCGGTCAAGCAGTACAATTTCCTGATTGGTTTTAATGGTTCCCTGCTCTACACGACCAATGGCTATTCGGCCAACATAATCGTTCCAGTCCACACTGCTGACCAGCATTTTGAACGGTGCATCCATGACCTGTTCAGGCGGCGGAATATGATCTACAATCTTATCAAACAGCGGTGCCATATCCACGCTTTCGTCTTCAAGCTCTTCTTTGGCAAAACCCTCAATTGCCGCGGCATAAAGTACTGGAAAATCGAGCTGTTCGTCTGTTGCATCGAGCTGTACAAAAAGGTCAAAAATCATATTCAGAACCGCGTCTGGCCTGGCATCTTTCCTATCAATTTTGTTGATCAGAACGATTGGCTGGAAACCCAGATCGAGCGACTTTCGGAGCACAAATTTTGTTTGGGGAAGTGGCCCTTCAGCTGCATCAACAAGCAGAATAACTCCATTTACCATTTTCAGGATTCGCTCAACTTCACCGCCAAAATCGGCGTGACCCGGTGTGTCCACAATATTTATTTTTGTGTCTTTCCAGACAACCGTCGTGTTTTTGGAACTAATAGTAATTCCCTTCTCCTTCTCGAGGTCTCCGGAATCCATGACCCTGTCGGTAACTTGCTCGTTCTCTCTGAATGTCCCGCTCTGCCGCAGCATCTGATCCACAAGTGTGGTTTTCCCGTGATCTACGTGAGCGATGATGGCGATATTTCTGATATCCTGTGTCATAAAAATAAATGGCTTCGTCTGTCAACTCTTAAATGACAACGAATGATTATTAGATTATATTTCGATCTCTCCTTTACTGGAATTAATCGAAAAATTGATAGCCTTAAATATACGATTTTTTCGTCAAAGTAATCAGTAAAATTCAACAATGCTTTGCTCCAGAAATACCATCGGCGCAAAACCGTGTTTTTGCCACATTTCGTCGCTATCACTGCGTGGGGAAATCACTGCGCTCAGTGATTTAAGTTGAAAGTCTGCCGGAATGGGTAAATATATCCGATAAAACCGTTGTATCGGAATCATTGCGAGGGTGACACGTGTTGCTATGTATAACTATAAAACCAACTAAAATTTAGTATATCATGAAAGTTAAAAAAGGTCTTTTAGCACGCATAGAAGCAAAACCAGGTAAAGAAGCAGACGTTGAAGAGTTTTTAAAAAGTGCACTCCCGCTCGCTGAAGCCGAAGATCTGACCGTAGACTGGTTTGCATTTAAAATTGATGATTCTACCTTTGGTATTTATGATACTTTTGAAGGCGAAAAAGGCCAGACAGCTCACCTTGAGGGCGAAATTGCATCAGCACTAATGGCAAAAGCAGATGAATTATTGGCTACAGATCCGATAATTGAAAAAATTGACGTGCTTGCTTCCAAATAGGTGTCAATCCGAAGCAGACTAACTGATTTCAAGGGCAGGCTTTAAAGTCTGCCCTTTTTCATTTTGATTAGGTACTATCTGTTATCTATCCGAAATACCCGATTCATTTCTCTTTTGTACAGCAGGATATTCCTAAACCACAGTCTTTATCCCCCATCGATTCATCTGCATTAACACTTTTTATTACTCTTCATATTGTTAAATTCGGGTTCTAACAATCAACCCAATCCATTACTCATGCGTCGTACCTCTGTTCTTTTTTTACTGATTTTCCTTTCCTCAACCAGTTTGTTTGCACAGCAAACGTACATTCATGCGGGTCAACTGCTTGATGGAACCGGTGATAATATCCGGGAAAATGTAACCATCATAATTAACGGCAACTCGATTGAAGCCATTGAAAACGGTTTTCTGGAGCCGGGAAACGAAACCCGTCTAGTTGACCTTTCAAAACAGACCATTCTACCCGGCCTGATTGACATGCATGTGCACCTTGAAGGGGAAACGAATCCTAACCGCTATATTGAAACGTTTACAATGGATCCGGAGGAGAGGGCGCTTCGCTCAGTTATGTTTGCCAAGCGAACACTTGATGCGGGTTTTACAACCGTTCGTGACCTGGGCGGTACAGGTGTAAACACAGCACTCAGGGACGCAATAGCAAAGGGGTATGTGAATGGTCCCCGAATTATTAGCGTGGGTAAATCACTGGCTACAACAGGCGGCCACGCAGATCCCACTAACGGATTTAAACGTGAGTTGATGGGCCAGCCGGGTCCCGCAGATGGCGTAGTCAACGGAGTAGAAGATGCGCGTGAGGCCGTACGCCAGCGCTACAAGAACGGCGCTGATCATATTAAAATCACAGCGACAGGCGGCGTATTGAGTGTGGCAAAATCAGGCCAAAATCCACAGTTTATGGATGATGAGCTTCGTGCTATTGTTGAAACCGCCAACGATTACGGCATGCACGTGGCTGCTCACGCACACGGTAAGGAAGGGATGATGCGCGCGGTGCTTGCCGGTGTAAAAACGATTGAGCACGGCACCTATATGGATGACGAGGTCATGCAGGCGATGATTGACAACGACACATACTACGTTCCCACTATTTTAGCCGGAAACTTTGTGGCAGAAAAAGCCGAAATCGACGGGTATTTCCCTGATCTGGTACGCCCTAAAGCACGTGAAATCGGCCCGCTCATTCAGGAAACATTTAGCAAGGCGTATCGCTATGGTGTTCAAATCGCGTTTGGAACTGATACCGGTGTTTCACCACACGGTGGAAATGCGAAAGAGTTTGAGCTGATGGTTGAGGCCGGTATGCCGGAACATGAGGCTATTCTCAGCTCTGTAAAAACAGCCGCCGAGATCCTTGGCCTTCAGGATCAGATTGGTTCAATAGAACCGGGTAAACATGCCGATATCATTGCAGTTGATCAAAATCCGCTTGAGGACATTACGGCACTTCAGCGCGTGGTTTTTGTCATGAAAGACGGGGAGATTGTCAAAGAATAACTCTTGGGCATTTCACTTACAGGGAGCCCTGCACTTCAGGCGTCAAATCAGGGCTCAACTGTACCGTTGGATTTGTCAAATTGGTAAATTGGTAAATTGGACCATAAGTTAATCTTAACCTCTACACCAATAACCAATCAAAAATTACACTAATAACCATAATCAACACATTCATTTACAGGTCACCGGGCATCTGTTAATCGCAAATATCTTATACTGTGATATTTAATCTTAGAATTCCATCTGATTGAAGAGTAATAAGCGAGATGCGTTCGGTACACAGCCACTTGGCACACTGCTTCGTGATCAGGCGATACCCGCATCAGCCGGTATATTGGTCATGTCCATTTACGGCATTGTGGACACCATCTTTGTGGGACTTTGGGTTGGCTCGCTTGGCATAGCCGCGATTACGGTTGTACAACCCATCACCTTTCTGATCGCAAGCATTGGCATGGCAATTGGTGTTGGAGGCGCATCTATCATCTCCCGTGCATTTGGCGAGGGAAACGATAAAAAGGCATTTCAAACGTTTGGAAACCAGGTTGGCCTTACGCTCACACTCGGCATTGGATTTGTGATCACTGGATTTCTTTTCATTGATCAGATTCTCACACTTTTTGGCGGCAGGGGTGACGTGCAGGGTCCGGCTGGCGAGTACTTCACGATTGTCCTTCTTGGCACTCCTTTTTTAGCGTGGGCTATGATGAGCAACAATGTGATCCGCGCTGAAGGCTACCCCCGGATTGCTATGCTCACGATTATGATACCGGCGGTTGTAAATATAATTCTCGATCCCATTTTTATTATCGGGCTGGATATGGGCATCGCGGGTGCAGCATGGGCAACGACTATCTCCTACATAACAAGCGCCCTTTTTGCCACCTGGTTTTTTCTGAGAGGAGATTCTCAGCTTCAGTTCAAACGAAAATTCTTAATTCCCGACGGTCCGATAATTCGGGAAATTACGTCTCTCGGATCAGTCACGTTTGCCCGCCAGGGAACCATCAGCTTACTTTCAATTGTGCTGAATAATTCTCTGTTCGTCTACGGAGGTGAAATCGCCCTGTCCGTTTATGGCATTATCGGACGCCTTTTGATGTTCGCTAATTTCCCCGTTCTGGGTATTACACAGGGCTTTGTTCCAATTGTGGGATACAACTACGGAGCGAGGCTAATTGACAGGGTGAATAAGCTGATCCGGCTATCTATGACGTCAGCGACAGTTATCTCATTTGGCATCTTTACCGTGATTATGGTGTTTGCGCCACAGATTGTTTCTGTCTTCACCAACGATCCCGAGTTGATTGATCTGACAACACCCGCACTAAGAGCTGTATTTCTTGCGACTCCCTTGCTGGCAATCAATCTGCTTGGCAGCGCGTATTTTCAGGCAATCGGACGGGCGCGGCCGGCCCTGATTCTCTCACTATCAAAGCAGGGATTTATTCTCATTCCTCTGATATTTATTCTTCCCTACTTTTTTGGGATCTACGGCATCTGGTTTTCCTTTCCGATTGCAGATACAGGTGCCGCTCTGATTACAGTAATTTTCCTCAAATACGTTCGAAACAAAGGGATTAACTCTGCCCAGCCCGAGCTCAGTAACACGGATAACGAATCTGAATCAGAGAAAGCTGCGCCTGCAGAGTAATCTTTATTCGTTTATCTCGAAGTCAGTCCTGAGATACGGTCTTTCTGAATGCGGGACAGTCTTCTGTTAGGAGTTCTCACCAGCTGCATTTCATAGGCATCAATAGCTTCATCATACCGGCCGAGATCACTCATTACATCTCCCAGCAGTTCATATGAAGGTTTTACAATAGATGGAGGGCCAAAATCAACGGGCAGTTCCGACTCAGCCGCAACAGCGTCATTCAAAACTGCAAGCCCCTGTTCGGTCTCACCCTCTTCAATTAGAATCAGGCTTTCAACCTGCATTATTCTGATATCTCGCTCCTGGCTTTCAGGTGTTTGCATGAGGGATTCCAGGTGTTGTTGAGCGAGATTAACCCGGCCTGTCCGTGCGGCAGCCAAAGCGGATACGTAGAAATAATTCACCGCCGGTCCGTTTTGGTCGTCAAAATCGGTAGTCAGGTCATCAGCGGCACTCCAGTTTTCGGTATCCACAATTTGATGCCCTCTCATCACAGCAAAATGCCATTTTTCACTCATGCCCGGATCCTCCGCAATCTTCTCTGTGCATGCCTTAAAGACCTGATCGGCTTGTTCCACATTGCCTTCCTGCAGGTAGCCATACTGCAGCCACCACGTATAGTGTCCGCAAACAGTTGGTTGCTCTTCAAGCTCTTCCTGCCGGGTTGTTTGAACGTCGCGTGCTATAATATTGGCTTCAATAACATCATCCCACATACCCAGCGCAAGGAAAATGTGTGACGTCATATGCTGAGCATGCGCGGCTGCAGGAGCTATTTCAGAATAGGCTTTGGCCATCGGCAGCCCCAGAGGTGCGTGCACCGGATCATCAAAGGAGTGGATCAGATAGTGAGCCGCACCTGGATGCTCATTGTTCTCATTCCAAACGTCAAAAAGCACTGCCGCGGCGCGCATATAAATGCCGAAGTCCCGGCCATCGTGAGCTGTCCCCAAAATTGAAAGTCCGTAAAAAACAGTCGCTTCGTTATCTTCTGTGTACACTTCATGGAGCTCTTCCATCTTCTCATTGTACAAAAAATCACGCTCTTCTTTTGTTTTCCCTTTCGACACCGGCGTATTCCCGTAAAGGGTCTCAACAGCCATCAGATAATCTTTCTCACGTTCTGTTCCGGCCAGCGATTGCCTTTTTTCCATCGAATCCCCCAGGCGGTTCAGAATCTCATTGGCTGCTTCCTGATCTTGCTGAAACCAAAGCGGATGATTATGTGTCATCGCCTCCCCCCAGTACGCGAGCGCAAATTCCGGGTCTTCATCCTGGGCCCGCCTGAACGCCCGGGCTGCATCTTCATATTCAAAATTATGCAGCAGCTTCACCCCTTTCATAAATTCGGATTGAGCTGATTCAGCCCCTGAATTAGGAAAATTGATTTTGCCCAGCAAATTATTTTGGGCACCTGCATCAACAGAAAAAACAAAAAGCGTTAGCAGAGCAAGAAGACTGTTAAGTATAAGTTTCATAATAGGATTATTGGAGTGTACTTTGAATAAAGTTGTCTGGTTTGAACATCTATATAAAAATATCAGTTTATAAGGTCACCGTTTTCGAAACTGGCCTTCAATTACAACATCTTAGAGTGACCGCATATTTGCAATATCTTACGAGGGGTCGTTACCAATAATAATCAAATTTGGCAGTTTTTCCGCCTCCAGGATTCAGAAATCATCCTGCCGTTTCATGGCCATAGCTCTGATTTTTCTCGCCATGACGATCAGTTCAATTGCAGGGATTCCTGCATCGTGAATAATCCGGGCTAATATGTCAATAATAATTACATAGGCACCACCGATTTGAGTTAATATTTTTTACAACAAAAATGGGAGCCTAAGCACCCAAGTTTTTTATATTTATAAAAGATCAGTTTGTCAGGCAGATTCTTTGTCTTTCTTGATTTCATCAAGGATTTTCTTAACGCCGTCAACACTGTCAATCAGGGCTGTATTTACGGCATCTACGCTTCCCCCACCAATATCACGTGCAGCTTCAAGCGCTGCCAATATTGCGGTTTTCGTCGCGCCTACAGAATCACCGCCTACCTGTTTTACACCTTTAACAGCTCCTGTAACAGATTCTACAGCAACTGAGGCTACATTTGCCCCCAGCTCTTTAGCACTGTACATAGCCTGCTGTACGGCTCCTGTTACGGCTTCTTTTTGGTCTACACCCTCGGACATAGCTCCCTGTACGGCCCCATTTACAATTCCTTTAACGGCCTTTATCAGGGAAACACCAATATTGACAACTCCGTCGATGGCACCTTTTACAATGGATGCAGGCAGCTGTATACCTTTGACGACCAAATCACCGGTGCCTTTTATGGTTGTTACTGCCACATCTTTTACTGAATTGACAATAGTAGAGCTTACATCAGCTGCACCTTTAATGGTTGATGTGATGCCACCTTTAACACCATTTACAACTTTAGATAGAAGTTTAATAGCCATTAATTATATCTCCAATAGATTAGTTTTTGTTATTACTTAAATTTGCCGCACTCAACTTTCATGGGTTAAATCCATCAGCCACAACGGATTACTGTCTCACAAAGTTCAGAACCAATAAAATTTTGAAGCCTGTCGTAAAAAACGTGGAAAATCCTATCGCTAACATATTCCGGTTTCCCACACTATCTGATTCTCTGTTTTTTAATGATTCGGGGTCAGATCGAATCATTGTCAATCATAAACCGGGTAACCTTTTTTTTGATTTTTGAATATAGTATAATCAGCACATTTTGGTTTTGGTTTACAATCCACTACGAGAAAAACCTACAGATTTACCTCTTTATGTACACCGTCTTCTTATTCACAAATTCATGAATTCCCTCGCGGCTAAGTTCACGGCCGTACCCTGATTTTCCGGTTCCGCCAAACGGGAGGCGGGGATCAGATTTTACCAGTTCGTTTATAAAGAATGCTCCGTCGGGTGCTTTGCCGATATGCCGGCGGGCGTTTTCGATATCAGACGTAAAGAGCGATACTCCCAAGCCGTATTTAGAATTTGCTGCAAGCTCGAACGCTTCATCCACATCTTTTGCGCGGATGATGGCGGCTACAGGCCCGAAGGTCTCTTCATCAAACGCAGGCATTCCCGGTTTTACCCCCGTCAGCACGGTAGGCTCGTAAAACGCATCCTCCTGCTTGCCCCCCGTCTCAATCTTTGCCCCTTTTTTTACTGATTTATCAAGCTGTTTATGCAGTTCATCCGCCAGGTCTTTCCGGGCAAGTGGACCGATCTCGGTAGAATCGTCCATGGGATCTCCTTTTTTGATTGACTTCACCCCGTCAATATAAGCCGGGAGAAATTTATCATAAGCATCCCCAACAAGGATGAACCGTTTGGCCGCAATGCAGCTTTGTCCGCTGTTCATCATCCGGGCTGTGATTCCCGTTTTCACGGCTTGATCCATATCCGCATCTTCCAGTACGATAAATGCATTGTTACCGCCGAGTTCAAGAACCGACTTCTTCAGGTATTTCCCGGCCAGTGCACCCACTGATTCGCCTGCCCGTTCGCTGCCGGTAAGGGTCACCGCCTTCACAATATCGTTCGAAATAATGGCTTCTGTTTTATCGTGATGAATAAGCAGGTTTTGAAAAACACCATCCGGGAAACCGGCCTCCAGAAGTAGCTCTTCAATATGGGTTGCGCATCCAAAAACATTAGAGGCGTGTTTCAGCAGGCCCGTATTTCCAGCGGCAAGAGTGGGTGCAACAAAGCGGAACACCTGCCAGTAAGGAAAGTTCCACGGCATGATAGCCAAAACGGTGCCAATCGGATCGTGGCTTACGAAACTCTCCGAGGCATCTGTTTCAATAATCTCATCGGCCAGGAAGCGTTCTGCGTTTTCAGCATAAAATTCGCATACCCAGGCGCATTTCTCTATCTCTCCTCTCGCCTCACTGATCGGCTTGCCCATCTCCAGGGTCATGGTCTCAGCATATTTATCTACATTATTTCTCAGCACACCACCTGCATTTACAAGCAGCTTGCATCGCTCTTTGATCGGTACTTCTCTCCAGGTTTCAAACGCCACCCTCGATTTCTCAAGAATTGCGTTTACTTCCTTTTCTGTATGCTCTTTGTAAGTAGCTAATTCTTTACCGTTATAAGGATTGATGCTTTTGAATTCCATGGGATATAATTGGTTTTAAATGGTTGATTTAATCGATAATGTATTAATTACCCGGCCCTCTGGTTCGAAAATATAAAAAATTCCCCCATTTCCCCCTGCTCTCCGGACAGCGGTCGGGAGCAGGTGGATGGCCTTCTAAGTCTTGCATTGTCAAAAAGATCAATATATATAAGATTCGGTCTGTTTGGTTATTTGAACGGTCATCTGCTGTTCGTTAAAATCTTCAAACGATTGATTTAGTTCTTTTCCTTTCCAGAAAAGTTTGGATTCGCCTGTCTCAGGAAACCAGGCAGCACTGTATAACGTACCAAACGATTTCTTAACATCAAACTGGTGCAGTGGCGGCTGTAAAAATTTTCTGCATATGGACCCAAGGTCCATCTTCTCATCATTCAGATACTCATCCGCTGCCTTTTCCCGTTCAATGGTTTGAGTTTGCCTGGCATACTCGGGCCACTCAATATCTTCCTGGTGATTGGTACAGGCCTTTTTCGTGATCAGTCCCGGTTTACGGTCGGGGCCCAGGAACAGAGTTGCATACTCGCCTTGCCGGTCCATAAGCATAACATTGTAGGCCATATGTACTGGAATTCGCTCCAGCGCTTTTACTGCGGCATCTACATTTTCACAGGTTTCAAGCAGGTAACGAATCACCAGGGGGATGCCAAAACCCTCACCGGCTACATTGCGTCCGCCAAAGTTTAGTGATGCGCACAGTCCGCTGTCGTTCATTCCATCCAGCAGGCCCCAGTTGCAGTCGCTGACGCCTATTACTGGTTTCAGCCAATTGCTCTTCAGCATTATGCCTTCAAACCATTTGGGATTGTAGTCATAATTTCGAATAAGAGCCGGCTTTTTCCCGGTCCATGCTACCTGAGTGCAACCGCTCATAAATGCAGGCGGATTCCACATGGAAAGATACCGGGAGGCCACATCTCCGCCGCCGGCAAGCTCACAAATCTGATCATAAAGAGTGACCAATTCCGGCATATATTCTTCCATAGCCTCGCTGCAGCTTAGATACCCCGGTCTGGCTGTAAACCCTTCCTGCAAATACCAGGCGCGGTAGTAGGGCCAGGTTCTCTCAAACACCTTTCCCCATTTTTCCCCGGGTTGATCTTCGTCGATACATTTAATCTTGATTAACATAGTGCTTCTGCTGTAAAATGTGCGCGAAATCTACGTTCGATTGATTGGATACTGCTATTATTAACCCTCCAAGGGTTCAAAACCCTTGGAGGGTTGATGTAAATACTACATCATTTTAAATCCGGCAATCTCGGCGATTTTCTCTTTTTCAGCGTCTGTGCTTGCCGGTTCAGTGGTTTTGTATTGATCTTGAATTGCCGTGATCCAGTCCTTGGCGCGTTTAGTGAGTTTGAAATCATCTGTCATCAAACGGCCTCTCATCACCAGAATGCCTACATCGGCACCTTCGTAGAGATAATCTCCTTCGCCGGTAATTCGCAAAAAGAATGCCTCATTCTCTTTTTCAACGGCGCGGCGGTGGGTGTCCATCCGGTCGTATTTAATGGTACCGTCTTTCTGCTTTTTCCAAATACCGGAGGGCGGTGCTTCCGTAATATATTCTACCGTATCTTCGGTGTGCTTAATCACAAGCTGACTCCAATCGTCGATATTTTCTGGCCTCGCCCAACGTTCGTTAATCGATTCTACACTCAGCTCGTAAGGAGTATCCATCCATTCCAGGAGGTGAAAGAGGAACAGCGGAGCATCCGCAAGAGCAAAAACAGCATGGTTTGTAATGGAGCTCGCCCCGGTAATTCTGGGGTTCAGCTCTCCGAGATAGACCTGGCCATTATCCTGGTCAATCAAAAAGTCGAGTTCAAAATATCCTTTATAACCTTCTTCCCGGAGTTGATCGCCGAACAACCGTGTATATTTGCGGGCTTTTTGACGAATAGAGCGGGTAAAAACGTCAGCGTGAATTTCGTTGCCGCACCATCCGCCTTTGTATGGAGTCAGTTCAGGAAAGCCCACCAGTTCTGTCATCAGTGGTGCTACGATAGTCCCGTGCCGTGTAACACAAGCCTCAATTGCGGCTCCCCGGCAGTTGATCCGCTTCATGATTTTCACCTCTTTTTCCTTTATGATCTCTTCTTCATGCTTTTTAAACTCTTTTTCATTTGATATAAAAAAGGTGGTATGTCCGGAATCACCGAAAGGAGTCTGAATCACGAGATCATTCCCCAGTTTTTTTGAAACTTCCCGCATGTGATCATAATTCTTAACGTTCGATAGTACATACGGAACGCAGGCAACCCCGGCTTTTTCAGCAATCCGGTTGGTGTTTACTTTATTATCCATAAACGTCCGCATTTTTGCCGGTGGAAAGCAGACTTCCAGGCCGTTCTTTTTGGCCAGTTTTTCTGTTTTTTCATCAAACATCAAAAACATCGCCTTGCCGGCTTTTCCACCCTTCTTTCGGCTTTTGATATAATCCACAACCTCTTTATGCTCCAGAAGGTAGTTATTGATATCCTCAATACTTTCGAACTCATCGTGAGGCACCTCTTCTTCCGGAGAAAACACATTGGGATGCTGTCCGTCAAAACACTCTATATAGCAGATGAACTTGAAACTTTTGATCCACTCATCAGCTCCGAGCAGATTAAAATTTGTTGCACTGATAAAATAGATGGGCATTTCATTTCGGTGAAAAAATCGTCGAATATCTGATAATCCTTTAAGTGTCTTTACTTCTTTTTTTGATTCAGTCATAGTGACGTCTTTATTGAGTTGAGAGTTTTACTGGTGGTTTAATACTCACCCCCTGTCCCCCTCTCTATTGGAATAGAGAGGGGGAACTCTTTAAAGAGTTCAGGAGATATTAGCTTTATTTATCAATTAATATTTGAAGTCAAAACTCCTCCTTAATAAAGGGGAGTTTCGGGGGATGTTCATCAGGATACTGAAAATTCAATAGACACTGCTTAAAAAACTCATGTTTAACCACCCATCATTCTTTCAGCACGGGCAGGGATTTTTTTCTGATTTTTAAGCACTTCTTCGGTGAATACTTTCAGTCCGAGTTCCGGCCGGTATCCGTGAATCTCTTTTACATCCAGGGCGAGCAGGAATTTGATTATCTCTTTGCTGATCACCTGGCCTGGCACCAACACCGGAAATCCAGGGGGATATGGAATCACGAATGTCGTAGATACCAGTTCCCGGCCAGCTTTTATAATATCCAAACATTCGCCGAGGGGTATATATTCGCAGTTCTCCGAGCGATAGGCAAGAAAGTATGCCTGACGGATATCACCACCCGGCACACCGGCTACGGCTTGAAATACGGAATGAAACCGGCTGAAATCGGGTAGTGGCGGTACATCTTCCATCAGAGAGTGAATTCGATTCTCAAGAATTTCTTTTTCTTTCTTGTTCAGGGCCGGATGCTCCTCATCCAGTGTTTCAGCAACCCGCAGCAGGGTGTTCACCAGGTAGGCCACGCTTCCGCGTGTGGTGCCGATGCTGGTCATGAACAGAATGGAATTACGAGAGGTTTTATTGATCTGGATGTTATACTGGTCCATCAGATATTCGTTCTTAAAGGTATCTCCGTCAATACCTGAAAGGCCAACTGCAAGCGTGATTTTGGTGGGGTCAAGCACAAATTCATCTTGCTCCCACGCATCTTCCATACGGTTCCAGCCGTTATCGTCCGTGTAATATTCATCCAGGCCGGACTTCCGGAATTGATCGGGTATAAAATCCCGGACGGTCAACACCCGAAAATATTTATACAGCAGCGGATGATCGTGTATTTTTGCACGAATAGACATCGCCAGCTCAATACTTTTTTCCACTAACTCGTACCCTTCAAACTGTACCTGTCGCCGTCCTGCATCCATCGATGCCAGGATCTGGTAATTAGGAGAGGTGGATGTGTGGGTCATATAAGCTTCCTGGAAGCTGTCAGACACCAGACGTCTATATTCTTCATCCCAGATATGGATCATGGAACCCTGACGAAAGCTCGATAGAGTTTTATGAGTGCTTTGCGTGGAATACACACGAATCTTCACCTTGTCCGGATCGGGCATCGAAGGAAGCTCACCATCAGACAGAGACTCAATATGGTTCTTATACTTGTCGTGATACCCTTTCGACCGGTATTTATTGTACAGCTTGTTTGCCACGAACATCCCGGTACGCTGTTTATAGGTATAGGTAAATCCGGCAAAAGCAAACCACGCTTCATCCCACAAAAAGATGATATCCGGCTTGATTGCAAGAATCTCTTCCATCACTCTTTCCACATTATACACCAGGCCATCAAACGTGCAGTTCGTCAGGAGAAGCATCTTCACTTTATCCAGCCTGCCGGCCTTTTTCAGTTCGAGCAGGGTGTGTTTAATCTCCTCCAGCGGAACCGCGCCATACATGCTGTACTTTTCAATTGGGTAGGAATCCAGGTAGACAGGGAGCGCCCCGGCAAGTACCAGTCCATAATGGTGCGATTTATGGCAGTCACGGTCAATCAGGACCAGATCTCCCGGTTCAACCAGTGCCTGCTGTACAATTTTGTTAGAGGTGGATGTACCGTTGGTAACAAAGAACGTGCGTTTGGATCCGTATGCGTTGGATGCCATCTTCTGTGCCTGCTTCAGCGAACCGGTAGGCTGAAGAAGTGAATCCAGTCCGCCGGTCGTTGATGACGTTTCGGCAAGGCATAGATTACGCCCGTAAAACTGGCCGAAATCCCGGATCCAGTGCGATTTAAAAACTGAATTTCCACGAGAGATGGGCATTGCGTGGAACACTCCAACAGGTTTTTGGCTGTACTCTTTCAGGGCTGTGAAAAAGGGTGTTTTATATCGTTCACGGATTCCTCTGAGAATTGCAAGGTGCAGCTCCTGGATATCGTCTTTCCGATAGAAGATCCTTCGGAAATTTTTCACGGTTGAATCTTTGAGCTGCAAAAGGGCGGTATCTGTCACATAATAAATATCCAGCTCGGGTCGGAACTGCTTAATTATTTTACCCAGTATCGGGCCGAGGTCTTCCTCAGAAATATTCGAAAAATCAAGGCCGTTAATATATCCCAGAAATGGTTTAAGAAGTGATTCAATATTTTTTGAAGCGTATGGTGGGGCATAGCGAATAACAACCGCCTGAATATTGTAGTTTAGTAGCAGAGCGATAAGCGCATCCTGGAAAGAACGCTGCACGAGAACATCGTACGAAAGATGTTCATCATCTTCACTAAGTTCAGCCATTTTTGATCTCATTGCCTCTTCTTCTTGGCGAGACAGATTATCCACGAAAAGAACTTCAAAGTGATTCTTATTTCCGCCCCGGCTGTTTTGATCAGAACTCGTATCGCCGGAATTATCTTCTTCGGGATCATCATTTATCAGCTTTGGATTACTGCGATATGATTCGCTGACAAGCTGACGTACAAGCTCGTTAACCCTTGCAGAAGCTGTATAAAATTCTTCGTTTTTGATGAACTCCTGTAGTTTTCTAACCGACTTTTTACCCGGAAATGAGTAATACTGTTCGATAATGGCAAGGTCATGAAGAAGTTCTGAAATACTCTTTTTATCCCCTGAGTCAACACCCCTCTTCTCTTCTTTTAGATGTACATGGAGCTGAGTCCGTAGCCGATTCCATAAATCACTTCGCATTTGGGCGACATTAAAATGGTGGGTACTGCTCTTTTTATCGGCTGTCATAAGTTTTCGGTATTATTTAAGGATAACTGCGCTTACATCAACAATGAATATGTATTGGAAAATGCTTTTCAAAAAGCGGAAACTGCATCAGTCATAAAACGACAATGATCTTTCAGACTAAGTTCGGTTGTTAATGAACATCCGCTGCTCTCCCGACCGCTGTCGGGATCACTGCCCCCGGCTCCCATAGGGATTCATTACGGGGAAAAGGGACCACTCCACTAAATGTACTAAAATCTATTCACCGGTTTGATCATCCAATTTGCGGATTCCGTTTATATTCTGTGCCAGATTCATGAGACTCGAGATTTTTTTCCTGCATTTTTAATTTCGCCAATTCGTCCACGCGATTCGGTTTAATGAGCGGGCCGAGCGATTCGAGGTAGGATCGATCAGCACCTTCCTTGTAAATTTTGAAATCTCCAATATGATCCCGAAAACTTTTTAGTGGCTGGCCCAATCGTAACAGTCCCAGTTCCCGGCTTCGCTTCACTTTTGTCATGTTAACTTCAATAGGAATAAACTCCTCCGTAGAATCGGCCTGGTAAAGAATTCTGCCATCCGGCCCGCAAATAATAGAACGTCCGCTGCCCCCTGATTCCAGTCCGTTAATATCAAAGAAATAACATTGATTAGTAGCGGCTGATGCCCTGGCAATAGAGAGTTCAATCTCTCTGTCGATCGTGCCTGTCAGCGTGGGATGTAGAATCACCTCTGCGCCCATAACACTTAGGGTTCGAATCGTTTCAGGAAACCACATGTCGTAGCAGATCGAAACGCCAAATTTTCCCACATCCGGAACATCGAAAACACAAAACTCTTTGCCCGGTTTAACGCCAACTTCATACGGATAGAATGGAAACATTTTACTGTACCGGGTTACCACCTCTCCTTCCGGGTTGTAAATCGTAGCTGTGTTGTAAACGTCATCTCCTCTTTTTTCAAAGATGGAGCCCGGGAGTAGCCAGATACCATGTTTTTTGGCCATTCTCTTCATTTCGAGTTCGAAGGGGCCATCAATTTCCTGTGCAGTATGAATGAGAGGACCATAAGCACAAAGTTCACTGAACACCACCATCTCTATCCAGGGATAGAGATTCATGAGAATATCCAGTTTCACTTTCATCATCTCTACGTTTGACTGGGTAGCAAACACCTTCATCTGAATACCGGCAATTGCAAATGGCTTCATGACTCAATCCCGCAGGCTTTCAACGTTTCTTCTTCTAATATGCCAAGGCCCTGGTCAAGCTGTTGGTCTGTAATTACCAGTGGTGACAGTATGCGAAGTACATTTTTGTGTGTCCCTGCACTTAGTAAAACAAGTCCACGTTCTGCACAGGCTTTCACGATTTTGCCCGTCAGCTCGCCATCGGGTTGCCGGGGATCTCCGTTTTTGACAAACTCAACGGCAAGAAAAGCGCCAAGTCCTCTTACATCTCCAATCTGGGGGCATTTTTCCTGTAGTTTTTTAAGCCTGTTCCGGGTGTATATGCCCACTTTAATGCCTCTTTTATTCAGATCGATCTCCTCCATATAGGCAATTGTCGCCAGGGCGGCGGCGCAGCATACCGGGTTCCCGATATAGGTTCCGCCGATGGTTCCGGGCGCAGCAGCGTCCATCACGTCAGCTTTCCCCAAAATAGCAGCAATTGGCATTCCCGATCCCAATGATTTTGCATAGGTGGAGACATCAGGGGTAACACCGTAATTTTGCCAGCTTGCCCAGTTTCCGGTACGGCCGAACCCGCTCTGTACTTCATCAAAGATCAGCATGATGCCGTGGTCGTCGCAAAATTTCCGCAATCCTTTCAGGTATTTCTGCGGCGCCGGGTTGATACCTCCTTCTCCCTGTATGGGCTCTATTATGATGGCGGCCACGTTACCCGGGTCCACCATATTCCGCATGCTTTCATTCAGGCGCTTCAATTCCCACTCCACAAACTGATCCAAATCCCCTTTTCGGTTATACCGGTAGTAGTTGGGGAATGGCAAGCGATATACTTCCGGTGCAAACGGGCCACAGTTTATTTTATAGTCAATTTTACTGGTGAGGGTCATGGCCATCATGGTTCGGCCGTGAAATGCTCCTGTGTAGCATATGACTGCCTGCCGTTTGGTAGCCTGACGCGCAATTTTAATGGCATTTTCTACCGCTTCTGCACCTGTGCTCACAAGCATTGCCTTGGTCTTTTCCCCATGAGGAAGAATTTCGGCCAGCTTTTCACAAAGCTCAATGTAGGGTTCATACGTCACCACATTAAAGCTGGTGTGAATATACTTTGCCGCCTGATCCTGGATTGCCTTCACCACAGACGCCGGGCAGTGTCCGGCGTTCACCACCCCGATGCCACCGGCAAAATCGATCCACTCCTTTCCGTCTGTATCTATAATTGTAGCACCTTTAGCGGACTTCACTGTGGCAGTGTTAAAAACCCCCACACCGTTGGCTACAACAGCTTTTCTCCGATCAAGAAGCTTCTCAGAATTGCTTTTAAAAAATTTCATCATATATCTTCAATAGTAAATAATTTAGCCGCATCAAGTTATATATCTTACATATTTTTCGGCAGAGATGTAAATAATTAAAATAAGTAAAGCGATAATGTACGTCTAAAATCTACATTTATTATGATCGAAATTAATTTCTCTATACATCCTTGAATAGTGCGTCTGTAGAATACGAAAATACCCATTTAGAAGGCTCAATAATGTCCATAACTACAAGACCTGATAGTTCCTGGTTTTTTTTACATGGTGTTGATTAGTTGAGATGATTAAAGAGAATGTTAAACCGGTTCCAATCCATCCAACATAAACGGCATCAATTCAGATACGGTTGGGTGCACCAGCACAACTTTCCGGTACTCCCTGCACGGAATACCGCTATGCATAATAGCGGCAAACATATTGATAATCTCATCACCGCCGGGCCCGAGAATTGCAGCTCCGAGAATGAGGTCAGTATCGGCATCAACGAGCAGTTTTGCAAACCCTTTGGTCTCACTCATCTCTTTCGCACGGCTGATTTTGCTCATAAGCCGGATCGATTTCAGCACGTTTCTACCTGCACTTAACGCTTCTTTCTCAGTCATTCCTACACGCCCAAGAGGCGGATCAGTAAAAAGCGCATAAATGGTTTCGCGCTGCGAAATGGTTCTGTCACCATCTCCAAGATAATCGAGCACAATCTCCGCATCGTTCACTGAGGTGTGAGTAAAAGCGCCCTCGCCGTTCACATCGCCTACAGCAAAAACCCCATCCGTTCCTGTTCGGCAAAAGTTATCAACCTGTATAAAACCGCGATCATTAACCTTCAACCCAGCGGCTTCTGTATTGAGCCTATCACTGTTGGGGCGTCTGCCGGCTGCAATTAGTAGATGAGATCCCTCAACAAGGTCACCTGATTCTAACTGCAATATGAGTGTCCCGTTTTTATCCTTTATGCCTGTGGCTTCGGAATTACACAGAACAGTTATCCCTTCATCCTCAAGAATAGTCTGGATTGCTGATGCGATATCTTCATCCTCCCTTGGCATCAGCTGATCGCCGCGCTGAACAATCGTCACTTCCGACCCGAATCTACGATACACCTGTCCGAACTCCACCCCGATATATCCGCCGCCGATGATGATCAGATGTTTAGGCAACTCGGGCAAATCCAGCAGACGCGCGCTGTCCATCCACGGTACGTTATCGAGCCCTTTAATCGGCGGGGCAAACGGCTTTGTACCGGTATTGATGTAGATGTTTTCGCCCGTTATCTCCTCATTACCAGCCCGTATAGTCTTTGGCCCTACAAATGCCCCCCACTCTTTTATGAGGGTTACATTTTTTGTGGTATTCATCCACTTCTCAAGTCCCTCGCTTGATTCATTCCGGATAGTGTTCATTCGCTGGCGAATTCGATTGTAATCAACCTCAACGTTGCCGGTACTAAAACCGAACTCATCACCTCGCCTGGCCATATGAATTGCTTTTGCACTGGCCACCATCGTCTTTGTAGGCGTGCAGCCGTAGTTTACGCAACTTCCCCCTACTTTATTGCCTTCAATAACTGCGATGGATTCACCCGTGGGAATTAATTTACCCAAAAGTATTCCTGTGGCCTGCCCTGTCCCTAAAATAATATGTCGATAAGATTTCATGAGCTAACTTATTTGTAACAGTTGTCTGTTTTTATAATAATAACGTAAACCTGCGAATAATTTAAATTTCACAGCTCCCAATTCATTACAAAAGAATAACTATTACTGTAAAATACGGTCTGCGATGAAAAATAATCTGATATTAATGTATGTTCTAACCCGAACGCCGTAAACATGCGCAAATGGAAATGGCACAGTCCTGTTTTAAGTTGTACAGCAGACATTATCAATATAACGCCCATTTTATGCCCGATTTCATCAGAATTTCTATAGAACATAGACTTGTCCGGTTTCTTTTTATTGCCCTGCTGTTCTTAGGCGCTTGTGGTCTGGTGGAATCTGAAAATGAAGAAGAAACAGAATGTTACCTGAGCAGAATCCAGTTTAATCCTTTCGACAGTCTTAACTTCCGGACAATATCTGGCGGCAGAATTTATTCTCTTACACAGGAACTTACGATTGACGATGAGACCTCCATAACCGCGTCTTTTCAGTTCACTTATCAACAAGAGTCGATTCGGGTTGTTGATCAATTGAACCCTCATCCCATTAACCCATACATGGCGATCACACGTGATGATGAGGATCGACCTGTGGAAGTTATCCGATACTTCAATTCCATCGGCGTAATACTCACTCATGAGATTACATATCCCGAAAAAAATAAAATACGAGTTGACCTCACCCGCGAAGCAAGTACAGGGAATGTGTTGTACATCGGGTATTCGGACTATATTTTGGATGACGACGGAAATGTGGTTCGGAATCAGCAGTTTCGGGCCGATTCAGAAGAACCCTCTGGTTTTTCACCGATTCTGGATCGATTTTATACCTACGACGATAATCCAAATCCTCAGGATGACCTCTATCTGCCATTTTTTGCGAACGTGAACTTTCCGGACCTGACGTTTTTTTCGGCCAATAATGTTCTCTCTTACACTGAAGACGGGCAAACCTTTACATTTGAGTATGACTACGGCCCTAATGGTGAGGTGGTCAGGCAAACCCGGCCCACCGGAAATGAGATACTCTTTGGGTATGCGAATTGTTCAGATTTCGAATAACCCATTCCAGACACGGGATTCTGTAATTCCCGTCAAAATAAACGCTATTAGTCTTTTTTGATTTCTGGCTGGCCCGGTACATCAAACCGGAACACGTCGTCCCTGCTATAGTGTCCGATCACGTCGAAGTCCATTTTGCTTCGAACGAGCTCCTCCATGTTCGCTTCAGCCGTCAGCAACCCCTCTTCTCCATAAAGTGGTCCTGCTAATACATCTCCCATGGGCGAAACGATCACGCTTCCGCCTCTGCTCAATAACTCCGGGCGATCATCAGCAAGATGTTCTATCAAATGGTCAGGATAGTCACTTTTTCTGATTAGCTGATTGCAGCCAATCACGTAGCAACGCCCCTCGCGTGCAATGTGGATCATCGTGCTGTTCCAGCTGTCCCGCGCATCAGCCGTTGGAGCCACGTACAGCTCAACGCCTTTCTGATACAACGCCATGCGGGCCAGCGGCATATAATTTTCCCAGCAAATAAGCCCGCCAATTTTGCCAATCGCAGTATCAAATGTTGACAATGTTGAGCTGTCGCCTTCACCCCAAACAAGACGTTCTGCGGCGGTCGGTTTCAGTTTCCGGTGCTTTCCCATCAGGCCGCACACAGGACTAAAATAGAGCAATGTGCAGTAGAGTGTTTTGCTTACGGCATCCCGCTCTGTTACGCCCATAACGATATACATTCCATGCTTTCTTGCCAGATCAGACAGTGTGTCTGTCTCCGGACCGGGAACATCAACACTCTGTTCATGATACTCCCTGAATTGATCTCTGCCAGCCTCAGTTCGGCTGCCGACAACCGTTCCAAACCCCAGTCCCGCAGGATATGCGGGAATAAAACTCTCCGGAAACACAAGAAATCGAACCCCTTTGTCTGCAGCTTGTTTGATGTAGTCTGCAGCTTTTTCGAGAGTTTTTTGTTTATCAAAAATTACGGGAACAGCCTGTACGCAGCCAATCTTTAGTGATGTCATATCTGTACTATTTTATTAGATGAACTTGATAGTACAGAGAATTTGGCACATTGTCACAGGGGTTGAAAGGGCTGATTTCCAATAACTGCGAACGTAGCAGCCAGTGCATTCTAATTGCGTCAGACACTCACATGCGGGTTACACCTCTTCAGCAGACAACCGGTACTTAATGATCACCGGCGATCCGTCATCGTTTGCTCCGCTCACGTAGATATAATCAGACACAGAATTTCCCAGTGAAACCCCTTCTTCCAGCGTCATTGTTCCAAGTGGTACACCGTCTGCCGCCAAGTGGTACCAGCTTTCATTTGAATCTCCGGGCGTTATCCTTCTCAGCCAAATGGTGTTATCTTTCATAATTCGTATTTGTGAGAAAGCAGGGAAAAAATCACCGATCGCCTTTTTCATGTCGCTTTCTAAATTCCCAAACTGTCCGCCATATCTCTCGGTCAAACTTGATATCGCATCGCTTGTAGCTCGCTGACGTGGATAATTTTCCAGTTCAATAGAGCGCAATGTGTCTCCTTCGGAGCTAAAATGATGCAGAACTGGATCTGGAGTCCATGCCTGTAAAAAGGTACCGTCAGCGAATGGAGTAATCTGGGTACTATGCATCTCGGAGAATCGTAAACTGATACGATTACCACCCATATTTAATTCGAGCATTTCACCTGTCCTGAATTTCAAATCCGTATCATGGATAATTTCTCCTTCTTTATTCACCAGCTTAACGGTTGAATATCCATTCGGAAAATCCTCCGATTCCTCTTGAATCTGATATACAATCGGGTAACCGGTTTGTGAAGGCGTAAGTGCATAGAACGGATATCCATTCTCAACCGGAGGGAAAGAGATATCATAAGCATGCTCCCAGCTGTAATCCGCACTGCGTGAATATACAATAAGTGAGCGTCGGAGATTATCACTGACATAAAGTGTATCCTGCTCGCTGATGACCGGGTTCGTAGGCTGTTGAAATTCTCCAGGGCCTTCTCCCTGGCTTCCAAAACTATTCTGATAAATTCCTTCGCTGTCAAATACATGAAACTCAAAACTGGCGATATCCATCACAAGCCTGTTTCCGTCAGAATCGATTTCTGCGGCAGTTGGCCGTCCAAGTATCATGTCTCCCTGGCCCGACAACATTTCTACCTGTTCAAGTTTGTATTCCGGTAGCTCCGTAAAAAGTCCGGCCGTTGGTTCATCTTCATTCCCGCAGCCGGTTACTATTACAACGAGGCAAACATTCAGGAACACACTTATTTTATTTGGCATAAGTTTATTTTTTTAATTATTTGAGGTATTCATACGATCTGGAAGACTGGGCAAATGCATTATCACATATCGCAATAGTGATTTATTATCATCTGATCAATCAACCCTGAAAAGAACCCATTGATGATCATCATTCTGAACTGTAGTTGCAATATCCATTTATGTGATGCAGTTTTATTTGAAAATCGAATAAATGGTTGCCTATGAATGAGAACTTCTCTTTGTGAATACTGAGCTAACACTACTAATATTGAAACAAATATCATAACATCTCATGAATTTAAAATTATCAAACCAGCGATTTATAGTTTGCGGAGCCAGCAGCGGATTTGGTCAGGCAATTGCGAAACAACTCCTATTGGAAGGTGCGCACGTGATTGTTGTTGCACGCCGCGGTGACAAGCTTCGTGAATTATACCGTAACTTCAAAAATCAGGTTGAGATCATTGAAGGCAGCCTTATTTACAGTGATACCCTTGAAGCTATTGAAAAGGCTGCTTCATCCGGTGAGCTCCATGGAGTTGTGTTCAACGCCGGGGGTCCGCCCACAGGAACTCCGCTCGAAACCGATATGAAAGACTGGGACGCAGCCTGGCAGCTCGTTATGCGCTGGAAAATCGATCTCGCCCTTCGTCTTGCTCCCCTGCTTGTGGATACCGGATATGGACGAATGTTGTTCGTTGAAAGCAAATCGGTAAAGCAGCCACTTCCGGCACTAACCCTTAGTAATGCTTTCCGGGCCGGCGTAGTTGGATTTGCCAAAACACTTTCCACAGAAGTAGCTCCTTCCGGCGTCACCGTTAATGTTATTGCGCCCGGTGCGCATGATACACCTGCCATTGAACGCGTGATAAAAAACAGCAGCGGCAAAATGGGGATTTCCTATGATGAAGCACGACAAAAACTCGAAGAGGATATCCCCGTTAAACGGATGGGGACGGCAGAGGAATTTGCGTCTCTTGCCACGTGGCTACTCTCTTCTCAAAGCGGCTATGTGACGGGTCAGACCATCAGCCACGACGGTGGAGCTATTTCTGGTCTTTTTGGGTAGGCGAGCGGCGTGCGACAGAGCGCTGCATGTAAAAGAGTTTTACACGCCGCCCTCTTTTACCACAACGTCATGTCGAGCGAGCGCCGGCGGTTTTCCGGTGCAGAGTCGAGACATTTTCCTGTTCTGTGATTCATTTTATACAACGGCTTGTCAAAACTCCTGCCGATAACGGGGAGTCCTCTCCGTTCCGGCCGAAAAACCCGGCCTGAAGTCGATATTACAGGGAATGCTTATTGGAAAAGGCGCAAATTTATCCCCGGCAGGTTGCTATTGTGAATTCAACAAAAACCCTTCGAAATAGATGTGAGCGTTGTTGATACCTATAGCCCCGGGCTCTTTTTTGCACACATTCCAAACACCCCGGGCGTTGCCCGGGGCTATTGATATGCCACGCTTTCAGCGTTGGATTGATTGAATGCAAAAGCCTCCCATCAATCAGAATCAAATGATGGCACTTTGTAGTTAGACGGCAAGGAAATGGTTTTCAGGTGGCTAAGAGATTGATGCGCCGTCCTTAAATACCAACCAGTCCTGTCTTTCCGAAGGAGCACAGCGAGTCGGAAAATCTTTTATTAGCCGATCATCCAAAATATAAATCGAATCCAGCCCGCATGCGGGCGGCAGATTCATAGCCCCGCAGGCATGTATCGCAGGTCTGCGGGGTTCAAAAAATTGCCCGCCATGTCGGAGCTCCGGAGGAGCGGCATTTTCTTGATTAATCATAAAAATCAAACAGATATTTATCATCGTAATCAATATCAAATTTATTCAGCATTGCTATATATTCCTCACGAAACGAGCGCCGTTTGTGATGCTCTTTCTGATTTTCAATGTAACGGATCAACCCGGGTATTTGAGATTGTCAATAGCTGAATGCTCCATATCCACGTTGCCATCTGAATACTGATCGCAAATAGTTCTTTCTATTCACAAATCCGGATGAGTTCGCTTTTAAATCCCGAATCAAATCTGATAATCGAACAGGTGGTCGGTAGCTAACCAGTAGATGAAGATGGTCGGGCATTCCTCCAATACAGTAGAACTTATTTGAAGTACCTCTCACTACTCCATTGATATACTTGTAAAGCTCATCCTCCCAAGTCTCAGATATGGAATTGTTCCTGCCTTTGACCGCAAATACAATCTGGGTACAAATTTTCGAATATGTGTTAGCCATTGTTTTCTTGATTTATTTCTCTCTTGCTAATGCTTTGAATCACAGATTATTCTGTAATATGATACAAACGTTGATATGCTTCAAACTGTATTTGATGAATAACCATACGTAAGACACTATTGATAGACAATCAATGCCGCCCCGCTGGGGCTCTTTACTTAATTGATTCTACTACCCTGCCCCACGCTGGTGCTTTGCATCAACTCGGGGCTATGGATATGACGACCCTCCGGGTCTAATTTTCATTCAGAGCGAGCGCAGCGAGTCGAGACATCCCCCTTTCAAAATCTCACCCTTTCTTCACCGCTCTCACCACAGCTTCTGCACATTTCTCACCATCCATCGCAGCAGAAACAATCCCTCCGGCGTATCCTGCTCCTTCTCCGCACGGATACAATCCCTGAATCCGAACATGCTGATACGTCTGCCGGTCTCTTGGAATTCTTACGGGGGATGATGTGCGCGTTTCTGGAGCATGAACAACTGCTTCATTGGTCAGGTAGCCATGCATTGACTCATTATACTTTTTGAACCCATCAACGAGAGCGTCGTGGATAAATGGCGGCAACACTTCCTTTAGCTGTACCGATCTGATTCCGGGTGAGTACGATGTATTCGGGAGATCATCTGAGAGTTTACCCTCGGTAAAATCGATCAGGCGTTGAGCCGGAGCCGTTTGGGTTTTCCCTCCCATCTCCCAAGCTTTTTTCTCTATCACTTTTTGAAATTCCATTGCCGCCAGCGGACCAGATTTTTTGAACGGACTGAAATCCTTTTCATTCAGTTCCACAACAATACCTGAATTTGCTGTTGCCCGTGCCCGGCGTGAAGAAGACCAGCCGTTGGTAACGATCTCACCCGGCTTGGTAGCGCAAGGTGCTATCACCCCACCGGGACACATGCAGAACGAATAAACACCGCGCCCCCTCACCTGCTTTGCGATACTATATGGCGACGGTGGCAGATAGTCGCTTCGAATATCACAATTATACTGAATTGAGTCGATCAGAGCCTGTGGATGTTCAACCCGTACTCCCACCGCCAGCGGCTTCAGCTCAATCTCAATTTCTTTGTGATGCAGAAGCTCAAAAATATCGCGGGCAGAGTGGCCGGTGGCAAGTATTACGCTGTCAGATTTAAAAATATCACCATCCCGGGTTTTAACACCACGAATGCTATCTCCTTCGAGCACAAAATCCGTCACGCGTGTATTGAAGTGGATCTCGCCCCCGCTTTTCCTGATGCATTCACGCATCGACGCAATGATTGGTGGCAGTTTATTTGTGCCAATGTGAGGATGAGCATCCACGAGAATATCCCGAACAGCGCCAAAACCCACAAGCAGTTTTAAAATCCTATCTACATCACCCCGTTTTTTTGAACGCGTGTAGAGCTTGCCGTCTGAATATGTTCCGGCTCCTCCTTCGCCAAAGCAGTAATTCGAATCTTCGTTAACCACATGATCTACGTTGATCCCTTTCAGATCTTTGATTCGCGCTTTCACATCCTTTCCGCGCTCGAGAACAACCGGTTTTTTACCAAGTTCAATCAGCTTTAGTGCTGCAAACAGTCCGGCCGGTCCCGCTCCAATAATCAAAACCTCTTCTTTACTGCTCACATCAGGATAGTCGGGCAAATCGATCGGTTGTTCAACAAAATCTTCTCCAACATAAAGAACAGCACGCATGTCAATGACGGGATGTCTGCTTCGGGCATCAACAGACTTTCTCCGAATAGCTACGTGACTGATCTCATCAAGCGGTATGCCTTCTTTTTGTGATGCCGCCCTTAACAGTAGCGCCGGTGTTTCTGCAGTTTCCGGATCGGTGCGAAGATGGATTTCTTTCTTCAACTAAATCAAATTTTTTTTACAAGCTTCATCTGGACTCCCCGAAAGATACCAGCTGAAATTGGTTTCATCTAACTATCTACATTATTTTCCGGAAGATCATAAAAT
>Ga0136598_1000215_pt1 | contig 30392 bp, 28 predicted proteins | sample AntRauTorcE11899_FD_104790 | JGI IMG/M metagenome (GOLD analysis project Ga0136598, IMG submission 104790) | Saline lake microbial communities from Rauer Islands, Antarctica - Metagenome Torckler E11 #899 | ecosystem: Environmental > Aquatic > Non-marine Saline and Alkaline > Saline | place... | reverse complement strand
TTTAACATATCCAAGGACGGTTAGCGCATCCCGCTGAAAGCGGCAGGGTCGCTAACATAGAATGGAACGGTTGCTACTAGTTATTACACTCATTAATAAATTGATCTTGTAACGCCCGACTTTTATGACTACAATTTACATCCTTTACTCTCATTCTCTGAAATCACACTATGTAGGACAAACTTCTTTAGCATTAAAGGACAGACTAAGACGGCACTTAACTCAACATAAAGGTTTTACAGCACGAGCAAAAGACTGGACTATCCTTTGGTTTAAAGTCTGTGATTCTAAAACCCACGCCATCCGATTAGAAAAGAAAATTAAAGCTAGCGGGGCGAAACGATTCCTTAAAAGAATGTCTTACTCTCTCTCGTCCTAAAAAAGGTTGACACTTTTTTTACTTTGGGATTCAAAGTTAACAACCTTTTTTGCGACTCATTTTTTATTTTATCATCTTTGTTTTGCAACGATGAAGCGAGTACAGCTCTGCTGGGGAGCAACTGTACGAGGAATAGTCGTTGCCCGTTAGCGTATTGCTTGAATTAGGCGTTCCCATTGGGATGCCTTTTGCATATTCATACATTTTTCCAATTACTCGTTCGGTCTCTTGCCTTGAAAACCCCATGTCATGTATGTTCTCCGGCACCTCATTATTTAGACTTTTATGCGGTCGATATGTGTTATAGATTTTAATGACATCACGTATCGTCTTATGCGCTTCTTTAATATTGCTAAAGTCCGCATCATGCAACCACTCTTCTTTTAAAATACCATTTACCCTTTCAGTAATGGCGTTTTCTTGCGGTGATCCAGGGTTAGTCATGCTTATTATTGCTATGTCATTTTTATTAAGTAAAGACACATACTTGCCTGAGCAATATTGACTGCCTCTGTCTGAATGGTGTGTAAGATCATTGATTCTTCCTTTGTTATTGCGGATAGCTTGGCTCAAAGCCTTTACAGCTGAGTATGCCTTTTAAATCCGTACTGATATGCCATCCAACTATTTTTTGGGAATACGCATCCGTTATTAAATAAAGGTAATAAGCACTTCCGTCGCAATCCTTTACATAGGTAATGTCTGATATCCATAGCTGATTAGGGCCTGTTATTTTTTCTCATAATAAGGTTATCATATTTTCTTAGCCAGTGATGACTATCGGTTGTAAAGAATTTTCGTTTCCGCTTTCGTACAAGCATATTGTTGGTCCGTAGTAGATCAAAGAACTTATCACTACCTACTTTTATACCTGAACCATTAACGCCTCGTTTACTAATCCTTGAAGTTTGCGCGCCCCTCAGCGTTTTGTTTTCGTTTTCGTTCTTATATCTCGTAAAGTATTGATTATCAGCTGCTCATCTAAGGCTATTATCTCAACGCACTTGATTTGTTTATATTAGTCTTGTCTTGTTTTGCCAATCAATTCACAGAGCGCCTTTTGGCTTACTTTTGGTTGCTCTTCCTTGAGTTTTTGAACGGTTTGGCACCAGCTTTTTTTCGAGATCCAGATTATATTTATCCTTAGCTATCTCTACCATAATCTCATAGGCTCTGCCTTTTAATTCAGCATATTTTAATTTAGCCTCAAGTTCTTTGATCTTCTTCTCCAGTACTTTCTTTGTGCTATCTTCTTTCATATTTTGCAATATAGGAACTAGATCACAATTAGCAGACTTGTAGGGTATACCAGCACATTGCCGCATCCAGTTTAGTACCGTTGATCTTCCACCGATACCATCAGGCCTCCTGGCTTCCTCTTTTGTTATTTTTCCACTTAATACCTCAAGTACCACTTGATGCATAAAGGAATCTTAGTACTTCATTTGCTTGCTCATTTTAATCCTGCTCTAGGTTGACTTATTAACATTTTTTATGTCAACCTATTTCAGGACGTGACCTCGGATGGAATAACTTAGCGCATCCCGCTGAAAGCGGGAGGGTCGCAGGTTCGAATCCTGCCGCCCCGACTTTTTGCCCTCTTTCCTTTCGGGAAGAGGGCTTTTTTTATTCCCTAATTTCAGGATTCGCGAAGACCGGGAATATACAATAGTTCCTCTCTAAGAAAATCAAGGATATGCCGGAACGAAAATGATATTGGATTACACATACTAGAAAGCCCGGTAAAAAATCAAGAGATCTTCATGAATATCCACGGATCGGAAGATATCAGAATCACTGGTAAAAATGAATCAACCAAGTTATATCTTATAATAAAAGCATTAGATGTAAATCCTGTAATAGCCCTTAGTTTGGGCGGTTGGGCTACTATCAATTCTTTGCGTGAGGGATAGCAGCGGCAGGCAGGACCCCAGCCCCGGCGAGCCGGCCACGGGCGAAGCGGCGACAACAGAAGCCACTGCAGCCGATGGACGGCCCGGGGATGGGGTCCTGACTACGAGCGGATAGCCCGACCCGAACGAGGCCAGTCCCGGCTCCCGGACGTGACTGAGCCGAGGAAGGGGCACGCCCAAACCATAAATGAGGTTATTCGCGAAGGAAGCGAATGGATTTAGTGGTAAACTCTCTAGGCCCTTGATCTGTGTCGATGCATAAGTGGCCGAGGGGAGTGATTCCCGTGATTACGCCGGTCTGTAGATGATTGTTTTCGTAAAAACGGACGGTCTGCTGATACTTCCACAGTCGTCGATAATACATCTTTTGATAAACTGAAAGACCGCGATCGAATGTCATTTCTTGATAGCTGCGAAAGAGGTGGCCAAGCAACTGCTCGCGAAGATGGCCGGCGCGAGTGTGAATACCTTCTTGGAAGAGAGAGGTCACTTCAGAGAGACCAAAGGGAGTGGCGCTCACATTGATTCCTATGCCCAGGATGGACTGCCGGATAAAGGCACCGGAAATAGTAGATTGCAAGAGAATACCGGCGATTTTATGGGAATTGACTAAAATATCGTTGGGCCATTTGATAGATACGGATTCTGAAGGGAGACCAGCTGAAACCAACCCCTCGGCCAGTGCCAGGGCGCTCCACATATGCAATAAAAATTGGTGTTCGGCTCGCAAGTTTTCAGGATAGACAATCAGGCTCATTGAAATATTTCCGCCAGGATCGGCCCATAGACTGCCATATTGTCCGCGGCCGGCTGTCTGATAGTCAGTAGAGACAAGTGAAAATTCGGGTGGCGGGGTTTTTGATGCCCAATAAGACATATAGTCTTGAGTAGAGGCTAAATGAGAAAAATGACAGCGAATTAACCCGCTTCTACTCCATTCATTTGAGCGGCTAGTAGAGTTTGAGTACTTTTGTACTTTCATGAAATTACACTTAATACGATTTGACAGTAGCAAAGAAACTAAAAGAAAACGAAATCCCCGCCCTGGAGTTGTCACAACTCATTATAGACAGTATGCAGGCCACGAAGGCGCATGACATTGTTCAACTGGATCTAAGGGATATTCCCGAAGCCCCCGCCGATTTTTTTATTGTCTGCAGTGGTCAGTCTGTTACTCAGGTAAAGGCGATTGCCAATAACCTGCAAAAAACGCTGAAAGAGGAACATCAAACAGTGCCTAACCATACTGAAGGTCAATCTACCGCGCAGTGGATACTGGTTGACTTTTTCGATGTGGTGGTACATATTTTTCACCCGGAAACACGCGAATTTTACGAAATAGAACACCTTTGGGGAGACGCTAAAAAAACATCCTTCCCCTCTTCCTCTTAACTCTTTCCCGCAAAACATAATCATTATTGCGTGGTCAGTGTTATATTCAGAGATTAGAAAAATATAAATGAAAAATAAACAACAGAATCAACGCCCTGATAAAGAGAATGGCAATAAGCCACCTGGGAAATTCAATTTCAACACCATTTGGATTTATGTGCTGATTATAGCCTTTATCGTTGGGATTAATTTTATTAACTCTGATTCCTTTGGCGAGGAGCAAATTACCATTACGGAGTTTGAGCAAATGGTGGAACGCGGTGACGTGCGTAAACTCGTGATCGTGAATGAAACGACGGGGCAGGTTTACCTCACCGAAGATGCCTTAAATGATTCAAAGTACGACGATGCCAACCGAACGAGTTTTGGCTCTGATCGCCCAAATTACACATTTAACACCGGTCCTGTAGAGGTTTTTGCTAATCGACTGGAAGGTGTCAATGAGAACTTAGCACGCGACAAAAAAGTGGAGCCCGTATACGAGACGCAGACGGATTGGCTCACCCCCCTTTTGTCCTGGCTCATACCCATTGGGTTCTTGGTCATTTTATGGCTGTTTATTTTCCGTCGCATGAGCGGCGGTGGTGGTGGTGCCGGAGGACAAATTTTCAATATTGGAAAGTCAAAAGCAACACTTTTTGACAAGGATACAAAAGTGACGGTAACATTCAAAGATGTGGCTGGACTGGATGAAGCGAAGGAAGAAGTAATGGAAGTGGTCAACTTCCTAAAAAGCCCTCAAAAGTATACGACGCTGGGGGGTAAGATTCCCAAAGGAGTATTATTAGTGGGACCTCCTGGTACAGGTAAAACCTTACTTGCCAAGGCGGTAGCCGGTGAAGCCAGCGTTCCCTTTTTCAGCATTTCCGGCTCGGATTTCGTAGAGATGTTTGTCGGCGTAGGTGCTTCTCGAGTCCGCGACCTATTTAAGCAGGCCCGGGAAAAGGCTCCATGTATCATTTTTATTGATGAAATAGATGCCATCGGACGCTCTCGAGGCAAAGGAGCGATGACCGGTGGAAATGATGAACGAGAAAACACCTTGAATCAGTTGCTCGTAGAAATGGACGGTTTTTCAACGGATAAAGGGGTCATCCTCATGGCGGCGACCAACAGACCGGATGTACTCGACACGGCTTTATTGCGTCCGGGACGATTTGACCGGCAAATAGGAATTGACAGACCTGATTTAAAGGGCAGAGAACAAATTTTTAAGGTGCATCTTAAGTCCATTAAAACCTCTGATGAAATAGACCCGAAAGTACTTAGTGAGATGACGCCCGGATTCGCCGGTGCGGATATTGCCAACGTATGTAACGAAGCAGCTCTGATCGCAGCTCGACGCGATAAAAAAGCTGTAGATATGGATGATTTCAATTACGCTTTGGATCGCGTGATTGGTGGATTGGAAAAGAAAAATAAACTGATTTCTCCACAGGAGAAGCAAATTATAGCTTATCACGAAGCGGGACACGCCATTTGTGGTTGGTATTTAGAACATGCATCACCCTTAGTCAAAGTAACCATTGTCCCCAGAGGGATTGGTACTTTGGGTTATGCTCAATATTTACCCAAAGAGGAGTATATAACCCGTACGGAGCAATTGCTCGACCGCATGTGCATGACTTTTGGGGGAAGAGCCGCAGAAGAAATCGTTTTTGATAAAATTTCTACCGGCGCGCAAAACGACCTGGATCAAGTGACGAAAATGGCTTACGGTATGGTCTCCATTTACGGCATGAGCAAAAAAGTAGGCCAGGTGTCCTTCCATGGCATGGGTGATGGACAATTTCAAAAACCGTATTCTGAAACTACGGCCAATCTCATCGATGAAGAGGTAAGGCTCATGGTAGAGACGCAATATCAAAGAGCAAAAGATCTTCTCACTGAGAAAAGAGAGGCGCTGGAAATTCTGGCGAAAAAGCTTCTGGAAAAAGAAGTTCTCGTCAAGTCTGATGTCGAGCGCTTGATTGGAGAACGCCCCTATCCGGAGCCGGAGAAAGCTGAGGAAAAGCCAATTCAAACCTTAGCCACTGCAGACGATGACACCGAAGAAAACGATAACGAACCATCTGAGGATCATCAACCGAATGCGTCCTCAGAGTCAGAAGAAAATGTCAAGGATTCAGCGGAAGAGTCAGCTTAGGATCACAAGCAAGTATGAAAAAAGGGAAGTAAGATGTTTATCTTATTTCCCTTTTTTTATGTGTGTCACAAATTAAGAAAGTGTAGAAAACACATCGAAACTATGCATCGACGGTTCCCCTACTCGCAATAATGATTATAGGCCATTTTTAAGTTCTCTGCGATCACATTAGCACTGCGGCCTTCGATGTGATGACGCTCTAACATATGAACGAGTTTGCCATCCTTAAATAGAGCGATAGCAGGTGAAGAGGGTGGGTACGGCACCATTAACTCTCTTGCCTTTTCTGTTGCCTCTTTGTCTACACCGGCAAATACAGTAAGCAAGTGCTCGGGCTTCTTTTCATTCTCAAGAGACATTTTAGCGGCTGGGCGCGCATTGGCAGCGGCACAACCACATACGGAATTTACAACCAATAGCGTCGTACCAGATTCTTTTTCCAGTTTTGATTGAACTTCCTGAGGGTCATTCAAACCTTCAAAACCAAAATCAGTCAAGTCTTTTGCCATTGGCTGTACGAGTTGTTCGGGATACATATCTTTATTTTTTTGTTATCTTGTTTAAACCATCTCAGATGGATTGAATCTAACAAACATACAAAGCAAAACACATAATGTTCACTCTATTCTCGTCAAAAATTATAAGTTGGAGCAGATCGGTTCGAAATAGGGGTCCAGTCTTGGCTGTTGCACTCTCATGGATACTCACTGGAGGCCTCAGTGCTCAAGGCACCTACTACCCTCCTGTGGATTCCGATGATTGGGAAGCCATAAACCCTGCTGACCTCAATTGGTGTGCAGATTCAATTTCCTCGCTCTACAGTTGGCTGGAAGACCGAGACACCAAGGCATTTATTGTTCTCCAGGATGGTAAAATTGTACTCGAAGAGTATTTTGGCTCTTTTCAGCCCGATAGCCTGTGGCTCTGGGCCTCTGCCGGAAAAACCCTGACGAGCTTCATGATTGGGCAAGCTCAGGGTGATGGTCGATTGCAGATCGGGCACCCGATGGCTGACTACCTGGGGCGTGGCTGGACCAGTCTGCCTCCTGAGCAAGAAGACAGCATATCTATTGAGCATGGACTGACAATGACCAGTGGACTTGACGAAACTATAGACGGTTTTTGTACAGATCCGGAATGTTTACAATACAAAGCACCGGCAGGCTCGCGTTGGGCCTATCACAATGGTCCATATACCCATCTGCTCAGCGTACTAGAAGAGGCTTATGATACTGGAATCAATATTCTCACCAATCAATTGCTGAAACAAGCTACAGGCATGGATGGGTTTTGGTTTCCCCTCGGATACAATCGCATTTATTTCTCTACCGCGCGCTCCATGGCACGTTTTGGCTGGTTAATCGCTAACGATGGTCAATGGGAAAACCAACTACTTCTGGATGACTCTACCTATTTGCACAGTATGCGCCAACCCTCTCAAGATCTCAACCCCTCCTACGGCTATCTTTGGTGGCTCAATGGGCAAGATGCGCACATGTTGCCGTCAGATCGCACCAGATATGCAGGTTCCTTGGCTCCGGAAGCGCCTGCTGATGCCTACTTTGCCGTCGGAGCATCCAGCCAAATCATTGCTATCCATCCTTCAACAAACCGAATCGTTATACGGATGGGAGGCAATCCCGACAATTCTCCGATCCCGGCGCCCACCAATTTCCTCAGAGAAATGCACAAGCGCTTAGAGTCACTAGACTGCTCCACGGTAAATATCGAGGAACCGGAACCATTGAAATTGAAGCTCTATCCGAACCCGGCTCAAAATCAGTTGCGGTGGAATAGTGGGAATCCCCTCTCTCAAATAAGAATCACTCATTTCTCAGGACTAGAGTATTTCTTTTCTTCTGAAGAATTAGAAGAAGGAATTTTGAATATTAGCAAGCTCCCCGTCGGAGTCTATCGATTTCAGGCCATTTCGACTGAGGGGCAGGTGATGTCTACTTCCTTCGTAAAAGTCAGGTAGTTGGGAAATCCAGGTTTTTCTCATTTGTAAAAAGTTGGATGACTTCTGACAATGCGGCCCTTCGCTTGTTTGCTTGCTTTGACTTCGATCGATTGGGATATGCTCAGTTCGGTGCTGATCTAGTGTCAGGGCACTGTCCTTGGAGTGAAATTGTTCACTTTCTGTATAAATCAAGGCATCAAATCCTTTCTACCTTGCTTGAACTACTCAGTTTTTCACCCTTGGGTAGCGGTAAGACGAAGCGAAAATGAATGGCATAAAGCAAAAAGCTAAAAACGCCAGTAGTTTCGGGTGATTGGCTACTGATTGCTCCCCGTTGAATAAACAAGTGAAGTGTTTTAAAATCACCTGAAATCTGAGTCTGTATTTACTTTATGTTGGTTTAACAAAGCCCTTTTTCGGTCTAAAGGTCACTAGCAATGCATAGACGGCAAACAATCAAACTCTTCATTAGCCATACGCTTCTTTAAAAGGAAAACGGTTTGAGAATAAACCCAAACCGCATTTCCTTTTATTTCTGGTCGATTAATGTCCTATTGCTTTCCTTTCATACTACAAGTACGTAATCCAAAAGGTGCATAAAGTGGACAAAAGCTAATTAAACTTGTCAAAATAAAAATGCCTGCGAGCACTAATAACACTATTCCTAATGTACCAGAGACTATTCCTGTAAAATAAAGAACTGCGACAATCGCAGCGATAACTATTCTAATAATCCTGTCAGCTGAACCCATGTTTTTTTTCATTATTGCAGATTTTGTTCATTATATGCATCATTGCTCCTCAAATATAGGGCATGAAATATCCGTATGCAGTGACTGCAGTCACAACTACCCAATTATCTTTATTTCACCTGCATATTGTTCAACTTTGCCATCAGTTTCAAGCTTTTTCATAACTCTTGAAACGACTTCTCTGGCAGTCCCTAATTCGTTTGCTAATTGACTATGACTCATCTTAACGGCCTTATTATTTAATAATTCTGTCTTTCTCTTTAAATGATCGTATAATCTCTTATCCATTCTATCCAATAATAAGTGACTAATCGTATCTAAAAGCTCAGAATACCTCAAGTTAAATTGATTATAAAATAACTCATTAAACTCAGGGTATTCTTTTAGCCAGACAGGAAGGAACCTAACAGGCAAAAATAATATTTTAGAATTCTCCTCGGTTTGTGCAAAAACTTTACTTGGCGTGTTCTTAAGAGCTGCGTAAAACGACATCACACAACTTTGAGAGGGCTCTATGTAGTAGAGTAGTAATTCTTTTTCATTAAATCGGGAATACACTTTAACTAGCCCTTCAAGAACGATAGGAAGAACTTTTACATACTGTTGTTCTCTTAAAATTTCAGTCTCTTTTGGAATTTCCTTTGTACTTGATTCATTCAGAATCTTATCAACCAAATCAGGCGTTAAAAAAGACAGTGTTTTTTTGTCTAATTCCATTTTTATTATTTTGGATGTCATCCAGGTTGCATGGAAAGTCTGAGCAGTTATGCTTCCACTTACTGGAAAGATACGAAGTATCTTGAGAGTATATAAGGTCAGGAGGAGAATTATTCTCTGGAGTGGACCTGGGTAATTCAGTCGGCGAAGCCACCCGATGATTAGTGTTTCTGAGAGCCCAACAGGACCTGAGTAGCGCAATGTTTAAGCAAAGCCCCTTGGGTAAAACGATCAATTCTCTGGAACCCAAAATTTCCTTTTTACCGTATCAGAGTTAAAAGAAGAGTGAATACCGCATTCGTTTTGCTTATTTCTTGCGGTCGAACTTATCAATTGCAATCCTTTACTGACTAACTTTTTTCTGTTCCTTTTCCAAATTGATCATTCGTCTAAAAACCAATAGAGTCAGAGTAAGAAAACCAATAAACCCAACTACAGATGCTACGATTCTCCAATATTCATTGCTGTCAAAGGAAGATATCATTACAATCAGCGATATTGCACAAATTAGTAAGTTAAGCCAAAAGGCAATTCTGCTTTTCTTTAATTTCCCTGTATCGTATTCATTCCCCATTTTTCTACTGTTTAGTTACATTAATTGCTTACTTGTTCCTCTTGTCTGTATGCCGGAAATGGCGGTCTATGCCCTTTCGATTCTCTTTATAAACATGGTTTATTAATATAGGGAGTGAAATTGACTTCGCCAAATTTGATGTGCAAAAACTCAACGTCCTCTATTCGCTTAGAAAGTAAGCATCTTTGAAGTAGATGGCGTCTCATCGACTAAACTCGTTTCGAGACGACCGTAAAAAAGCCCGGAGAACGATGACAGTTAATATATGGAGAAGTGAGGAGCTATAACTTTATATATCTTGCTTACTATCTTTTAAATTCTTTGCTCCCTCAAGTCTTTCGCTAAGCTTGCTTTTTTTAGTTTCTTATTATTGAGTAGGTAGTTAGCGTCATACTTGTTGTCAATCATGAGCTGAATATAATAATAGTTTATATGTTCTAACACTGCAAACACATTGGCCAGAATCCCCCAGTAAATCAATTTATTAGCTCCAAAATCCCATTTTTGAATATACAGTTGAATCAATAGAACAGGAAGAATTAATGAAATTAGTATCCAGTTTAATCGCTTAGATTTCTCGAAAAATAGAATATTACCCTCCTGCTTGATCTGTTTCCCTAAAAGTCTGTCCAGTTTCACCTTCCAGTAGAGTTGGCCTTGATATAGAATTACTCATACCTGTCCAAAACGATATTAAAGATTAAAAAAATGGCATGATCATTTTCCCTAAATTAGGGGGGTGACTAAACCAAACGATCATGCCAAGTTCAAAAATAACTCTTTTTTCTCAAGTTCTCCAATTGATTGACCGTGTTTCCTTTCGAAAGATTGTTAATAAGTATCAATCCGATAAGCACTCAAAGGGAATTACTAGTTGGACACATTTGGTGTCCATGCTCTTTATGCAGATGTCAGATTGCCATTCTTTACGTGATATTAGTATGGGCCTTCGCAGTGCCACGGGTAATTTGCAGCACATGGGCGTGCAAAAAGCACCGAGCAAATCCTCTATTAGCTACATCAATAAAAGCCGGGGATATGAAGTGTTTCGTGACCTATATTTCGCTTTACTAGAAAAGTATGAGCCATCACTCCAAAGAAGAAAGAAGTATGCCCGTAAACTCAAAAGAAAGCTGTTCGTCATGGACTCTTCGGTTATTCCTTTGTGTTTATCCCTTTTTGATTGGGCAAAATACAGGACGAAAAAAGGTGCTATCAAGCTACACGCCGTATTGGACTACGATACGGGATTACCCTGTTATGCCAGCCTGTCGGATGGGAAAAGGCATGATATAAAGGAAGCCAGGGATGTCGTTTTTCCAGCGGGATCCGTGCTGGCCGTGGACCGGGCTTACATTGACTTTGAATGGCTAAATAATTTGGACAGCAGCGGGGTTATTTTCGTTTCTAAGCTTAAAACAAACATCTCATATGAAATTGTAAAAGAACATCCAGTAAATGACAAGGGTAAGGATATCTTAAATGACTATGAGATTGAATTGACGGGCGTTAACACATCTAAAGCTTATCCTAAAAGACTTAGAGCTGTGCATGTATACGATGAGAAAAATGAAAAATATCTCGTGTTAGTAACGAATCAGTTTTCTTGGACAGCAGACACCATTTCGCAGGTTTATAAGGCACGGTGGGCTATTGAGACCTTTTTTAAACACATAAAACAACTTTTTCGGGTGAAAACATTTGTAGGAACCTCTCCCAATGCAGTTCGAATTCAAATGTGGTGCGCTATGATTGCTATTCTATTGCTTAAATACTTACGGCAACGAGGGAAATATCCTTGGGGGCTTTCTAATCTCATTACGTTTATGAGAACCAACCTTTTTGTAAAGATCGATTTGTGGAAATGGATAGATCACCCCATAGATGAAACAAAAAATTTGCCGCCGCCTGGGCTCTTATTTTCATAAACATAGGATTGATTTGGAAATAAGCGACTCAGAACTCCTATCTTGCTGATAATGAGGCTAGATTTTTATGCCTCAAATTTGTTTTGGACAGCTATGAGAATTACTATACAAACAGATAATCCATAGGACAAAAAAATCATGTCTTTTATGGGATTCGATATCAATAGATAGAGTAGCAACACTGGAAAAGTTACAAAAGCATGAAATCTTTCGGTTGGATAGTACCATTTTAGTCGTTGTATCAGCCTGGTTTTACTCATCTTTCTATTTTCTTAATTGCTCGTCACATCCGAATGCCAGGACGCCCATCGATTGCAAAGATAATAGTATTTCCAAAGAGGATGGCCTGTCATTGGGTGGACAGCTTCCGGAGCAACTGAAGAAATATCTGAAAGATGAACGAATTACCGTTGAACGAAAGCTTAGCATTCCTGCAACGCTTTATCAGAAACACGACCCTACCATAGTGGAAAATCCTTCATTTCACCAGTGCGCTTGAAACTTTCAATAGGTGTTGGTATTGTCAGTTTCCATTCTATTGAAATGGAGTACTCCACTTGGGGTCAGCACTCACGCTATTGTCTGTCAATGTTTTGAGAAATGCAACTAAGGCCGCTTTTTGGGAAGCTGTAAGATTAAGACGGATGGGATCTCCATTGACATCAGCTAATGCTGGAGATAGTGTAGGATGTGCTTGAATTCCACTGTTGTAATGTTCCACCACTTCCTCTAAAGTAGCAAATCTACCATCGTGCATATACGGGGCAGTAAGCTCAATATTTCGTAAACTTGTAGTTTTAAATCGACCTATAAAAATTGGGTTGGAGAACACACCTCCTGCACCTAAATCTCCAGAGGAGGTAGCATCGAGACCATTATTTTGAGGCCCTGGATTTGCACTAATAAAAGCTTCAGTGGTATGGCAGCCAAAACAAGCACCCCCTCCGTTCGGAATCGTCTGAAAGAAAATGTTTTTTCCTGTGTTTTCCTCAGCTGTAAAGTTGGAAAAGGCCGCTCCTGGTGAAGCTGACAAAGCTCTACCTTCATCATATTTGCTTGAATAGCTTACAATACTGCGTATAAATTGGGCTAATGCTTTGGAAATTTTATCCGCTGTTATTTCTTGTGAGCTAAATGCATTTTCAAACAATTCAGGATAATAGGATAGTTCTTTTACTTTATCAACGATCTCTTCCAGGCTCATTCCCATTTCTACAGGGTCTTGAAAAGGCATGAGTACTTGTTCTTCCAGGGAGGTCGCGCGCTCATCCCAAAAAAATCGACCTCGTTGATAAAACCTGGCATTAATTAATGTCATCGAATGGCGACCGGTTAGACCGCCATCAAAGCCAACACTCAGAATAGCATCATCAGAAAAACCTTTATCCTGTTGATGGCACGAAGCACACGCAATCGTTTCGTTAGCACTTAATTTTTTATCGTAAAACAACACCCTTCCAAGAGTAGCCCCATCATTAGTTATTTGATTGTCAGATGGAGTATTATCCGTGCCATTAATAGAAGTGGGTAAGGGACCTGGTGAGTTTGTAAAGAAATGACTAGGTAAGTTAAGACTAGCATAGTCATAAGGCACGGTGGGTAAATTCAAAACACTAGCCCCAACGGGTTCAATTAAATCATCCTCATTACACGAAACGAAACTTATCACTAAAAGTAGAGTAATACAACTTAAAATTAATTGATTTTTGTTCATATTTAATTCCTTCTGTTTATATCCATTAAAACTTAGACTGATTAGCTCTCAAAAGGTTTAATCAAGAAACCTGCTTTTTTTAACTTGGGACAAATGCTCTGTTAGATATAGAAAGAATGAGTAGAACTAGGGACGGTGTTGTTGAGAAGGAACGGTCTTCTTATTGTCTCTATATTTATGTTGTTTCTTTGTGGGTGTCAGAATCACTGACCTTGGTGGTGCCTTGGCGGTATTCCACGGATTAAGAGGATTCCACGAATGCGAGTGACAGTATTTAAGGCTGTGGGTATTATCATATTGAATGTTTGGGAAAGACACCCAAGAAAAGAGCACCATGGAAATGACTGCCCTTGCCCAGGCATATTTCGACCATTCGCAAATTGAGAATCGCTGTAACAATGCGTCCATCTGCTGTTATTTCTCAAAAAGCACATTCTCGGTTGTTTTTGTAAATGCCAACAAAAACAAGGCGGTAGCTCCATAACTCCTGGGGTTATGACATGAATGAAGCTAAGTATTTATTTCTGTATTACTCCATCTGCTACCTTTTGCTTCAATTGGTGCTATTCACTAACCTAAGTTTGATATCACTTTTGAATTTGAACTCCCTTTTTTACTGCAATGTCAGATATCGTTCTTTTTATTTCTTGGACAATAGAATACTCCAGCCTGGATAAGGCAAGTCTCAGGTACGAATTGTCTTTTTTGTGTATAAAAAGTTGATTATTCCTATATTCTATAGCTTGAATATTCTCCCAGCTGACAGTCTTTTCTTTCTCATAAATTCTGAGTTTAAGCGCAATAAAATCATAGTCAATCTTTATAAACCTTTTTCCTATCATGCCTTCTATTGAGAACCCCAGCCCACCCATGGTGTGAACCAAGGCATTTAAGGCAAAAATTCCTGAATAAATCCAATCAAACGTCTCAATTGTCTCGTTTTCCAATAGTTTAATCGCAACCCATGCGACGGCCACTACTAAAAATGATAGTCCAACGAATACCCTAAACTTAGATTTTCTGTTCTCTAGTAAATCTATGTAGTACTGCATTCTTTGTTGCTTTTAAATCATCAACTACAGGTGATAGCTACCCTATACAAACCTTTGGTATATCCAAACCAAAAATAATAAATGTTTAAATATTTGGTAGAGACGCAAAATATTGCGTCTCTACCGAATATCATATTCACACACTTCGTCGTATTCTAAGCGGGCGCAACGACTGTGTCCTCCTATACATTCAACATATTCTTAAATCGCTTGCGCTTGGACGGTTCGCCAGTGCGCTCTTCTTTCTTGGCTTCATAGTCTGAATAGTTGCCCTCAAAGAAATATACCTGCCCATCGCCTTCAAACGCTAAAATGTGCGTGGCCACGCGATCTATGAACCAGCGATCGTGAGAAATCACCAGCACGCAACCGGCAAAATTATCGATCCCTTCCTCCAATGCACGCAGTGTATTGACATCAATATCATTGGTCGGCTCATCCAGCAAAATCACGTTGCCTCCATCTTTCAATGTCATGGCGAGATGCACTCGATTGCGCTCACCACCCGACAAATCTTTCACCTTTTTGCTCTGATCTGTGCCGCTAAAATTAAATCGGCTGATATAGGCTCGGGACTTCAGTTCTGTATTCCCTACCGTAATATAATCCAGTCCATTAGAAATCACTTCGTACACACTCTTCTCCGGATCCAGATCGTCATGACTTTGATCCACATAACTCACATCTACCGTGGATCCCAATTCTATTTCGCCTGCATCGGGCTTCTCCTGACCCAAAATCATGCGAAATAAGGTGGTTTTTCCCATACCATTCGGGCCAATAATTCCTACGACAGCATTGGGCGGCACAGAGAAATTCACGTCCTTCATCAATTCGCGCTCGCCAAAAGACTTGCTCACGCCATTGACCTCAATGACCTTACTTCCCAAACGCCGACCCGAGGGAATGTACAATTCCAATTTCTTGATGCGCTCCTTATTTTCTTGCGAGGCTAACTTCTCGTACTCATTCAGTCGAGCCTTTGACTTCGCCTGCCGCGCTTTCGGATTCATTCGCACCCAGTCCAGCTCCTTTTGCAATGTTTTCTTGCGCTTACTCTCCTGCTTCTCTTCCTGATCCAACCGCTTGGCTTTTTGTTCCAACCAGGAACTATAGTTCCCCTTCCACGGAATCCCCTCTCCGCGATCCAACTCTAAAATCCAGCCAGCCACATTATCTAAAAAGTATCTATCGTGCGTCACGGCGATCACCGTACCCTGAAATTGTTGCAAATACATCTCCAACCAATGCACCGACTCGGCATCCAAATGGTTGGTCGGCTCATCCAGCAATAGAATATCCGGCTCCGATAACAAGAGTCGAGCCAGTGCCACGCGTCGACGTTCTCCTCCGGAAAGTGGCGCTATTTTCTTATCCGCCGGCGGACAATTCAAGGCATCCATCGCGATTTCCAATTTCGTATCGATATTCCAGGCGTTTTTCTTCTCCAACAAATCCATCAGCTCTCCCTGTCGGGCGATCAGCGCATTCATCTCATCATCGCTCATGGGCTCCGAAAATTTCGCATTCACCTCATCGTACTCCTTAAGCAATTCCGTCACCTCGCCCAGGCCCTCCATAATCGACTCCTTCACCGTCTTTTCCTCATCCAATTCCGGCTCCTGCTCCAAAAACCCAATCTTATAATTTTGGTCAAATTCGATTTTTCCCTGATAGTCCGTGTCCTTACCCGCAATGAGTCGCAACAAAGTCGATTTTCCCGCACCATTCAGTCCCAGCACTCCGATTTTCGCCCCGTAAAAGAACGACAAATGAATATTATTTAGGATAGTTTTTCCCTGAGGTAACACCTTACTTACCCCCGTCATAGAAAATATGATCTTCTGATCTGCCATAATTCAATATTTGCCGCAAAGGTAATAGAATTCAGCAATTTACGGCCTCTCTTTGCCCCCCTCTTTCCACTGAATGAATTTCCGTTTTCCTCTTTTTGGGCGTGCCCCCTCGGACGGCGACCTTTCGCATCCCTACAGATGCCTTCCTCGGGGTCGGGCTATTCAGGGGTTCCGTCCTCGAGATCGCAGAGCGATCCCCGGACCCCTTCGCCACCTGTGGTGGCTCGGGCCCTTACTATCCCTCACGCGAAAGACATTAGCCGTCTCCCCGTTGAGCTTCTGATAGCACGAAAATAAATGTCCGCCCGGGTGAATGAGGAAGCTTACACAACGCACTTTCAGACTGCCAGAAATCCTATACAGACGATCAAAAAGCCCTGGAGCGACTCAGTGACAGCATAGCTTTTTGCTGCAATATCTCTACCGTCGCCTCACCATACCCTCTATTGCGTAAGCGCTGGTAGGGGCCACGAGCAGAGCGAGGGGGTCCGAGGAGCGCTCCGGCGCTCCGAAGGACGGCCCCCCCGGACATAGCGACCGCCGGCGCCAAAAACAGACAGAGAAATCAGGAGAAAAGAACGAGAAAAAAGAACTCCTCTCTAAAGCTAGTAATAGCCCAAGTTATAGGCGCCGGGGGATACGCCCAAATAAAAAAGAAAGAAATGTTTTTTCTGAGAAGGGCCGAAAATACCATCGCATTGTGTATTTTTACAAGAAATTAGCTCTCAGCGAACTTATGAACTACCTAATTATTGACTTAGAAGCCACCGGCGACGATCCGGGATGGCATGATATTGTTGGACTTTCCGCCATCCTCTGCGACTCGAGTTGGAAAAAAATATCGGAATTTGAAACCCTGATGTATCCTTCCAGCGATGACGGTTTTACGCTAGCTGCGGAACGAAACCCCGGCATAGATTTAACGGAACTCAAAGATGCGCCCCTCGGCTATGAGGCCCTGCAGGCTTTTGAGGACTGGATCATCAAGAGTATGGGTTTGCGACCGGATCCGATGACGAAAGAAGAGCACTTGAGTAAGGTGGTGCTCTGCGGATTTTCACTGGTGCCCACGTATAGTTTCCTGCGCATGGCATATGTGGATGACAACATCAACTGGTTTTTTTCACAGGAGATGTTAGATCTATATACCTTGGTTCACTTTTTAACGGCTCAGGATATTCTGCGGACGAAGTCTAGCAATATCAAAAACCTGGTGGGCGTTTGTGCCTTACTGGGGATTGACCGGGGAGAGGAACCGCCCTTTTTGCTTTCAGCTTCGAGATTGACTCGGAGGTGCTTCGAAACTTTGCAAAAGAAAACGGCGGGACTGGGTTCATAATTTATTTTACAGCATTTATTCATCTTAATCTGCCATACCATGCGGACTACTACCCTACTTATTGTCGCACTATTGGGAATGGGTGCATGCAAAGATGCCCCTGCTGAAGAAAAAGAATCAAGTGTTCATTGGTCCTATCCGGAGCCACCCATCGTCGAGCGTTCAGTGCTTGACGAAAAGCTCGATAGAAAGGAAATTTTCATGTTGTTTACTTTGGACGGGCAGGTTCAGGATACGCTGTGGTTCAAATCGCAAGACAAAAATCGATGGGCATCACTACTTACGGTGGAGGCTCTTCAAAGTCCAAAGGGAGCAGAAAAGCTAACGTTTAGTCTGCCTGGGGAAGAGGCGCATGTGGAGTTCCACTGGCATAATTTTGAAGTCGGAGAAAGGGTGAGCATGAACTTTTCAGATAGTGTATACCCCGCTGATTATTTTCGGATTGTAGATCGCAGAGAAAACGTTCACGAAGCATCTAGTCAAGCCCGACTATATATGGCTGAACAGGTTAAGACAGAGGTTCATGGTGTCAAGCTATATCCAATATCGGAAGAGGATCAGCGGCTCTCCGGACATATTTCAATGGAGTTTAGCGGTACATTTCGCGAACGAGGCAACGATACGCGCCACTTAATCGAGGGATATATAGGCGCCTGGTAAGCCTTGTCTTCCTCACGCTCAATAGCAGAAAAATTATATTGCATCTCTACAAAAAGTTATTATATTTGCGTCCCGCTTACATGGCGTGGTAGCTCAGTTGGTTAGAGCGCAGCATTCATAATGCTGAGGTCGGGAGTTCGAGCCTCCCCCACGCTACTTTCTCTCCTTTCGATTCCGTCGCGCTTCCTTTATTCTTTCTTTTCTATCTTCGAAAAATGAGATAGGTAAAGCAAGGTGAATACCAAATGAATTCCTATACCCAAAGACGACTGCCAACTGGCCTCTACTAAAAAAGCGGCGAGGAAAATGAGTTGAACTTGTAAGTGCCCGATATCCTTCTTAGCTCGCGGCACCCTTAAGGGCTGCAAAACAACAGCGAGTAGAAGCAAAAAGCCCAAAAACCCATATCCCGCCAGCCAGTACATATATTGATTGTGGGGCAACAGGAATTTTGAAGAGCCCGGATATCGATCTTGAAACTCTACTTGTACTTGAGATTTGAGGTCCCCAACGCCAGTACCCAGGAATGGATGGCGTAAAAAAACGCGGCCGGCAATCTCCATACTGCGCCATCGCGTGGCATCACTGTAATGATCTCCCCCTCCCTTCATGTACTGGTTAAAGTCACTAATACTGTAGTTGATCTTTTTTTGAATCGTCGGGAAAGTGAAGTAGGCCACCATGGAAAATACAGCGAAGCTCAACAAGATCCAAACCAATTTCTTTACATCCCGCTCTCTCCAAAGAATCTGGCCGGCGGTCAAGCCAAAGCCCATCAGCAGAGCCGCCCACCCACTGCGAACGGATAAGTACATGACAAAAAGTGCGAGTACAATAGAAAGCAATAGAAAACTGATGCGCACCCATCGGCGGGGAAGCAAGGGGCTGCGGTGGTAGTATAGGTTAAAGGCAAAAAGGCTGGATATCGCTAATAAAATACTGTACCGAATATGATTCACAGGCGTGGGTAAGTGCTGACCTTTCTCGAGAATAGAAGTATCTACACCCACTAGCAGCAACACATATAGCACACCAAGCACAGATACAATGGCCGTGAAAACCAATACAATCCATAAAAAATCCAAATCTCTTCGATTCAATCGGGGGAGATGCAGAAAGGCAAGAGGCAATCCTAAAAAAGGCAACGCCAGGCGAAGTCTAGACCATGCAAAATCATTGGGACTACTCCACAACAGGGAAAGCGCAGCGAGTAAAAAAACGATAGGGAAAGCGAACATCACTTTTTCTGAGGGACTGTAAGCCGAAGAAGTAAACCACGGTTTCCATCGCCATCGACCGACGGGGGCTTCAAAAAATGACAAGGCCAGCCAGCCAAACATGCCTACAGATAGCAAATAGCGAGAAAAAAACAAGGAAATAATAATGAGAACGGCAAAAAAGAGCATCCAGGTTTTTCTGCTTTGCCAAAAAAGAAAAGAGAATTGTTTACTTTCCATAATAGAATATACTAAAGAAAAACGAATATCGTACCTTTATATCATATACAAAAATTTGAAGCAATATGAGTCTGACAGCGTTTGAGAAGGCGGAGGTATTGAGAAAAGAAATTGCAGCACAACATCCGCGTTCCGCGGAGGAATTAGAAGCTTTTCGCATAAAGTACCTGGGATCTAAAAATCAAATCAAGCCACTGTTTGGTTTGATTCGAGAAATTCCCAATGAAAAGAAAAAGGCTTTCGGTCAATTACTCAATACGATAAAAGGTGAAGCGGAAGAGAAATATCAACACTTAGAATCCGCTCTGGAGCAGGAAAAGGAGGGCTCTGAAGGCGTCGATTTAGATTTAACAGCGCCCGCCTATCCGTATACTCAGGGAAGCCGTCATCCCATTTCTCTCACCCTCAACCGCATTATAAGTATTTTTAGCCGCATCGGTTTTGAGGTAGTAGAGGATCGGGAAATTGAGGATCAATGGCACAACTTCACTGCATTAAACACCCCTGAGGATCACCCGGCCCGGGATATGCAGGATACCTTCTACCTCAAGAAAAGTAAGGAGTATGTCTTGCGGACCCACACTTCCTCAGTGCAGGCTCGCCGCATGAAGCAGCAACAACCACCCATTCGGATCATTGCTCCCGGACGGGTGTATCGAAATGAAACGGTGTCTGCGCGCAGCCACTGCCAGTTTCACCAGGTTGAGGGCCTCTATGTGGATAAAAATGTCACTATGGCCGATATGAAGCAAACCCTCTTGTATTTTGCCCGTGCGATGTACGGAGAGGAGACGAAGATCCGCTTGCGGCCTTCTTACTTCCCCTTTACCGAACCGAGTGCCGAAATGGATGTGTACTGGGGGCTGGAGAATGAGGATGATGAACGCATGACGAAGGGTACCGGTTGGTTAGAGGTGCTTGGATGTGGCATGGTGGACCCCAATGTCCTCGAACTATGTGGGATCGACCCAGAAGTATACACCGGCTTTGCTTTTGGTATGGGTATTGAACGCCAGGCCATGCGCGCGCACAAAATCAACGATATTCGATTGCTATTTGAAAATGATATTCGCTTTTTGAGACAATTTAAAAGCGCACTGTAAAATTCAATTATGAAACCGAGTTTACTCAAAGGAACGCGTGACTTTCTTCCCCGGGAAATGCTGCAGCGAGAATTTATATTTGATACCATCAGAAAGGTATTTCAAACCTACGGATTTCAGCCAATAGAGACACCGGCATTAGAGCGCCTCAGCACATTGATGGGAAAGTATGGCGAAGAAGGAGATCAGTTACTCTTCAAGGTGCTGAATAACGGAGATTTTTTATCTAAGGTCGATGACGAGGTTTGGAACAGCAAGGATTCCGATGTGGTGGTTGAGCAAATTGCCAAACGAGGATTGCGCTACGATTTAACCGTTCCCCTGGCGCGTTTTGTCGCTTTGCACCAGAATGAATTAGCTTTCCCCTTTAAGCGGTATCAAATACAGCCCGTGTGGCGGGCTGATCGACCGCAAAAAGGACGATATCAGGAGTTTTATCAGTGCGATGCCGATGTGGTTGGCTCAGACAGTCTCATGTATGAAATGGATTTTGTCCGCATTTACAGCAAAGTGTTTCGCGAGCTACAACTTCCGGTAACCATAAAAATCAACCACAGAGCTGTGCTCTCCGGTATGGTGGCGGCCATTGATGCTTCAGAACAATTTGAGTCGATCACCGTAGCCATAGACAAATGGGACAAAATCGGCAGCGATGGCGTGCGTCGAGAACTAAAAAAGATCGGCTTGTCAACGACTTTAGTTGATCAACTCCTCAACCTTCTCCAAACCAAAGATCTCACGGCATTAAAAGAGGCCCTGCCTACAGAAGAGAGCCGGCAAGGGGTAGATGATTTGATGGCAATATTTGAAAATGTAGACAACGATCCGGCGGGTGACATTCTGGAATTTGCTCCGGAATTGGCTCGCGGACTCAATTACTACACGGGTTGCATTTTTGAAGTGGTTGCCAGGGACGGCGAAATGGGATCTATTGGAGGCGGCGGTCGCTACGCTGACCTCACCGAAGTATTCGGTATGAAGAACATGCCCGGCGTGGGTATTTCCTTTGGTGCTGAACGCATCTATGATTACATGGAGGAGCGCGACTTATTTCCGCGAAGCGTCACTCAAAAATTACATCTTCTCTTTTGTAGTTTTGACGACGAAAGCCTCGAGTTAGCAATGGATTACGCCAGCCAGCTCAGAGAGCGCGGCTATTCCATTGATGTTTATCCCGAAGCGGTAAAACTCGGGAAGCAACTCAAATACGCAGATCAGGTAGGAGCTCCCTTTGTTGCTTTGATTGGAGATAATGAGCGAAACTCAGACTCCATCACGCTCAAGGACATGACAACCGGAGACCAAAGGATGATCCCTTTTGCCGATGTATTAGTCAGGCTGCGGAAAGGACATTCGTTTGGTGCTCAAATAGATGGATAAAGTCTCGACCAGGCGGATGCCAATCCGGAAGGAGTAGAAAACTGAATAGCTACTTTTTCTTTACGGCGCAATATTTCGCTAAAAACATCTTCGCTCATGGCAGAGGGAGTCCCTCCCCCAAAAGGCTGCCCCATGGGCAGATCTGCTCCAGCATAGAAAGGAGCAATAACGCTCTGCTCGGGAATGTCGGGCTCCACTTCAGTCAATACTCTGATCTCTTTGGGAGGCAATAGCGGCAGCTGCTCTTCGGCATGTAGCAACCAAGAGAGTCGCTGCTCACAATCGTGACTTTCCGGAATGAATAGCCTGATCACTGTACCTCTAGGTAAATCCTGGTGAATGGAAAGTTGGTTCCAGGCAGCAATGCGATATGGGTTCAAGGATAAGTCTTCAGCAATAAGCCGAAGGGACCCCATAGCTCTAAGTTTTACATTAACCTCTTGTACTTTTGCCGAACTAAAAATCAAGGCTTCTCCTTCTATTGACTCCACCTCTTCGAAACGAGCTGCTTCGAATTCCTTTTCATGTACTGCCCACCACAAGGGAAGCACTCGCTGTGGAATTCGCACAGTATATTTTCCATTACTGTTGCCCAGGCGATCGCGTTTCCAGGCGGGATTGAGTCCACGCAATAACTGAATATTTAATTTCAATTGCTCGGCCAAGCGCTGAAGAGTTGTCGCAGCCGTCAGTCTAACGGTCGTTGTCCACCACTCATCCGGGTTGGGTAGATAGGGGGCTGCAAAGCGAACTTCCTTAGCCTTGAAATATTGTTGGGCTGCGAGAAAACGCGGTACGTATTGCCGGGTTTCTCGTGGCAAGAAAGGCGCGACGCGTTCGAATTCCGTAGATCCCGAATACCGAATCGCCTTTCTGACTCGACCCGGTCCGGCATTGTAAGCAGCCATAACCAGCGCCCAGTCATCAAATTGCTCGTATAAATCCTTTAAATAGAAAATGGCGGCATCTGTCGATCGCTCGGGATCTAATCGCTCATCGACCCAATAATCTACAGTCAATCCACAATATCTTGCTGTTGGCACCATTAATTGCCACAATCCACTGGCACCTGCTCGAGACCGCGCAGAAGGAATGAGACGTGACTCCACCAAGGTGAGATATTTCAGCTCCAAAGGTAGACCGGCAGCATCTAACTTTTCCTCAATCATAGGAAAGTACTTATTGGCTCTTTCACTTAAAGCCAGGGTCGCTTCCTCTGAACTTCGCAAATACTGGCCTACATATCTCTCGACTTGAGATTCGTAGACCATATCCACGACCGATTTCTCACGAAGCTCGTGATCTGGCAATGAACCAGATGAAGCATTCACCTCGCTCAATTCACTTGAACATAGTATAGAGCTCCCTAGTAGGGTAATAAAAGCTAATTTTTTCATAAGACGAAAGTCTGATTTATAACTTGTAATTGTAAATCTTATATATTCAAAAATTGTGCCATATAATTAAACTTCTTCGAAAATTTGAGTAAAAAATTGCTTAGGATAGCACGAGGCTATTGGGTTACAAAATTCATATTAGGTAATGAACTTGAGTGCTAAACTCGGTGAGAGTGCCCTTTAACGATGTGATTTATAATAATATTATGCTTTACCATGGCAGTGCTTATATTTTCTGCCACTTCCGCAAGGACAAGGATCATTTCTTCCGACTTTATCTCCTTCTCGAACGATAGTCTCAACCTTCTGAGGGCCTCCGCCAGCTTGTGCTGCAGCGCGCTTTTGTGCCAACTCTTCCGGATCTTGCGCCTTGTTCGCTGACACTCCACTGAGGTCAGTTTTCTGTTCTCGCGCACCTTTTACTTTACTATTGTCCTCCGGAAGCATCAGCTTTCCGTTAAACAAGAAGGTTGTCACTTCCTGGTTGACCTTATACACCAAATTCTCAAACAGAGAATAAGCTTCCATCTTATAAATGACTAATGGGTCTTTTTGCTCAAAGGAAGCAGATTGAACGGACTCTTTTAATTCATCCATTGCTCTCAAATGCTCTTTCCAGTTATCGTCAATTAATGCAAGGGTAACTGTTTTTTCAATATCCCGCATAATCGTCTTCCCGTCCTGTTCTACCGCATCTTCCAAATGTGCAGATATGGGCATGTCCTTAAATCCGGCAGATACGAAGGGGACGAGAATTCTCTTGTATTTATGTCCCTCTCTTTCGTGCACGTTTTGTATCACGGGAAGGAGTATCTTCTTCAAGGCTTCTTCCTTCCTGTGATATGCTTGCAGTACTTCTTCCAAATATGCATCGGCCACCTCATCTTCCTTTTTATTCAGGAAGAAGTCTTCCGAAATGTCGGGGTCTACGGAAAATATTTGCAAACTCTCCATGCGGAAACCCTTAAAATCATTTACCTCTTTGTAGTCCTGCACGATAATATCAACCATGCTCATAAACATGGTATTAAGATCAACGCGCAATCGTTCTCCTGACAAGGCATTTTCACGTTTCTTGTAAATCGCCTCTCTCTGGATGTTCATTACATCATCGTATTCGAGCAAGCGTTTTCTAATCCCAAAGTTGTTTTCCTCTACTTTTTTCTGTGCCGTCTCTATCGACTTTGTAATTCGCTTGTGCTGAATGACTTCTCCGTCCTCATGACCGAGAAAATCCATGACTTTTGCTATTCGATTGGAGTTGAACATGCGCATCAAGTCATCCTCAAGGGAAACAAAAAATTGAGAGGACCCGGGGTCTCCCTGACGTCCCGCTCTACCGCGCAACTGGCGGTCAATGCGCCGAGAGTCGTGTCGCTCTGTTCCAACGATTGCTAATCCACCCGATTCTTTTACGCCGGGGGCCAATTTAATATCCGTTCCCCGACCCGCCATATTGGTTGCGATCGTTACGGCTCCGGGTTGTCCCGCTTCTGCTACAATATCCGCTTCTCGCTGGTGCTGTTTTGCATTCAGCACATTGTGCTTTATGTTTTGCAATTTGAGCATCCGGCTCAATTTTTCTGAAATTTCAACCGAAGTCGTGCCCACGAGTACCGGCCGATCCTGATTCGTGAGTTCTCCGATCTCCTGGATTACTGCATTGTATTTCTCTCGGGCCGTTTTATAGACCAAATCCTCTCTATCATCCCGAACGATGGGCTTGTTGGTTGGAATCACCATGACATCCAACTTATAAATCTCCCAAAATTCGCCAGCTTCCGTCTCCGCCGTACCCGTCATACCGGATAACTTATGATACATCCGGAAATAATTCTGTAAGGTCACCGTCGCATAGGTTTGGGTGAGCTCTCCTACCTTTACATTCTCTTTGGCTTCTAGGGCCTGATGCAGACCATCGGAATATCGGCGCCCTTCCATCATACGCCCCGTCTGTTCATCAACAATTTTTACCTGACTATCCATCACCACATACTCCTGATCTTTTTCAAAGAGGGTGTATGCCTTGAGCAATTGCTGGGTAGAGTGAAGGCGCTGTGACTTTTCTGTGTATTCGGAAATTAATTCTTCTTTTTTCTCTTGACTCTCTTCTTCTGTCAAACTATCATCACTGCTAATCTCCTCCATCTCCGTAGTGATATCAGGCATGATGAAAAAGGAAGGGTCATTCTGGCCCCGTGCCATAAATTCTGCCCCTTTCTCCGTTAAATCCACGATGCGGTTTTTCTCATCAATTGTAAATAATAAAGGCTCATCTACGATATGCATGTTTTTGGACTGCTCCTGCATGTAGAAATTCTCTGCCTTTTGGAGTTCGATCTTCACCCCATCTTGACTCAAAAACTTAATTAGAGGTCGAGATTTCGGCAAGGCCCGATAGGCACGTAAAAGAGCCATCCCCATTTGTCCTTCATCATAGCCCAGGGTTCCTTCGGCAAACAATTTTTTCGCCTGAGCCAGATATTCCAGGGCCAATTTCTTCTGTGCAGCTATCAAGGATTCCACCTTGGGTTTGATCGCATCGTACTCCTGCACTTGGTCCCCCTTGGGAATGGGACCTGAAATAATCAGTGGCGTTCGCGCATCATCGATGAGCACAGAATCCACCTCATCAATCATACAAAAGTGGTGCTTACCCTGCACGCGTTCCTCCAGGGAACGCACCATATTGTCTCTCAAATAATCAAAACCAAACTCGTTATTTGTCCCGTAAGTTACATCGCAATGGTAAGCCTTTTTCCGGGTCGAAGAATGGGGCTTGTATTTGTCGATGCAGTCAATAGTCAAATGCAAAAACTCTAAAATTGGACCAATCCATTCAGCATCACGCCGCGCCAAATAGTTGTTTACCGTAATCACGTGAACGCCCTGGCCTGAAAGACCATTCAAATAGGCGGGCAATGTCGCTACGAGGGTTTTCCCTTCACCAGTCGCCATCTCAGCAATGACACCGGAGTGAAGAGCCAATCCACCGATCAACTGTACATCGTAGTGAATCATATCCCACACGATTTCAGTCCCCGCTGCAATCCAACGATTCTTCCAAATGGCCGAATCGCCCTTAATGCTGACATGAGTCTTTGACTTATCCGCTGCTAAATCGCGATCGTGTTCCGTGGCTTGTACTTGTATTTCTTCGTTTTCCTTGAATCGACGGCAGGTTTCCTTCACCACAGCGAAGGCCTCCACCTGAATCTCTTCTAACACCTCCTCCAGATGCTCATCGCGCTCCTTTTTCAAAGCGTCCAAGTCCTCGTAGAGTTTTTCTTTCTGAAGCATGTCACTCGAAGACTCTGCTTGTTTTTCTAGTTCGGCTAAGTCCCCGTCAATATCCGATAGATATTCGGAAATACGTTCCCGAAACTCAAAGGTTTTATTGCGAAGATCATCATCGGATATTTCCGAGAGACCGGCATATACTTCATTGATCTCCTCCACTAAAGGCATAAAGCGCTTAACGTCTTTATCCTGCTTCGTTCCAAAGATCTTTTTTAGCGATTTTGTGATTGCGTCTAACATAAGTTGAAAGCTTCCTTATATTTGTATAAAAAGGTATGCAAAGATAATATTTTGCTTGTGGATACCTTATTTAATAAGTGTTATTAAAAACGTTGATGCTCTTTTATTGTTTCACTCTTTGTCATCAATCTCGAATTCCTAAATGAAAAAGTCCAAACTTGGTACGGTCGCTTTTCTTTTTGCGTTTGCCTTATTCTACTGGGTCGGCTGCCAAACGGATGCCTCTATGCCCTTAACGGGGTATTATTTTCCCCAAGCAGCTGCGCAAGATGGTATAGTTTACCAATTTGAAGAGCAGGGTTTTCAATCGGGCCCTGAATATTGGTACTTCACCTCTAAAGAAAGAGAAGATAGCCTGTTTCTGATCACTACCGTGTACAGTAGCGATTTCGAGCAACAACAATTGAGCATCGAAAGAAAAGTATCCAATGGATGGATTCAGGAACAATTGCTTCTTTTTTTTCCAGATGGAGAAAAAACCCGACAAGCATCCGTTGAAATAAAAACTCAAAACACCTTTGCCTTTGACCTGGAGGACTCCCTCGAGCTCATCCATTATAGTATTTCATGGGAAGAAAACCTGGATAGTACGATTGCCCAAAAAAGGCTCTTTAGAAATAAGCGATTTCTCGGTTTCGACACCCTTAATATTATGGGAGAACCAAGCCGCGTTGCAAAGTTCCTCGTACGGGACATGATCGAAGATGAGCGACAAGGAACGCTGACCTTACATATAAAAAGTTATGAATCTTATGCTCAAGGGTGGGGTTTAGTTAAAAAAGATCAGTACTATATGAGAGGTGAAAAGGAACAATTGATCAGGTCCCTTCGTCTTGTGGATACACTCTCCATGTCAACCTTAGAACGAGAATTCAAAGAAAATCTCCAATGAAGTACAGCATCATCTTTTGGCTCACTTTCCTCTTTTTGGCTTCGTCCTTGCCTTTATCTGCCCAAGTGCCCATGCCGGACTTATTCTGTGTTTCCAATCAGGGAGATGGAAGGGATACCCTTAGGTTTGAAATTCCCAGCGTGTCTTGTGGAACAGCCGACAGCCTTTTGATCTTTCAAAGCACTGACCGCAACGGTCCCTATTCTTTAGCAAGAGTGGAAACCAATCTTGCGGCCACGGCCCTGAGAATGGCGAATAGTTCAAATGAAACGAGATATTACTTTCTACGACTCGTTGCCGATTGCACAGATAGCCTGAGCCTTCCTTCAGACACCCTATCCAACCTTCTGCCTCCTCTGGTTCCCATGCATTCGGTGAGTGTGGAGCAGGGCGAAACCATTATTCGGTGGGCAGATCAATCCAGCGCGTTTCCAAAAATAAAGAACTATGTCATTTACCGCGTCGATGTGGGTACAGAGCCAATTGATACGGTGGCTGCGCCTTTAGACACCTTTATTGACCCAAATTCTGCTGCGAATTTGCAGTCAGAATTTTATTACGTCCAGGCGCTCGACGGCTGCGGTCTGGCTGGTTCATTGGGCAATCAACCGCACAATACCATTTTTATTCAGGATAGCATTGACCCTTGTGGCCGCCGTGCCCTCTTAGAATGGAATGGGTATGACGCCTGGGATAGCGTGGCTTATTATGGCCTATGGGTATCAGAAAATGGCGGCCCATTCATTAGAATAGACAGTCTGCCGCCAAATCAACTCACAGCTCAAATACCCAATTTAGACGCGGAAATCAACTACTCCTATTACATTCAGGCTGAACACCCAGATACCACTTTCATTGCCCGATCCAATAATCTGTCGCAAACTCCGGACATCATTCAGGGCATTCGGCAACTCAATGCATGGGCAGCCAATGTTTCCGCTAATACCATCTCAATTGACTGGCAATGGAATGATGACGCTGAATTAGTCGATGCTCAAATTCTTCCGCTCAATTCTCCACTGGGTAATATCGACCTGACTGCGCTCATCGCAAATATCCAAACAGATAATCGTTTTGAAATCAATACCCAGCTCACAGGGGACCAGCCGCTCTCATTTACCATTCAAACGATTGATGCTTGTGATAGTACCTTCATTTCTGATACTCTCACTACCGCTTTTATTTCTGCACGTGCGCTCCCTTCATTCGAAAACGAAATTCAGTTCTCCGCACCTGAAGTGGGCCAAGCAGTTGAAATCACCTCTTGTGAAATACTGAGATATCGCAATAATCAGCTCGAGGCGTCCATTCCTGTGAGCCCCTCCCAAACTGAGTATTCCGAAGCCTTCGATCCCTTAGTAAACCCCGACGATGAGATCTGTTATCAGCTGCGCTGCAACGCCCTGGTAGAACAATTAGACGGCACAATCAGCGAGCTATCCCTGACCTCAAATATTTCTTGCCCCAGTCGCGAGGTTCGCCTCCAAATACCCAATGCCCTGAGTCCTGACGGCAACAATCCTGAATTCAGACCCCTTTTCCTTTTCCAAAACTCCATCACTGAATACCAAATGCAAATTTTTGACCGATGGGGACAATTGGTTTTTGAAACTTCTGAGCCCCTCCAGGCGTGGCGTGGAACGATCAATGGACAACAAGCTCCGCCCGGAACCTATGTTTACCGCATACACATTGAACAACGGCAAGGTGATCCCATCACAAAACAAGGAACCGTAACACTTATTCGATGAAAAAAGAGTACTTCCTCCGCGTATACGAGCTCGTCGAGCAGATCCCCGAAGGTCGAGTCACCAATTATGGAGCTATCGCCGATGCACTCGCTCTGGGCTCTGCGCGAATGGTCGGTTGGGCCCTTTCCCAAAGCCACCAAATAGAGCCCCTTCTTCCCGCCCATCGCGTCGTCAACCGAAAAGGCGAACTCTCCGGCCGTCACCATTTCGACCCTCCGGAAAGCATGGCAGAACAATTGCGCGCAGAAGGCATCCCCATCGAGGATAATGCAGTCCTCAACTTTGCATCGTATTTCTGGTCTCCACTTGAAGCCATTGCTCAGGATTAATTAGGATTTGGCGGTTCCGTCCTCGCTTTGCTTCAGCCGGCGCTTGTATCATTGCAAAGACAAAAAAGTTAGCTAGCTTAGTAGGGAGAGGATGCACTTATCGGCGCTGGTCTACGAGACCGAAGCATAGTTTATCCCCTCTACTAGGCTTAAGTTCGGAG
>Ga0136598_1000209_pt1 | contig 30579 bp, 35 predicted proteins | sample AntRauTorcE11899_FD_104790 | JGI IMG/M metagenome (GOLD analysis project Ga0136598, IMG submission 104790) | Saline lake microbial communities from Rauer Islands, Antarctica - Metagenome Torckler E11 #899 | ecosystem: Environmental > Aquatic > Non-marine Saline and Alkaline > Saline | place... | reverse complement strand
TAGTATTTGTAGAATTATTAGTAGCCATATTGCTTCCTTAAACGATATTAATATTACCCTGAGGCGCGACAGATGCAGTCCAGACAGTATCAGTAGTAACGCAAAGCAATTGCAAAGAATCATGCTGATTAGTAGATGATACATTGCCACCGGTTCCAGCTGTACTTGCTGTATCACCTATATTTATACTCTGCCCTGCGTTCTGCTCTATCTTCCACCCCCCGGAGCCTTTGCCCACAACATTAATCACAGCTCCGACTGCTGCAGTCGTTGGCAATGTAAATACAACTTCGCTAGAGTTATTAGCAATATAGCCATTATCAGACACCATTGCTTTTGTTGTGCTTGTAACTTCTGTCCAGCCAATGCCTGAGCCTGTGCCGGATATAGTCACACCACCTGCGCTTTGAGCGATAGATATTCCCAACCCTGCTGTTAGTGTTGCAGGTACTGGAGTTCCACCAGTTACACCAATGAGTAACTCACCGTCTTGCATAGACGCAGTATAAGACGGTACGCCAGTAGAGCTGGTTACTAATGTTGCGCTATTACCAGTTGCAAGACCTTCTACAGTGTCACCATCAGCAGGATAAAATGCAAGTTCATTTTCAAGGCCTGCGGTTACAGTGCCGCCATCAAGCCCATCAACGTAGGCTTTGTTTGTAGCATCGCCAGGCAGAACAGGAGCAGGCAAGTTATTTATTGCGTTGCTATCCATATCTATAGCGCCAGCCATAGTCCCACCAGCCAGCAATAGAGCAAGCGAGCTAAGTTGTACGCTATTAGCAAGCACTGTTGACTCGTCACCACTAGTTACAAACACAGCTTCTGCTAAATTTTGTACTGTTTTGTCTACCACGGCGCCTAAGTCTTGCAGGCCAATCATCGACGCGCCATCGCCAGCCGTGTGCGCTGCAAGCCGTGCGATCAAGTCATTTAAGTCAGAGGTATTTTCAAGCTGCACCCACTCTGCATTTAAGTTGTCATAAAACTCATAGGCGCTTAAGTCTTCATTGAAACGTAAGCGGTACGCAATGGCATCAGATGGCGCGGGTCTTTCGGCGGTTGTGCCTGGGGCTAAAAACACCCACGGGTTATCAAATTTTGTATTGACCCCACCACGCAGCCCGACAGTAGTATCATCATTCTCTAGGTTATTGCCGTTGTTAAATTCAGAAAACTTTTTAGTCAGCACCATAAATATTCCTTAGCTTGGTATAGTTCGCAGCGAAACTCCCACGTAAGCATTGGTATCGGGGGTTATGAATGACAAAACATCACCACCACTTACGTAGCGTTTATCAGGTTTAAACTCCAGCCTTTTGGTGGTTGTTTGCACGTCGCTAGCAGGAGAAACGGCGACTCCATCAAGACTAACGAAAATATTAGCGTTATCATTGTATGAAAATAAGGCTGTATATTTATTTTTTCCAGTCCCCGGGACTGTGTATGTTTGCGCAGTGTCTGCTGCTAGATTCATTTGCAAGCATTCATCGCTGAATGGGATTGTTTCGTCAAAACTGCTTGAATAACGTATAGCTGGCATATTTCTCTCCTATCGGGCAAGCCGTGCATCGGCAGTATAATGTAGTTGTATTTCTTGTTGTGCTGCTGGACTACTTGTTATTATTTCCATTACCTGGCTTACGTTATTAGCCTGCAATACAACTCTGTCTTGATCGCTATAAGCAATAGTCCATCCTGGCGATAATACAGCGCCAATATTACGAGGGTTGCCACCACTTGTTGGCGTTGGCGTAGTAGTGCCGGTTCTAATGGCAAATTGCAATAAGTTAGCTGTTACATCGCTTGGGGATCTAATGACAAGAGTAGGAACACTACGTTTTACCTGTTCATAGTTAATCTGGAACTGGAATCGATAGCCTGTGTTCTTAGAAAAAGTGCCGCTACTATGCTGCACAGGCTGGGTAAATAACAATATCCCATTTGCTGTATTGTCAACTCCCGGGATGGAAGTCACAGGGTAGCTTTTTTCGTAATAAAACTGGCAGCGGCTAAAATTATCATCAAATGTAAGCACGTTGGAATCTGTTGCAAATTCATTAGGGACAAGTGAGCAGCGCTCCATTTGAACAGAATCAGCGGTGCCAGTCTGCACCATATTGTCTACAGTATATAGAACAATACCCAAGGTCATGGCTGCCGATGTTGACGCGGGTAGCTGCATGCCTTCAAAAGGCATATTTGCCATGGTGGACGTTAAGGTATACGCCGGATCGTTTTTAGGCGTAATAGCAGTCCAGCCGTCTGAAAAAGATGGGTCGCCACTGACAGACCAAGCAAGAATTGGCTCATTTTCTCCTAAAGTAGCGGGTAGTGTAGCCCTATAAATTAAGCGAGCTTTAACTTTAACGCTGGTACCATGTGTAGTTGCTATTCTAGCCTTGAGTAAAGCTGACAACTTGCTGCCCCAGTAAGGACGCGCTGTGGTAGCGTCAATGTACTCAATTACCGCAAAACGGTTGTTGGCCGTTACAGCGCGTATTTCAAGTGGCCGGTTCTTACTTTCCGGGCCGCGACCAATCGCTACCTGACTGCCGGCTGTTTGCTGGTGGATAATAGTCTGGTCGGCGGTGTATGCAGTTCTATCTTCAAGAGTGGCTATCGCGGGAGCTCTAAACTGCCATGGATTTAAAGACCAATTTGCACCAGTTAACAAGCTGGATTTTGGCTCAAGTAATATAGAGTTTTGGTAATAATGGAATAAGTGATCTTTTTGTCGCGCCACAGTTTCCTGCTCAAACGGCAAGTCAACCGGAGTATCTTGGCTAACAAGCTGTATGCTAGTTAACGCAACAGAGCCAGAACGCGGCAAAGAAATTCTTAATTCTGTATGAGCAGTGCTCGGATTAGTCGTATTATTTGACTCAGGAACAGTAGCCGCGCCAACAAATTCTTGCCATGCAGTAGTCAAAGTATAAGAATCTATAGTTACAGATTGCGCAGATGGTGCATTATTTTGCAATGATACGCTAATCTTATACGGAATCGAGTCAGCAGTGCGTGCGGTAATGCTGGTAGATACGGCAGCTTGTGACCAAATAGTTCCATTTTCGTCAAAACGCTGACGCAAATAAGCAGAATCAAAGCCTAAAGTCTGAATAATAAGCCCATATGGTGCGTTAGTTGGAACCTCATCAGAAGATGTCAACGATTGCCTTGTAACAATAAGGTTGCCCGTGCCGCCTACAACAATTTGCCATGAAGGAGCTATTTCAATTGCGGTGTTAGTAATTCCTTTAAAAGTATGGGGTGAGCTAAATGAAACCTCAGGAAACTGTGGGTTGCTTATCTGATTATCACTGTTTAGGCTAAACCCCGGGATAGGTCCAGATGAAGACTCGCCAGGAGTATAATTCTCTACCACATAAATCAAAGCGTCACTTTGAGATGGGGGGGCTGTGCCATCGTTTTTCCTAAACTCAAGGCGAAATACTGTGCCAGCCGTGAAAAACAACTTAACAGGCAATGTCCCGTTAGCTAGATACTGTATAGGAGTTGGAGCTTGTGTGGCTCCATTAATATCCAGAAAAACTTCATCAGATGGCAAATAAGGGAATTGATTGCTTAGCACGTACAAATAATACGTGTCATCAAATATCAAGCCATCTAAATTAAAATTAGCCCATATCGGGTTAAACCCACGAACCTTTGCCATGTTAAATCCCTTGTCTTAGTCTTGTCTTATTGTAACCCCTATACTCAGGTTTTGCTATGTTATCCTATTGCTCTTGCAAGCGATACAACTATTTGGTATATTTCAAGTAGTTGTTATATTTTAGAGAGTTTATATTATGTTAATGTGCTTGTTTTTATTTGTTGTTGCTGTTTATTCTGGTTATAAAGCTTCTGAATATGACGATAAGCGTTAGCCAAATAGCGCACGCAAAGCACTTGTTATTAGTTTGCCCCCAATGGCGTAGGTAGATGCAGTTTTAATGGAGCTCCACGCTTCGGATTTAAGTCTCCCACGTCTTTGCTCGAGCTTTTGCTTTCTTTTTAGTCGTTCCTCAGAAAGCCCTTTTTTTGCAATTTCTTGATCCAGTGTTCCGATTTCTTTATTTAGGCCTTCAATATCGCTTTTAATGCTTTCTATTTTTTTTGTTAATGCTTGTCTTTGTGCTATTTGTTGTTTGGTCTTCTGTCTCACTCCCTCTTGCTGCTTTTCTCGCTCTATTCTTTTTGACTGTAGGTTTTCAAGTTGCTCCTGAGCCTTTTGGGTTGATCCATGGTATCTTTGCTGCACCTCTTGTAATCTTTTTGTTTTAGGGTGAGCTTCAATATATGGGGCATGTCTTTCATCGGGGTTTATTATTTCGTGAGGTTTTTCTGCATATTTTTGAGCTATAGCAAGTCTGTTTAGTTCTGGATTGTTTTTTATTAAGTTCTGCATTATGCGGCGGTGCGGTGCTTCCCCAGCAGTTTGATCGATCATGTTTTTAGGTGCTAACCCGTTATTTCTTGAGTCTTGATATATTTTGCTCCGGTAGAACGGGATAACGTTTTCGGCCCAAAGTTTGTCTGTTTCTAATAGATCATCAAAAAGATTGCCTGGCAATTCTTCTTGCAGTATTTGTTTTTGCTCTTTTACTACTGGCTCTAGTTTATTGGCTTTTTCTTGCCACTGCTGCCTAGTTGTTTGGTCAATTCCTTCTTGGCGAGATCTTTGCCTAGCTATTCTTGCCAGGTCGCGGGTGGACTTATAGGTATTAATGTATTGTGGAGCAGGGATTGACTCTACGTCTGAACCTGGCCATTGTTCTTCAAGTTGGCCTAATATTGAATCATAGATCGAATCATTCATTGGGGCTATAACTCCCTGTTTGATCATTCGGTCCATATTCGTTTGGATCTCTTGCGCCCTAGGCTTGTTGGGGACATCGATAATGATATCTTTTGAAGCCTCATTAATAGCTTTGTATCGTGGTGATATTTGCCCTTTAATGTCTTCAACTCCCTTTATAACCAACGGGGCTGCTTGTGTCTCGAAATCTTGCCCCGCTCCTAAATTATTAGCTTGCTCGAAATGTGCTTTTGCTAAATTATCGGTGCTTTGCTGGCTAAGATCTTGAAGTTTAGCGTGCGAAGTTTCAAAAGATAAATCAGGTAATTTAGTTGTTGGGTCTGGTATCTGCTCCAGTTCAGCTTTAAGTCCTTGATGCTTTTGCAAGAGATCAACAGACTTTGTCTGAGCCTTCACGTCGGCTTGCAAAGCTTCCGGATCTAATTTTGACAATTCCCGCCACTCAGAAAATCTTTGCGGCTGACGTGCTAATGCACCCCCTGCTTTCTCACCAAAAAGAGCGCCCATAGCAGCGTGAATAGGATCTCCTCCTCCACCTGCGGCAGCAGTACCAACAGCCCCGACGCGTGAGCCCATACCAGTCAACCCCCTTAACCCAGCACCACCCAGGGCTAACTCACCAACCCCGCGCGCCTCACTTTCACCAACAGCAGTTGGAGCCAAACCCGCAGCTTCTTCACCTTGCATCATAAACTCATAAGGGGTGGGGGTTTTAGCAAGTCCTTGAGCGACCGCTGAATCAGGGGCAAATTTAGAGCTTGCATACCTTGCGCCAACATGAGGAGCGCTTAAAAGTTTTGAGACTAATTCGCCACCGCCAAGAGCAGCTTGTCCAGCCCCTGCCATAGCACCATGCTCGGAATAATACTGTCCTAAATTTCTAAGATGCTGCGGGATGCCTCGAGCTGTTTCTACAGCGGCGCCTGGGGCAGTCGCAACAGATCGGCCTATATCTTGGGCTATATCTTCAACACCACCAGCTATTTCCCCACCAGTGTCTACAGCCCCCCGCATAGCTGGCTTATCTTGCAGGCTTTCTGCCGTACCTAGTAGACCGGTTTTAAGCCACTCAGGCATCCCGCTAAATCGTTGCGATACATCTTGGTAAGCCATAGCGCGAGACTTATCAGCATCGCTTGCAAATTTACCGCCTGCCTGTAGGGCTTGGGAGGCAACATCCATAGGGATTTTTCTTTTTGTTCCTTGCGGATCTACAATTGTAACAGTAGTCATCGCGCCACCTCGTATTGCGAAAAGTCAAAAGGCTGTTGAGCAGCTTGCTGTCGTTCCTGTTGCATGCTTTCTTCTTCTGGCTGCGCATATTTTTGCTTTAATACCTCGGCATACTCATCAGCATTATACTCATCTTTGGCGCGCTCAAAAGCATCCAAAGCGCTCATTTTCTCCTTTGCCATTAATTGCGCGGTACGTTTAGAAACCGCTGATTCTAAATCAGCCATTTTTTGCAACTCATCAAGTTTAGCAGTAGCAGCAGGGAAAGTGTCCGAAGGTTGAGGCTTGATAGTCTCCAGTAAAGTCTGCTCGGTTATCCTGAATGGGCCTTTAAATACTTGCGCCATGTCAGTAATCATTTTCCCGGATAATGACTCAACCCTGCCTATTAAATCTTTTTGCTTGTCAGTGCCTTTGTTTTTGTAATAAGCAAGATTCAGACGTCTGCCTGTTGTCCCATAATTGGATAGGTCATTTTCAACCATATTCTTCCATACAGGGCTAGAGTAGACATCCCTTAATGACTTCAAGGTTTTTTGAGGCCCCATAGAACCAATAGCTTGTTTCTGCATTTCCTTGTAAACGTCAGCATCAGCACCAGCTATACCCTCAGACAGCTTTTTCTCCGATGAGCTAGGCGAAATATGTTGCTTTGTAATCATCCCATTAGGGTATGTAGTTATCATATTGCCATCACTATCTACGGTGACTTCTTTTTTGGGAACTCCTTTTATACCTGCATATTGATTTAAATTCGCTGTTCTTGGGTTTCCTTCTTGCAGCACTTCCACACCTTGCATTTGTGAAGAGGGTGTTACGGGTTCACGTTCCGGCTGTGGCTGTATTTGTGGTTGCTCAGACGGTTGCTCAGGTGATGCAAACATGCCACGACCTTGGAACATTTCTCTTAGTGCGCCATAGTCAGGCTGTTGTGGCTCAGGGCTAACGGACTGGGCGCCAGGCTGCTTAGCAGGCATTTGCATAGGCATTCCAGATTGCTGCTGGGGCGCCATTTCAGGTTCTGGGGCGCCACCTAAAAGCATTCGTGTCCAGGCAGCATCTTGCGCGGCTTTTTGCCCTTGCGCGCCCCACAACTGCTCTTGCATCCTTTGGTGCGCTGCATTTTGTGCCATTTGCTGCTTTTGGAGCTCTAACTCTTGCGGTTTAAACCTCTGCCCCATTAGCTGAGTAAGCAGGGGGTCAAGCTGAGGCGATATAGCCCCTGCTTCGCCTGGTCTGTATAAAGGTATATTAAGTGCCATTATGATCCCCACATTCCGCGGCCCATTGCGCCAGTGCCCATCCCGCCAGTTAAATAGTTAAGACCAAGTTTGCCTACAGTTGATGCAATATCACCGAACCTTTGGCTTTCAGCTTGATTGCCAGCTATCCCAAGTCTGGCCATGTCTTGCGCCCCCTGGATATCTTGCTGCCCCATCTGTCCGGCTGTTTGCGCCCCTGTGCTAAATAAGTCCTTCCCTATTCCTAGCCCTGTCATGTATTTTTTCATTAAGTCATCAAGATATTGCGACCTGTCTCGATTCATTATGTTATGTGCGCCCGATTGAATTCCTTGCATTGCAGGAGTTGACCCCATCAAACCCATTGAGCTGGCAGCTCCCATCCCTTGCTCAGTGGCTTGGGCTATATCTTGTTGCGCCATAGGTGAGGTTTCATAGCTTTTCATCCACTCGGCTTGTAAGTCTTGGGGGTTCATTAGTTTGCGCATTTGCTCAGACATCATGCCGCCCGCATCGGAGCCAGGCTGCATAAATGGTTGCTGTACTTGTTGTGCCTGATCGTATCCTTGCCGAACAGTGCCAGCAGCATTTTGGTAAGCTTTACCAGGGTGTAGCCAATTGCTTAACATACTCATTCTTTTATCCTCCAAGCGCAGTTACACGTGCGTCTAAGTCGTTTAATTCTGTTTCTGCTTGTTGTATTGCAGTATTTAAAGAATCAACCATGGTTAATAACCATCTTTCCAGATCTGGATCTAAAATACTATCTTTGTAAATCGGAACGTTGTTAATTCTTTCTAAGTTCACAGCCATTAATTTGCTCCTCCAGATGCACGTCTAACAGATTGTACGCCACCCAAAATAACAATAGGAGTGGGGCTAACGCATACTAATTTATAGCAACGATTGCGACTAGGTCCAAGTTGATACCATCTCATACGCCAACTATAAATACCAAGTTGACTAAACTCCCTAATGTCAGCGCTATTAAACGTAACACCCCCGTCATCACTCCAATAAAGCTCAATATGTGGCTTAAAAAGTATATTATAATGACCTGAACCCAAGGTTAAAGTGTTAGAATCCTCAGTGATAACAAACTCGCCGCCTTCCGTAACCACGTAAACATCGCCCTCAGGCTCGGGAACTTCGTCAATAATAAATTCAGCATTAGCAAATGGTGCCTTACTTCTTCTTGATGATTCGCCAAAGACAAAATCTATCTCGATATAATCAGTAATGAACTCCGAATAATCAGCCTGCGAATAAATTTGCGTAACCGCTTCATAACGCATTGGATAAGCAATGAAAGCGTCCGTGGCTTGCGGGTCGCTCTGCTCTTTGTTTCGCAATTCGTTGTCGTATATGTCTCCTGACATTTCATAAATAGTTCCCTCCCCACTTACTGTTACTAAATGCTTGTTATTAAAAAATGTATGTTTTTTAATACGTGAGCGCTCGCCGTTAACCTCAATGCATCGATGCCATGTGCCAGTATTAAAATTAAACTCCAGGCTATTTGCAGAGTCTGTCAAATCTAACTCGCCATAGTCCAGAAAATTGCCGGCAGATACTCGGTAAAAAATAGTATTTTCGTACTGATACATAAACCCATTTGTTTTCATCGACAAAAACGGGCTTAAGCCTTCCCTGTTATTTGCAGTGCTTTGAATTAAAGTATTAATTGCCTGTGTAGATATTAGCTTCGGTGCGCCGCCATCAGAGGTCATAAAAGCAACCAAGCCATTGCGGTTCTTGCCAAGCCAGGTCATGCGTCCAAAATCTACATCAAGGGATAATGGATCTGCCATACCATAATCAAAGTTATAACTAGTGTTTAATTTAAATGGGAAAGTAGTTTGTGCTGCGCCAGTGTCAAAAACACTTGGTATATTCATCCATAAATCGCACCCGAAATCCGTGAATATGTATAACTGGTTATGTAAAGTGGTTATCTGGCGTACTTTGCCCGACGCAAAGTTAAATAATGCCGATCCGGAAAATGTAAAACATGTGTTTGGATTAAACGAATCGCCATCGAGATTTATTCGTGACAAGAACCATTGCCCGCTATTATCATTTGACACTACAAATCTATTGCCAAATGCTGCGACAAATTTAGGGGCTTGTGGTGCATTTGGATCTGTAATCTTAACCAAGTTCCCCACCTGCTCATCAATAACAAACATAGCACCAGCAGCATTATCGACAATCATAATAAAAACTTTATCAGCAAATACCAAAAAGCTTGAGTAAATCTCGCCAGTAGAGCGGTTAAAATCTGTATTCGTTAAAGCTCTAGTATTAAAGTTGCTATCAACTTGGTAAATAACAGAGCCAATAACCGTATAAGCAAAATCAATACTTTTAAATATTGCCCGTGGCTCATTAGAAAACATTAGCTTATTTAAATTACTGACTCTTACATGCTGTCTACCCATGGCAGGATACATGCTAACTTTTCGCTTGCCAGAATCACTGGCAACCTGATAAAAATTAGCGCAATCTTCTGGAGAAAACTGTTTAAATCTTTGCGTGTCATACGACGTAACAATGGGCAATTGCTCAACTGGCATCTTTAAACTCCGCTAATCACACGCCATTTAGCTGCCGGCGTCGTGTTTGTGTCGTCAGAAACAACACTTAAATTTATGGGGCTTGCTGCGATCATCTCGCTTCGAGCCTCTTTTAATCGCTGCTCAAGCTTAGGTGTCCATGCTTCCGAGCGCCCTTTGTAATCAGCAAGGTCGCTAGACAAAGCTAGCTTTAAAAACCGCTTATAATACTTTGGCAAGGTGTCCATTGTGTCGTTAAAATTAAACTCTGACACTTCAAATTTGGCACGGATAAACAATTTGAATTCTTGAGAAGGAGCAGGAAAAACCCGCAAATAAGAGATGTCTGTTTCCTGCCTAATAACAACATATCGCGGCAGACCTTCAAGTGGGTTATATTTCCACGATTCATTAAATTCTGACACACTTATAGGGATTAGTGGATATGTCACACCTTCTAAAATCAGCCATGACTCTAATAGCTGCGACAATCTTCCCTCAGTAATGTCTGGCAATGGTAGAAAGTCAGGGGAGCCAATAGAAAGCTCACCATCGCCCTGCGTAATCACATGCTCAACAGTGCGAGCTACTGTTAGCATTTCACCAGTAGCGCTATAGTATTCTAAAAGTTCGTTTAAGAACTGGATACCTTTGGATAGGTCATTGCCTTTAAGTGGAACAGTAGGGCTACTTGCGCTAATTAACTGATAAGCATCATTTACGAACCCGCTTACGTCTTGGCTTGGCATTTTTCACCTCTTTTTTCATTGGCTCATCAAACCATAAACCGGTAGCAATCAATTCCACGTAATGTTCGTAACTATTTGCTACAGTGCTAACATCATCCCCGTACACGAATGCGCGAAAATGCTTTTTATCAACCCATTTGCCACGATAAAGGAATTGCCCCTCGTGTTCAGAGGGGCTTTTGTCTTTAAGAGCGGACACGAACTGCGAACTCAGGGTTAATAGCAACGCCGCCAAGCATATCTAATCTATCTAGCTGCTTATAGTTATAAATGTCAGCACCCAATGTATGAGTAATTGCCATTTTATATTTTTCACTGTAAGACGTAGTAGCTTCAACGCCGCCCACAAGCTCTTTAATAGCTGGAGCTGCAAACACAATAGCTTGTTTGTGGAATGCAATGGAGACATTGTGATCTTTAGCCAGCAACACTTGAGCGCCAGCTGGGATAGTCGCGCTAATGTTACGACGAGCACCACTCACGATTATCTCTGTTACTACCGGAACAGTAGCAAAGCCAGCGCTATCTGATGTTACATCAGCAGCTACAGAAAATTGCGCACGTTGCTGTAAATGAGAGTCTTGTATTAATGGATTAACCATGAATACGCCAGCAGCGTCATCAATCTCAATGCTGTCGCCTTCTCTAAATACTATTTCGTTGGCTACTAATCCAGATAGCTCCAAAGTATTACCACTGGAAACAGGATTAACAACTATGCCACCCAGCTTAAAGCCAGTTGGAGGAGAGCCGCCATCTTCACCAGCGCCAGCTATTTGACGTTGCAAGAAGTTAGTTTTAAAGAAGTCAAAGCCAGATAAGTGACCGATGAAGCCATCTAGCAATGCACCGCGGTTTACTGTCATATTAAAGACGTTTTTCAGGTTGTCAGATAGTGCAGCAGATACAAATGGATCGTTAGCAAAATATCTGTCGCCATCTTCCGGGATAGCCAAAGCGCTCATATACGCGTCAGTATCAGCAACAGTCCTAAAGTCAATAGGAACCCCAGGAGTACCAGTGGCCTGGCCTACTTTCTTTTGCAAATGTTCAGTTGCAATAAACTTTTCAACGTCATTTGCCATAGTTTTAGCACGAGGATTAAGCATCTCGTCCAGATAAGGAGCGTCAGTTACTCTGTCAAACGTTAATTCCATACCAGAAAATGACACCATAGTGTGGAATTGAGTATCAATAGTTAAAGGATTAATAGTTTGGATTCGAGCTTGCGGGCTAGCGGTTGCGCCACGCTTCGAAAGATATCTTTCTTCTTTGCGATAGTTTAGAGTTTGACCTGTTGCAAAACGTAAGTCTTTGAACTCGCCTTCTAGTTTTCTGTAGGCGACTTTAGCAAAGTTTAAATAGTTGACAAAGCGGACTAGCCACTCATCCAAGATATAATCAGTTGATTTTAAATTATTAGCTGGCATCGTATTTTCTCCCAACAATGCATGATTAATTGCCCGATATGGGCGCCTATTCTTTACATTGCTGGGCGGTCAGCTATTTTACACGCCGATTTTATTCTGGTGACGGGATCCAGTTGCTTCACTCATCAGCTGCAATATTAGACTATTTGTGTGCTTATAGTCAACTCCGGCGCAGCCTCTTTTCAGCATAATCTGCAATCCTGTCATCAACGCTACGAGGAGAATTGCGAGGAAGTGCATCACCATGAGTTTTGCTAGATGGTTTTGGCGCCTTGCTCTTTGCGGTTCTATCTTTTTTCATGCGCTCATCAAGTCTGCCTATTTCTGCCATTTTGGCGTAAGGGTCGTTTATCTGCAAAATTCGCTGCAACTCTGCTGGTTGTTTTTTAGATGCTGCATAGATAAAAGCAGCGGGGTCTTTCATGCCGCGAGTTGCAATCAACATAGTGTCGTCAATCGGCGCAGTAGCTACAACATCACGAAAGTCTCTATATCGACTCATGCCATCATTAAACTTGCTTTCAAATTCTGTCTGTTTTTGCTGTTCTGCTTGTTTCCACTGCTGCTCTTGCTGCCGCTGCTCGCGCTTGCTTGCCCAGCTATCCATGAATTGCTCAAGCTGCTGCTCCCATGACTCGCTGCTAGATGCATCATATTCAAATTGCTTAGCTTGCGGTTGTTGTGGCTCTTGCTGTTGCGCATTCTGCCCGCGACTTAATCTGTCGCGAATCATAGCCTGAACTTGAGCCTCAGTGTAAGTCTTCTCTTGCTTGGGTACTTCGTTGCCGTACTCGTCTGTGCCGTCGCCAGTTGAATCATCAGCATCAGACGTTTCACGTGGAACATTTTCTTCTTCTGGGGTTTCTGGTTCGGGAGCTTCTGGCTCTGGAGCCTCTGTTTTTGGCTCTGGAGCTGGCGTTGAAACTGGATCTGGGCTTAAACGCTCATCAATCTTGCTATCTATATCATGCATAGTACATCCTTACTGGTTGTGGGGAGGCAGGTGAGTTAATATATCCGTCATGTTACGAGCATGAGATATATTAGCGTCAGTATTAGTACGATGCATTTCAGCTTGATAGCGTAGTTGCGTTTCTTCAAGCTCAGCGGCGGCTCCAAGTCTTTCATTTTCTAGCTGTTGCCATTTCTGTGCTATTTCAGCTTGGCCTTTTTCTCTATCTGCCTGCAACTTCTGTTGCTTAAGCTGTAAATCTTGCATCTTAATTTGCAATTCTTGCTGTTTAATCTGCATTTGAGCTTGCATCGCCTGCTCCTCGGGACTTGGCTCATTTTCACCTCCCTGTGGCGGGAGTGATTGACCGGTCTTGCTGGCTTCCAGAATCTCTGGCGGCACCAATGTTCTCAGGCGATTGCGTAAATTAATGTTGTTTTTCAGCGGCAAGTTTTCAGCATATAAATCAGCAATCATATTAAATAATTGGGGATTTGCTTGCAGCACCATTTGCAATGACTCTAGCGCTTGCTGACGCTGGGCATCGCTAGATGGTCCGGGAAGCAGTCTTATTTTGTAATCACCAGCTTTCATGTCATTTTCAATTTCTGTGCCGTATTCGTCCATTTGTCTATTTAATTTGACTGGGACTGGGCTGCCAACTTCTTCGATGTTTAACATTTCTGTGCGTTGCGTGTCGTAAATGCTAGGGATCATTTGATTTATTATCTCGCCAGCAACTGCAATTGAACGATTAAGCGCATCAAACGCAACATAAGTATTATAACTGCCTCGCTCTGTCCTGGCGTCAATAGCTGCTCCAGACAACTCATTACCTTGCTGCCCCATCTGAGTGTCATACATGCCGGTTGATGATTGAATGTCAGATAATGCTAGTTGATACTGCTGAACTAAAGACTGAGAAAGCTCTGGCGGTTGTAACTGCTTTGGAACAAAGCCATCGCTATCTTTATCAAAGAATAGGCCTCCCTGATAATTGCCAGGGTTTTTCCATATTTCTTGTGTATCTTTGCCACGAACGTTTTCTTTACTAACTAAGAACTGATCGTTCCTTGACACTTTAAGCAAGTAAGCTGAATGCGTACGAATGTAATTTAAATATTTTTGACTGTCGTTAGCGTCTTTGAAGAATGGCCGGCAATATTGCTTGCCGCTTTTGTCGTAATAACTGTTTTGATCGACAAAAATAATCGGCAATAGCTCAGCTGGGAACTCACTAGATTCAAGCTCATACTCGCCGGCCATTTTGTAATATTTTATAGTGTAGCGTGGCGCTTCTCTTTCATCTACAATTGAGACTTCTTCGCCAGTTTTGATATCAATTAAAGGTGCGTAAGGAACAATATCAATGCTTGTTTCATCATCGATATTTTCTTGCATTTCTTCTGCTTGCTCTTGATACTCGCGCATTTGATTGTATTCTTCACTATCAACAGTGCGATCGTTGCTAAGCAGTCTTATAACTACTGTTTTATACACTCGCTTGTAATAGTCGATAATCATTATGCTATCGCTATCAGCCATGACTGTATCGTCATTAAGAGTAAAGTTTTGTATTTTTTTTTCAGCACGCTTGCCATACACTTCTTTAAATTTTTTGCGTGACATATGCGTTTTTAAGCCGCAATGCATGCCGTCGGTTTTAGTTTTGCTTGTTGCGCCGACATCCCAAAATGCCCGGGTCGGATCGTTAATTTCCAGCACATTAATTTCTTGCTCGAAACTTTTGTTATCTGCATAATCATGCGATATACGCAAAGCGCCATAACCTCCAATCACGGCTGACTGGAAAGCTGTTTGATATACAACGCTTGATTTACTGTTAAGTGATAGATCTTTAACTAATGCTGCTCTAGTTTCTGCGGTTGCTGCGGGGACTGAATCATCCGGAACTACTTGCAGATTTGGAGTGTTTTGACGCTGCTCGCCAAGTAAGTGATTTGCTAACACGCCTAACTTATTGGAAATTAGCGGAATTTTCTTATTTTGTCGCAAAGCGTCAGTTTCGCCTTTTTCCCATTGTCCGCCCATGACAAAACTCATTTCATCATGATATTGCTTGTTGTTATGCGCAAAGCTGCCATGCCATTTGCCGATGTTACCTTTAATTTCGTCGGCCAGCTCTGAGTTTTTACGAATCATAACAATCCTTATCTAAGTAAACATACTATTATAGCGCTCAGGTATTAAAGTTGCCGTGCTGTCTGTTAGCGTTTGTAGTTTTCCGCCAGCAAATGTCAACATCAAAGAGTCGGCGCAGTCCGGCGAGGGCATCCCCCGCTTTTTCAAATCAACTTTGCTTTCAATCAACAATTGCCCGTTACTCCTGTGCTTGTAGCCCAAACTGCATAAGTCTGCATGCAATGCATCGGAATCTGGAATCTGCACATCAAGCTCTTGTTGCAACCAATCCCGCATTTCCGACCAATACTCTGCTCTTTGATTAGCAAATCTTTCTTTTTCGTTCGCTGAGCGTGCAACATTTACACCAACCACTTGACTGTAACCCATTTCGATCAGTCTGTCAGTAGTGCCTGCACCAATCCCGATACAATCTATATATACGCGGTGCGGCTTTTCTTCTTCAATTATCCGCTTCAATCTGCCAGCAAGCTGCATTGTATTTTGATTTCTTAGCGTCTCTATTTTGTAAGCTTTTCTTCCTTTTCGTCTTATGATAGCACACCTATCGTTATCGCCAATAGCTGGATCTACACCGATAACTAACGCGGCATTAGTTGTTACATCATTTTTTCTTGCAGCTGCAACATGTTTTGTATTTATAAAAGTGTCATCGACCGGGTTTTTAAAAGCATCTTGCGCACAAAAGGGATACTCAACTTTAAATAACGCTTCGCCTTCTTCCCAATCACTGCTTAATGCCCTAATTTTAATGCGTCTCCAGTTTAGATGCCGTACTGTCAAGCCATCCTCGCCATACAAATTAAGTAATTTTTGCTCATCGCCTGACAAATTGTCCGTGTTTTCATCGCCAGCCGTGTACTCAGATTGCCAATACCATGGCACAAATATCGCCTGGAATGCACTGTCGCCAGTTAATGCAGATTTCCACATTTGATTGAAGTAATTGCCGATCCCGTTAGCTGTCGACTCCATTATTATTTCTGTGCCATCTGCGCTTGGTATTGCTTGCAAGATACCTTTACTGTGCTCAGCAGCGTGAGGCCAAAATGCGCACTCTGAGCCATGAAAAAGCTGAATGGTCTGAGAGCGTCCAACAGACTTATTGCCAGCCGTGCCAACAGCATAACCAGAGTCTAGCGTACCGAAGATTAACTCTTTAGCAGATGATGCATCAGGCTTCGGAGCAAGTCCAGAAGGCAACGAATCATAATATCGCTTAGTCATAGCAAACAGATTTTTTGTTGCTTCTGCGTCATGTGTAAGAATGAAAGCTTTTTTACCACGCTGCGTTATGACTTTATGAAAGAAACGACCCTGTATTAAAGTCGAACAACCAAGCTGCCTGCCTTTCAAGATTATTGCACGCACTTTGCCCGTCTGCTTACGCTGCGCTTCGAGCCGTGCATGTATATATAATTGTGAGCGATTAAGCTCAAAAGATTTTACATCGCCAGATTTACTCCTGATTTTCAAAAAGTTTTTAGCGAAAGTGGGGAAATGTTTTAAAGCGTGTATTAATTTATCATCATCTGTCATTTTAGCTTATCGATTAGCTGCTCTACTAAGGTATCACCTGCACTTTTATCTTCTGCTGCATGATTGCCATACTGTTTGGGCAAAAGCTTAGTTGCTAAAAATTTGCGAGTATCAATCTTGAGTCGAGATCGCGCCACAAATTCTGAGTTTATAAGCTCGTTGCCATCGCTGTCAAGACGCGCATCACGAGACGAATCGTCTGCAATATCCATCATTTCTTCCGCCAATAAATCAGCCTGGACAAGCTTTGCTTTTGCGTAGCAGGCGGAGAACTCCGGGTGTTTGTAACGCCACAAATTGACAGTCGACTTGTCTGGCATGTCGTCATACATCTTGCAAAGACGCTCTAAACCAACAGCATGAGTTGCTACTCGCTCACATATAAGAGCAGCTATATCTTTATTATAAGTTGATGGACGACCGCCTGCCATATTATTTTTTCAACCCCGCTTTGCCGCCGTAAGCTTTACCGGCCCCAACTGTAGACTTACTGCAAGCGCCATGCTTATTGCCGCGACTAACGATCTCTTTCATCATGCTATCAGCTTGATAATGACCCTCAGCTAAACCCTTGTCTTTGCCAGCATCGTAAGCTTTGTCATATTCTTTCGAGTGCATGTAGTTAACTCCTTACAGCCCTTTTATATAATACTCCAAACTATAACACAAAAATATTAAAATACAATGATACAATTACTTGACATATGTCAAATACTTGATATACTACACACACATTATCGAGATAGATAATAGATTAAACAACGGAGATATCGAGATGGCTACAGATAAAATAGAAAAAGCGATAAAGCGCGAAAAATGGTCGATAGATTAGATTAAACAATGGGGGTAGCAAATGTACCCACTATGAGCGTTTATATATACACGGGGGACGAAGATGAAATACAAGAATAACAAAGATACGAAAATCATAAATTACAGTCATAAAAACAAAGTATATGAGTTTTTAGTTTGTGTGTTTTCTGTATCATTGCTTTTAGCATTATTCTTTAGCATTTATTTTTTATTGTATATAGTGAGTGATAACTATGTCTAAACAGACATGATCGAGATTTATAACAAAAGAGGTGTAAAATGGAAAAACTAGAAATAAACGGCGAAATATACGTTAAAAAACATAATGATGAATCACGGTACGTGATAGTGCGCACTTATTCGGCCGGTGTCTTTGCTGGATATTTAGATTCAAGACAGGGCAGCGAGGTTGTAATGACAGACGCAAGGAGGCTTTGGCGTTGGGCTGGTGCTGCGACACTAAGCGAGCTAGCGATGAGAGGCACAAGCAATCCGGATGAGTGCAAATTCCCATGTACTGTAGACCGCGTGGAACTGTTAGACGCCATAGAAATAATTGACGTTACCACTCAAGCTCAAAAATCAATCGAGGATGTAGCGGTATGGTCAGCTTAAAAATAGATAGCCATAGAGACGGCTATGGCTACGGCTATAGCTATGGCTCTATAGATTGCTACGGAGAGGGCGGTGGCAATAGATACGGCTATGGCTCTGTAGAGGGCTACGGCTACTGCGACGGCCACGGCGACGCCGGCAATGGTAACGGAGACGGCTACGGAGATGGCGAGGGCTGCGGTGGCTACAACGGAGGCTACGGCGACGGTGACGGCGCCGGCCGTGGCGAAGGCGACGGCTCCGGCAAAGGATAACGAGGTAATATATGGTCAGTTTAAAGATATATTGCGAGGGCTACGGCGATATCTACGGCCAGGGCTACGGCTCTGGCTTTGGCGGTGGTTACGGCACTAACTACTAACTGATAACATGCGAGCTCAAGCCTTAGAGCGCGCTCGCATACATCAAAACAATTAACAAAAACAGTGGATAAGACTGTTAGTAATGTTTAAAATGCTATGCTTATCAATGCTCTTGTTAAAATCTAAACGAAACGAACAACTAGCATATTTAATGCACAACAGCCACACACTTGGCACAAAGTCCACGTTCGCTAGTTTGTTTATCAAACGTGACACGGTCACCAGCGTTTAAAGTTTTGTATCCTTTTTTTGCTATATCGCTAAAGTGCACAAAAACATCAACATCATTATGCACAATGAATCCATAGCCTTTTTTGTCATTAAACCAAGCTACTACGCCTTTACTCTTACTCACTTAAAACTCCTGATAGTTGACATACTAGTTTCATTAAATAAAAAATATGAAAAATCTTTTTTTAAGCTTTGGGTCTTACTAAGTCTTGATCAAAGATTTCTATTCTCTAAAATACGCACCTTTACGCACTTCAATCACCAGTCAGGGTTCACATTTACTTTCGCCGGTAACGAAACCTTGACTGGGCGAGTCGTAATTACGAGCTTCTGCAATAGCTTGACATTCTCCCCCACCTAAAGGAAGGTGTTTTACGGCACTAACTGATAACCTAGTAACATAGATATTTCGTCATTGTGTTTTCTGATTTGTTCTATTTCATCATCATTCATGCTGCCACCATTAGCTGTTCTATAATCGATTTACATTCACTTTCGGCATATGCATAACTTTTAATATGCTCTGTTGGGTCGAATGAGGTTGCATCAAAAAATGTTTGATGTTTTTTTACATGTTCCTCACCATAATATTCTCTGGTTGCTTCGATATCTGATTTATCCCAACAATGCCCACAATCAAAACCAATCCACATATCATTGCAAGCGATTGGCAATAAATCTTTTAAACCGTGGGTTGGTGACATGAAAGTCAATCCACCATGACATTCAATTTCTAGTGTATTGTAATCATAATGCTTCCATTCTCTGCCATTGAATTCTCGATATTCTAATGGGGTTTTGCTATAGGGGTGTTCATCAGGGATTGCCACATAACCGCATCGATGGCCGAGTGTGTTTAAGACAATGAGGTATTCATAACCTTTGTATTGACCGCCACCTTCAACTGCAATCCAATTCCCATCAGGCACTAATGCTTTTTTATCGCCTTTTAATTTTAATATTTCTGTTATACAAATCATGAATTTAACTCCTGTTCACGATATAGTTCAAAATCATTCTCTGCTTTTTAGTTGATTGCGGTATGTTCACTAACACGCCAATTCCCTAATCCAATTATTAGCGGCCCTGCGTCCTTCATTTTGCGCTCGACCCTTGTCGCAACATGCTAGCTTAACTTGTATCCATATTCTAGTATATTCATGCATCACTTGTGCTCTTTTTTCTTCCGGTATTGCTCTAATTGTGCGCTTTAAAAATACAAAATCATCGTGCAAAACTTTAATGTCATTTTGATGACAAAAATCCTTAAATTTCATCCTTAGTAGCTCCATTAATATGCATTTAAATTAAATCAAAAACTATTTGCGATTCAAATATGCTTTAAGATTAATTTTTAAGTAAAATGTCTCTGAGATATACCGGTGAAAAAATTTAGGGCCCCTAAAAAAATTGAATAGTCCCTGCCTATAACCCACGCCCAGCAAGGGCTATAGCGTTTTTGGGGTCCGTAGGGTCCTGTTTTTCCTTATGTAACGCTATAGTTATCCTAATATTTCTGTACTAATTGTACTTATTTTAACGTATAACTACATACTTCTTTTTTTTATTGTTTTTAAGGACCCTAAGGTCCCTAAATGACTATAGACCTTACTGGGCGTGTATTTTTCTAGGGTCCATAAAGAAAAATCAAGGGCCCTACAGAGAACCTTATGGACCCTAGGCTTTTTTTGTTAAATTTTTAACCTAGGTAGGTCAAAAACCTTCCTTCCGTTGCATTTTCTTCGTTTTTTTCCGGTCAATTTGGTCAAAGCGGCTGCACATTTTTTTACGGCCCCATTCCTGGTCATATCTATTAAAGACATGTGTAAGTTGTCCAGGACTTCTGTTGCTGTCATAGGGTGCGTATGGTAAATTGGATTGTCATCCCATCTAAATCTTTCAATGATTTTTTCTTCTATGGGACACGTAGGCATATGATTATCATTTTCAAGATTAATCATGCTTTGTTCTTTGTCAGTTAAGCGATAGCTTTCGCCGTTATCCATATGATTTTTAATCTCTGCCCAGACTTGCTGCATATCGATATCATGGTTGTGATTTATTGAGCGCACTGAAACCGTCCAGTACCTTCGGTTTCCTGTATCGTCTGATAGAAAGTCGGTGGGATTTACTGAACCATAATAAGCCGTTCTTCGTGGCACTCCTCTTGAGACTCTGCCAAAAGGGACTCGATAGTGGTCAACTGAGCGAGTTAAAAATTGTTTTTGTGCTGATATGTCAGACTTTTTGATGGTTCCATCCAGTTCTGCTAGCTCCCCTAGCCAGCAATTAGTGCAGTCAATAACCGAATCTTTGTTTGTTGGGTCTAAGTGTAGTGAATCTTTTATTAGTTCGCGCCACTGCTCTGGCACAAGTTTGATAAACCAATGGGTTTTACCTATCTTTTGTTCTCCCTGGAAAACCAATGCGCCTTCAAGTGAAGCTCCTTTTTCGGAAAATGCGGCATGTACGCATGAAACCATCCAACGGTATATCAGTTTATCTGCCATTTCTTGCTTGTCTGCTTTAACTGTGTGTAGAAAATCCTCTACTCTTGGTCTTCCATCCCAAGGCTGGCTATTTATAAATTCCACAGCTGGGTGGTAGCGATTTTGGTCTGCTATGTATAGAATATGATGGGGCAGATCTATTTTTGGTACGCCATTTTTAACGCACAGGTTTGATATTTCGGTAAAGTAGCACTCTGCCTCATTAACTGCGCTAAAATGCTTGCCAGCGGCTTTAAACTCGGGCTTATTGGTCATTAAATTATATCGCAGTGTAATGCCATAGAAGTTAAGCAAATAAGCTACGTTTGCGCTGGTGTTTATCGGGTTGTTTTTTGCGCTGAGGTCTGGAAATTTATCGCTAGGGATTAGCTCCTCGATGGGCTTAGGTAATATTTGCTCGACTGTTAACTCTTCACGTTCTTTCATAGAATACTCCTGTATTTTTAAATCATTTTAAAGCAGAAAATATTTTCTCTATTGCATTTTTGCCGTTTTTATATCGTGTAAAAACATCGTTCCAATCTGTGTTAACGTTAAAATTGGGGACAAAAAGCGATCCCTGATTAACGCTTATATCATTATCAAGCAATGCTTGTTTTGCGTGCTTTTCTCCTACTCCGTTTATATCGTAATCGGCAGCCATTGATATTTGCGTTATTCGAGCATCTATTTTGTATTTATCAATAACAGTGGCTAAAGCGTGGGTTAAGTTTGTTGCATCAATGCCAAAAAAAACTGGCATAACTAAGGTATCATAAAGTGTTCTAGCTGTTGCCATGCCTTCTGCCATCAAAATGGGCATTCCTTTCTCATATATACCAAAACAGCCATAAGCTCCTTTCTTTTTTGCTCCTTTAATAAATCTTTTATCCCCGGATGGCGAAATAAACTGGATATTGCATAACCCGCGCTTATCTTCCAGCTTAACCATTAACCAGCCTTTTCTAAACTGGTAGTCTGTGTCATCGCAAACCATAAGTCCATGGTGTGATATTTCTTTTTTGTCGATATAATCATGCGTGCCGAAAGGCGTTGAGGTGAGGGGGATTCCAGTAGATAATAGTCTTACTGCTATTTTGCGGCCAAGATCTTGTAGCTTGATACGCTCTTGATCTTTTTTTGGATCTGGCTCTCTTTTGGGCGCGTTGGTTTGCTGCCCTTTGCGTCCTTGGCTTCCGTTGCAGCTCTGACCGGTTTTATGGTTCATAGCCCAGTAACCGCCATCATCAAAAAAAAATAAAACTCCTGATTTTTTGCTTTTTGACTCCCCTTCTATCGTAAACCTTTCGAACTCTCCAGCTTTGTTAGCTTTTATCTGCCTGCTGTCAGCAGGTACCAAACCTATTTTTCTGCGCATATCATTAAGCGCAAATAATAATCTATTCATATATGTCCTTCGCTCAATCAAATTAAAAAAAAGCTCAAGCAGGTATATAACCCGAATGAGCTTTATTTAAAAATATAAATTGGCTATAATCTTACCCATGTTTTAGTCTCCCCGTAGTTATTAAAACATTATAATTTCCGTTGGAGCCCACCTGCTCGCTCGTGGGCTTTTTATTTGCCTTGTTTTTCAATCTTTGCAATCCACCTTAATACTTGCTGGTAAGCAAAGATCATAAGTATCAAATGCTTTGCAAGAATCAATGGAACTCATTATTCTTTTTCTCCATATATCTCTCCCTGATTAACTTCAAAAATTATTTTTTAATATCTTTCCAACTGGCTCTGAGCTTCCCTTTCGTTTTTTCTTCCAGCTTGAACTGTGAAGCAATCGGAACAAAACCCCACGCCATCCAGTTTGATATATTTGCTGGCGACATTCCCGTCTCTTTGTAAAACCTATAACCTGATCTAAAGTGCTCTTTTACTTGTGCTGGCTTCATGCTTTTCTCCTGTATTTTATTTCAAGTAATTGTACGAAAGTGTTTGACATAATGCAAGCAGTGTTTTACTATAGCTGTACGTCAATACCTGGCGTATACTACTTACAGTAAATGAGGTAATTATAATGCAAGATACATTAGATAAAGAACAGTTTTTGACTGACAGCATTAAAGATCTTAAAAAGGTAAATAAGAAACTGGCAGATCTGACTTTACAAAAAGAAGAGCTGACAGCCAATATAATTGGCGCTTTGGGACATGAGCACCAAGGACAATCAACATACGAGTATGGCCCGTGGAAAATAGAATGCAAGACACCGGCTACTTATTCTCTGGACAAAAAAGCCTATCAATCTGGTTCTATATTTATCCCTAGCAATTTTGATCCGATTAAAGAAAGTGTTTCTTACTCTGTTGATAAAAAGCTATGCGAGGAGTACATGGCTACAGCTCCAGAAAGTGTGCGGGATAGCTTGCTTGAGCTGATTACAGTTAAGCCTGGCAAGCCCAGTGTTACTATAAAGGAGCGTTGCTAATGTCTAATACAGTTTTAGTTATTGGGGAAAGCGGTACTGGCAAAAGTACCGCTATACGAACATTGGATCCAGAATCTACGTTTATATTTTCAACCCTTGGCAAGCCATTGCCATTTAGGGGGTATAAAAACAAATACAGCTCTGAGCTTAAAAACTTTTATGTGAGCGACAATTACAAGGTTTTGTTGTCATATATAAAAGCTATCGATGAACGCAGACCAGAAATAACAACTTTGGTAATTGACGATTTCATTTACTTGATGTCGCATGAGTTTATGAACCGAGTCATGGAAAAAGGCTATGACAAATACAATGAGCTGGCGTCTCATGCTTGGGGGATATTCAAAACATTGATGGGTTGCCGGGATGATTTAACTATTTTTGTCTTAACGCATAGTGACGTTGATAGTCAGGGCAAATCCAAGGTTAAAACTATTGGCAAGCTTCTTGATGATAAAATATGTCTTGAAGGTATGATTAGCACTGTTTTACATTCAATGATTGTGGATGGTGAATACAAATTTTTAACGCAGAATAACGGCACACACCTTTCTAAGTCTCCCATCGATATGTTTAGCGAGTCTTTAATAGACAACGATTTACTGGCGGTTAAAGAACAACTTGAAAGCTATTATGCTGATTAATCTTTTTTAATACAAAGGAGCAATAAATGGGTTTTTGGACTAGTCCGACAGGACAAGAAGTAACTGGCAATCAGAAAGACGCTTTTTTGCCTAGTTTTGGGATAATTCCTGACGGGACAACAGCTTTGGCTGTTATTAAGTCGTGCGAAGTTATAGAAAAAGCGGCGAATGACTACAGAGGAGCAGATAAATTTATTGAAGTTATATATAAAATTAGTTCTGCTGACTTTAAAGGTCGTGAGGTTGCTCAGAAAATTAGAGTATTTCAAGGTAAGCCTGAGTCAATTTATCGCAATCTTAATATGCTTAAATTGCTAATGACTTTGTGCAACTATAAGCCAGCACACAATAACGAGCCAACTAACCAAGACTTGGCGAGCCTGTGTAACAAAACTCTTGGCATTAAAATCTCTGAGTGGTCTATGCCAAGAAAAATCTCTGAGTCGCCTATGCCAAGAAGAGATAAAGGGATTATGGAAGGCAATAACGTTAGTGAGGTACATGCCCCTTCTGGTTTTGAATGTCAAATTGGAGTTAAAGCTGAGGTTACGCATAATAACAAGGGTGTTGATAGTGCTTTTAGCCGCAATTCAGGCGCTGCACAGAACGATCTCGACGAAGACATGCCATTTTAATGGGGAAGTTAACAAAGTTGCTAGAGGGCATTGTACCGCCCTCTGAGGCAAAGCGCGAATATATTGGCGCAAGCTCTATCGGCAACCCTTGCTGGCGTCGCATATGGTTTGATTATCATGGTTATGAGCGGGCAGACTTGCCGACTAGAACAAGACGTATATTTGACGTTGGTAATCGTCTTGAAGGGTATATAGTAAGTCTTCTTGAGCTGGTCACTAAGGTTGATGTTGACAACGATGAGATCATCCATCCTGAATACCCATGGTTTAAAGGCAATATTGACGGTTATTTGCCAAAATTTGGAGCATTGCTTGAGATAAAAACCGCTAATCACGCTTCATTTCAGCAATTTGTTAACCATGGCTTACGTAAATGGAACGAACAATATTATGCTCAGATTCAAGCTTATATGGGGCTTTCGGGAATATATAAGGCTTTTTTGCTGGTTTTTAATAAAAATACCGCGCAGTTTCATGATGAGATAGTGACATTTGACCCCGATTTTTACGAAAAATTAGTTGAAAAAGCCAAGCTTATCCATGATTCTGACACAATGCCGCCAAGGATAAGTAGCAACCCTTTGTTTTACTTGTGTAAAATGTGTCCTTTTATTGGGGTTTGCCATCAGAAAGATAAGGATGTTAGTGGTGGCTATTAAAACTCTTAGGCCTTACCAAGCAAAAGCGGTTAAGGAGTGTTGGGGAAAATTAAAAGAAAATAGCGATCCGGTATTGCTTATGGCGTCTGTTGGTAGTGGCAAATCCCTTATGATTTCCGACATATTGCTCACTATGCAAAAACTTGGTAAAAGAGCGCTATGCCTTGTCAATAATGCTGAGCTTGTACGCAATAACTCCCAGGCTTTTGTTGACCAGGGCGGCGAGGCTTCGATATATTGCGCTGCGTTAAGCTCTAAAGACATTAAATCTTTTGTAGTTTTTGGTACACCTCAGTCTATCCTTAACGCTATTAAACGCAAAGAGACACTGGCAGATATACAGTTTAACCTTATTGTTGTTGATGAATGTCACAATATTAACCACTTGAACCATCGCTCTACTTTTATGCGCATTTTAAGGCATTATAAGCAAAGCTATGACAAAATGCGGCTTTTAGGGGCGACAGGTACGGACTTTAGGTTTAAAGGCACTGACATTGTTGGCAAAGATTGCCTTTTCAAGTCGCGAGTCGGCAATATTACTACTGAATGGCTTATTCAAGAGGGCTACCTTGTAAAGCCAACTTTTCAAGTAGATCCTAAACTCACTATCGATTTTAGCCGTGTCAAGATTAAGTCTAATGGCAATTTCGACAGCAAAGAACTTGAAGACGTAGTTAGAAACAACACACGACTTACAGCGCTAATAATGCAGCAGATAGTGCATGTAATGGAGGCCCAAAACCGCCATGGGTGCATCATATTCGCATCAACCAAAAAACATGCCTATGAGTGCGCCGCGCACCTGCCTAAAGAGCAGACCGCCGTCATCCTTGGTTATATGGCAAATTCTGATAGAACAGATATATTTAATAAAGCTCGCTCTGGGGAGATACGTTATATAGTAAATATTAGCATTGTTTCTGTTGGCGTTGATATTCCGCCATATGACACATTAGCCTATTTGCGCCCAACTGACTCCTTGGTCTTAGTGGTTCAAACCATGGGCAGGGTTTTGCGTCTTGCCCCAGGCAAAGACCATGCGTTAATCATTGATTGCGCTGGCAATATTGAAAGGCACCAAGACTGGGACAGCCCTTTGTTGCTTGAGGCTTTAAAGGAAACCAGGGATAAAGATGCTGATTTAATATTCCCGTGCCCTAAATGCGAAACGTTAAACGGGTTGCATGCAAGGCGATGCATAGGCCACGATGGCGAGGAACGTTGCACTTATTACTTTGAGTTTAAAGAATGTGAAAATTGTAGCGTGCAAAATGATATTGCTGCAAGACAGTGCCGGAATTGTGAGCATGAATTAATAGATCCAAACGCCAAGTTATCCGTGTCTCAATTCTCTGGTGCACAAGAGACTAAAACTGTAATGAAATCTAGTTACTGGGTGCAAGAAGTAAACGACAAAGTAATATTACATGCTTATTATAAATGCGCTGACGGCAAATACGTTTTTGAAAGGTATATGCCTACAGCCTCAGAAAGGGCGAAAAATTACTTTTATGGTAGCTTTGTGTTAAAACATGTAAAACGCGGTAAAATATTTTACCCTCATTTACAAAATGCCGTTTATTTACGTGCAATGTTAAAAGAGATAGAAAGCCCTCATTCGTTGACTGTAACTGGGGACACAATCAAGCGGAAGCATTTTGAAGATATTCTTTAATTATATTTTTGGCTTCATCATAACCCCATGCCGGAATAGCAAGATATCCATTGGCGTTTTTTCTTTTAATAAACTCTTTTTGCTCAGGACTTAGTCTACCAGCCCCAGCTTTTAACTCAACCCATAAGCCATGATATCCATGCCGTGGGACGGCTAAGAAAAAGTCAGAAACGCCGCGCATTACCCCCATTCTTTTCAGCTTCCGGCCTTCCATGGGGGTGCATTTTCTTTGATTGGCGAAATGGTGAAAGTCCTCTTTTAATTCTGGGTATTCATACCTGAACCAGTCTACTGTTTTTATGTGCTCGATATCTTCTGGCGAAAAGCTCATCCTGCAAACCTTTGTTATCCTAAAAACCTGAATATCTCCTCGACACCAACTACCGCTAATATATATATCACAGCATGAAAAATAAAATTTGCCACTTTGGGCAGAGCTGTCTCTTGTTCGGGGTGGCATCTTTGACAGTAATGAGCCGCCTTCCCGCATTGGCATAATACAAATCTATCCTCGCTCATATAGCTAACCCTCTTTAATTACTTCGGCAATATCCACAGCTCGGCCTTTGACTTGTTTTGCCCATCGGCTATCCAGGGCTTCAATAGCCGCGCGATCATAATTTTTTTGCTCTAAAGCTACGATCATTTTTTTAAATGTTAGCAATTTTGTTAACCCGAGATTAAAGCACATGTTTAGCAGTGCGTTTTTTCGGTTTTCATTTAAAATAATAAACCACCAGTATACATCAAGCTCGCGCCTACACCTGGCAATGTCATTTTCAAGTAAGTAATTGCACTCATCGAGGCTTAAGCCGTTACTTTCCAAGTTGCGACCGACGCCAATTGTTATTTTACCATTAGGGCACTTATATGGTTTTAAGCTCATGCCTTCATGTTCAATCAACCATTTCTTTAGCTCTTGCATGATAAGAAGACCTCCCGAAAGCTCTTACAGCATAATACATTGAAGCCGCTTTCCATTTTGGCATATGATTTGCGAGCAGCATGTCATAAAAAATAATATCCGCTTGCTTTCTTGTAATACCTCTTTCTTTTCGATAGATCCAATCATGCACCACCGAGGCTTCAATAACTTCGCTTTTAGCTGGCGACATAATCCACCAAGCCGCCCGAGGAATGCTTGCCAAATCAGTATCAAAATAAGCTGGTATTTTAAGCCTATGTCTGCCAGTTACATACTCATAATCACTGCAGGTTAAATAGTGGTAGTCATGAAATGGACTAATACAGATATTTGCCTGCGCTGTTATCGACGCGCAGGCAAATAAGATTACAACTAGTAATCTCAAGCAACATCCATTACTGAATACCATAAGTCCACTTTATAACTAGAACCAGTGCCGCCAGTAAAGTCAGCAGTTTGAGCGGACAAATATAGCCCTTCGTTTAAAGTTGTAGCATCGGTTAAAGTAGTATCTACTGGGCTAAGACCAAATGAAGTATCAGCAGTAGCTGCAATTAACACTGTATCAGTTACAGAACTTGACGCAAAAGTTCCACCGGCATTAGCATCATCAGCGTATTGGATCTGAACATCGCCGCCAGCCGCTAAAACTGTACCGCCATAATTAATATGCAATGTAGCTCTATGCAATACATATTTTTTATTTTCGCCAGGCGCTGGCAATAAGTTCAAGCTTGCAGTGTAAGAGCCAATAAAGTCAGCTAGCGCAACATCTACCTGCACATGCTGTAAAGAGTTGTTTGGGATTAATTCAAGAACATCGCCAACCACTCTAAATAATTGCTCGCCACCATCATAGGAAACTATGCATAAATCACTAGCAAGAAAATTAAACTCACCAGAATTCAGTTCTTTAATATTATCTTCTTGATCTGCAAGATATCCGGCAGCAGAAATGACTTGAAAGTTATCAGTAGTAGTAATACGTACTGTGCGCGGGTTTTGCGCCATATCGGCACTTATAGCTGTTATAGACATTTTCGCTCCTTGGTTATTTATATTAGTATACTTTACATGCTTTTCGCTTTAAACCCACTCTAGTACCGGAGCACCAGAAATAAAATCATCAATGCTTGGCGCTGCTACACCTGCTTGAACATCTGACAAAACACCAAGACTATACTCATAAACAGTATCACGCCATTGCACAAATTGCTGCGCTTCTGATTTCCAGTCCTCGTTTGTACTTGTTGCGTATGATGCAATGCTTTGCTCGCTATCGTAATCCTTTTCTTGTGCTTTATTATATAGAAGCTGTTTTATTGCCTGCCTATATTCGTCAAGCAATATATTGTTTTTATATTCAGATGCTGCTGCATGATAGGCTTCATCTGTTGGTTGATTAGATCCATTAACAAAGTCCGCATCAATATCATTTAATGATTGTTCTGTAGAGTAATCAGGTTCGCCACGCAATACATATTGTAATTGCATATAGGATAATACATTTGATGTTTTCATGCTTTTAACTCCATTATTAACATAACCGCGCCTTGTGAGCTTACCGTGCCAGATGCAAAACTTGCTTTATTGAAATCAGCTGCTTTAAAATTAACTTGATAAGTATGAAGTGATGTGCTGCCAGCTACTTCATCAGATAAAAAAGAAACGATGCCGAAACTTGTTCCCATTGAGTTTGATGATCCACTAGTTAATATTCTACCTACCGAAGATTGTCGTAAATTAGTTGTTGTACCTGAGGTTCTTTTTAATTCAAAATTAGCTATTCTTAAAATTGTAGCTGTGCCAGAGCCAGGCGTTGCATGTTGTGCCCTGCTTTCACCTGAAACTAATACCATTATGGTGTTTGCAGGATTAGTTGGGGTTATAGAGCCTGTTAAACCCGTAGATACATACGTAGTACTAGTAGTTGAAACAGACATTGGGATTGAAGAAAAAGAATATTGAACGACCTTACCAGCCAAGCCTTCAACAAAAGCCTTAGTAGCAGCATCTTGATTAGCAGTTGGGTCTGTAAGATTAATAATTTTATTAGAGTTAGCATTAAAATTATCGCCAAAACTACCTTCTAGACCTGTAATAAGTGGGTTAGTATCACCGACAAACTGTCCAGTACCAGTTTGCCTGCTTAAGTTAGTATTTGTAGAATTATTAGTAGCCATATTGCTTCCTTAAACGATATTAATATTACCCTGAGGCGCGACAGATGCAGTCCAGACAGTATTAGCAGTAACACAAAGCAATTGCAAAGAATCATGCTGATTAGTAGATGATACATTGCCACCGGTTCCAGATGTACTTGCTGTATCACCTATATTTATACTCTGCCCTGCGTTCTGCTCTATCTTCCACCCCCCGGAGCCTTTGCCCACAACAT
>Ga0136598_1000193_pt1 | contig 31981 bp, 21 predicted proteins | sample AntRauTorcE11899_FD_104790 | JGI IMG/M metagenome (GOLD analysis project Ga0136598, IMG submission 104790) | Saline lake microbial communities from Rauer Islands, Antarctica - Metagenome Torckler E11 #899 | ecosystem: Environmental > Aquatic > Non-marine Saline and Alkaline > Saline | place... | reverse complement strand
TTATACAATAATAGTCAAGCTCCGTAGACAGATATTCTGATTAGGAATCCAATTCCACTTTAACTAATCTTCTCAAAATGGTTAGAGACTAGACTTCTTGGGGGCTCTTAATTTAAGCTAAATATACACAATACAATATTGCCTATAGGAATAATGTTATATCCAAAAATCTCTAAATGGTTTATTATGCCTAGTGATTCTCGACAGCGATCAACCATAGGATCCCAACTGTGAATAATCAAACAGTGGGTGACGAATGGACAGAGCACTACCGAGGACTCACTCTCCATATCAACCAAAGTCGAGAGTGCTGGTGGCAAGTCTACAATGGCACAGATCGTCTTTACGTCGAGAATTTCCCCGACGAAATTATCGAAAATCTCCTACAACTCAAACCGCTCGGGGGACGAATCCGTGTAACAGAATCTGGAGATGTGTTAACACGTGTTGACGAAGATGACACTGCAGAAACGGCAGCAGAGTATGCTCAAGTGTGGATTGGAAACGTAGACTTGACTGGGGAACTCATTCCAAATGATGACCCTGAAATGGGGATCCCAATTCAGCCCACGGAACTCACTGATGGTGATCTCTGGCCATCTGTCTATGGTGGTGCCCGCTACTCGTTTACACCGGGTGGGAGAATGTGGTGGAAAAACACCGCCACAAAAAAACGGCATCCGGTAACGACAGATTTCCCGGAGACTATCCAAGCAACACTTCGTCAACAGAAGCCTCAGGGAGGATCTTTCCGGATTACGCCATCAAATGACGTTATTACCTTGGTCCAATCACCCGCCACAGAAACAATCAAGAGCCAATTCAGTGAACTCCCGGCTCTTGTCCGTAACATCATCAAACTCCGCAAGGAGCAGGCAGGCCTCGAGATGCTACCAATCTACATCGGTAATCTTGGGGATGTGACAATCGATCTTAAATCTCCTTCGAGTCTGACCGACAAAATGAGTGCAGAGGAAAAAGATGCTCTCGAAGGCTGGGCGGCAAGTCTTGGTGGGACCATCCCAACATCTACAGAGACCCATACGACTTCACAACAGGGTAATCAGTCTGATAAAGAGACTACAAAAAGTGAAGCGGAGAGCCCATCGTCGACAACTTCTGAACCAGAAAGCGACGATGACGAGGGTTCACCCCCCAATTTCGATGACGACCCAGAGGATTGGCTCGATCTCGATATGGATGCGACAGAGGATCGGATCAATGACCGGTGAGATACGACGTACCTCTACTAGTGTTCCGATCAAAGGGGGTCGCGATGTTACAATAGAGGCAGGAAAACCGTGGCCATCCGCATACCGCGGGTCAAAATATAGTCTAATTGAAAGTAAGGACCGAAACCGCGATCACGTGGTTCGATGGCAACATAAGGAACTCCCTGCCTATTGCAACCCTCCAACGGGCCTTCTTGATGCGATGCAGACCGTTGGTAAATCGGACTCTACAGGCCTGGGTAGTTTTCGGATCACTGCAGATGGAGAGATCTTGACTAAGGTCGAAGCAGATTCATATACGCATAGTGATCAAGCCCCCCACAGTGACGGATGGATTGCTGTCTATGTGGGACAGCTACACGGTTTGCTTGCATTTGAGAGAATCAATATTAATCCAACAAAAGGTACCTCTGAAGTCCAAATGTGGGATGGATTCACATTCAACCACGGGGAGAGATGGGCAGTTGGTATCAACGACAAGCTCATCTGGAAACGGCCGGGATACCGCTTTGAATCTGCGTTTGACCACGAGGAATTGATAGAACGATATGAGAAGTACCGGAGTACCGCTGGCCGGCTATATATCAACGAGTATGGCCACATTTGGATCAACGTGCCTCGGTCCGAAATACCAGCCGAACAAGAACCAGAGATTGAGTCAATGGTCGATCAGTGGTATGAACAAGTAGAGCGTCAAGATGACACCACTGCACAACGGCTAGTCACACGTCGACTCAAAATGACTTCATCGGACGATGATCCAGAAAATGGACACCTCCCAGTCTATATCGGTAATTTGAGCCAGTTCGATGACGGCGTTATTCCGCGTCCAGTCGTTACTGATGAGTCGTACTTTGTGGATGCGAGCCATGACCCAACAGATGGATTCAATTAAAATGAATTTATGACACGTAGATTCCCTCCAGGAGCGGTCGGTCTTCCATCAAAACAATCTCAGTATCGAGCAGTCCTCGAACTCATCGACACAGCGTCCCAGCCTTTGACTTGGGACACATTTCGAACGCAGTGTCAGGAAAAAATTCGAAAACAAAATAGTGGCGAGCAGTACGGTGACTCCTGGATTCGAAGACTTACGTCCGATATGGCGAGCAGTGGTCTATTGCACAAAGAGACACAGACAGTCCAATCTCTAAAAGTAGAACACACTGACGATGATACGGAATGGGTCACAGTAGAGAATTCTCAGACTGCTTCATCTGCTGAAGAGAAAGATATTGTGACGCTCTGGCCAACCGGTCACGACTGGCTCGAAGGAGAGATTTCGTTTGAAACGTTCTTGTGGCGATCGCTGAAACGTGGTTGGGTTATCAATGGGAACGCTCCAGAGAAAATCGAGGCCCTTGAGCGAGTTCTATACGTTATAGAGTATGCTGACAAGCCCCTTACAAAATCCGATATCGAAAAAAGGCTCGAAGCAAACCACGATTACGGCTTCAATAACCTCGGTATCCGTAGCTATCCTCAGTTGCTCGAACTGATAGGTGCGATAAAACAGACTGATAGCAAATATCAAGCTACATCTGAAGCAGAGTCTTACCTCAGTAAATTTCGGCAAGCAGATCTTTTTCGAACATTCGAGAGCTGGCTTCGAAAAGAAGGAACTACGGGGTCGTTGCCGGGCGAAATGACCAAGAGAGATATGATGAAATACTACATGTATCGAGAGTCAGAGGGATGGGGGAAACAAACCCACTGGCTCAAGCCGTTTTGGCGTGAGTATCTCGATAAGGGTGCTAGAACAGGTGATACGAGTCGACCTGAACTCAAACGCTCACAACAATATCTTGATGCCGATGATAGACGGAAAACACTTCGCCAAAAGATCAAAACAAAATTTGATTTCGAAAGCAATGAGGTATCTGGCCTTTCGACAGAAACGCTTGACCGAATTGCATCAGTAGATTCTCGACAGGAGGCTCACCGGATTCGTGTTGCATCGGGGTCAGGCATTTCCCGAGCCGATCTCGAAACGTTACACGATACTACTCGTCCGGAGTATACCTTTTCCGACGGGTTTTCGCTGTACGATTGGCAGGCAGAGGCTTCGTCTGCATGGCGTTCGTCTTCCTCAGGTGGCACAGAGTCAGGAATCGCACAAGTTGTCACGGGCGCCGGGAAGACGGTGATGGCACTCGATGTGATTCGTGAATGGATTTCGGATACAGATGATGGTGTTATCACAATATTGGTTCCGACACGCGTATTGATGAAACAATGGCTGACTGAACTTCTTACAAAGCTAAATGTACCCCCAGAAGATGTGGGCTGGGCTGGTGATGGGCAACGAGATGCGTTCACGAACGATCGACGTATCGTCGTAAGTATCGTGAATACAGCGGTACTTGATGATTTCCTCCAGTCAGAATTAACTGCTGTTGATGACCCTCCACACCTTCTCATTGCAGACGAATGTCACAGATATACCGGCGATACATTCTCAGATGTCTTTACCTACCACCGGACTGCTGAGCTTGGTCTCTCTGCCACCCCCACCTCTAATGCAGGTATCGGTGGTGATGGAGAAATTACTCCAGAAGATAAACTGCTCTTAGATGAACTTGGTGAAATATATTATTCTCTCACCTATGATGAGGCCTTAGATCGAGAGCTGATCTCTCCGTTTGAGGTGAACTATGTTGGGTTCGATCTGACCGACAGGGAACGGACCTTATATGACCAATTTACACGAAAGCTCTCATCTGCTATCGGAGACATAGAAAGTCGATATGGCCACCGTCTTTCTCAACTCAATGGCGGCTATTCACAGAAGTTGCAGGTCATCAAAAACGACAGTGATGGCCCAACGCCAGCAATCAGTGATTATTTCGAGTTTACTCAAGACCGACGTGAGTTGATCGCAGATGCCGTGGCACGACAATCTATTACTCTTGAGTTGCTTCAGCGGTCAATTGATGACGAAAAGCAGACTGTCGTCTTCCAAGAACGCATCGAACAACTCGAACAGCTGATCGCTCCATTTGAACGCCGTGACCGAAACCCTCGCACAGGAAAATTAACTGGGACCGGTGAAACCAGACAAGAACTCTATGAGACATATCCTGAACTTCGTGAAATCGATCTTGCTATCGAGGATCTCTTCGACGATCCGAAATTTTGGCCGGTGATGTATCACTCCGGCCATTCGCGAGATAAATGGAATGACTTCGCAATGGAGTGGTTCCGAGATGAGGGCCACGCCAACGTTATGTTAAGCGTGAAAGCTCTCATCGAGGGCGTCGACGTACCAAGTGCTGACGTCGGAATCATTCGAGTGTCGAACAGTAGTATTCGACAGCGGATTCAGACGTTTGGTCGTGTCCTTCGGACAGGGGATGATGCATCTAAACAATCTCAGTTATACGTACTCTATGCGCGAGATACTGTCGACGAACGGCTGTTCAAAGAATACGACTGGGACGAGCAACTGGCAGGTGCTGAAGTTAATCACCTGTATTGGGAACCAGAAGATGGTGTACTCGATGGGAAACTACGAGAGACTGATGAACCACTACCGTCCGGTGGCAGTGGGTACGAAGTCGAAATCCCCGATGTGGAAGATCTAGAACGTGGTGACCCATACGAAGGTCCTCGAAGAGGATTTGAATTTAGCGTTAACTCAGACGGTGAGCCAATCAAAAAGCGAACAGAATCTACCGCCGATATAACCAATCCTGAGATCATTGATATCGCGCAGTATGTGTATCAACTGAAAGGGGGTGGGACAGTGACAATCAACGAAGCGAATCATATGCTAACAGTGGGGAAAGATGGGCCGATCTTCCTCGGAACATTCGATCCAGATGATATAGACTATACTGAACGAGATGGACTTACGGATGATGCACCAGATTCACTAGATTTTTTCGATTAAACGAAACCAGTGATCCTTGTTTATTCGACTACTGCTGAGACTCACTCGCGTGGTTAATATAATCGTTTCGAATCAGCGATCAACTCATATAGCACCATCTTCTAAAAATATATTCGAAGGATCTCATTGCAATAGAGCAGTGCCTCAAAACTGCGTCACGTCTCATTTCTGTATCGGTTAGCATAACTATAATTTCATAATAATATCCTTATGACGGTACTATTTATAGTGGCTGTCCATTCTTCTATTATGAGCAGCAACCCAGAGATCGACTCGATTCAATCCAGCGACGGGGTTCCTTATGATGCTCGCAGAACACCGTCTACTGTGACTCTTGATGTTGAAAGTCACTCTGTCCATACCAAGCTTGAACAACGCGACGGCTTCCCTGTACATCACCTATATGTTCGATGTGAAGAAATCAATGAAAGGTGTCTCCCACTAGATGCGAATCCACGTCGACCAAGCAGAACATCTCAAGTTCGAGCAATGCAGGACACACTCCAGGACTATCCTGAAGATTTCGTTAAAAAGAATAACGGGATGGCTATGCTTTGTGGTCAGGTCGACTATTCTGATAATGGTAGTGGTGAGGTGACTCTCACGTTTGAAGAAAACGAAGGTATCTGCAACGGTGGCCATACCTACTTTGCGATGAAAACTACTGGATTCGAACTTGACGAGAATGCCGTTGTTCATATCGAAGCTATCCAGATTCCCGATACTGTTGTCGGAGATGAAAGAAAAGAAGAAATTGTGGGTATTGCTCGAGCGAGAAATAATAACAACCGGTTAGAACGTCGTTCTGAAGCAAATTATCTCGGCTACTACGACATTTTCAAAGACACACTTAAAAAAGAAGATATGGTGTCGTGGTACGAAGGGGACTCAGATGCGCACTCTGATGCGATTGACGCTGTACATTTCATCCGCCTTCTAAAATCGTGGGACGTGTTCACCTATTATCATCCGTTGTACTGTGAACACTGCGATAATCACCAAAGCCCAGCGACAGCGAAAGCATCGGTTCACAACAGCTGGTGTGAGCAGATGGAAAAATCTAATTTATCAGACGAAACTAAGCCACTGCGATATCTTGTACCCCTCTCAAACGATCTCTTAGAACTTCGTGATATGGTTGCATATTCACTAAAACAGGATGACTTAGGCCCCGGATTCAGACGGTCCTCACTCTTCCAAGAGCAGTGGAAGGATTCAAGCCGAGATCTCCATTGTGGGGATTACGATGATGAAGTTGGAAACAAATTGGCACCTACTATGGAGGTCCTTTTCAATGGCCTCTTCAGATCGAACATCTGGACTATGCACGGCGAACATGGGGAAATAAAATATTCTGGCTGGTTTACAGATCCGAAAGAACTGTGGAATAACAAGAAAAGAAATGTGTTAGAATCTCTTGCTAATGATTTCCAAGACTTCGACGCAGATCCAAAAGTGTTCATTAGAGCTTCCAGTCCCTACGATAACCAATTATTCACTCTGGGATATGGTCAGGAACCTCCCCAACCAAAATACGTCTATGATGTTGAATCGGGAGACAAGTACGAAAAAATTGACGACAAGAAAGAAGCAACACACTGGTTAGATAAAACCGATGGTACTGGAATCGTATCTCTAGAAGTCGATGTCCCCAGCGAGTCTGATCCAGTATACAAAGGAATCAATTAATGACGTGCGCGGTATGTGGTGAGTCAATTTTTGAACGAGCCCATGTACGTCCGAAGAGAAGCTTTGAAGATAGAGAAGATGATGAACGAAATAATATCATACGTCTCTGTCCGACACATCATACAAAATTTGACAACGGAAAAATCGGGATCTGTGAATCAAAAGAGAAGTTCGTGGTGAAAGAGGGTTCATCAATGCGGACAGAAGTACCGAAATCTGCAATATCTCACGTTGATGAAGATTATATCCATTATCGGAACGAAAGATGTATCCGAGAAGTAAAATTCCGGTTGGGAATAATCCCTGGATCAGAACACGGTAGCTGGTGTCAATAGAAAGATCAGGGACAAAGCTTTCGAAAAGGTTGATCAGTAGCTAATCATATTTCTCTGAGATAGTACGGAGTAAGTTCATTCTGTCTGATGGAGTGAGATAGTACCCCTGCAAGTTGAGTTGAGCGCCCGACTGAGAATGGACGATCATATCTCCTGCACCCTGGAGATCCTCAGCTCCGGGCTCGTCAAGAATGACTCGTGAATCAGTATTCGAAGGCAGTCTGAAACTGATTCGACATGGGAAATTGGCTTTAATTTTCCCAGAGACAATATCCGCAGAGGGTCGTTGGGTCGCTAAGAGAATGACAATCCCAAGCGCACGCCCGATTTGTGCCAATCGAGTGACTGACTCTTCGAAGGAATTCTTATCATCGACCGACATTACTAGGTCCGCATACTCGTCGATGACGATCACGTGGAATGGTAGTGGGTCAGCGTCAAACGCATCTTTATTCTCATACAGTTCAGCTAGTGATGATGCACCCGTTTCGACAAGATAGTCTTTCCGTTGCTTGACCTCCTCTTGGACAATACTAAGCAAGTGGTCTGTCCCCTCCTCTGGGGTATTGAAGTAACCACCTTGTTCTACATGTGGAAGTGACGCAAAGGCTCCAAAGTCGACGCCTTTCGGATCAATAAGGCTGATTTTGACTTCTTCAGGTGTGTGTGTGCCCGCCAGCGAAGTTATAACCGTAGTCAAGAAGTTCGACTTTCCAGATCCGGTAGCACCACCAATCAGAGCATGTCTCTCATCAACCAACGATAGCATATGATGCTCATTGTCAGTATCTACTCCGATCGGGAAGACCAATGGCTCGTGGATTTGCTCGTTGAGCGCTTTGAGACCTTCAGAGAGGTAGATATCACGTGGATCACCGTGCGGTATTTCCAGACGTACTGCGCCCTTCTCAGGGACTCTCGTCCCCACGATGTCCCCATGTGATTTAATTTGGACACTCAAGGTGTCCAAATTGCCGAGTATGCCACTAATTTTCTGACCCTCCTTCGGAATGATATCGACACCGACCTTTCGAGGACCAACAGAAACAGAGTTTGGGTTCGGTGGGTGAATATCAATCCCCAGAGAATCGAAGGCCCGTTTGAGATCACTAACCAACCCACTCGGATCAACTTCCGTTTCTGGGATTGGGCTCTCTTCGAGCTGTTCGATTATATCATTGGCATCGGTAGCATCTATCTCTGCCTCGTCTGTGGTTTCTGCATCAGCCTGGTCGACCTTTTGGGTGGATCGATCCTCATCGGTCGTTTCTGTATCTGTTTGGTCGACCGCTTGGGTCGGTTGATCGACCTCTACCTCAGAACGGTCATCAGTACCTTCGTCATCTAACTCAGGCTTGTCAGTAACTTCATTCGCACTGGATATTCCCTGCTCTTTGAGTTCTTCATTGCTCGCAGATTCTGGTTGTGAAGGCGAATCTGAAACATCACTTGGCTCCTCTTCTATGTCTCCAGTAGACTCTTCTGGGGTAGCTTCATTAGACGCATCTGAATCGGATTCTGAGGACGATTCCGTTGATTCAGTTGGTACCACCTCGTCATCCACTCTGTCTCTTCCAGTGGCTGGTTCTGAGGTATCAAACTGTAGTGTGTCCAAGTTGAGATCCGGCAATACCTCCTCAATTGGAGTTCCTGATAGAATACCCAAGGCATCGATGGGTGCTTCGATAGATCGTACTTCACCATCCGATTTGAATTCTGATTGGAACGTATTTTGTCGGATTCGGATGACCTCTCCAATATGGCCATCTACGTCTTTGAGGAATGAGACATCGAACCTCCCTTCTAAGAGATCTCTTTTTCGGTTCTCTAAGTAGTTTAGATCCTCATCAGAGAAAATCTCGTAATTGTACAGACGGTGTGTTACATCCAAGATAATTTTGCCAAATTCACTGAGCAGTATCTGTTCATCTGCGGGGTTATCTGTCGGCTGTAACCACTCTTGGAGATTCTCTACTGCACCCTTGATCTGTTTGCGTCCAGTTTTGATCTTTGAACTCCCACCCTTCGTCTCGACAAGCCAAAGTTTCAGCGAGGAGTTCTCAGGGTCCTTGGGGACGCCCACGAAACAAAGGTCATCGCTAGCCTTTCCATTTGAATCGAATTGGAGGAGGCCATCACCATTGCCCTGATACGATCGATCGTGTCGTGCTAATTCATTCAAACTAATTGGGACCCATACATGGTCCGGTAGATCAGTTTCTAACAGTTCTCGACTGAGAGCGAGGCCACCGACAAAGCCAATGAATTCGACTACTTCGGTATCTTTTGCTCGTTGTAGTTTGAGTGCAAGATCGCCATCGACCCCCACAAGAGTTGAGAGAACATCCTCTGCATCCAGTTGGCCACTTAATTCTGACTCTTCCAAGGCTCGTTTGAGCGATAAGAGATATGGATCTCGTTTATTGGTTGAGGTTATGACGTCATAATTTGGCGAGGACTGATCGTACTGGTCACTGTAATGGATCATCAGTTTACCAGTCTGCCGCTGCATATCTGCTTCCGATCGGAGGTAGAATTCAATTCCAACATTCGGTTGCACGTGGGCCACCCACAGTGAATTCTCCCATAATTTTGCTAAATTGGTATCTTGAGAGGCCTCGATTCGTTTCTTTGGTGCTTGGCCTAATTGGTATGAATCCTGGGCAATTCCAGCCTCCAGTGCATTAGCGACGCGTGCAACGTCGTGAATCAATTCATCTTCGTCGTCGTCACAACTGAACCCAACAGTGTAGACGACTCCTTCTGGAGAACTCCCGACATCGATTGACTCACGTGAGAACAGTCCCTCTTTGAGAGTCCCAGACGGAAGATCCCCAAGTTCAGTATTGATGCCTGCTCGCTCCTCTAATAATCCTCTAAAGAAGGTGATGTGTGCGGGCTTTTGGTTGTCTTCGACATAATCTCCAGCATGGATATAATGGACTTTGCGGCGAAGTGTATCCACAAGCTGGTCGTCTTTCCCTTCTAATGTCGATCGGAGACGAGACTCAGAAGAGTCGTTGAAGAATTGATCTAGTGATTCACCCTCACCTTCGCCTCCATATATTCGTAGCAGAATTGTTGGCGATTCGAATTCTGATGACTCTAATTTCCTATAAAAGTGGAACAGACCCTTGACAACTGACTCCAGGTCGCCCATATTTATGAGATTAATAACCATATGCCGCTCTGAGTGAAGCGAGAACAACGTAGGGAACGCCTGCACAAATGTGAATAGTTTGTCCCGGATCACACGCTCCATATATGAAGGCGTTACCGCGCCTGGAGCTTCAACTGGTGAATAGATTTGCCACAATGGGTTATTACGATATTTGAGGCCTCGGAGTAAGGTTTCAGAACTATCGGAATTTCGGTACGGTAAGATTCCTGTTGGGCTGAACTTGTCGACGAAATGCTCTTGTCTGAATCCTGCGTCTGCAGTACCCACAAGCTCAGTATCTCTCCACTCTGCTATTCGTAGCCCATAGGCCAACAGTATAGGATGGAAAGGGGTAAGCCAGATCTTTTGGCTTGTGGTTGATTGAATGGTGCCCAGGGATCGAAGCGGTGCAGATGGGGAGAAGGTCTTACTTGACCCGACCTCACTGGCCATCTGGATATACGTCTCTAAGACATTCCGAACCAATCGTTGAGTAACCTTGTCCCATGAATCCGTTGACGGTGTCCGGCCACGGTCATTGAAATGGTCAAAGAGGGCTTGATAAGCATCTAGCAGCTCATCTGGAACCTTAGTTGCGCTTTCAATCTCTTTTCCATAGCTAAGGGAGTCTTCTTGGACTTCTCGTCCAAGGGGTGATCCTCCATTTAGTATCTGTTCTTCAATTTGTAAGAGCTCAAGATCGGTATCCTCTAATCCAACACTGTCTCCGGAGGTCTGATAGATTTCTCCTCGACTAGTGTCTACCGTGAATTTATCAGGCAACATAAACAAGTCGCCAGTCCATTGAGATGGGTCTACGATGGCACTCAACATCAGTGGGAGTACCATCTCTTCGGTCTCTACTAATTCAGGTTCTGTAAGGAAGGCAACTTTTACTGGGACACCTTCTGGAGGGCTAATATAGAATGAGAGTCGGTCGACTACCTCTAGGGGTTTCGATCGAATCGTGAGTTCACTATCGAACTGAACTGTTTGACCACTTTCTGTGATGTCGACTTCTTGTGGGTCAAAATTGAAATCTATGCGTTCTAATTGTTCGAGGTGTAATTCCTGATCACGAGGTAAGAGCAGCTCTTCTTCTTCAACATCGATGTTGAAACTGACACCATCTGTAGAGAGGAAAAACCATTCTGGCACAATAGCGACATCAAATTGATGGGTCGGCTTTCCACCGGTTGTTTTCTTACCGACATAAAATTGGAATTTGGCGAAATGAGGTTTTTCCGGATCAAGATCTTCTATTGCAGCCGTAACACGCTCTTTGCGCTTAGACACTCGGCCTACTTCATCGCCATTTGAGTTAATACACTCGTAGGGAGTATCGTCTAAGTCACCAGCAAATTCAGCAGTAACGCTCACATCACCGTCTTTGGCAACGAGAAGGAGTGCCTGCTGTGTTTTGGATTTGTCGTTTTGTGGGGTATAGATCCGTTCCCGTTTAGCAGTGATATCTAAATCTAAAAACTTCCGGATCTTTTCATTCTTTTCGTATTTACGGGCTTGAGAATGCTTGGCTCGTGACCATTCTCCTAACTCAATTACTTCGTTGCTAAATGTATCATCGTAATTTTTCTTGAGACGTGATTCTGTGTCAACACCTGCCCTGTGTGCGCGTCGGAGTTTATCGGCGTGCTGGTAGTTACTATTCAGCGTCTGCTCGATAGCGTTGACAAGATCGTCCTCATTTTCTTTGTCAGTGAGGAATTGCTCTGTCAGCATATCGTCGTGCAAGAATTGAGGGAGACGTCCGATTAACTCTGAGAATTTATCATACTCTTGTTTTTCCGCTGCTTCTCGAATTTCACAAAGGACATCCAGAACTTCGGTATTACTCGTTTGAATCGATTTTCCACTTATAACCTTAGAGAGGCCTTTTAGGAAGGCTCGTCCCTGGACTGAGTCGACACTATCTGGATCTAATAAGTTACTTTTGAAGGATTCTAGGTTTATTGGCCCATCTTCTGCAAAGAGGTCCTCTGATGCTTCCAGCGTATCCAAACTGGAGTCAGTATCCATTATCATGAGCATTGCTCGAGGTTCAGCGGAATTTACTGAATCAGAAATCAGATTCCGCATTTGGGTAGCAAATCCTTGAACGACTTCATAATCTTCTGGATGGTCTGCTGTGATTTCCGTTTTAACCCGAAGAATGTACGTTGGGACACCATTTGCAGGTGTATACACAGGCAATGAGATTTCTTTTCCGTCAATCTCAATCGGGGGCCCATCACCGGCGATCTCATCAATCAGAATCTTCGCAAATTGGTCTGTGACGGACTTGCTGTCGAACTTCGCAAGCAGGATTTGACCAGGATTCGGAGGTCGTGTTTTCAAGAACTCCTCAAGATGCTGAACAAGATATCGTTCAAATTGTCCGGACATATACAGCACCTCCACTATCGCTCTGGCGATCAATCATACCCATGTCTTCGAGTTCGTTGAGAGCTGTACTCTGGCTTTCTGAATCGAGGAATATACCCCGATTTTTTAAATATTGTATGAACATGTCGTAGTGCATATCATCTTCAGCAAGTATGAAGAGTCGGGCTAGGAACCGCAATGCAGCCTGATTTAGTCGGAGTGTTGGACCGATACTTCTCTGAGTTCTCCAGTATTTCCGTTCTTTCCCATCTCCCAGCTGTCGAATCACATTCAATCCTGCTGTGATCGGCGTTTGATTCGAACGGGTCTTTTCTTGATAGTGTTCTTTCATGCCGTCACTAAGCCGTATTGCAGAGGTAACAATGTCAGATTCTGAAAGACGGTCGGCCTCTGGAAAGTGTCCTTCAATTTCTTCCACACATTGGCGTTTGAGATCCTCAGGGAGTTGAACTGCTTCTGACAGAGTGTATGCTTTCTTTGTAGCATTATATTCGCTTTCCTGAACAGTCTTTGCGATGACGCTGAGTGCGGTTAGACGACCCCAAGAATCGTAGATATCTCGTTCGATACCGTCTCCATTCCGTTGTCTGTACTCTTGTGAAAAGCGACGGTCCTGACTGGCTGTCTCATTCCACAATCCAAAGTGGATATCCGCAATCTCTGGTGTATATGACTTCGTCGGATCATCTGCCAACTCATTGAATTCCTTTCGAAGATTGACAGCCAGTTGAAGATAATAATTCATAAAATGCAAACTAAAAAGATCTCGAGCTGACTGAAGCCAATTAGATGGTGAATCATGTTCATCGTTTAGCCAAGCCCGAAGGTCTTGTTGAAACGCTTTGGAAAGGTCGTTAATATACGGTCGAATAGGAGTTGGCTCTCCTGTAGTCTCTGAGTCCGCCGTAATCTTTTCTGCCACGTCGACGAATATTTGCTCAAATATGTTCGAAGGTGACTGTTGATCTAAGCGTTCGACAAAATCCCTGTGTAAAGACGAATTGAAATTTCGGTCCTCCGTTGTCATTAACATCGTATACCATTTGCCCCAGTTGCGGGTTTCTTTAGGCTTGATACATTTTGCAATAGAGGGATGAAACGGGACCATGTACTGCTTTGCTTTTTTTCCACGGTTAGAGCCTTGTTTGCCGGTTGTCGTATATGTTGACGTGAATATCTTCCAAGCAGTTTCAACATCTTGGTCACTGTCAAACGGCCCGTATTCTTCTACTTTATTGTGAAATGAATCTACAGTATCGATAGGTGGATCAGCGCCTAACACGTTCGCTAAGATCTCTGAGAAGATAGTCTCACGAACCGTTGGGGCAGGTGAAGTAGGAAATAGTGAATCTTGGATAACCCGACTGGTAGTTGTCTCTATTGGGGGTACTTTTTTAGTGGAACCGTTATTCATTGATACTCTCCGTTGATCGTAATTCCTTCAAATGCATCTTTATCGACATTGAGCAAAACTGAACCATTTTTATCAATTATACGTACTGAATTTTGTTTGTTTGTGAATTCGGATAGGCGAGAGTGGATTAGGCGAATCCCTTCTGACCGCTCCAGATCTCTAACGTTTGGATTGTATCCCATACTAATACGTTTCATTAGGATATAGAGCTCGAATGAGATTGGAACCGGAACTTCGTTACTCGACTCCTGTGGTTGCAAAACAAACCAAAGCTGTCCCGGTAATGTCTCACGTTTCGTTCTCTGTCTGGATTTTTCTAGGTCGGGTACTGGGTTTGACCACTGAGCGAGAAACCGATAGTCAGGAGTCTTTATCCCATCGATGAACTCTATGTAATCTCCTTTAGCATGTCTTCCACTCCACCGTTTCAAGGCTTCCTTCAATGTGGTATTTACTGTTCTTGCACTGTCACGGAGTTGGTCTTCAACATCATCTATTGAATTACTATTGAAGAACGTATAGGCCCCCAAAAAGTCAGAGAACCACGACCAGTCAATAGCAGTTCGAACTGCTTCTCGCTTTTTGCCTTCCAGATACAGTTTTCGAAGAGTCGTTTGTACTTTTGGCTCTCTTTTAAAAGAGTTGATATCTGGGTGATTTCCAAGCAAGTCATCTAATGTAGTGGGATCTGCAACCCACTCCAGGATCTGAAGGTCAAGCTCTCTATTTGCTTGGGCTGACGGATCTAAATTCCCAGTCCGCTCTCCATCATGATCGTCTATGAGTTGAAATACGCTATTCCAGATCAGCATATCTGCAGATACATCTCCATTAGATTGGACTGATTTTCCAATCGGACAGACAGAATCTGTTTCGGCCATCTTTTCTAATGATACTGGCAACAAAATCGATGCCAAGTAATCCAAAATCCGGCGTGGATTCAGATATGAATTTTCTATAAGACTTTTAGCTGCGAGTAGACTGGTGATATTTTCTCTAACCTCGCTCGAAGTGAATTTCTCGACGTTATAGTGCAATGGACAATTCTCACCAGCGGGACACTGTTCCTTCTCAGTTTGGAATGCATCGTAGAAGGGACTTTCAGGATCACTGGCATCGAATTTATCAACAATATTACGAAGTAACCCATCTCCGAAACGTTCTGGATGCGTCTCAAACAGTGTACGGTGACTCAGATTGAGAACTTTAACCGAGTCAGTCTCATGCTTCCGCTGTGGTTTTGCTTTCTCTATTGCCTCCCAGAGATCAGGATATTTTTCTTTATACTCTCTTCGCTCGAAAAAATCGATCGCAAGACCGAGATTAATTGCAACGCCGGAACGGGGACCATTGCCCGCTTGTAAGTTAGTGTTTACTCTCTCGAAGAATTGGTCGAGAGTTTTGTCATATGTCTTTGTTTTTTCTGTGGACGCAGTGGCGTCCATGTGAATTTGGTCTTCTGTTAGTGAGCTTATTCCCTGATTCTGTGCTTTGAGAAATGCACGCGAGAGAAGCGCACTTTTTCCATCGCCGGCACTACCGGTTATAATCAATAACTTACCATCGTCTGCATAATCGTCAACAAAGAATGAATTGACTAAAGAATCTTCGTCTGTAGTGATATAGAGTCCCTGACGGAGTTCATTACGATCAATATGCCCACCTACAATTGCACCTGCCTCCCCCATCTTGCACGATCGGAGAAGTTCAAACAGAGTTTGTTGATTGGAGTCCTCTGAAACCATTTGATTGTGACTACTCAGACAACTAAAAGCGACATCAATAAACTTAATGTATTGTGAATATGATGTGATCTAATAATTCTACAGTACAGATATCAACTGCCGCTTGCAACCGTAGAGGCATAAGCTACTCATGATTAATGCTGATAACCAATCGTACAACAGACGAGTTTTACTACTGGCCTCTTATTGTCGTATATGGCTGAACCCGTCCTAAGATGGGCAGGTGGGAAAAGACAGCACCTCGATAAGATCTTCCAACACCTCCCACCCAAAACGGAAATTGACACCTACTACGAGCCATTCTTTGGAGGCGGTAGTGTCTTCTTTGCATATGAACCACAAGAAGCCAAAATAAGTGACATCAACCCCAAGTTGATGAATTTCTATCAGCAATTGCGTGATAACCCTTCGTCTCTAATTTCTAAAAACAAGAAACTCGACAAACAGCTTGGGGGAATTGTGTCTCAAGACCAGCGGCAACTCATTGAATTTGTAGATCAAGATAGTGATAATCAGTTAAAACCAATTCCAGAAGACCCAAAAAATTCTGAAAAGTTACGGGTAGAGTTTTATGAAGATAAGCGCGACAAATTTAATAGTTTGCGAAATGAGCGAGGAGAATGCGCGGATTTAGAACTTGAGGCCGTATTATTCTTTTTCCTCAATCGAACTTGTTGGAATGGGTTATACAGAACGAATAAAAATGGAGAGTTTAATGTGCCAATAGGTAGACAGTGGACAAAAATAAAAGTTCTTGAAAGAAGAATTCATGAGGCCCACAAATGTTTACAAAATTCAGAATTAATGGTAGGTGATTTTGAAGAGACGCTTAAATCAGTAGGTGAGAACGATTTAGTATTCCTTGACCCTCCGTACCCCGCAGGTCCCGAAAATAGTAGTTTTCAGGACTACCATCAAAGTGGTTTCAGTTTGGATCAACAACGAACGCTCGCAGAATTAGCAGTCGAATTAGATTCCATAGGAGCATATGTTATGATTACTAATGAACCATCTGAGGAAATCACTGACATATATGACGAAGTGGGTATGGGTAATTTCCAGAGGTATAATTTAGAGGGAAAAAGGATGATAAGTAGTACATTTGACGAACGTACCGATATTGGAGATACAGATATTATGTTAACAAATTACGAACGGTCAAATAAAATAGACATATTTACTCCCGAATAATCAGAAGCATTCTATTAGTAGGCAATAGCTAAATCATAGGTTGACTTTACCCCGACATATTTATCAGTCTCGGATCGAGCAGATAGTACGTGACTCAGCAGACAGCGCAGGACCTAAGTCGGGAACGAGCTCAGCTACTTCCGACTAAGGATACGCTCAAAGCGTTGAAATCAGATGTGACTTTGGAATCGGCCTGCCTGGAGCTTTGCGACAATTCAATAGATGCTTGGAGACGTAATAATAATCAATCTGGCCCGGCCCATCTTGAAATCTTTACAGTAGAGAAAGACGACAGGACAGAATTAGTCATTAGAGATGACACCGGAGGCGTACCACGAGAAGATTCATCGATGCTCTTTGGCTTAGGACAGACAGCCAAAGGCGGTTCTCGCGGTCTAATTGGTACATTCGGAGTAGGTGCTAAAAAGAGTCTTGTTAATCTTGGAATTCCATTTCGAATTCGTTCACGTCACTTTAATGAAGATGAGGGATGGACGTATAGAATCACAGAAGATTGGTTCGAAGACGACACAGATTGGTCTGTACCCATAGACCCAGATAATAAAATCGAGTCAGGTACAACTGAAATTAGAATTGAGGATTTAAATTATAATTGGACCGATGAGAATACTGAAAGCCTATGCTCAGCCTTGGGTCGGGCTTACAATTGCTTTTTGAGCGATGAATTCCAAAAACTCCGAGGGACAGCATATGATCTCGAAATAACAGTCAATGGAAATTCTGTGGAGCCAGAGGGTCTACCAGAGTGGTCTTATACACCATTTGACGACTTGTCACCACGGAGATATCAAAATATTCAGATAGAGCATCCTGATTCAGATGAACCGATATCTCTCTCAATAACTGTTGGTCTACTCAAAAAGAAGACAGCTGAAAATGTTGGAACAGATATCTACTGTCAACAGCGGAAAATCGCCTCTGGTCTACGAAATGAAGTTGGTGGATTCGGAAACGGTCCTGAGGGAATTGGGAAGTTCATGGCTCGACATGAACGGCTCAAAGTTATTGTAGAGCTTGAAACAGAAGCAGATGGGCGTCTGCTGCCTTGGGATACTCAGAAATCTGCAATTGATAGATACAACCCTATTATGCGGGGTACAGAGTCTACACGTGGAGTCTATAATTGGTTACGTCGGGCTGTAGAACCATATTATATTCTTGATGCAGATAAGGTTCCAAGAGCATTTGTGGAACCTTATGATTCAGATCATCCACATGCATCCAACAACGGTTCGCCTATCGTGCATAATTACCAAGGCCGAAAACGGATCGTGGCAAACCATAGGCCCAACACAGATCTCCCAGAAACAAAATCAATCCATGATGCTGCGATAGCGCATGCAGCACTTCGAATTCGGTGCGATTCGTTTATGAAAGACTCACAACGGCCTGCTTACGAATTACAATTGCAGACTGAGTGTGAAACAGATATTAGTACCCTTTCAAAGCCTCCGAAATCACCGCCCGATCCAGTTGTCAAGGAACCATTCCAAACAGTTGGTCAAATCAAAGAACTTGCACGGTGTCACATTAGCGCGGGCTTAATGTATACTGATGAGTTTGAAGGGTGGGAAAAGCCAGTTTATCAACAGTACATTGAACAAAATACTGAAAAAAGCTTAGAACCGGTACATACACTCCCGGATGGTGTGCCGGGAACGATCGATACGTTAGGGAAGACAGTTGAACACCAAGATTTGTCGACAGACTACTCGAACACTGTATCTGCCTCTAAAAAAACAGTCTCTGAGGATAGAACTGATGATCAAGCAGAGATCTATTTAGTTCTCGGTCGTAATTCTGACGAAGAGAAAGTTGCGAAGATCATGGAATGTAACCGAAAAGAGATTAGTAAAGCCTTGGACCTATCTTCCGATACGGCAGATGAAGTGGTCTGGGAAGAGCTAAAACACCATCTCGAATCGTTAGTTGATGAATAATAAAATCCGATATTATCTGGGCGCTTTAGATCAACAGAACTCAACGCAAAACTAGAAATAAACTATGGCTACACCAATTTTGAAATGGGCTGGAGGAAAGAGACAGATGCTGGACAAGATTCTGGAACGAATTCCATCTGAAACCAAGTACAACCGCTATTTTGAACCTTTTGTGGGTGGTGGCGCAGTATTTTTTGCACTCGAACCAACTGAGGCTCATATTAGTGATGTAAATGACCGTCTGATTAATTTTTACACCCAAGTACAACAGCGGCCAGAGGAGTTGATCGGAGTTATCGGAGAATTAGTTCATAAGCATTCTGAAGAGTTGTATTATCAGCGTCGGGAAGAATTCAATAACTTACGAGATAATAAGGAGTATTCAGACCGCATGCTTCGAGAAGCTGGGCTCTTTTATTATTTAAATCAAACCTGTTTCAATGGTCTATATAGGGAGAATGAACTTGGAGACTTCAATGTTCCATATGGTAGACAGAAGACAAGCCCAAGTGTAGAACCAAATCGAATCCGCCGTGCTCATAAGGTCTTGCAGTCTGCAACGCTCGAATCGAATGATTTCATGCATATTGAAAGTATTGTTGAAGAGAATGACTTAGTCTATTTCGACCCTCCATATCAGAAGTTATCTGGTGCTCCTAGCTTCAATAAATACAACAAGAAGGCCTATGAATCAGAAGAGCAAGATGATCTCCGAAATCTTGCAGTTCGGTTGGATAAAAAAGGAGTTAACTTGCTCATTACTAATTCAGGACTCGCTAGGTCTCTGTATACCGATGAAAAAGTACCAGAATCATTTAGGGTTGTAGATGTGACTGCTGAGAGAGCCATTAATAGTGATTCGGCTCATCGAACAGGTGCATCTGAGATCATAGTTACCAATATCTCTCCATTCGAGTTAAATGAAGAGAATATACAGGATATTCTGAATTGATCTCTTTACTTAGGCGGGGGAAAGTAGTTGGTATTCACAATATACAGAGATCTTCGGAAATGAATCACTTCGGCCTATTTAGCCATGGTAACTCACGAGCCCAGTGACAAGGCCATCCGCAGAAATACAATGCCAAGAATCCAATTTAAGACTAGTTGCCGACTCCTAACGAGTGCCGGCGAAGCGTTGGACTGATGTTTTCCTCCACGTACGCTAACTCCGACTCGTAGACCCGCGTCAGATCAGCGTACCACTCCGCCATTCGACCAACTAGATCTGTTTCATCGGTCGCACGATAGGATTCGAGAAGCGATCCGCAAGCGGCCTCATTGATCACTGTCCGTGACTCGCCTTCGATGAACACCGTCAGGACGTCCTGCATTACGCCATCGGTGATATCGTAATCGTCCTCGTTGTCGAGAACTGGTTCGAAGAGCCCACCGGTAAATTCCGGTGGACTGCCGAACGCGTCTTCATCCTTGCGCTCCAATTTCGGAACCGACAGCACATCGTAGAACAGGGGTTTGAGATGCGTATCGTAGAAGGAGCCTTGGAAACGATTTAGACCTTTGTTATGATGGCTCCATTCCTCATGTAGCTCTACGTTCAGTACTCCGCGATCACGCATGAGTCGGACGAAGGCTAGTCTGTCAACGAGCAGGGCCATAAACGCGGTTTTTTCTGCCTTGTCTGCACTATCTGGTGCATTGACGGCCTCAACGAGCGGCGTGTCGATACCATCGTGGTTGTAGTCGCCTTCGCCGACGAGTGTCTCGGCGTATAGATCGTGGAACTCTGAGAGTCCACCGGTGGCACGGCGCACTTGATGGTGACCGAGTTGTTGGAAGAAGGTCGCCAGCAGACTATCCGGATCGGGCAAGGCGTTGAGATCCGCATACGGAACCATACGCTCTTTTCTGGCGAAGTACTGGACGACTGGCTTGAGGCTCTGAGGCTCAAGAATCGGATGAAGGGTGAGGTCGTAACCGTCTGTCTCTGCGATCTCGTAGACCCCCCATCTGTAACCGTCTGTCGCGATTCCGTACTCTTGGCGAGTATTATCGAGGTAATCGAGTAACTCGGTCTTCGCGGTTTCAATGTCGTTGACGGATTTGTTCTCACCAATGACGTTGTTTGGGAGGTTATCTACCCGAAAGTCTGGATATTCTTTTCTGATTTGACCGGGCGAATGAGGACGGGATGTGACTCCATATCCGAGCACCTCCAATACAGGCCATATCAGGGAATCCTCCACGAACCGTTCCTGGGATTGACCGATGTCGTCGCCTTTGAATTCTTTATCGTCCTCGATTATCTCTCCGAGTCGGTCTGCTGGGACGCTACGGTCATCAAGTTCGTCAAGAAATCCTCTGACCACATCCCGCAAATCAGAGACGGCGGCATCGACAATCACGGAATCCATTTATACTCACTCTGAGACAGCTTCACCTATCAATATTCGCTCTTTGCAATTATTCCGTTGAGTAAGTCGAACTAGAGCCTACAGTAGTCATATATTTCAAGCACTAGTATCGTATCACCAATCCCCTAAATCGACCTCTTCTCGGACTCATGATAGGTGAATCCGTTTAGGTACGCTCATATATTCACCACGAGATACACTACAAGTTCCGGTGGGAACTCGTCGACCAACTCATTCGCGATCCATGCTGTGTCTCAGTATCACTGGCGTGCGTCGTATTAGCCTCTATCGCTCTTGTGTAGAACTGCGGAAACAGGCCGATCGGTCATGAAATATATCTGCTTGAAGTGCTGTGTAAAAGCTAATCTCGACAGAATCGATTTCGTAGAAAAAACACACTTATAGGCATTCTACTGCGCCTTTATACATTTCTATATAAGAGCGAGATATGAGACCACATCAAATCCGTCGACCAGTCGTAATCGAGTTATACGATAACACGATTAGAATTCGCCAAATCAGACTCAATCTGTCAGCGTTCACAGCTAACGAAAATTCCGCCACATGAATTTTTATTTTTTACGGATGGTTTGATGATTAGGCAGTCGACCGCGTTTCGCAGTCATGGTTCACGATCCGCTCTGGGAGGCCCATCCGCCCACAAACGGGACACTCCAACAATTCGGGCCCTGAGAGTTCGTCGACCAATGCGAGAGCCGCCTCGATGTGATCTCGCGTATCATCGTCGACCGCCCCGTGTGCGGCTTGGCTGAGTTGACTGCGAAGTTCCTCAACAGGAGTACTCATTGGGAACACTCCGGGCGGTGATCAACATCCTGCTTGCCGTAGGTCAGCACTTCAACACCACACCCACGACATCGGACAAACCGAGCACCCGTTGGCTGGCCGTATTGATCGTACTCGATTAGTGGACCGACCCATTCGGTCTGGTCGGTAACGATACACTCTTTGCTAGTGGACTCTGTAGTCGACATTGGCTTACTTGTTCCTCAAGGAAGCCAGCCTCGGTGCTCTAACACCGGGGCGTTTCAACGCCCAACAGCGACTGGTTCTTCCTTACCATTTATATGCAGTACAGTGTCTTAACCGCTTTGGTTCGGGCTAATTAGAAGTGGAAAAAGGCAGACAAAAGCGTGATTCGGTGATAATTTGGAGATTAGGCCCTTAACCAACAATAAGGTATGAGAGAGTGCGTTGTTGGTTAAGCAATTCTTCAAATCAAGTTCCAGCTTAGTTGCCGAACCACCCAATATCCCTATATCTTTCAGCAAATCCACAAAACGGTGAACAATTATGTCGACTATCAGTTACCCTCACACCCCACCGTTGCAAGTGAATACACTATGAGAGTCAATATCGACTGATCGAATACCCACACACCACCGCTGCAAGTGGATCTCACCCCGAGGGTGCGTGAACCTTGCAACAGTTCCAGTTGATCGGCCACCACACAAAGCACAGAGACACAATAAACAGCAGACAAACAACCTCAGCCACTCGTTCTACAGGTACTACCCACTGCAACCTGTCAACAATCGACTTGTAATGGTGGGGTGTACAACAACTAGTTGCTCTAACTCTAGTCTATCCACTTGCAAAAGTGGTGTGTGGGAGTTCACTTGAAACACTTGTAAAGGTGGTTTTATATACTGCCGCTAGAATAGTCGTGTATGCCTCGGTTCGAGCGGAAACAGAACATCTTTGCTAATAAAGACGCACTCGGAGAATCCTACCGCCCCGACCGTATTGAGGAGCGGGACGACGAGATTACCGAGTACGAAGCTGCCCTCCAACCAGTAGTCGATGGCTGGGAACCAAACAACGTCTTTCTGTACGGTAATACTGGTGTCGGCAAAACCGCGGTGACGAGCTATCTACTGAGCGAATTGCAAACAGATATCGAAGGCTACGACGACGTCGACTTGACTGTTGTCCACCTCAACTGTAAGCCACTCTCGTCTTCATATCAAGTAGCAGTCGGCCTCGTAAACGAACTCAGACCACACGGTGGCGAGATCAGTACGACTGGCTATCCACAACAGGCAGTCTTTGAGAAACTCTTTCGAGAACTCGACAAAATCGGTGGCACCATTCTGATTGTCCTTGATGAGGTTGATGCCATTGGTGACAAAGACGATATTCTGTACGAACTTCCACGGGCCCGAGCTAACGACAACCTAACCGACACGAAGGTTGGTGTTATCGGAATTAGCAACGATTTCAAATTCCGTGACCGTCTGGATCCACGCGTCCAAGACACTCTGTGTGAACGAGAGATTCAGTTCCCTCCCTATGATGCAGTCGAGCTCGAAAGTATTCTTCAGTCTCGTGCTGACGTGGCAATTGTTGACGACAAGGTAGAACAGGGCGTCGTTGAACTGTGTGCTGCACTCGCCGCACGCGACACTGGGAGCGCACGGCAAGCACTCGATTTATTGCAATTGGCTGGCGAGGTCGCCGAGAACAGCGATGCTGACGAGATCGCTGTCCAGCATGTCGAAAATGCTCGTGAAAAACTCGAACAGGAACGGGTTGAAGAGGGAATGCGTGATCTCACCCACCACGGTGAGATCGTACTGCTGGCTGTTTTATCAAAGACCGCGAAGGCTGAGACACCTTGCCGAACGAAAGTCGTCTATCAAGAGTACATAACGCTCTGTGAGAGTGCCGATGTCGACTCACTGTCCCAGCGATCTGTTCATAATCACCTGTCTGATCTGCGGATGCTCGGAATTCTCTCATCGAACGAAAATCGAAGTGGATCACCGGGCAACTACTACAGTTACGAACTGGACGTCCCGTTTTCGAGTGCCGTCGACGCTATGGCGGACGTGTCGACACTGAATAGTGAGATCAAGACGATTCGAGAAATAGCTTCGATGAACAACGTGGTGTAGTCGGCTATCTAAGCTGTTCTCGCGTAGATATTCACTTGAAGCGATGGGGTGTCTCACTGTTATCTGATCCACTTGTAACAGTGGTGTGTTGAATCCGAGATCCACTTGTAACAGTGGTGTGTTGAATCCGAGATCCACTTGCAATGGTGGTGGGTGGATATCGTAGATCCACTTGCAACGATAGTGTGGTCCACCAACTAATTATTCGTCGACGTATCCAATCAGAAGCAGACAAATTGCACTCGCTCATTTGGCGTTGTTGTCAAGCTTTTAGCTGCGCGCATAGCGGCGTTCTCTTGAGCCAACGAGTGCCGGAGAGCATCACCGAGCAAGCACGGAGGGGTAGGTGCGAAGTAGCCCACAGCAGTCCGCAGCCGGATGACCGAGGCGTCTGTGGACTTGCTAGCCCCAGACGGGATATAGGGCGTCTCACTCGTCAGGTCGCGAGCGAGGCTGAGAGATATCTCTACGCTAGTGGGAAACGAAACAGCGCTTTGAGTGCTAACAGTCGGTCGACAGTCGACGATTACCCACTGTGTGCTTTTCAGACCGTCAGTTGAACCACGAGAAATACGGTGTAGTGGCTGAATCGGGGAGCGGCGGGCTGTGAATTATGCGGTTGGGTGCTGAGCTGTGAACAACGCTGTACGGTCGGCTGCGGCGTCTGTGAATTATGCTGTGCGGTCGACCGTGGGGTGCACTGCGGTGTGCGGTCGGCGGTAGGCTTGTGAACTACGCGGTACGGCCTGCGGTCAACTGGAGATCTCCCAATACTCCCCAGACGACTTCCATAGAGCACCTACCACAAAGACACCTCACTGCCTACAGCGAATTAGTAACTCAAATATTCCCGGTGACGCGTGAAACGGGTGAAATCTTTTTGTGATCAATTCCGCCTCGAAGGTGGCCAACACAGTCGACACCGCCACAAGACACCCTAAAACACAGCTACAACACGAATCACCACCCTCCACGAAAACAACACCCCCACGAACCTCCGACCGTCGCTACGGCCTCACTCCGTTCGTCGTATGCTCCAACGTCTACTACGGTCTTCTAGACCAGAATAGCTTATAAGTGCTTCGTTAACACACCTCATTGTATAGAGATCGTATCCAGCGTGTGTTAGGAACGTTTGATAATCCAACCGGGAGTGATTGATAACATAGAGTAACACACCAAAGCGTGGTTTTCTATATAGACAGACGTCTACGGGGCGTTTTGCACCACTGTCGACGCTATCAGTAGTTCCACATCGAGCTTCGCCCTATAGGCGGCTCGCAGTCCATATACAACAAAAAGATTTGTAGTGATTGTGACCCCACTAGATCTGGAAAGCCACCGAGTCAGACACCGTCATCGACACAGTTTGAGGGTCGACAGAAGAAACGCTGTTTCAACCTTTCAGGATTTTTGGTTACTTTGCCTTAATATATAACAAAAATATGTGGTCGTCCTACTATAAGTTAATATTTAGCAGAAATATAAAACACGTAATAGATTGCTGAGAACGACTACACTGCATGCCTGAACACAAACGGCGATCGTTCCTTGGGATTGGCAGCTCATTGGTATTGGCGTCAGTCGGTGGGGGAAAATGGATAAATAAAATTTCGAATGCTCAGGCCTACCAATCTACTGGCCTCACACAGATTGGTCAATACAAGTCTGGATTCTTTGATGAAGGCGGTGCAGAAATCCCAGCATACGATCCAAAGCACAAGCGATTGTTCATGGTGAACGCTGGTGCAGGAACAGTCGACGTCCTCAATATTGCCAATCCAACTCAGCCAAAGAAGATTGACGATATTGATGGCTCTGATGCCTTCGATAACGCCGGTGACACCAACAACGTGAGCGTCTATGGTTCTACTCTCGCAGTGGCTATCGCAAACCAAAACGAACAGGAAAACGGTCGGATTGCGTTTTACGATACAGCAAGCAGAAACCTTCGTGGTACCGTCGAGGTCGGCGCACTCCCTGATATGGTCACATTCACCCCTGATGGGAACTATGTCCTCGCTGCGAACGAGGGTGAGCCAACTACTGACTACTCGACCGACCCGAAGGGCTCTGTGAGCATCATCGACGTCTCAGAGGGAATTGAGAACCCAACAGTCGCAACCGCAGGATTCGAATCCTTTGAGGCTGCGAAGCTTCGAGAGGAGGGCGTTCGTATTACGGGGCCACAATCAGATGCTGCCCAAGATCTCGAACCCGAATATATTGCTGTCTCGCCCGACTCAACGACAGCCTACGTCTCTCTCCAAGAGAACAATGCAGTAGCAGTCGTCGACATTCCGTCAGCAACCATCGACGAAGTCGTTCCGCTTGGTTACAAGGATCATTCGAAGGCCGGCAATGAACTCGATGCGGTCGACAATAGTGAAATTTCTATCGAGAATCAGCCTCTCTATGGTATGTATCAACCCGACACGCTCTCTGCGATCGACATCAACGACGAGACCTATCTCGTCACCGCGAATGAGGGTGATGCCCGTGAGTATGATGGACTCTTTGAAGTCGGAATTCTCACAGATACGAGCACCGAGGGCGAAGATGCAGACTTCAAACTCGTCATCGATGATGATGGCCAATCAGTGACCGAAGATGTCGATATCGACGAGAGTGCCTTTGCAGATGGCAAACTCAAAGAACTCGAAGGATTAGAAGCCACAGCACTCCGTGGGGATACTGACGAAGACGGTGCTATCGAGGAGCTACATATCTTCGGTGGCCGTTCGTTTGCCATCTGGCAAACCGACGGTTCTGAGGTCGAACTTGTGTATGAAAGCGGCGATGAACTCGAACAAATCGTTGCCAACGAAATTGCTGATGCGTTATTCAACACTGACGACAACGAAATTGAGCTTGACGCCGAGTCAGCAGCCTCAGGGCCGGAACCAGAGGGTATCGCAGTTGGATATGTCGACGGTGTAGCCCTCGCGTTTATTGGCCTCGAAGAGGTCGGTGGGGTGGTAATGTTCGACATCTCCGATCCCACAGACCCCAAACACCTAGAGTATGTCAACAACCGCATCTCCGATCTCACGAAGATTGGTCTCGATTCTGACACAGATCTGGATGATGCACTCGAAGAAGGTCTCATTGAACCTGATGAGGCAGGTGACCTCGCCCCCGAAGGGTTAGTGTTCATTGCTGCCGAAGATGCGCCGAAGAAGAAGCCGCTTCTCGTTGTCGGAAACGAGGTCAGTGGGACTACAACCATCTACGAAGTTACCGTCGACACTCAGTAGTGGGTAGGCCAGCACTGTAGGTTAGCCCTCTAGATCGCACTTCTGTGAACCGCCTTGGGGTCAAGTCGGTTCACTATACTACTACTGAGCAGCGCCCACGTCGGTCACTCGTCCCAAAAAGAGGACTGCGTCGGTTGGACGATCACGGATACAAAACAGGAACGGCCGGTCGACAGTCAAATCGAACGATGCAGCTGGCGCGCTTTCGATCATGGAAACGCTGGTCGCAGCTGCGGCCTCCGTTCCCTCTTCGTCGACGCTCACAAACGCTTTGTGGAACACATCATCAATACCGGGGCCACCACCACTGTCGACCATGTTCGTGAAGTCGGCACCCGGTCCGAATGCCGCCTCCATTCCCATGTCTGTGAGGACCTTGCTGAGCTCGGTATCGAATTCGTATTCGAATTTCGGCATTCGGAGATCACCGCTGGCATCACCGAGCGCCTCAAACACCCCGAACAGCGTCGACCCTGATAGCTCAGCTTGTATCGCCTCAAATTCCCCTTGGTCGGGGACGATCAACACCATCGACACCTCGCCGCCGACATATGGGAGTTCGATTGCCTGTGCGCCAGGGAGGTCAGCGTAGTTGGTCCGCAGATTCTGTTCCATCATCGAGACCGCGGACTCCGAGCCGTCAAGTGTGCTAAAGGCCGCCTCAGTCGTCTCTTCAGGATCGAACTCCAGCTGCCAGCCCGCCATAAAATAGATCGCGTTCGTCAACACCAAAACAGTCTGTGGCGACAACGCATCTTCTGGAATTAGGTCTTCGATCCGGTCTTCAGTCGACTCTGCGACCCATTCGTTGATACGCTCACGTTCGACTTCGGGATCATTTGCAAAATCCGCCTCGTTGAAGCCGCCATTATAGTGCTCGTCGACGAGATCGAGATACTCTTCGGCGAATGGATACTCAGCCGCACCCCATAGCGCATTTGCCACGGCCAGCTGGAATGCGTCGACCTCACCGTCATCGCTGTCGGAGCCGCCCTGGGCGTCGGTCGTTGCCCTATCATCGAGTTGGTTCTGCAGCTCGGCGAAGGCGGGATGGGTCTCCTCACGAAGCGAGAACCCGAGTGTTTCTCGCATCGCTGTCTCGGTATCTCCACCAGCGCCGGCGTATGTCATCGCGAGTGCTACCGAGATGCTATAGGGCGAGACAAACACGTTGTCAGCGTCCTCACCTGCTGTGAGTCTGTCGTGGAGATCGACTGCAAATCCAGCATTGCCTGCAACCAGTTCGCCTAATCGCTCGTTCGGCGATGAGGGCGTTCCCTCAGGTAGAGACCCCTCAGGCTCCTTCGGCGTCTCATTTGGCGTTTCAGGGAGTTCTTCAGTAGTGTTGTTGGTTGGCACGTCGTCAGTACAGCCAGCCAGCGCTGCGGCTGTGGCCATGCCGGTCGCAGCAAGCAGGGCCCGTCGGTTCATTGAGCCTCGGTCGCATCCCAGAAAGCGTTCGTCCATATTTCGTAGAACGACAGAAGCCCATAAATGTCTTCTAGAATAACACTCTCTGCATTACAAACATTGATGCGACGATTTGTGTCTCTGTCGACGCTGTCGGTAGTTCCACATTGAGTTTCGCTCTACAGAGACTCGGGGTCCCATTTCCAACAAAAAGATTTGGGCCTATTGTGACGCATCGGATTCTCGGAGAATCAAGTAATCAGGACGTGACATTGAACTACATAGCGACGAGAATTCAGATCTACTTGAAGAACAAGAGAGTACATTTCGTCTGCTCTGGAGAATCATCATAAGAGGACACGGGGGTGCGTCCAGCAAAGCCAACAAACAGAAACTCTCTGTCCTCTCGATAGAGAGAAGAAATCAAAAACAACAGCTAGATTCGTCTATAGCTGATACCGTGCTACCTCCGAACTACCGCACTTCAAGCAAGACTCTAGTCCCTCCTCTAGTTTCGAACCACACTGTCGACACTCCACCAACGTATCTGAGGAATCACCGTCACCCAGAACAAAATTAAAAATTCTCAACACTATGTATCAAAGGCAGAATGCAAGAGAGATGTGAGTCGTATGGAGCATGTGACATTGTATTCCAACTACTCAACCCTCCCCCACATATCCAGAGAAGTCACTGCTTGATATAATTCAGCCAAGCACAGTGAAAGTGAAACATCAATCCCGATATGAGATACCCCAATAATAAGACTGTACCACCTGCTTCCTCAGCCTCTTTAGGAGCGATATGTTGTAAGTTGCAAGTATTTCGTCGAACAGTCTACAGTGAAACGCCGTTGTTTATGTATACCTCGTTGCACAAGATCAGACAGTGTCCGATATGACGAAACAAGATATGAGGGTCTGTATGATCCAGATCCAAATACCGATGCTGGGGTGTTTCGCATTGGGCCAGCAGATGATATCCTCCGCCTTCTAGCCGATGCCCACGAGTCAGAGTTTAGCATTCCTGAACTTGTCGCCACAACGAAAACGTCATTCTATCAACACAGATAATCTAGAAAAAGACGACTCATTCATCGTCGATAGATAATGACACTGTAATCTGGGAGTATACATTTTCTAACGCAGCATACTAGCGAGACCCACGCTCCATATCGAGTGGTACAATCCGGTCTTTTGTTCCTTGACTAACCACTGCCCAAAAGAATACTGTCGTGTTCTCGGAAAACAGAAACTGGTCGGTCTCGTCATCAAACGGAAGGGTCGAACTCTCAGAGAACGTTGTCGTTGAGTTTGAGTGGCTGAGGAAACGCGACGGGCAAGTGAGGGCGTGGTCAGGCCACAGATTCGCGATACGAGCGGGAACCGGCGACATCTGGCGACTCGACTGATTTTTCGTAGCCACGCGACTGTCGACAATTTTCTGTCATCCGTGAACGACAGGCGAGCAGCAATTAGCTTTTAAAAGTGGTTGCCGTTAGGGGAAAAGATCCGCTACGTTGCTTACCGACGGGGGAATCATCATGCGATTGATTCGATGATGAATCGTTTGCCTTCAATATCTTCGACAAGGGCGCCCCAGCCGCCGACAGTGAGTGCATCTCCGTCTACATCAAGCGTGATTGTTGCTTGTTCAATGAACCGCTCTAATGGGGTGAGTCCGTTGTTTGATTCGACGTAATCTAAATCGGTGACACGGCCGACAAGTTCTTCTTCGACACCGGAATTACGGTCGACGCCAACAACGCGAAGGGCGACGTCGTAATCGTTGTCGACGAGTGGTGCGAGCCGATCGATACACTCTCTAATATTTGTGTAGACTGCTGGGAGGTCATCAGTGCGGTTGTTGTACACTGATTCCCAAGTTTCCCAGAGACCGAGTTGAAAGAATAGATCGAAGACGCGTGAAAGAGAGTAGTCGTTGACCATAACGCCGTATTCGTGTGCTGGGTGGAGTGAGCGTTCCGGCGCGTACCGGATTTGCATTCGGTCGGCAATCACGACGAACGGTGTGGGGAGTCGCCGGTAGCGGACTTCTGTCGCAAGGCCAGTAAAATCGATGTTGAGTTCGTCGGGATCGATATCGGCGTTATCGCCGGGGGAAAGTGCGAGTTTGATGTGGACGCCCCGGTCGTAGGCGGTGGCGAGTGCATCTCGAAAATTGAAGAACTGTTCGAGATCGAGTGCGATTTGGATTTCGGTTTCGGCTTGCTCAATCGCTTCGCGTGACCGGTCGAAGATTGCGGAGAGTGGCCTGACGACGCTTACTTGATGGTTTTCGACGGTGGGGCGTTCCCAGCGTTCTTGCACCGCATCGGAGGCGTCAGCGATGGTTTCGGCATAATCATCTAGGTCCGCAATGACTTCGGAAGGGTCGCCAGCGCGTGCATACAAGTTCCCGTCTTCGTACGTTTCGACATATCCACGTGCTTCGAGTTTGCGAAGCACGTCGTAGATGCGTGCCTGCGGAACGTCACAGGCATCGGCAATTTCTGTGGCGGCGGCGCTCCCGAGTTCGAGTAGCGTAATGTATGTGTCCGCTTCGTACTGCGTAAGCCCTGTTTCTTGCAGTACGTCTCGAAGCCGGTCTTTCTCCATGCTGGCAGTTAGAGACATCGAGTATTAAAATGAGGCGCTGGAGGGTAGTGATTCGGTTTTGCGCCCTCGGTTGAAAATCACGTCACCATCCGGATCAAACACATGGATGCGGTCATGGGGAAATTTCAGCTGTACGGTTTGACCGGCTTCGATGTCGTACTCACCGGGAACAAGTGAAGTTATTTTATGAGTACCAATAGAGATGTGTAGAACGCTTTCTTTTCCCATCGGTTCAACAACATCGATGTGTGCTTCGATCGTTTCGGGGCCGTGGTCACCGGTGACTGAGATGTCTTCCGGCCGGATTCCTAGGGTGATTGTGTCGAGTGTCGGGACTGCGTTGTCGCGAATCTGTTGGGTTTGCTCGTTGGTGAAGGCGTA
>Ga0136598_1000189_pt1 | contig 32133 bp, 51 predicted proteins | sample AntRauTorcE11899_FD_104790 | JGI IMG/M metagenome (GOLD analysis project Ga0136598, IMG submission 104790) | Saline lake microbial communities from Rauer Islands, Antarctica - Metagenome Torckler E11 #899 | ecosystem: Environmental > Aquatic > Non-marine Saline and Alkaline > Saline | place... | reverse complement strand
CCCGATTCATAAGAGCAATCAAACTAGTGTCCACAGCTTTAGATGCTTTACTAGCAAGTGTTGATCCCTGTACCCCTGTTTGAGTTCTTGCTACTGCTGTATTGCTATCCCCTAACATACAAGTACTAAACACATCTGAACTTAATAGTGAGTACCCCTCCTCAAAATACCCATTTAGGTAACTATTAAGGAGCATGTTCTTGCCTTCTCTTTTTTCTACAAGTTCACCTGTTCTAGTATCATACTTTTCTATATCAACTCTACCTGATATTCCTACTTTTTGTTTTATCTTCATTAAACAACTACCTCCTCGTATTCTAAGTTAAATATATAATCTAAATTCATTGTTTCTGTTTCTTCTTTATTACTTCCACCTTCAATTAATGTGATTGTTGCATTAGCAATCCCATCAGTTAAATCTCCCACATTATAAACTTGTTCAACTCTAGTAATATCCCCGTTTAAATTAAATTTAACAATATAGGTTTCTCCTTCTCTGAAATTATCTAAACTGGCTTCCCCATTTACATCTGTTATATCTGATTGTTGTGTGCCTGTATGATCTGTATAATAAATATTAACCCCATCTTGTAGAGCACTACTAGAATTATAAACAGTATAATTAGTAGTATATAAAACAGAATCGTACTCTAAACTAAAAACAAAATTAATAGGCATATCTTCTGAATAGGTTAACCCGTCTCCTTCTTCTTCTAATAAACTTGCAACTGTTGCTGATATATCTATTGTATTAATATTAAGCATTTACTCCACCACCTTTAATATACAACAATAATATCACTTGCTGTGGTTGATGTGTGTATTCTCTTTGCTTTTATTGGGTGTGTTATTCCTGCACTTGCTCCTACAAAAGTAACCTCAGTATCATCTTGTTCTAAAGTTACAGTTAAATCTCCACCAGTTCCGATATAAATACCTTGACTTACTTCATCTAATTCTAAATAAGTTTCTCCGTCTGGTACTATAGTTAAATCTATTTCTTTTGCCCTTCTTGCTTTTCCACCTAATATAGCAGGTCTCCTATTATCTGGTTTCATGAACCCACCTCCTTATATAATATAAAAGAGGGCAGGAATTACCCTACCCTTTTAAGCATATCTATTATCTCGTCTTAATGTTGTTCCTGTCTTTTCATAGTTTTCTCTTTTCATTATTCTCTTTAATTCTCTCCAAACTTCTTCTGGATCATCAGACATTATGTCCACATCTTCAAATGTATAATAGTAATAATGGTTAGTTTGCCTGTTATCATTAGTTTCAGATTGAATACTCTGGGCAGATACTCTATTGCTACTTGCAGCACTAGAACTTAAACTGCTCACAGTGCTACTAGAACTCAATCTCTCTGGTATTTCTTCTGCTGTTGCTCTAAATCTTTCTAAGTTCAATTTAAAGCCACTAGGGATATTATGTAATTCTTCATTAACTTTACTCATTCCACTTTCTGTGTCTTTAAGTTCATCTTGTAGGTCATCCCATGATAAATCCATTAAATCTCGCCTTGCCTTGCCCATTTCATCTGCTACCTCTCGTGCTCTACTAGAAAAGATACCTACTACATTAGCAATAAGTTCTCCCACACTTAGAATAACAACGCCAAATAACTTAATAACAGGGAATAATGCTTTGAAAACGGGCAAGATTAATGTTTCAAGTATCATAGCTTGTAATTTTAAAAGTGGTACTAACACCATTTCTATTACTCTAATATAAGGGTACAATGCTTCTAAGATAAGACCAAAGATCTCTACAACTGGCTCCATTATCCTGGCTAATGTTCCCATTACCTTGTCAAAATGCTTTGATTGTTCAAGCATAGGCATTATAACACTTAGAAACACACCAGCTTCACCAATAAAAGAACCTAATTTACTACTAATATCAGAGAACACATTTCCCACCTTTTCGCCTATTCCTCCAAAATTAATCCCTAAATCCATTCCTTCTGGTAGTTTTATGTCACTAAGACTAAAACCTGCATCATTCATGTTTGCCATCATATCTCTAAAAGCACCAACGGCACTTACATTATTACTTATTACATCTAACACTCTACGCCAACCATGTTCCATTTCTTTTGTTTGACCCTCTGACTTACCCAAACTTTCTTCTAAAAGTTCTGCTTCTACTAATAAATTTTTAAATTCCTGTGTTACTTTTCCTGTTTCTTCATTTATATGCTCCTGGTTATTTACCATTAATTCCATTTGTCTATTTACATTATTTAATCTTCTTTGATCTGCTTCTGCTTCATCTAATACTCCAACTTTTTCCATTTCGTTAATGTTTCTAAGTTGAGTATTTAATTCTTCAATGCTATCAGCATAACTATCTACCTTAGCAGAATCTAGTATATCATTAAAGTATTTAACCTCTTTTTTAAATTCTTCTATAGTTATATCACCAGCAATCCATGCTTCTGTTAACTTATCTATAGCACTTTGTGCTGTTGAAGTTCTATCACTTGTTAAATCTAAACTATCACCTAGTTCATTATCTAGTTTAGTTAGCAGTGCTATTTCTGTTCTAGCTTTCTGCATTGATTGTACTAGAGTTTCTTCTTCCTCTGTTAATCCTGCTATTGAACTCATTAGTTTCTCTATTTGCTGTTCAGACACACCATATAAAGGCATTAACTGTTTAAGGGCATTTTCATAGACTTTTAGTTTTTCGCCTTCTTCATCATATTCCTGCCCTAATTCTTCTTTTTTATCTGCTAACATTTCTATATTTTGGATTTCTTGTTGGTATGCTTTGATTATCTCATCTCTTTTTTTAATCTGTTCGTCTGGTTCTGAATTATCTATAGCATTGTTAGCAGCTATTACAGCTTGTTTTAGTTTATCATACCCTTTAGTATTGGGTGTAATACCACTATCTAATAAACCAATAAATGCTTCGTTCATATATTCTGCTTTTTCTGCTCCATTATTCATTTGAGAAGTGAACTCAACAAAATCATTAAATAGTTTCTGCACTTCCTCAGAAGTAGGTTCTAAACCACCATTAAGTAGTTCCTCTAATCCAGACTTAGTTGCTTCTGCATATCCTTGAAGAACCTCAAATTGACTACCTAACAGACCTGCTTCAAGTTGCTCATCTACATTTTTTAGTTTTCTCTCTACCTCTGATAATATTTTGTCTATATCTTCCACTGTCAACCCAGCAGTCAGGGTTGTTTCTGTGCCTAACTCATCTAGCACCTCACCCATTTTTCCATCAAAGGCTTCAAAATCCATAGCTTCTAAGGAATCAAACAACCATTCCTCTAAACCATTAATTGCATTATCTACAGCAGGTTTAACTTTTTCTAAACCACTGGTGATTGCTTGTGATATAACTCCTCCAACATCATCAGTGTTCATTATCTCTGTTTCTAAACCAGCAACACCCTGCTCTAAAAATGATTTTAAACTCTCAAAAGTATCAAAATCTTCTCTTATATCCACATCAATATCTAAACCTTTTTTAATGTTATCTTCCCATTGATCAATAACTTGTTCGGGCACATCTGCTATACTTTCCCAACTGTCCCCTAATTCACCAGCTACTATTTTAGAGACTGAATCTATTGTACCTTCTAATCTCTCCATACTTCTTTCCATTACTGCTATATCATCAGTCATTGTTTCAGCAAGATAAGTGAATCCTCCTGCTAGAGCAATAATACCTGCTGTCCACCCAAGAACAACTGCTAAAGAAGTTGACATAAGACCTGCTAAAGCTACAAAGGCTTTATGTGCTAACCACACATTAGTTGCTAGACTGTTAGTTAATGTTGATAAAACCCATATACCCCCAACAACTACACCAATCACTGTCATTAATGATCCTAAAGTCTCTATTGTTTCTCCATATCTTAATTTTAATCTTTCTACAATACTCAATAATTTTTGTATTGGGGTATAGCTGTCTGCATGAATATCGGCAAAATCATTCATTGTTCCTTCTGTGTCTTCTAGTATCTCTTTATATTCGCCTAATTCTTCTTTGGTTAATCCTGCTATCTCTAGGAACTTATCAAAATCCCCATCTGCCCTTCTTGCTGCTCTCTGTAGAGTGTACATAGCCTGAGCAGAGTTCTTAGAACTTTCACCTAAACCATATAGCACTGCTATAGCATCATCCATAGTTAAGCCCATATTGGTTAAATATATTCTTGATCTTCTCATTACTCTGTTAAAATCTTCTAATTCAAGAGAGGTTGCTTCAAAAGTATGTACTAATTTATCTCCATATCTCTCAACACCACCAGCATTGTCACCAAAAGCAGCAAATATAGGGATCACCTGCTCAAGAACAGGTAACATATTTTCACCCATAGCATCTGCTAAAGTGTCATACTGAATAGCAAGTCTTGCCAGATGTTCTTCATTTTGAATACCTCTCTGCATTAATGCTCTAAAACCTTTTACAACATCACTGGTTGGTCTAGTAACATTAGCAATATTAACTGCTAACTCTCTTAAACTTTCTGAATTTGTATCTAAAAAATAAGCAGTTCTTTCTAAGATTTCTCTCATTCCTCTTTGTTCTCTGTTCATAACTTCAAGGGCAGTAGTTGCCCCTAAGACTGCTAGTGCTACTTTATTAAAGGCACTATCCAGTTCTTTAGCCAACTGCTGTCCTGATTTTTCAGCATCTTCTGCTGTCTTTGAGAAGTTATCAACTCCATTTATTAAAATATCGACTGCTCTGGACATCTTACTGCCCCCTTTGTTTTATTTTTTCCTTCATTTGATTTCTTATTCCCTTTTTTGCTATATTTGGTGTTTTACCTTTTCTCATATTACCACTATCAAAATTATTTTTCTCATTCTCCATTTCTTCTGCTTCTTTATTAATTGAGATCACCAAATACTGCATTTGGAGGGGAGTTAAATCTTTCATCTCCCCAAAGGAATATCCTTTTTCATGCAGTCTGTAATATAGGGAATTACTTTCCTCTACGAAATTTCTTTACCTCATCCAATTTATCTACACCAGTATATTCAAAAACTGCTTCTGATATTTCTTTAGGAACTCCTGGTGGTAATTTTCCTACATCTTCCATTGACCATTCTTCGTCACCAACACTTAATCCATATTTGCAAGCTAAGTATGTGCTCTCTTTTTCTAATTTTTGTACCTTAGCCACATCTATATCAAGACCTAAATTCTGTAACATCTCTGTTTTAGCCTTGTCTGAATCAGCATTTTTAACTTCTTTCAACTTAGAGGGGTCAATAGATTTAGTTGCTTTAATCCCACCAAGAATTTTGTCCTGTATCTCACTGTATTCTGCATCTCTAAGAGGTCTAATCAACACTTCTCCACCTAAAGATTTAATTTCTACTTCTTTACTATCTTCCACTGATTTTAGAATATCCTGTTTAGTTAATGCCATTTGTTTATTCCTCCTTATTAATTATGTTACGCTGTGAAACCTGTAAAATCTGTGATATAATCAACATCATTCTTCAATGTTGCGATAATTTCATACTGAGCATCTGCATCATAATATGCTCTAGCATCAACAGTCTGGGTTAATCTATCTCTACCAGAAGGTTGAATATTAACTGTTTCGTATAGAACATTAGGTAAGTGCAGGTCTAACTCAGCACCTCTAATTTCAACATCTGTTGGTGTGCTCTCTACATCTATTTCTGTTGTATAAGGAGCAGAACTAAAGATAAAGTTAATATTCATAACATCCTGAGCATCATCATCTGGTGCATCTACAGCACCCCAGAAGTGCTCTAACTGTTCGCTGCTATCAAACGCCATATCCATAGATGCTGTGACCTCAAAATCACCTGCAACTATTCTCTGAGGATACCTGCTACCTAAAACAACACCCACATCAGCATCAATGTTATTAGTAATCTCTAAGGATAGACTTTCTACTTCAAATACCTGTGTTTGCTCTCCACCCTTAACCCCAATCTGTACTGCTGTTTCATAAAAAGCAACAGGGTAGGCTGTTGATAAATGTAAATCCTCAATAGCTTGTATTGATTCTTTACTGTCTTTTTGTGCTGAAACATCAATAGTCACAAAAGCAAAATCATCATCTAATTCAAAACTTAAACTGTTGATTACACAACCTTGAAAAACCTGCTCAAATTGGTCTTTACCTACATTAATTGTTGCACTAGGTAATGTTAGTGAGTGTCTTGTTGGTGTAAACTCGTGCACAAATAATTCGTCCTCTGTGCTACCATCAACATAATCCCCTTCTGGGTCAGAAGTAATTGTCATTGTTCCTGCATTGGTTTGATTAATATTACCTAAAGCAAGATAGAGTAAATGTGCTATTGTATGAATATCAAAAGCATACTCTAAATCACCTTCTGGTATATAAGCACCTGGTCTGCTAGTATGAACACTTCTACTTAACCCACCCTCATATCTCAATACAGGGTCGCTAGGTGCATCTAAACCAGCACTGGCAATATCTATATCTATAAATTGTTCTTCATCAGTGGTTGCATCTACTTTAGCCCCATATTCATCTTCAAGAGCAATTCTTGCATATCTTAAAACCTTTTCTTCCATTATATACTCACCCCTTTAATTAATTAGTTTAACTCTGGTCTGTATCTAAATCTTAATTCTAGTTCTGCCCCAGCACCAAAAGCATTTCTTCCGACTTCTCCTCTTTCGTCTCCCATTGTAAAACCAGTGCCTACTACATCTCTAACTTTACCTCTGATACTTCTATCTTTTATTAATTCATCTCTTGCTTTCATCACCATTTCAGTTGATAATTCTCTACCATCATTAGCATTTTTATCAATAACCAGTCCTATAATAACCACAGGCACTTGCCACTCCTCGTGGTTGCTCATTCCTGCATGTGTTATATTAGCACTATCTAAATAAACAGCAATTAAAGGTGGTTTTATTTTTGCCCCCTTCTCCCTTCTGCCTTTTAGAAATGTAATATTATTCAATTTAGGACTGATTGCTGAATAATCAACAGTCTGGATCATATCTAAAATAGTATCTTCTATATCAGATAATTTTTTATGTAACATTTTACACCACCTTACATAAATTTCTTCAATGCTTCACCAATATATTTACTTATTGTGTCTTTCTCACTTTCGATTGCTCTATCATAGTAAGGGTTGGGTTTTTGACCTCTAACACTTTTAGTATAGATAATCTCCCCATGCCATTCAAATCTTAAAAACTTTGCTGTCACAGGAGTTATCGGCTGCCCTGTTTCTCCATAGATACCAGTACCATCATGTACCCACCATCTATAAAAAACATCACTACCTATAGCAAATGTGGTATTATCCTGTTCCCACTTACCTACTTTGCTTATCATCTGCCCTGATTTCTCTGGCATTTCTTCCTTGACAACATTTAGTAAATTGTCTGTATATCTATCTAAAGCATAATTACTAGCTGCACTTGCATCTTTTTTAAGTCCTTCTAAGTCTGATAAATCGACTTCTATTTGTAAATCTTCTTTGGGCATAGTTAATCAGCATCCACATAAAAATCAAAGTCATCTTGATCAGTAACTACACCTGTATAAATTGTCCCCCTTGTTGAATCCTTAGCATTTCCAGTAGGTAATAATTCAAGGTCTGCTTTAATACCTTTAGTAACAACTACATCATCTACTAATTGAGCATTAAAATCATTAACCTCTATATATTGATTGGTTTGATCTCTAACTGCTATATTTAACATTCTACTAGCAATTCTTTCTGCTATGTCATCAACCATCACACTTCTCTCTACAGGGTCAACACTAAACTCATTATTAGTGTAGAAATCAATGTACTCTTTAGCTTTAACAAGTAATCCTTCTACATAAGTATCAAATTCTGATTCTGTATCAAAACCAAGCTCAGCAAACTCAATACCACTTCTTATTTTTGCATCTTCTACCTTACCATAAAAAGGCATTATTCATCACCTACTTCTTTAGGTTTATCCTCCTCTTTCAGTGCCCTTTTTAATTCTTCTTTAGTTAGTCCAGAGTAAACAACCCCATTTATCTTTGCTATTTTTTGTAAATCAGTTAAATTCAAGCTGTAATTAATTTTATCAACTGCTGCAACAGTTAAATCATCATTACTAAGAAAATCATTTAGGTTATCAATAGTACCTACAAATGTTTTCTGACTTAGTTTAGGATAGTATCTACCCTTAAATCCAACACTATACTTATTCTTATTCTGTATCGTCAGCTTCATCTTCTTCCACCTCATCCACATCTTCTACTTTTTGGTTAGGTTGTTTAATCCCCTTCTTTATCTCTAATTTTTCTATCAAATCATCTTTAAGCATTGTTGAGTAATTTTTAATCTCGGCTCTCCTGGCATATTCTTTTAATTCTCTCGCTGTATAATCTTCAATATGTTCAAAATCAACAGCCATCAGTGGGTCTGCATATTCCCATTTTAAGCCGACACAAGAATCAATCACTGCTACTTTATATTTATTAACAAAAACTTCTCTTTCTTCTTTAGGAGCAAATGATTTATTTGCTCTCTTGATTTCATTATTAGTTTTATTTTTAATTATTAACTTAGGCATTTTATTCCCCCTCTTTTTTGATAAAATAAAAAAGGGCAGGATTACACCTGCCCTAGTATTCTATTATATTCTATTTAGCCTGCTAATGGATGTGCTCCTGCTACTCCTGGATCAGTGCTTTCTGCATCATCAGTTTCATCAATGTCTTGTGCTGTAACAACAGCATTTTCATCTTCGTAACCTGCATCTCCTTCAAAGGTTAATACGAAGTCTGTTTGTCTTAACTTAGCTTCTCTTTCAGCTTCAAGAGTAACCTCGTGGAAGATACCCCAAACCATGTTATCTGGGTTTTGCAGCATAGCTGTAGTTGCATCATATCTTTCAAGCATTGGACTATATACTACAGGAATACCTTTGTAATATACAGCGTCATTACCCACTTGAATAGCATCTCCTAAGTTTGTACCTCTTGCTTTGAGTAAATCTCTGTAAGCATCCTCAATAGCAAATGGAACATAAAATCTCCAATCTGCTCTATTTCTTAGATACTTCTTAGGTAGAGCATTAAGCATAGACTGGAATAGATTTTCAGGATAGTTGTTTGCTGTGTCATCAAAAGCAGAATCATAAAGTTTGTTACCTGCTTTCTTAATCCAACCATCTGTCATATCAATTGGAGACCAGCCTTCATCATTATATAATGTAGAATCAAAGTCTGTACTAGCAAAAATACCATATTCTTCCATATCTCTACCAGCAGCTTCACCTAGTAATTGAACAATAGTATCTTCTAGGTTTCCTCTTTCAATATTTCTTCTTAATGCCTGGTCAGTGATAGGTGCAATTGCCATTAATTCATTAGCAAGTAAAGTATTAGTGCTTGTAGTAGGTGCAGTTTTATCACTTTCTGTGCCTTCTACACCTTTTTCTAATACTCTATCTAAAAATGCAATTCTATCAATGTTCATCTTAGGTGAATCCATTCTTTGGAATCTAGCAGCACCTAAAATATTAGCTTCTTCCTGCATCTCTCTTACAAAACTATCAAACTGCTGTGCGACAAGAACACTATCCCCCAACTGTGTAATGTTAGTTACACTTTTTTCAACACTTTTTTGAATTTCTTCTAACGCTTTCTTGTTATCCATTATGTAATCACTCCTTTAATTAGTTTTATTATTTTCTACTTCTTTTTCTACCAAAAGCATCTCTGCCTAATTCTGCTTGTCTTGATTTCTCTGTTCTCTGTGTTTTTTCTTCGTCATCCTGTCCTTCTGGTTGGTTACTCTTTCTAGTTACAAATTTCTTCTCAACCTCTGTTTTAAACTCTTTAAGGGAGGAGTTTTCTTCTCTTAACTCTGTAAGTTCGGATCTTAATTCTTTAAGAGTTTCATCTTCTTCCTCAACTTCTTCTTCCTCATCTTCTTCCTCAGTTTCTTCTTCTGCTTTCTCTACTTCTCCCTCTTTTTCTTTTTCTTCTGATTTTTCTACTTCTTCTTCCTCTACTTCCTCGACTTCTTCTTCTTCTACCTCTTTTTCTACTTCTTCTTCAACCTCCTCAGACTTAACTGATTCCAGTTTTTCATCTACATCAGAAAGTAGTTCTTCTTTAAATTCTTTGAGAATTTCAGTTAATTGCTCTTTATCCATATCTGCACCCCCTTTTTCAGAGTTCTCTGTATTTACTTCTTCTTCCTCGATTTCAGTATCTTCTTCACTTTTATCAGTAATAAAAATACTTTTGAGTGTCTGCCAAAAACCTTTATCTTCTTTCTCTTTGCTTTTTATACTAACAATCCTACCTTTAGGAACAGCAGGCTCATCAACAATACTAAAAAATGGAACTGTCCAATCTCTACCAGAATCTTCAATATCAGCTAAAGTTGTTCTTTTTAAAGCAGATTCAGACTTAATTACGCTGCCTATGTTTTCTTTAGGTACTCCCATGATAGAGAACCCTCTCATTCTACCATCTTTAATTGCTTCCCATGTATCATCATCATCAACTTTAACAGATACCATCCATGTACCAGCAGGCAACTCCATTACTTGCCCATCAAGACTAGTAACTTCTTTAGTTTCTTTAAGTAGATAACTCTCTACTGGATAAGCTACATTATTAAGAGTATGCTGTAAATCAACATTTCTATAATTTAGCATCCATTCGTGAGCAACTTCTTCTATCTTCTCTTTGCTGATTACATCACCATCTGTATCTTCCTCATCTGGGATTAATACAGCACCAGAAACAATCATTTTTTCTTCTTCATCTTCCTGCTTTAAGATAGTGCCCCTAATCTCTTTGCTTTTCTTACTCACATTAATCTGAGGATATTTACCTGTAATATTCTTGATCATGAATATCTCAGATACAGGATCAACTTCTTTATTGACTACCTGTTTTAGAGTTACATCTTCAATATTTTTAAGGATGTACCCTTCTTCAACTTCCTCTTTCTCCCCAAATGTGATTTCAGTATCCTCACCAACTTCAAACTCTGCACGATATAGTTTATCAGTTACCATATTAACAAAAACAATATAGTTTTTATTATCTTCTCCAACATTCATAAAAGTTGACACTTTATAGGTATCAAAATCATCTTCATTCATGTCAGATGAGTATTTGTCAAATTCATCCCAAACTTTATATTCTAATTCGGAAAGAACTAACTCCACACATTCTTTTTCAAGTAAAGCCACATCTTCACCTCCTTTTTCTGACGGATATTCTCCTGTTTCTTCATAATGTGTCTCTGCACAGATTGCCTGTGCTTCTTCTTCTGTCACATCTTGTTCTTCCATTATTGTTTCTACATAATCTTCAAAATCTGTGAAATCACCAAAAGGCACAAAAACACCTCCTTACTTTTTATGTGATATAATATATCCAGCTAGGCAAAAAAATACCTTTCTACTAGTAATATACAACAACGATAACTATTATTGAACTAGTTTTTGTAAATAATTGTCATTTAATCAAAATAAACTTTATTTCTACCTGTCATTCCATCTCTGTCTATTAAAAAGAACATTTGGGCAGGTCTTGAAGACACATTTAATTGGTTCTGACTATAATTGTCATTACCCACTAAAGAAGGAACCCCTTTTCTCTCATAATTAACCCCTTCCCCACTTTCATGGTGCAGGTGTCCATTAATAATGTAGGTATTTTTACCCTGTAGATTTAAAGCGTGAATGATATTAAGAATGTCATTCTCTTTAGTATTTGTTCCTCCTCTTAAATTGTTCCCATGAGTAAAGACTAAATTACTGTTCAATAGTTTAACCACTTTAAAATCTCTCTTTTTAGTATCTACTAATATATCTGTCCCTTCTAACCAACCACCTGTAATGCCTAAGATTAAAGCATCAGCATTTAAAGTATCATCACTATGGTTACCTGTTACACCATAAACTTCTACTTTATCATGATGTTTTCTAATTCCTAAAATAAACTCTGTTAAATGTTTAGCACATTGTAAAACCTGTTTTTCTCCTGTTACATCTTGATTATGTACTTGTCCTGGATAAGTTCTGCTCTGTGGATCATCAGCTATATCCCCTAAATTAACAATAATTACTTTTTGTGGGTTTCTTAATTTTATTTCTTCTATTATCTTCTTTCTGTATTTATCTATTCTTTCTTTAAAGATACTAGAGTTGTATTCATTATCCCCCAACAGTTGTTCTTTTAGCACTTTCTTACCATAATGCCAGTCAGATAAAACTACTACTAAAACATTATCTTCTTTACTATATGTAATCTCTAAATCATCCAACTCTATCTTTATTGTTCTTAAATCTTTTTTCATTTCCTCTATAACTCTGTCTGTGTAGTAGTCATCTTTTAAGTGCTTATCTGCTAACTTTCTTAGATACCTCATTTCCTCAGCAGGTTTCATTTCTTTAATCTTTCTCTTTTTGTTCTGAATTATTTGCTGCACTATTTGTTTAGGATCTTTTTCAAGTATTTCTTCTTCTGTCACTGGCAATTCTTTATGTACTATTCCAAATGTTTTAAGTATAAGTTCTAAATCATCAAGAATAAAACCATTTTTAACTGCTGTTTCTTTCTTTGTGATCCCCAACTCACAATAATCATAATATATTTGTTTTAATTCCTCTTTGGATAAATCCACTTCTGCATTATCTTTATTAATCTTATAACCGTTTTCTGTTTTAGATACTTTAGCTTTGCCTTTTTGGTTAAGATATTCCTCAAACTCATCTAAGTCCACTTCTTCTTCCTCTGTTTCCCCTTCTTTTCCCCATTTATGTGTGCTAGGATCATATTCATAACCATATTTCTTTAGCCAATGATTTATGGTATCCTTATTCTTATTAAATCTATCACCCACACCTCTTGTCCCTAATTCGTTAACCATATCAACTAAAGTTTCTGGTTTATGCTTTAACTGTTTCCACTTCATTAAATTCCCCCTTATATTCTATCTAATAAATCTTCTTCATAAAAATATGGTTGCCCAACTGGTGCCATCTTGTTTCTAGGCATAATGTAAGGAAAAAGATCGCAACGACATCTGATTATATCCTCTGGTGCTCCTGCTTTATCTCCTGGATATTGCAGCCCATTACTGAAAGGATCACCAACTTTAACTATCTGACCATGCAAAGAAACATGATCTGCTATGTCATAAGGACTATTACCTCTTACTGCTTCATCTTCTTCTGTTATCCATTGGTGATATTCTATTCCTATCTCTTTCTCTGATTCAAAAGAACTTAATTCATTATAAGAATGTAGCTCTGTTTCTGCTATCCTTTGTAATTCATAATCACTCATGTTATTAAATTTACTTCTTAAATTCTCTCTTAATTCATTAGCAGATAAGCCCTCTTTTCCTGCATTACTTACTATTTTTGTTATATCCCCTGTCATTCTATCTAAAGTTTGCTGACTTGCTTCAAAAACTGTGCTTTGTAATTGACTTTCTACTCTATCCTGAACATCAACTAAACCAACATCCATTCCTAATTGCTGTAAACTGGATACTGTCTGACCTGCTCCTATAGCAGCAACAATTCCTCCATATTTAAGCAATTCATCTCTATATTCATCTAATAAATCTCCCATTCTCTGTTCAATTGTTCTATTAATATTGTTAGAGTTTTGCACCCCTTCTCTCTCTACTAATCCTTCTATATCATCAAAAACAGGGTCAAAAAGACCCTGCAATTCACCTGTTAACTCTCTTTCTGCATTTCTTTGTTCTGCTGTCATTTTCACAATTAGGTTAAAATAATCTATATCTCCCGGTGTTATAATCATATCTCTACCCTCTTTTCTTGTTCAATCTGTTCTTTAGCATAGCAGTAAAACTCTCTACATCTTTATCTTCTGCCTTCTCTATACTATTAAAACTAGGAGCAGGTTGTTCAGAATTAATCTTATCCACTGGTTGCCCATTTATGTAGTATTTATTCATATCTTCATTGTCGGAAGGTTGAATACCATAATCTTCCCCTAAATTTCTAATAAGATCATTAGGTGTTGCTGCACCATTCTTAAAGAGAAAACCTAAAACTTCTGTATCTTTCTCAATACTGTCAACATCAATAGAGTTTAGTTTAAACTCCCAATCTTCAATACCAAAGTTATGCTTTACAATATATCTATTAATGTAATCCTCTATCTCTTTCTGTCTAGGGTTTAATACACTCTCTTTATAAATTCTATTAGTTTCATAAGCTGTATCTCCACCCAGACTTTGAACATCACCAATACCTATTCTATTACCAGGCACAGCGTGTGCAACAATTACTTCATCTCTATTATCTTTTCTAAACATTCTAAAACTGGCATCTTTGGTTTCTACTGCTAAAGGCTCAAAAGTAACTTTAACATTCTCTCCCATACCAGATGTATTGCTAGGAATACCAAAAACTAAACTGCTGTGTGGGTTCTTTCTTACTTTAGCAAGGCTTTCTTCTATTGCAGTTACTACTTTTGGTTTTCCTTCTTCATCTGTCTCTAAATCATAATCACCTGTGATATACACTGCGTATTGAGGAACACCATGATTCTTAAAGAACTCATTATTATAACTTTGTTGTGCTAAGTTGCCCCAGATAGCACCCAAAGCGTTAATTATATCAGGAATACCATAGTAATCACTTCTAGGGGTGTAGTTTTTCATCATAATCATATCATTTGCTCGTTCTTCTGGTTTTAACTCTCCTGGTGGGTATTCTTTCCCTGTTTCTTTATGTACATCTTTTTCTAAAAATGGGTGCTTAAAATATACAAATTTACCTGCTCTTTTCTGAACAAACTTCATTACTTCTCCACCTGTTTTATCTCTAATAGTTCTAATGGTATGAGCAGGAGCATGGTTCATGTATTTATAAACTGTATTGTGCATATTGCCCTCTTTCACTAACTCATAAAAACTATAACCCAAACCTCCATAATCTATTTCACCTTTACTTAATATATCTTCTAAAGGAGGAAATTGAGTATCAAAAAACTCTTTTAATCTCTTTTTCTCACCTTCGTCTGGGTTTTCTGTTGTTTTCTTTAATTTATAACCATTACCTGTTATATCATGTGCTTTTGTCCTCACACATCTATTATGATAAGTGTTTATCTCTAACAACCCTGCCAACTGACTAGGATTATATAAAGGTTTAACTATATTTCTATTCCCATACTGACCTGTGAATAAATCATCATCTAACTGGCTTGTTGGGCTGGTATCTCTATCCTCCTGTTTCATTGAATATTGTTTATATACATCACTTGTTACTATGTCATCATCTGTTACTATTGCAAAAGGTTCTCCCCTATCTTTACTCACTCATATCAACTCCTTTAAGTTGTGTGTACGAATCCTCTATTACTGTTGCTTGCTCTAATCATTCCTCTTGACACTACTATACCTGCAATACTAGCTGTATCAACCTGGTCATCATTTGTTCCTTCTGGGAAGGTGTTTAACTCATCTTCAAAGTCTGCTACCCAATTTGTTTCTGCTTTATGGTAAACTGCCCTATTCTCATAGAATGTGCTGATGTTAAATGACCTAGTAATTTTATCGCTTTCAGCAGGAATTGGAATAACTGGTCTGCCCTCTCTCTTTGCTGTCTGGATTAATCCTGTACCACTTGCTCTGTCCTCTACAAACACTTTAGAAGGATTAAATCTATCCATAACATTATCTAAAGTTGACCATAAATCTGGAACTGGAATTTTATCTCTATATACATCATAAAGTAATAGATCATTATTTGGTGTTAAATACCATGTACTAATAACGGTATAGTCATTTCTAGTTTTAACTTTAAAACTACTGTCAACTGTTTGGAAACAAACACATTTTTCTTTAAGTATGACTTTCTTGCCTTCTGGTCTTTCCAGGATAAAGGCATTTCTGTCATCATTTTCTCTAAAGTATCTAAAGTATGTAGATTTAAACTGGTTACCTTCTTCAATATTAGGACTGCCCATATAAAGAGAGTTCCATGCTTTTGCACTTAATTCTTTTCTTCTTTTTTTGAGATATTCTGTGCTATATTGATCCTCCCATAAAGCTGTGTCCTCTGGTCTACTTAATAAGTCTGTGTCTTTGCCTTCACTCAATGCAGGGAAATTTAACAGTTCCCAATCATCACCAAATCTCTCCAAAAATCTGCCTGCTAAATCATCCTCATGCCACCTAGTTAAAACTAATATAACTATAGCATCTTCTGCAAGCCTTGTTGATAATGTGCTTTCCCATTCTTCCCATAGGGTATCTCTGTATCTCTTACTGTTCGCTTCTTTTCTATTTTTTATTGGGTCATCAATTATCATCAAGTCAGCTCGTTTACCAGTAATTTGACCTCCAACTCCTGAACTTATCATACCCCCACCTTTTTCTAATTCCCAATCTTTGTGTGCTTGTTTGCTGCTAAGGTGGGCATCAAATATCTCTGCTCCAAAATCTTTTATCTTTTCTTTATTTCTTCTACCAAATTTTTCTGCAAAATCATCAGAATAACCAACTCCAATCACATTTTTAGTTGGATTTCTCCCTAAAAAGAAACTAGGAAAGGTTTCTGTTATAGTGAAAGATTTACTATGCTGTGGTGGCATAGTTACAATTAATCTTTTTGCTCCTTTTTGTTCTATTGCTTCTTGCAATTTCTTGCAAATATATTCAGTATGTTCTCCATGTCTATACCCTTCGTTAACATATTCAGTATAAAACTCATAATCTAACTCTGCTAATGAATCAAAATACATCTTCTGTTCTTCTGGGACTACTTCTCTCATTAATTCAACTTCTTTCTTAGACATATAACAACCTCCTCTTTTGTATATTTATAAAGAAAGAGAACAGGATACACCTGCTCTCTTAGTATCTTTAAAGTTTAATTACATTCTTTGCATTTAGTCCCTTTTCTGTTTCTTCAACATCAAAGGTCACCTTTTCTCCGTCTGCTAAATCTTTGAATCCCCCTTCATTAATTTCAGAGTAATGTACAAACACATCTTCGCCTTCTGCATCTTGTTCAATGAAGCCAAATCCTTTTTTTGTGTTAAACCATTTTACTGTTCCTTTCATTCTTTCACCTCCTGTTTTTCTTTTATATATGTATGGCAAGAGCAGAGGGAATTGCACCCCCATAACCAAATTTGGAGTTTGGTCGATTACTATTATCGTATGCTCTCATAAACTTATTCAGGTAAAACTATATTAAGTAAAATACCAATTATTGTTGCTGCTGCTAACTCTGACACTTCAAATCCCACATTAAAGACTGCCCCACCTAAACCTATTACTAAAATAACACTGATTATTATTAAATTTCTCTGTTCATTTAAGTCTGTGTTGCTCTCTACTAATGTCCTTAAACCTATTGCTGTGATCATTCCGAATAATAAAATGCTTATTCCACCCAACACTGCTTCTGGTACTGTGAAGATAAAAGCACTTGCTTTAGGTAGGAAACTTAAAATTATAGCAATAATAGCCCCTATCTTAACCACTCTAGCATCATATACTTTAGTTAAAGCTAAGACTGCTGTGTTTTCACCATAAGTAGTGTTAGGAACTCCTCCTAATAGTCCTGCAAACATTGTTGCAACTCCATCCCCCTGTAAAGTTTTGTTCAAACCAACCTCTCCTACTATATCTTCTTTAATTGTGTTTTCTATTGCTAATATATCTCCTATATGCTCTACCATAGTCACTAAAGCAACTGGTGCTATCACACTAATTGCTGTTAAATTAAAGTTAGGTAAAAAGAATTTAGGGAAACCAATGATCTCTGCTGATGCTATCGGACTAAAATCAACTGCCCCCAACATAACTGCTAGAAAATAACCTGCTATTATTCCTCCCATCACAGGCACCAACTTAAAGAAACCTTTAGCAAAAATTGCTATTGCTATTGCTACTACTAAAGTAAACACTGATATTAGTATATTTGTCTGTGCTTGTTCTATTGCTACAGGTGCTAACGATAGACCTATTAACATTATGATAGGTGCAACCACTACAGGAGGTAAATATCTTTTTAAATTTATCTTTTTTATGAATCTGCTAAATATTAAATAAATCAAACCTGCAAAAATAACACCACCTGCTGCACTCCTTATCCCCTGATTAGCCACTATGTAAGCTAAAGGGGCTATAAAAGCAAAACTGCTACCTAAATAAGCAGGCACTTTATCCTTAGTTAGCTTATGAAAGATTATTGTACCTACCCCAGAGGTAAACAAAGCAACACTAACAGGCATACCCGTTAATAATGGAACTAATATTGTCGCACTTATCATTGATAGAAAATGCTGACTACCTAATAAAATATAATTCATTACATCTCTCCCTTTTTATGTTTTTTCCATATATCAAACTCACTCACTTCTTTTCCAAAGTCGAATTGATTTTTATGTCTTTTTAAAATAGTTTCATTCATTCTAATTCTAGTATTTGAATACTCTCTTAACACTAAAAGTAAATCTCCATTACTGTATTCATCTACAACCACTTTATACCCATAATAAAATCTGGTCTTGAATAAAGGCATCTCTAAACTGACATCTTCTTCTAATTCAGTTGCAAATATCTGATTATCTGCCTTAGTCACAACATATGTTTTAGACGAACTCATCACCATTTTAGTGTGTTCATTTAGATACTCCACTGCCATTAGTCTAACATTAGTGGGGTTAATACATGGCTTCTTCTTCAAAGAATACAGCTTCTCTATCATTCTGCCCCTCCTTTGCTAAAAACACTCCTTCTACATAATCAACATCTCTTATTTCACCTAAGTTTTCAATATAAACAACCCCCTCATAACTATCAAACCTTAATTCATTATCCAAAACTATCACTTCCTTACCTTTACAGTTTCTTTTTCATCTTCCTTTTCTGCCATTTTTGTTATATCTATGACTTGATCTCTATTGCTTCCTTTTGATTTTCTGTAAAGTTCTTTTAGACTATTTCTTAAATTAGGGTTATCTACTAATACTTCCACTACCTCTCGTTTCTCTAGTCTATATTTAGCACTAAAGTTCTTTAAGTTTTGTTCTAACATCAGTATGTCCCATTCTGCCTTCTTGCAACCACTCAATGCTTCCATAGCAAGTTTTAATGTTTTTATTCTACCCTTATCTGGATTTTCCTTATTCAATGCTTCGTCTGCTATCTTCTCTCTAAGTTGGCTAAATATCATATAGTATTCAAGTCTTGTCTGTTTTCTTACCTGTGCTTCATTATCTAATATCTTTTCCTCTAACATGTTCTGCAATTTATGTTCTGTTCTACCTTTCTGCCAATCCTCAGCAGATGATTTTTTATACCCTGTTCTAGCACTAAACCCATATTCGTCAGCTAAGTCCTGCATTGTGTACTTACCTGTTTCCCACTTAGTCCTTATTTCCTCCCAATTATATGATTTTCTTGCCACATTCTCACCTCCTGATCAATCACCTCTTATATATTTAACATTCTTAGTACCTAAATTTATTGCAAAATTATTCTCTAATACCTGCCCCGCTGTTTTACTCTGGTCATATATGTATATCCAGGTTTCATCAGTCAGGGCAATTAAAAGATAACAAACCTCCATTATCTTATCTCTATATTTACCGTCTTTCTCTAAAAACCCAAATAAATGAAGGGGAGAAATAGGAAGAATATCTGGGTGCTTATTAGTTATGTCTTTACAAATTTTATCCACCAATTTTCTATTCTTTTTAGGATCATCTGAAAAAGGATGAGATATAAAAACTAATTTAATATCATCATCTTTCTTTATTTTTTGTAGTTTTGTCAACATTCTCATATCTAATTTCATATAATCACCTTAAATATTAATGGTTGAAATAATCCCATAAAAATAACAATCAAAACTGATAATAATAAACCCCACAGAGTTAAAGAAACCCAAATCCTCTCTCCTGGATCATTGTAATCCCACTTTAAAAATACATCTAAAAATATAGTTGAAATAATAAAAGAAAGACCTAAAGATAAAATAGCTGATCCTGCCCATAATAAAATATCCATTTTTTACCCCTTTCTAAAACAAAACAGTCCCAATTAAATCGGGACTGCCAGTGTCGCAGTGTGCGAATATATGATAACCACCATTAAACTCGTCTATGTAATGAAAGCCTAGCCAACCATTATCCATACCATTTAAGTGTTGAGGGTAGTTTCTCGCTATATATTCCCTTATTACTCTCTTTTCTCTATCTGTCATTTAGTCACCCCATTATTGGACATTATAATAATCACAACTTTTAGCCTTATCTATTTTAACATTGATTAAATGTTCTAGTTCTTTTCTTAACCTTCTATCAGATGTAATCCTTTTTAAGTCTTGAAGATGTTTAATAGACCTATCTCGTGGGACTGTGTTGCTCTCTGCATCCTCCACTAAACTTTTAGCATAACTAATGTGTTTAATGCTATGTATATGCCCATAAGGTTCGTTGTCTCTGTGTTCCATATTTTGATTAATAAGCTGCATCCCACTTCTATCTCTAATAAGAAGGTATCCACTATCCCATCTTTTGACTGCCACAATCATCACCCTTTTTAGATTATTTTTAAACCCAATTAGGTCTAAACATATCTCCTTTTTTGACATCATCTTCACAATAATCAACATAATCATTATATTGCTGAACCATTTTGATTCCTGCTGCTATCTTCTCTGTTCCCTCAATGGGGTCAGGATTATCAAAATACTCTTTTCTTCTAATATTAGACACTTCAACAGCACAAAAAACATTAGGATAATGAGTATTGCCTTTCATATATTCTTGATTGTATTTAAATCTTTCTTTTCCCTGCTTGCTTTCAGGTGTAAACTCTAATTTAGCATCAGCATAAGCAACATAATCCTCAGTAACATAAATAATTTCATCTGCTATTTTAGTGTCATAGTCATTAAGATTATCAATATAAGTTCTCATAAAATTAGGTAGATAAATTAACCCTCCATCCTCATAATAAGTGACTATTGTTAAATTTGTAAATTTAATTTCCATTTCTATCTTCCTCCAATACCTCATAGACTGATTTAAAGTTAACAGGTTTATAAATATCGAAATGACAAAAACGCTCAAAAGTATAATCAATATTGTTTTCCACATAATACATATAATTAGTCTTTTCTTTTAAATACTCATACTCACTCTGCCATTTTCTTTTCAATATGGGTAATATCTTCTTAAATACATGCCTATCCAAGTCATTATATCCAATACTCACCCATTTACCATTAAAGTAAACACCCATACTACCTACTTGAATTAAAATATTTTCTTTATCTCTCCTGTAAACTGGTGATCCTTTATGCCAGATTAACTTATACCACTCCTCTGGGCTTTTATCATTCTGACTAAACTTAATCCTACCATCATCCCATCTTTTAATCATTGTTTAGCATCTCCTTCTCTACATTTTAAAATGACTTTCTCTTTTAGTTTCAGCAAATTCTTCTAAAGTCATTTTTGTTTGGTACTTTCTTGTATATTCCATTATACACAATATGCAGAGAGATTGCAAGATCATTTTTTCAGTTGCACCTTTTTTATTAAATTTTTTACCACATCTTTTACAGACCACTAAACAATCACCACCTTTTTATATAAAGATAGGGCAGCAAAGCTATACGGAGAGAAGAAGGCTTCTTTTGAGTTCTTCTGCTTTACTACCCCAAAATTAATTACTATACTTTTTTCAATCTTGTTTTTGTTCCCTGTAATTCCTTATTCTTTTCTTTTGCTCTTACCAATTTATTTTTAGTTTCAGACAATGATTGATGTAAATATGCTACATAACAAGACAAACAAAAAATAATTATATATAATAAAGGTGTCAGAGTTATTCACCCCTTTCTCTCAATCTACCTCCACAAGAATGACATTTCTTATCGTTCTTTTTAGCAACTTTTTCTGCAAACACCATTTTACAGTCACCACAAATAAACCATTTCTTTTTAGTGTTAAGTAAATCACTCTGTGTCATTATTTAGTACCTATTATAAGTTTATCTGCCAATGGAAGGTCTGCTATCCATTTACATGTATAACCCCACTCAGGCAGTCTATGATCCTTTCTTTGGTGATATATGTTTTTTAATTGAAGGTAGTTAGTGTTTATTGCAGCAGTTAATTCTAAACCCATTGGGGTGTTAGAAATTATCTCCTGTAACTTTCTATTTCTTTCTGTTTCATTTGAATCACTGTTTTTATATTCCTCAATTAATGTTTTTAAAATATTTAAATTTTCTTCTTTAACTAACCCATTACATCTATTGATTAAATCATCTAAGTTAGATTTTAATAAGGTGTACATTTTAGATTCAGAACCACTAATTTCAAAGAAGTGGTATCTTTCAGACTGCAACCACCAATATTGGGGCATCCTAAAATCAGCATGAACTGTTATTTGTTTTAAAAAACTATTATGCCCAGAATTAGACGGGTTATTTGATAGATTAACTGCCCTCTCTAAGTCCTTTTTTTCTGCCTTTCTCATCTCTGGCATTATTCTTGCTGGATAACCACTTCTAACTAGTGCTTTATCTAAACCAAAAACCTCTGCATCAGTTATTTTCATTGACTAACCACCTTTTTCTTATACTCTTTAGATTCTTCAAATCTTCCTTCTTTAATTAACTCTGCATATATGTATAAATTTTTATACTTTTCTCTTGCAGGCTCTACCATTCCCATCTATTTCTCCTCCTTTAAAAGTCTTGCTCTCTTATTTGTCATTTTGATCAACCCTGCTGGCTCTCTTGTTAACTCATAATCGCCCTCTATGTCATCTTCTGGGACAATTAGGATTACTGCCCCCATAAATTCTGTTGGGTTTTCTTCTCTATATTCAGGACTGATAACACTTTCAGCTTCCATCATCCAATCATGTAATTCCTGGTGAAAAAGTTCAGTAATCAAAATACTTTGGTGTTCTGGTTCGATCTCTCTAAACAATTCAGAAACTTTGTCCATTTTGTTCCTCCTTTATTAACTCACTACTATAATATACAATATTAATAACCTAAAGTGAAGTATTATTGTATAACTTCACTAAAAGTTTACTTATCAAATATTGTAAGATGCTCTTTTGACAAAATCAACTGATGCTCTTTTTTAATTTCCTATTCCCTCTCTCCTATATCATGTAAAACACTATCTAATTGAACAACTGTTGAATGTGCTACCCTATTATAATGTCCATATTCCATTACTATTTCTTCTGCTGCATCTTTTAATTCTGTTAGCTGTTTTTCTTTCCTCCTCAAATCCTTCATTTCACTTTCAAAAGAGTTCAATATTGATCTTAATTCATCAAAATAAACTTCATCATACATCTCTTTCTTTGTTTTAGAATCTGTTTTATTAATTAAAGCATCTAATGGGTTTTTATTCATCTCTGCCCTCCTTCACTATTACCCAAAACATCCAAATGCATATTATATAAAATAGTATATTACTAGTCATTATCTCTCAAACACTTCAATAAAACCAATGCCCATTAAAGCAGCAGCACTAATGGAAGTTAGAATCTCTCCGTTGAATAAAGACACGATAAATAAGACTATACTTAAAGCTAACACACTTCTATAAAACATTTATATTCCTCCTCTTATTAAAATAATAAAATATGTAAACCAAAACCGACAGTAACTAACAGAATTAAGAATAAAACAAAGGCTACTATCCAGGAAACAAACATGTCACCTAGACTACCTGTGCCACAACTTGATCCTTTTTCTATTTGGTTTTGCCAATAAACCAACACTGCCAAAGAAGCACCACCACTAAAAACAATGTCTAAAACAATTAGCAATAAAAATTTAAGGTATTGCAATTTATTTCACCCCCTTATAATAACAAGTATAAACCATTAAAAATTAAAATTAGACTAAAACATAAATAAACAATGAATTTACTTTTGTGTAAATTGACCCAAAAAAGGTCTTTATTATTCTCACTATAATAATTATATTGTCGATATCCTGCACTTATTGTGAAGATAAACAACAACCCTCCCCAAATTAATAATAACCATAAGACAATTTTAATCAAAACCTAACCTCCTATCTATTTCCATAATTTTCTCACTAATATAATCAGCAATTAAATCCTTCCCTACTAGATCAGATGCAATCACTTCTGAATAATATTTCTCTAATTTCTCTTTAAGTCTATGATAATAGTCTAGTTCTTCACAATAAGGATGATGATAACCTCTTATAGCTTCATCTATTTTTTCTACTAATATTTCTTCTTCTGTTTTTTGTTCCTCTTGTAGGAACCCCCAATTACTTTTCATAATATTAGTGTTCTCATTCACCTCTGTCCCTCCTCATTTTTAGGGGCAGATTTTTAGTGTTGCCCAGCACCTTAAATTTATAGGTTCTTATAAAAATCTGTGGCACTTTTTAGTCTTGCTGCCTTATTCAATTCCTCAATCATCTTCTGGAACTCCTCAGTTGTAGGTGTTCTAGGGTCTTGATATACTTGATATTTAATCACAGTGTTGTTTACTGTGTCATATGCTTTAGTTAATGCCAGTGTTTCCCCCAATAATGGCACATCTTTGCTTTTTCCTTCTAAAATTGAGCCACATATAATAGTATTCTGATCCTTATTTAAAATACAAACTGTTTTATCTTTACCTGTGCTGGGTTCAAAACCCTTCCTGTATTCTATCTCATACCCTTTATCTCTTAATTCTTCCTCCATCTCCACTGCCTGCTCCTCTATACTATCAAATATCCCCTCTAACTTATTAATTATTTCCACTACATCTTCTACTGACAACATTAACTACCTCCTGTTTTTATCTCTTTTTAATTAAACAGTCTTTTGAAGAAACCTTTATTTTGTTGTTGCATAAATCCCTCAAACATATCTTTAAAGGAACCAATATTTTCATTGAATGTTTCTATTTTAACTTCATTTTCTTCTAACCTCTTCTCTAATCTCTTAATCTCTTTCATTAATTTTTTAATCTTATCATTTTCTTCTTTTTCTTCTACTATTTCTTCATTATACCCCTCCCTTAATTCAAGAAGATTATCTTTTTTATAAAGGTATATTTGGTGACCTGTCTCAGAGTGTGCTCTTTTTCTGCTTAACTCACCATTTCTATACCTATTGTAAATAGTAGATTTAGAACAATTTAATAACTCTGCTGCTTCCTCTATTGTTATCCAGTTTTCATCATTTATAATTGGGTTTTCTATTTCCTCCACTTCTCCCCCCTGAAAATACTCAATACTTAAATCAAAATAATTAAGTATCTTTTTTAAATTCTCCTGTGAAGGGTTATGATTATCGTTCACATAATTACTAATTGTTGCTCTATTAACTCCTATTTCTTCTGCTAACTCTGTTCTGCTTAAATCATTTTTATACAACAACACTTTCAATTTTTCTGGGAACAGTTCCTCATTGTATTTATAACTCTCACCTTTAATATCATCAACACTTACACCAAATAGACTTGCTAATGTTTTAATCACACTATCTGATAAATCAAATTTATCTTGTTCTGCCTTATACAATCTCTGAACATCCTCTGCCCGACTATTTCCTCCCAATCTAATCATCTGACACAAGCCTTCTCTAGTCAAATTATGTTTCTTTCTTAGATACTTTATTGTAGTGCCTGTTGTTTCTTTTAACATTTTAGATCACCTCCTGAGTAATATGTAATTTAATTATACACTACAATAAAATATAATGCAAGTTTTTTTAGTAATAAATTGTTTCTTTGACTTCCCCAGGATTTAATATTTTTGTTTTTCCCTTATTCCAGGGTTCTAATGATTTAACATAGTATTCAACTTCATCTAAATAGTCATTATAATATACAAATACTGCTTCGTATTTTCCATTATAAATATTAGAAATAAATTTATCCCTACCTCTAACTCATCTTTTTCTTTTTTGTGTTTTAATTCTTCTTCAAATCTAACATCAAATTCCAAATTGCCCTCATCATTCTCATACATGATCGCATAAATTCCTTTTTTATGGACAGCCCATATCTCTACTAATTTACCTGTTCTCTCAAAATCAACAACTTCCTCCCCAACACTGTACTCATGATAAGGTTTAAAATGTGATGGATGGTAGTGCCCTAAAAATCCTCTAATGTCTATTGTTCTATCTAAGTTATTTATTGAGATCACCTTTGCTACCTCTCCCTTACTGATATGAGTTAGTCCAGGACTTATGCACTCTACTTTCATGTGTGGGTCAACATCTTCTAATCTCATTTATTTTTCCTCCTCAAATAAATTTGCTTTTCCTAAATTATGAATAGTAACCCATCCTCCATCAAGTTCTTCTTTAACCTTCATAAGGGTTAATTCTGATCTCATAGCAGCAATCATTTGCTCTATCTCATTCCCATACTCACATAGCCCATAAGACTTCCCCAAAAAATTACTGATAATGTCATAACTATCAATCCCGTACTCTCTACAAGTCTCTCTTAACCAATAAATTTTATTACTCTCTGAAATTGTGTGTATAGGAACACCTGTTATCTCTGCTATTATCTTAGTCAATTTACCTGGATCATCTGAATAATGCCCTTTAGCCCATAAAACAAAATGTCTTAATGTTTCTTTGTCATGCTGCATCTTTATTCCCCCTAATTTGTCAATTACCGTCCCAATTGTTAATTTTAATAAAAAAATCATAATTGGTTTCTTTACATTGTTTACCAAACCACTTAGGATAATTAAAATTATTCATTTCTTCAACTGAATCAAATTCTATCTCTACCACAGGTGGTAAAATATCATCTATAAACACATCTAGCTCTATTATTTTTCCCTTATACTCAATATTATACCTGGATTTAATAAGAGGTCTTTCTTTAATTTGCCATTTAAGCACCCTATAAGTAGAATGCTTTATCTCTATTGATTCTTCCTTTCGTACTTCCCCTACTCCTGTTTTAACTTGAAGATAATACTTCTCTCTATTATTAGTTAGTCTTGTTTTTCTTATCCTGACTTCTTGATCTTCTGTTTTAGATAGATAGGACTGAGCAATAAATTTACAATCTAAACTATTAAAATCTATATAACTAATATCAACATAAAACTTTCTTTCTATCTCTTTCATATCTGCCCCCTATTCCTTCAACTTAAAGGTTACTTCATTTATCCCCATTCCTCTTGCCACTTCTGACACTGCATAAACTTTCATATCAAATTCTACTTCCTCCCCTAAAGTAAAATCTCTAGGGAAGTCTTTGAGTGTGAATTTTATTAACTGACCATCATTTAATATATGCTCTATTCTTTTCATTCAACTCGCCTCCTTATGATAATTTATCAATATAAAAATTAGTTAGCTTCTTAATACTTTCATTAGTCAATTTCTTGTTTTTTAGATACCTTAACTGTGATAACTCATTAACCACCACATCATCATTGCCGATAATGACCACCATTTCAGAATAATTATTAATAAACACTGTGTATCCATCAATTATATAAATATCTTCTAACTGAGACTTGAATCTTTCAAAACCAGGAACTATATCATCTAAATCACTAACCTCATAAAAATCTGTTTCCACCTCTACTTGTCCTACTGTTGCTTTTTCGTGGTTAGTTAATTTCTCGTATTCTTCTGCCAACTTGTTCATACTGTGATAAGTCAATTCCAACTGCTCTTTGAATTTTTCCATGTTTTCCTCCTCTATAATTTCTAATCTATGTGTGACCACTATTAGTGTTCTTTTATAACCATAAAAATTGACCTCAACTAAATCTTGCCAGCTAGCATAAGGAGGGTTTAAAGAAACTATATATCCTATAGCCCCTTTTTTATAATCAAACCCTCCACCTGCTGTTGCATCTGTTTTTAATCTCACTCTGTCTCCTTTTTTCATCTCAATCCCTCCTCTCTATGTAAATCATACCACATATAAATAATGTTGTCAAGAGTTAATTATATTTATTTAAAATATCTACTAAATTTTCCTCAACATTACATAATGATGTGTCTATGTCATCTGCATATTTGCCTATCTCTGTTTTAGGATCAACTTCTTCTTTTATTTCCTCTACCCAACTAAACATTTCTCTCACTTCCCCTAAAATCGCTTCTAATTCTCTTTCTCTCTCCTCTCTTTTTCTATCTTCCTCGTCTAACTGCTCGACTAAGTTTCTTTGTGCTGCTGGTAAATATTCATAATCTCTCATTATTTATCTCCTCCATTAATTCTGGGTTATCATATGTATTGCCTTTGATCTCACACATTCCAGCCCAATCTCCTGTATAGATAACTACAGGTGCTTGTGTCCCAGCATAATTCTCAACCAGGTAGGTGCTGTCCTCAAAATACACCTCTGATAAATATTTGTTTGTCTTTTCTCCCCCATGTCTGTCAGTGCATTTGAGTATCTGCCCTTCATATATTTTATTGTGGTTTATATCTCTGTCACCTGTCCATTGACCTACTGTTTCTAGAATAATCTCAAAAACCCCACTCTTTTTTCCTCTTTTTCTCGCAGCATCAGGATCAATAATATAACATCTGCTGCCATCAACTACTAAATAACCATAAACCCAATCTTTTTCTTTTGTTTTACCTCTGTATTCTCTCATTCTTTGTCCTCCTTATTTAGAGTTACAAGTATAAATATTAGATAAATAACAATCACAACTAACATAAAATAAAGATTATCCAATCTATCAAACAAAGTCTCAACAGTATATAACTCATGACTAGATAAAATAACATGGTAAAATATTAAAGCTACCCCTAAATATTTATTCATTTTTGCCCTCCTTAATTCTGTAATTAATTTTTTCGTGATGCCCTCTGCCTTCACATTTAGGACATGTTTGTTTATAAGTTCTCCCCATATGATAGTTTTCATGGGCAATCCAACCTTTACGTTCACAAAAGTAACAGGTTTTTTTGCCCTTCTCTACAATAAACTCTTTCTCTAATAAGTGGTTAATTGCTTCTTCTCTGTTCATTCTTCTTCCTCCTCTAACCAATCATCTATGAGTATTCTTAGTTCTCTTGATTCATAATTTTGTTTAGATAGATATTCTGCTCTTTGTAAAACATCTCTTACCTGTTTTGCTTCTCTCTCATTTAATGTTATATTTAATATTTCTACTTCTTCTTTCTTTTTTGCAGCCCTCATTCTTTCCCTCCCATTTAATTAACCATTCTGTTAATCTTTTTCCTGTTTTTTGTTCTAATTTGTATTTCATATTAATATCACCATCTTGCACTCTCCCCTCCCATATGCTCAATTAAAAACCACAATAATTTAATTAACATATGCCCACCTTCCTATCCAATGTTGCTGTATATGGTTTGTAATTCTAATCTCTTTATGTTTAATGACAAAATCTCTGCACCATTCTTTTGCTGCTTCTTTTTTATCAAATCTAACATCAGCCCAATCAGTATTAATAAAATTATTAGTTATTAAATCTTTAATATAAACATAACGCTTTTCTTCTTCATTATATAAATAACGATCATAGGGGATAATAATGCATCTAAAATTATTCTTCTTAGCTTTTATTTTCCCTAACTTCATTCCTTTTTCACAGTCTGTCCTTTTCATTGTTTATTCCCCCTTATTTAGAATTTCAACATCTTCCCTAACACATATTAATTTTTTACCATTAACTAAAACTTTAATTAAATCAGTTGTTGAATGTTCAAGTGGGTTTTCTACAACTGTGCAAACCTCTCCCCGTTTAAACTTGTGATTGGAAGTTTCCATATCTCTTAATAATTTAGCTCTCATTGTTTGTTCCTCCTTTCTTTCTTCTAATAATTCTTCATAATAATCAATTTGTTGTGGACTAGGTGTCATGGTTATTAATTCTTGTCGTGTTATCAAACCACAATGTTCACACTGTTTAAACTCAACCTCTTTATGAAAATTAAATTTACCTGTAGAAAAATCTGTGTAAGATAAATCTTTAGAAACCACATATCGGGTTACCTCACCACAGTTTTTACACAACATCCCAAAAATATAATAGTCATCATTTAAATAATCATCTAAATTTTCTTTTGGATAATCACTCACTATTACTCACCTCCTCACATTAATTATATATTAATCACTGTAACCTGTCAAGGATTAATTAAAAAGTTTTATACTTTTAGGGGGTAAAACCCTTATTCAGCCCCGTCATAGCAGGGTTTCTTATTTTGGGGATTCCCCTAAATAACCCCTATTTTGCCCCTTTTGGGGTGTTTTTAAGGTATATAGGGTTATTATAGACATAAAAAAGCATAAAATCGGCGAAGTGGTTTACCTCTAAAACCCCTGTAAGCCCTGACATGTCGGTTAAAGGAGCAGTTTTGATCTTTTTGTTTTTACTATAGGGTTTTTGTCCCCTTTGGTGTTTTTACTATAGGGCAAATGGGTGCTTTTGATACTTTGAGGGGTTAATATGCCTATCTCTATGCTCTTTTCTGGGATATTTTTTATAAAAATATATGAGGGTGGGTTCTCTAAGCCTTATTCTAAGAAGGGGTAGGGGTATAGGTAGGTATTTGTACCTCTGTGGGCTATGCTCCTGCTCTAGGTGTTGCTGTGGGCTCTCTGTAGGGTAATGTGGGGTAATAGTCTATGGGGTCTGATAGGGTCGGTAGGGTCTGTGGGATCTATCGGGGTCTATCGGTGGCTTATTCCTGGGGGTTGTGAGAAGTCTCTCGGATTCTATGGTAAACTTTGTGTCTGGTGGTGTCTATGATCCCTGTTATGGCAGGGGTTATCATTCTCGGTAAAATTTTTTAGAAATTATGGGTGCTTAGCGTGTGTGTATCTTCCAGAATTTGGATAGGGGGGCAGAATTTGGAAATGATGGAAGGATCTGGAAATGATGGCAGAATATGGAATCCCTGGCAGAATAAGAATTGTTGACATTTATTTCCAGATATTATTAAAGTTTCGTAAAATAAATATTTTACGAAGTTTTTAGGGATCCCTTGCAGCTCCAGGGATTACAAGGATTCTTTAAGTTCTGATTGATAATAGTTCTTATTTATTCTGATTCAGCTTGATCTTTTTTAGTTCTTTTATCTTTTCCCTTTTTCTGTAATAACTTCTCATAATCCCTTTAATGTCAGGGATTCCCAGGATTTCTATTCATTTTCTTTTTAGTCAGATTCTTTATTTTTAGCGTTCCTCTGTGGTTTTTCCTTTTTGGTCTTATTTTGATTCATTATATTTTTAGGGATTTATCAAGGGATTATTTAGAGATCATTAAGGGATTAATATTTCCAGGGATTGATTAATATTATATTTTTATTAAGGGATTTTATTATACTATTTATACTACTACTTTATTTATACTATTGTTTTATTATTAATTCTTTTAGTTCTTTTTCTTTCGCCCGATTTTTTCTTTTTTCTTTTCCCGCTGCTTTTTCTTTTTTGAGTGATCAGCTTATTATTATACTTATTACCTTTAATTCTATAATCCTTTTAATATCAAGGGGTTATAAAGGTTTTTACTTTTATTTATTATTTACTTTTCATTATATATTATAACTATATAATCCCATTTGGTATTATTTACATTTTCTAATTTGAGATCAACTGTTTTCCCTTTGTATTTTCTTTTTAATTTTATTATAGCGTTTTCCTTTTTCCCTGCCCTGACAGTGCCCTGCTCAATTTTCTGCATTATTTTTTCCACTCCTTTTTTATTATTTATTATAGTTTAATATACAATATTAATATATATTGTTGTAGTAGATATAGTTATATTTTTAATAGGTATGATTATTATTTTTAATAGTTAACTATTCTTGTTTTTCTTTATTCTCCCCGCTTTTTTGCTTTTTGTTTAACTATTTTTTAACTGCTATTTGACTGCTTGAGAATCCTTTTTAATAGCTTTTATTTGTTTAGTGGTGTTGTGCTATAGATCAATAATTTAAAGCTGTTATAATCTAATCTTATCAACTATTTTTAAAAAAAAAAAAAAAATCCCTGCTTTTTATTGCAGGGATTCCAGGAATTGATTAAATATTTCTTGTTATTATTTTGTTAACTGTCAAAAGTTCTTTTTTAATTTCTTCATTATTTATATTTTTATTATATTCTTTTCTTAACTTTTCCCTTTTTT
>Ga0136598_1000182_pt1 | contig 33220 bp, 30 predicted proteins | sample AntRauTorcE11899_FD_104790 | JGI IMG/M metagenome (GOLD analysis project Ga0136598, IMG submission 104790) | Saline lake microbial communities from Rauer Islands, Antarctica - Metagenome Torckler E11 #899 | ecosystem: Environmental > Aquatic > Non-marine Saline and Alkaline > Saline | place... | reverse complement strand
TATAAGATGACTGAGCTACGTACCTAACAATTGCCGGCCACCGCGGAGGTGGACTCCATCAGGCACTGCCGCGTTGCGGTCCACTTTTAAAGTGGGCTGCACCTTTTTTACTCACAATTGTAGGCCGATTTGCTTAATCGGCCCGCATAATTTCTTACTCACTCGGTCAAGCTGACCGAGCTACATATAGCTTTACGTAGATCGGGCAGCCTGCCCGATTGTCCCCGCTTCCGCAGCGGAGCGACGGAAGCAGTATAAGATGACTGAGCTACGTACCCAACAATTGCCGGCCACCGCGGAGGTGGACTCCATCAAAACTTCACGCCGTAGAAAGCTATAGTTACATCACTCCAGGGCCGTTCGGAAAAGCACCCGCTCGCAAACGAGCGATACCATAAGCAGCAAAATGCCGGGCAGCAGAAAATAGATATATAAATCCTCATAATCGGTATAAATGAGCTCCTCCACTTTAGTACGTTCCAGCTCATCAATGCGGTCATAAATTTCTTCAAGCGACTGCGTGTCGGTGGCCCTGAAATATTGCCCGTTAGTCATTTGAGCAATTTCGGTGAGCATTTCTTCATCAATCTGTACCTCAACACTTTGATAGCGTTTCCCAAAGATGGGATGCTGCACGGGGTAGGGCGCCGTGCCTTGGGTGCCGGCACCAATCGTATAAATTTTTATGCCGTAAGAGAGGGCCAGGTCAGCCGCGGTAACGGGATCAATCTTCCCCGAGTTATTTTGCCCGTCGGTAAGCAGAATAATCACTTTATTTTTAGCCTGACTTTCTTTTAGCCGGTTTACCGCGGTGGCTATACCCATGCCAATGGCGGTTCCATCTTCAATGGCGCCGATTTCAACATTTGTCAGTAGCCGTTTAAGCAGATCATAATCAAGCGTGGGGGGCACCACCGTAAAACTCTGGCGGGCAAAAGCTATAAGCCCAATGCGATCGGACAATCGTTTGTTGATAAAATCGTTGGCTACATCGCGGGCCGCCTCAAAACGGTTGGGTTTAAGATCTTCAGCCCGCATGGAGGTTGAAATATCAAGGGCCAGCATGATGTCGATACCCTCAGCATCGCGTTCTATGGTGGTGTTTTTATCCTGTGGACGTGCCAGGGCTAAAATGATGAGCGCAAATGCCGCCCATTGCAGCAGCGGGGCCAGCCAAACGCCGTACGTTCTCCATCCGGTTGAAAGGCCGCTGAAGCTGGAGATGTCGGAAAAGGTGAGGCTCGGCCGCCGGTTGAAATAAGCGCGCCACACCGACAGCCCAATCAATACAGGCAAGATCAGCAGGCACCATAACCATTCAGGATTGGCCCAGCTCATGATTGCACCTCACTATGCTTGTCTTCAAATTTTTTCCGTTCACCCTGAACGCGCGCCATGTGCTGCCGCCGCATTTGCTGGATGCGTGATTGATGCAATGTTTTAGCAATGGATAAAAAATCTTGTGTTTTATCGTACGCTTTTTGTGCCTGCCCCCGGCTCGGGGTGAATTTTGCAAACTTTACCATATCGGCTTCGCGAAGCACAATGCGGGTCTGTTCTACCATGCGTTCGTCAATGGCGCGACGGTCCAACTCCCTGATAATTTCACGGCTGGTGGATTCCAGCGCCGGAATACGGTACATCTGTTCAAAATAGCGACGGATGGCATCACCCAGCTTAATATAAAAGTGGTTGAACTGTTGCTCGGTTTCGGGTGAAATATTTTGGGTTTGGCGCAGGTTATTTTCCAGTTCTTTTAGCGGATTCAGAAACGGCTGCGGCTTAAATTCCGGGGCAGGCTCGGGCTCCGGTTGTTCTTTATATTTTTTATATACGTAGTAGCCGATACCGGCGGCAATCAGCAGGATCAACAAGCCAAGTAAATAAGGCCACCAAGCGGCAGCAAACGCAAAGATGGGTTTGAGCGGACGCAGGTCTTCATCCTCGTTTTGTAATGTAGATTGAAACGGAATGATGACGGCTTCGGTGTACATGGTGGTTGTATCTCCACCGGCTATCAGTTGGACGGGCAGGGCGGGGAAGGTATCATTTTCGGTGGCCCAAAATTGAAGCTTATAGCTTAGGCTATCCACAAAATCTGAAACGCGATATCGCCGTCGGTTACGGAGTTCGAAGTTTTCGGTGAAGCCGGCCGAATCGGGAAATATGATACGGTCGTAGGTCCGATCTTTTTTTAAGGTAATACTGAAATTTAAAATATCACCCGCCTTTAGAGAATCAGCCGAAACATCTTGTTTCAGGGTTTGCGAAAAGCTTTGGTTCCATAATCCAACGAAGCAAACCCAAGCGGCAGTAAAAATGAGAATTCGAAAATAGTTATTCACAAAAATAAGCTGTTTTAAAACCGACTTGCCGTTGTTTAAATCAAACGCAACGAAAATTGAAACGAGGCTTAAAATAGAAAAAACTTCTTTCCGAAAAAAAGAAGTTTGAAAAAGCAATCAATAGCATCAACCCACAATTTTTGTCGACTTTATGTGAAAAAAATGCAGGAATATTGTATAATAAGGGGCATTATTAGATAATCAATCGATATTTCCGCACATGAAGAATATAATAGGGGCAGTTTTGATCATTGTATGTGTCGTACAATGCAATCGGCAAGATCAATCTTCACCCCCAAAAGTTGCTCCAAATAATCAGGCAAACATTGAAACTGTTAAAGCCACCTATGATGCTTTTGGCATTAATATTAGTGGTTTTAAAATTAGAGACTTGAGTGTTAAAAAGAATGAGAGTCTTTATTTGATGTTGCAAAAGTTGGAACTTGACGAACAGCAGATTTACCGAGCTATTCAAAAAGCAAAAAGGGTGATTGATGTCCGTTCTTTTAAACCGCGCCAAGCCTACCGGGCTTATTTGTCCAAAAAGAATAATGAACTGGAAAAAATGGTGTGGGAGCCCAATGATGTAGAGTTTGTGACCTTCGACTGGCAGCAGGATTCCCTCCAAATCTATCGCGCTTCGCGGGCGGTAACCATGAAGAGTAGGCAGGTTAGCGGCACCATCAATTCATCTTTATATAATGCGCTCTCAGGGGCTGAATCGCGTGATAAACTTGTGTACAAAATGTCGGATATTTTTGCGTGGCAGGTCGATTTCTTCAACCTGCGCAAGGGCGACACCTTTAAAATTTTATATGAAGACAAGTTTGTGGAAGACCGGCATTTTGATGTGGGCGAAATTTTGGCGGTGGAATTAGAGCATATGGGCGATACCTATACGGCCTATCGGTATGAAAATAAAGAGATAGACGGTTATTACGACAAAGACGGGAAAAGTGTGCAAAAAGCCCTGCTAAAGGCCCCCTTTACTTATGATCAGCGCATTAGCTCGGGTTTCGACCCTAATCGCTTTCACCCCGTGTTGAAAAGACGGCGTGCCCACAATGGCGTTGATTATGCGGCTCCGTATGGAACCCCCATACTTTCGGTTGGAGACGGCACCGTACGCCGGGCCGGCTATTACGGGGCGGCGGGCCGAATGGTTGAGGTGGAGCACAACAATTCTTACAAAACGAAATACATGCACATGAGCAAATTTGCGAGTGGGGTCCGCAGCGGAACGCATGTTAAACAGGGTGAGGTTATTGGCTATGTGGGGAATTCAGGCCGCGTTACGGGTACACATTTGCATTACGGGATGTATAGAAATAATCGTCCGATTAATCCATTGACGGTTGATTTACCGCCGGCGAAATCACTGCCTCAAGATATAATGCCCAATTTTAAAGAAATGCGTAATAACTTAAATCTTCGCCTCTTTAACCAAGATACGCTGGGCATTACCGTTCCGCTGACGGAGTGACTAATACCGATGCATACGGCGCCGAAAAAAGTTCATTAACGGTTTTACGTATGATGCATTTGTTTCCAGTTCCACCATGTCAATTTTCATGCGCATGAATTTGTTGCGCAGCGCTTCCTTTTGACGGCTACGTTTTTGCAGGTATTGCTTTCGTACTTTTTTGCTTGATGTATCCACCAACACCTCATTTCCGGTTTCAGCATCGTGCAGGGGAATCAAGCCGAGATCGGGTAGCTCATCTTCCAACCTGTCATTGATAAAAATATTTACTAAATCGTGTTTACGGCTGGTAATTTTAATCTGTTTGTCAAAATGATCATCCTGAAAATCGCTGGCCATAATGACAATGGCTTTTCTGTTCAGCAACCGATTTATATACGAGAGCGCTTCACCAATGTCGGTGCCGGAGCCTTTGGGTTCGGTGGTCAGCAGTTCGCGAATCAATCGCAACACATGGGTGCGCCCTTTTTTGGGAGGGATGACTTTTTCAATTACATCGGTAAAAAGTACCAGCCCCACTTTGTCGCTGTTTTTTATAGCGCTGAAAGCCAGTACGGCAGAAATTTCAATAGCCAGCTCCATTTTGCTTTGGCTCTGGCTGCCAAAGAGTCCGCTGGGTGAAATGTCAACGCACAGCATAAGGGTCTGCTCGCGCTCTTCTTCAAACATTTTTATAAACGGTTCGCCCGAGCGGGCGGTCACATTCCAGTCTATCTGGCGGATATCGTCGCCGTAATTATAGGCTCGCACTTCAGAAAATTCCATGCCGCGCCCTTTAAAAGCCGACTGGTATTCGCCGCCAAAGACACTATTGACCATTCCCTTGGTGCGAATTTCTATTTTGCGAACTTTTTTGAGTATTTCTTTTGAAATCATGGCAAAAATATAATGTCATAAATGCCCGCTTGCAATAATGATACGCTCGTTTTTGCGAGGGGTGAATTAATAATTTAGTAACAGTTCGATAACCTTATCGTGAAAATAATTTATTGTATTGGTCATTTAGAATTAAGGCTGTAATTAAACAGACCGATCAGTGATATGATTATTGGCGGCGGATTCAGTGAGAAGAACAAACGCTTTTTAGAAACGGTGGCTGAGTTATCGGGCCGTGATGTAAAAAAAAGAATAGCCGTTAAGCAGATCAATAATGCGATGGAGCTGGACCGCACGGAGATAAAAAATATACTGGAATATCTCGATGAGCTTGGATATCTAAAAATAAAAACCATTGGCGGCCCGCTGCTGTACGGGCATGTTTCAATCACCCAAGAGGGATTGGAAAAGGCAGCGGAATGATTGGAAGGGTAGTGAAGCAGTTGTACTCCTGAACTTTCTTGGGTCCAACTACCTCGAAGCTTTACTACTGAGTGTTGATGTAGAATTCTATGATTTGAGAGGCTGTGCAGTCGTAATATTTCTAAATCCCGATGGCATGGATTAGGTTTTCCAAAATGGAAAGCCCCCACGAGAAAATATTGTGTTTGACAATCTGCGGCTGGCAAACCAAATCAACGTTTTTAAGTTATGTCAGCAAATTGATTCAGCACGACCATCGTCCACGTTCCACCGCAGAACAGTGGAACGAGATGTCAACGTGGCTGACATCTGCAATAAGACGAGTTATTACTCAATAGAGGGCCTTGCAAAACCCCCTCTTGTCATCCTGAATTTATTTCAGGATCTTGGTTTTAAGCATACAAACGATATTTTAGATTCTGATCCGCCAGCCGGCGGACAGAATGACGCAATTATTTAGTTTTGCAAAGCCCTCTCAATACTTAATATATCTTCAATACGTTCTTCGGCATCATTCAGGTGGGCGCGGCTGGCAGCGTTTGCGCCCCTGCTTCCCTCCAAATCATCATGCAACGTTCGCAGCGCTTCTTTCAGCTGCGGCTGGATGTCTGACATCGCCACTTCATCATAATTTTCGGATTCCGGATCCAGCTTTTGTTTCATTGCTTCCAGATACACGCGCTGCAGGTTCCGCCGGTAGGTGTTAATGGCGTCACCCGAATAGATTTCTGCCCAAACGCCTTCTTGCAAGTCCGAAAGCATTTCCGAAAGGGTGTAGGCATCATCACCGTGAAATGATTCGGCCTCAATAAGCCGCAGCATGCGGTCATTATCCAAAAGTCCACGCATAAAACGTCCCTGCAACTGCTGAGCCTGTTCCACCGCACCGGAATAATCAATGCGGCTGATAATTTCCCGATTCATGAGCCAGTCGGGGCTCGACAGGGCATGATCCGTCATAAAATTCATGGCTTTCTTTTGGTATGATTCAGGCACCACTTCATAAACGGGCCCTTCTTGATTTGAAGCTTTTCGGTTGGTATATACCCCGCCAATATTGGTAATAACATGCCCCACATAGCGGTTCCATTGATACACCAGTTCGCCATAAATTTCTTCCAGGTCGGCATAGCTTTCGCCGTCGGTTGAGGTCCATTCAATAAGGTTGGGCACTACCCGTTTCAGATTCATCATACCGTACGTACTGGCTTGCACGGGATCACCGGATAAATCTTCGGTTTGGATGCTGGGATCGTAGCCGCGAGAATTGCCAAAACGATAAATAGGGTTGCCGGCTTTCTCGCGAATCCACTTATCCAGAATGGGGTTTTCCTCTTTAGGGGTATCCGCTTCCGGGATGATGCGGTAGCCCCAGTTTACTGCGTATCTATCATAGGGGCCAATTTTTCGGATGAAGCGTATGTTTTCATCACCCGGCTGGGCGATGTAATTCTGCCGCGCATAATCCATGATGGTGGGGGCAATACCCATGCGGTGCGTAAAGCTGCCCGAGCGCAGCGAATCTACCGGATAGGCTGAACTGGCCTGCATATTGTGAGGTAAGCCTATGGCATGACCCACTTCGTGCGAGATAACCCGCCGCATGGTTTCGCCAATGAGGTCATCATCCAGTTTAAGCGAGCGGGCCTCGGGATTAGCGGCGCCGGTTTCAATCATCAGCCGGTTACGGTACGAGCGCAGGTGATTGTGATACCAGATAATATCACTTTCAATAATTTCACCCGATCGCGGATCCGTAACGCTGGGTCCCACTGCATTGCGCGTAGTGCTGGCTACGTAACGAATCATGGAATAGCGAGTATCTTCCGGACTAAAATCTGGGTTTTCTTCTTCAGTCGGCGGTTCCTTGGCAATGACAGCATTTTTAAAGCCCGCTTCTTCAAACGCTTCATTCCAGTCTTCAATGCCCTGAATAATGTACGGTCGGTATTTTTCAGGCGTGGCTGGGTCCAGATAATACACAATGGGCTCTTTGGGTTCCACCAGCTCCCCGTTTTTGTAGGCTTCCATGTCTTTAGGTTTGAGATCCCATCGGCGAATATATTCGCGTTCTTCGGCCTTTTGGGCATCAGAGCCGAAGTTAATTTGATTAACCGTAAACCAGCCCACGCGGTGATCCGCCAGCCGCGGGCGCATGGGTTCTTCAGGCAGCAGAACCATGGATTGATTCATTAGCAGCGAGAGCGTATTGGTTTGCTGATCAGAGGGCGGGTTAGAGGCGTTGTAGGTTAGCACGTGCCGCGTTTCTACATTTTTGGGAAAACTTTTGGATGATTCAATATAGCTGCGGTCCCCGTCGAGCCGACGCACCTCATAGCGATCACGCAGAAAACCAATCACCCCGCTGATGGCCGGTATATCATCGGTAAAAAAGTCGGTCATATCAAGCACCACCCCGGCTGAATCGGGGCTGAGTGCCTCAATATCAAATGCGGCCAGAATGGGCTCGTAGTTATTGGCCTGCACCGATTTAGCAATAGGAAGACTATCAGCGGCAACGCTATTGTACGATTTTTTGCGCAACAATATTCGGTTTCGCTGTCGCCTAAACGTAATGACCTGTTCGCCCACCTTGGAACCACCGCTGAAAAAACCAAAATAATCGGTGGGGGTTTCAGCAATGCGGCTTACCATTAAAATTTCGCGGTCCAGAAGGGTGTCGGGAATTTCGTAATATAATTTTTCGTCAACAAAATGGGTATCGAATAACCCCTCATCGGTGTCGGCATCGTCGGTTATCACTTCATCATAGGGCTTAAAATCGTCCGATTTATCAGCCGATGATTCTTGAGATGATGGCTGAGAAGAGGAAGAACGGACGGCATCAGAACTGCTACAGCTTATAGCAATAAAAGGAACAATCATTAAAACAAATAAAAAACGGGCGCGAGAATTAAACATAAATCTGACGTATCTGGTTAATATTGACATTGCGTTAGTTAAGAATCTAACGGCAAATCTGAAAGTGTAAATTTCGAATAGATATATTTGGCGATTGGAGTATAATCTTTTGTAAAATTTACCTACTTTTCGCCCGTGAATTACTAAAAATCTGTAAAAATTACTCCAAAGCTATGATTATAGGTGTACCCAAAGAAATTAAAAAACATGAAAACAGGGTTGCTCTTTTGCCCGGTGGCGTAAAAGCCTTAGATCAAGACGGCCATACGGTGATGATACAAAAAGGAGCCGGAGCCGGAAGTGGATTTAGCGATGAGCGGTATATTGAGGCCGGTGCAAAATTAGAGGATGATGTGGATAATCTGTGGGAGCAGGCAGAAATGATTATGAAAGTCAAAGAGCCGCTGCCCGACGAATATGATCGTATGGGTGACGGTCAAATAATTTTCACCTATTTTCATTTTGCCGCCGATGAACAATTGACAAAGGCTGTAGTAGATTCAAATTGCATTGCCATTGCTTACGAAACCGTTGAGAAGAGTGATGGTTCGTTGCCACTACTTATTCCCATGAGTGAAGTGGCCGGACGCATGGCCTCGCAAGAGGGCGCCAAGTATTTGGAAAAAGCCGAAGGCGGTCGCGGCGTACTGCTGGGTGGCATCCCGGGGGTTGCTCCGGCCAATGTAATGGTGCTCGGTGGCGGTATTGTAGGCGTTAATGCAGCAAAGATTGCTGCCGGAATGGGCGCACACACTACCATTATGGATATCAATATGAGCCGGCTGCGGTACCTCGATGATGTAATGCCGCGCAATGTGGACACGATGTTTTCATCGGAGGCAAATATTAGGCGTATGTTGCCGGATGTTGATTTAATTATTGGCGCGGTGCTCAAACCCGGGGCCAAAGCCCCGCATCTTATTACTCGCGAGATGCTTAAGAATATGCGGGCCGGTACGGTAATGGTTGATGTAGCCATCGACCAGGGCGGCTGTTTTGAAACTTCTAAAGCCACCACCCATGATGATCCGGTTTATATCATTGACGATGTGGTTCATTATTGCGTGGCCAACATGCCGGGCGCGGTGCCCTACACCTCAACACTGGGGCTGACAAATGTTACCCTGCCATATGCAATTGACCTGGCTAATAAAGGCTGGAAAAAAGCGCTTAATGATGACGAGGAGCTCAAAAAAGGATTAAATATAACCGGCGGAGATATTGTTTATGAAGACGTAGCTGATGCTTTTGGTATGCCTTATAAACCGGTTGATACGGTTTTATAATTGGATTTGGCTCTCCGGTTTTGGGTGCATAAATGCACGCATTTAAATGCATGTTCACAGATCAGCATAAATAATAGCTGATGATAGCTAAATAATTGCTTGTCAAAACATTACGTTCTTTTTTTAAGTTAATAACTTGTGCATAAGTATTTTTGTAAACCATACTGCTTCCCGTTATCTTTTTCTTATTAACTAAGATTCCGTTTTAACGCAATAAACCCACATGGGCAAAATAATTTCTGTAGCAAACCAGAAGGGAGGCGTAGGCAAAACGACCACCGCCATCAATCTGGCGGCCAGTTTAGCCGCCGTTGAGCACCCTACGTTGGTGATTGATATTGATCCCCAAAGCAACACCACCAGCGGGCTGGGCATAGAAACCCAAACGGTAACCAGTTCGGTGTACGAAATTATGGTCGGCGGGGTTGAAGCCGCTGATGCCATTCGTGAAACGGAGCTTCCGTTCCTGGACATTATTCCATCACACATAAATTTAGTGGGTGCCGAAATTGAGATGATTGACCGCGAGGAGCGGGAGCGCATTTTTCAGAAAGCCATTACCGGCATTCGCGATAAATACGATTTTGTTATCATCGATTGTCCGCCTTCACTGGGGCTGTTGACGATCAACGCATTGACAGCTTCCGATTCAGTGATGATTCCCGTGCAGTGCGAATACTTTGCCCTTGAAGGGCTTGGGCAGCTGCTCAACACCATTAAAATTGTACGACAGCACTTAAATACCGAGCTCGAAATTGAGGGCGTTTTGCTCACCATGTTCGACACCCGCACGCGCCTGTCAGATCAGGTAGCGGATGAAGTACGCAAGTATTTCGAGGATCATGTATTTGAAACGGTAATAGCCCGTAATGTGCGATTGGCTGAAGCCCCCAGTTTTGGCAAACCGGCACTATTGTATGATTCTACCAGCCGGGGAGCAAAAAATTATCTTGCACTGGGCAAAGAAATTATCAGCAACAATAAAGATCTTTTTAAGGACAGCCCGGCACTGGCCGGCAGTTAACAGGGAGGAGGCATGGCTTCAAAAAAAGTATTAGGACGCGGACTGGGAGCTTTTTTTCCCGATTACGATGAACAATCGGAAAGTTCTAAGGAGGAAAAGCAGCAGGAATCCGAAAATGTATATATTGATCCGCAGAAGCGCGTAAATGTGGTGCTTCGCGTACCCATTCATAATATCAGGCCGAACCCGCATCAACCCCGCCGGGAATTTAATGAGGAACGCCTGCAAGAACTGGCTCAATCTATTGAAAATCACGGGCTTATACAGCCCATTACCGTTCGTTATATTGGTGAAAAACGGTTTGAACTTATCAGTGGCGAACGCAGGCTGCGGGCGGCTAAACAGGCCGGAATTAAAGAGCTGCCGGCCTATGTACGCGAGGTAAATGATGAAGAAATCATCTCTTTTGCGCTCATTGAAAATATCCAGCGCGAAGACCTCAACCCGATGGAAATAGCGATGGGGTATAAACGTCTCATTGATGAAGTGGGGCAAACCCAAGCTGAAGTGGCCGATAAAGTGGGCAAAAACAGAAGCACGGTTGCCAATATGCTTAGGTTGCTTAATTTACCGGCCTACGTGCAGGCGGCCTTACGCGATGAAACCATAAGCACCGGCCATGCACGGGCACTCATCAACGTGGATAGTGAAGCAGACAAGAAGAAGGTTTTTGATGATATTATAGAAAAGGGATACTCTGTACGTCAAACCGAAGGCGCGGTGCGTTCGCTGGGAGAAGATTCCGAAAAAAAGACGAAATCGTCTCCATCAACAAGCGGTTCCGAAAAACATGCGCCCATGTTTAAGGAAATATCTTCGCGACTTCGCCGTACATTAAGTACCAAAGTGCATATAAACTCGAAAAAAAATGGCGGAGAAATTCGCATTGAATTTTATTCTGATGATGAACTGGAGCGACTTCTTGAGCTTTTTGAAAAGATTTCTTAGCCTCTTTGGCTTGCTTTTTTTTATCAATGCCGCTAATGGTCGCTCTCAAACCGATGCGAGCAACTTTTTTTCTACATCATCTGCGGTGGGTTATACTGCTGCTGAGGCCGATACCACTATACCCGCCCAAACATTTCCCGATCCCTCGGACGTATTATATAAATCATTAATTCTACCGGGTTGGGGACAAGTGGTAAATAAGCAGACGTGGAAGGTGCCTATCGTATATGGATTATTAGCCGGTTTAACGGGCTTCAGCATTTATTTAACAAAAAAATACCACGATTACCGGGCGGCGTTTTATAATATTAATGATCAAACCCCTGATGATGAACGGTTTGGATCTACGCCGGGATACTTGCAAAATGGTAATTTATCATCATTGCAAAGTAATCGGGATTTTTTTCGTAACCGCCGTGATTTTATTTATGTGACCATTGTCTTAGCTTACGGCCTGAATGTGATTGATGCGTATGTATTTGCTCACCTGCGCTCTTTTGATGTGTCGGAAGATTTGAGCCTGCGTACCACGCTAAAACCCAATGTTTTAGCACACACCAGCCCGGGCGTAACGCTTCAAGTACAACTTTTTAATAAAAAAAATAAAGAATGAGTGAGAATAACAATACACCGGTAGGTACAGAAAACTTTGACCAAACTCATAGCGAAGATGTTTGGAGTGTTTTTAAAATTATGGGTGAATTTGTGGAGGGCTATGACAAGCTTTTTAAAATTGGACCTTGTGTTTCCATTTTCGGTTCAGCCCGGTCTAAACCGGACAACAAATACTATAAAATGGCTGAGGAAACAGCGGAAAAAATTACTCAGAAAGGATTTGGAGTAATAACAGGAGGCGGACCCGGTATTATGGAGGCCGCCAACAAAGGGGCCCGGGAAGGAAGAGGAAAATCAGTTGGTTTGGGTATCAGCCTCCCTTTTGAACAAGGCGTAAATCAATTTGTTGATCCTGATTATATAATTGATTTCAATTACTTTTTTGCCCGAAAAGTGATGTTCGTAAAATACGCACAGGGATTTATTGTTTTTCCCGGCGGTTTTGGCACCCTGGATGAATTCTTTGAGGCTATGACGCTCATTCAAACCAGCAAAGTTACGCGTTTTCCCGTTATTTTAGTGGGCTCCGACTACTGGGAGGGGCTTGTAGACTGGATTAAAGACACGATGGTCAGCAATAAAACAATCTCGGCGGATGATGTGGACCTTTTTAAAGTTACTGATGACACCGATGAGGCGGTGGATATCATTTGTCGCTTTTATAAAGAACACAGTCTTAGCCCCAATTTCTAAAAGAAGGATAATTTTTTTGAATAAACTGCGTTCTTGAAAGTGGAACAAAAAGAAATGACTAATATATAACCAATCAAACAAACCAATCATCCATTAACACGGCAATTTTAATTATTCACAGAGTGGTAAATTAGTTTTGTAAATAATTAACGGTATTCATTACATTAATTGCTGACAATTTTTAAAAAATAATTTAGGGATTATGAATATTTTAAAACAAAGTTTTCTGGTAATTGTAACAATAGGGCTGTTAGGCATTTTGGTTACCAATGTGCAGGCACAGGAGCAGCGTCGTGCTGCAGTTCAGGCGTACAATCAGGCCAGTGAGTTGGCCAAAAATAATGAACTCGAACAAGCCATTGCTAAGTTTGAGGAAGCCATTGAAGCCGGTCAGGCTGCTGAACAAGCCGGTGAGGAAGGAGCGGATATTGTTGAACGTTCTAAGAGTAAACTTCCGGCTCTTCATTACGATCAGGCGATAAACGCCTATCGCAGTTTCCAAAGTGCACGCTCGGTAAGCAGTCTCGACAACGCTATTCAAGCCTTTCAAGAAGCTTCTGATTTGGCTTCTCAGTACGGTAATTCATCGATTGCCAATAAAGCTACCGGAAATATCACCCAGTTGATGTACAGCAAGTCTGTGCTTCAGTACAGCCAACAAAATTTTGAAGGCGCTTTGGTTACTATTGATCAGGTTATTGAACGGAACTCAAATTTTCCCAAAGCTTATTTCCATAAAGGGCTGATCTACAAAAAAATGGATGGTAATTTCGATCAGGCGCTCAGCCTTTTTGATCAAGCCATTGATCTTGGTGAAAAGAATGATGATCCGCAGATTGTACGCAAAGCAAAAGAAAATGCAAGCGGAGAGCTGGTCTATCGCGGAGCCACAGCTATAAAAGACAAAAAATATACCAGTGCCATTGAACTGCTGAACCGGGCACTTGAATATGATCCTGAATCTGCCGATGCGAATTATCGTCTCGCAGAAGCGTACAACAATCGTGGAGAATGGAATCAGGGAATGAACTACGCACGCAAAGCGCTGGAACTTGAAAATGGCGGCCGTAGTTCAAAAGCGAAGATCTATTTTGAAATAGCTTCTGCTTATAAAGGGCAAGGGCAATTCAATCAAGCTTGTGATGCCTATTCGAATGCCGCTTACGGTCAGTTTAAACAACAGGCTGAACACCAAATGGAGTTTGAACTTGAATGCGGTGGATAAATAATATTTTAAAAATTACTGAAAAGCCCTCCCTTTCGGAGGGCTTTTTTTAGTGGATTAAGGTTTTAGTTTCAAGTCGATTTAGCATTACCTATTTTCTCTGCAATACGAGTTTAACTCATCATCAATTTTGAAAAAAAAGTAAATAGGAATGCCTAATTCAACGCTTGAAGATCGCTGTGTAAACACCATTCGAACACTCTCAATAGATGCTGTACAGGCAGCGGAATCGGGCCATCCGGGAATGCCTATGGGCATGGCTGATGCGGCATTTGTGTTATGGAATAAATTTTTAAGCCATGATCCTGCTCACCCTGAGTGGTATAACAGAGACCGATTTATTCTTTCTGCCGGGCATGGGTCTATGCTGTTATACAGCCTGCTGCATTTAACCGGCTATGATTTATCGCTCGCTCAGCTCAAAAATTTTCGCCAGTGGGGCAGTAAAACGCCTGGTCATCCCGAATACGGACACACACCCGGCGTTGAAACAACCACCGGTCCGCTGGGGCAGGGGTTTGCTACCGGTGTGGGCATGGCCATGGCCGAAGCCCATCTTGCCGATAAATTTAATACGCAAAAATTTCCTATTTCCGATCATTACACCTACGGCATTGTAAGTGATGGTGATTTAATGGAAGGGATTTCGCATGAAGCGGCGTCATTGGCCGGGCATCTTAAACTCGGTAAAATCATTTATTTGTACGACTCAAACCAAATCTCCATTGACGGCAGTACAGATCTGGCATATACCGAAGATGCCGGCGCACGTTTTAAAAGTTATGGCTGGGATGTACAAGAAGTTGACGGTCACGATCGCCCTGCCGTAGAGCAATCCATTACTCAAGCACAGCAGGAAACGGATAAACCTTCACTGATTATTTGCAAAACGCACATCGGGTATGGCAGCCCCAACAAGCAGGATAGCGCCGCATCTCACGGCAGCCCGCTGGGAGAAGAGGAAGTAAAATTGACAAAGAAACAGCTGGGTTGGCCTGCGGATAAAAAATTCTTCATCCCCGATGATGTGCTTAAATACTTTCGCAAAGCTGAAAAAAAAGGGCAAGAGCGATTTGAACATTGGGAAACGATGTTCGAAGAATTTTCAAATTATGAGCCGGAATCTGCACAGACATTTGAAAATCAATTAAGCCGTTCACTTCCGGAAAATTGGGATGATATGTTGCCTTATTTTGAGCCCGATCAAAAAGGCATGGCTACGCGTGCAGCATCAGGAAAGGTGCTAAATAGCATAGCGTCTGGTATCCCATCATTAATCGGTGGCTCGGCCGACCTTACCGGCAGCAATAAAACTTGGCTTGATGATGCCGGGATATTTACTTCAGACAATTACGGTGGGAAAAATATTCATTTTGGAGTGCGCGAACATGCTATGGGCGCAGCACTCAACGGCATGTCGCTCCACAGCGGCGTGATACCTTACGGCGGTACATTTTTAATATTTTCGGACTACTGTCGCCCGGCCATACGCATTGCGGCACTATCAAACATACCGGCCACTTACGTTTTTACGCACGACAGTATAGGCCTTGGCGAAGACGGACCCACCCATCAACCCATTGAACATTTAGCCTCCTTACGCGCTATACCTAATGTACAGGTACTACGTCCGGCTGATGCCAATGAAACAGCTTGGGCCTGGAAAGCGGCACTTGAATTTCGTGAGGGCCCTTCGTTGCTGGTGCTTACCCGCCAGGCTCTACCGGTGCTGCAACGGGGTGATAAAAATGACGCCTCATTAACTATGAAAGGAGCTTATATCATATCTGATTCGCAAAAAGAAACGCCCGATGCCATTTTAATGGCTACCGGATCGGAGGTACAGCTGGCGCTTAAAGCAAACCAGAAGCTGAAAAAAGAACAAATTGACGCTCGGGTAGTAAGCATGCCTTCATGGGAGCTTTTTGCGCAGCAGGATCAGGCATACCGCGATAAAGTGCTGCCGCCGGAGGTTAAAGCCCGCGTTTCAGTAGAAGCAGCCGCCCCATTTGGCTGGGAGCGATGGATTGGCTCCACGGGTACGGCCATAGGGCTGGACCGTTTTGGAGCGTCGGCGCCTTATGAAGAAATTTACGAGCACCTGGGCATCACCGAGCAGCGCATCGTGGATGAAACGAAGGAGCTATTATAATTGAAATTGAATAGCGCAGTTATTTTTATATCCGAATTATCATTTCACCAAAATCGATAGCAGTTTTGAGGACATCAGCGAAATATTAGTACAACACAACCATCTTTTTAACCCTTTTATCACCTATAATCGCCTTTTGCAGTAATATGAAATGGTTTTTCCAAATATAACATTAACATGTGATGTACAGGAACCTGGCAAAGGCTTACCATGTAAATAGTTCGAAACAAATAAGCGTCTTGTGGGTATTCAAAACCGGATGCCCCTAAAAGTGTAAGATAAAAGCAACAATAATCATCAATTACACAACACGCAGTTGCAAAGGTGATGAATAATTATTAAATGAGGTTATTATGAAATTTACTCAATCAAAACACGTCAGTTCCAAGTACGAACAACTGGATGATCGGGACCTTGTTCGGTTTTACCGCCAAAATGGAGATGAACAAGCCTTTGCGGAGCTTATGAACCGCCATCAGAATAAAATTTACTCATATATTTACAGTATGATTAAAAATTCTGAAAAGGCTGATGATATTTTTCAGGAAACGTTTACCAAGGTCATCACCAAGATGGATGACACCTATAACGAGCAGGGTAAATGGATTGCCTGGGTGATGCGTATTGCCCATAATGCAACAATTGATCATATAAGAAAACAAAAACGATTCGTGGACGTTAGTTCTAACTACGACAAGGAATCGAACACCGATTTCTATGATCGTTTAGAGGATGAAGACGTCGTAAGTGCTCAAAAGCAGCTTGAAAATGCAGAAGACAAAAGCAGCTTGATGAAGCACATAGGCAACTTGCCCGACGAGCAGCGACAAGTTGTGATGCTTCGTCACTATTATGAGATGCCGTTTAAGGAGATTGCGGATTTAACCGATGTTTCCATCAATACGGCACTGGGACGCATGCGATATTCGCTCATAAATCTCAGAAAAATGTTCGAAGAGGAAAAACAAAACGAATCAAATGAATATGCAAAATGATGATAACGCCGTAATTCGTTACCTCATGAAGGAGATGGACCCTTCGGAGGAAGTCCTCATGGAACGTGCCATGATGGAAGATGATGACCTGCTCATTGAGGTTGAAAGCATGCGGCAAACGCTCGGGCGCCTCGATGATTTACCGGAAAAAGAGCCGCCCGCCGAATTAACCGAATCGCTTATTGAAAAAGCCGCCAAGCAGCATAAGCAACAGTCACTCTGGCCGTCAATTCCTCCACAAGTATTACGGTACGCGGCTGTACTTGTTATAGGTATGGGGCTGGGCAGTGGGCTATGGATGGCGCTTAGCTCATCATCGGGTGAATCAACCGATTACGATCTTTCCTCACTGACCACCACTTTTGAGCAAGTCGAGCAATTAAATGCCGATGTAAAACCGTGGGTGGATCGTGAAAATGTTATTTACTACCAGGATATTTTCAACAGCCAATCATCGGATTATAAGGCCATCCGCGAAACGTCCATGAAGAAGCTTACCCCCGTGACCGAGTCGCTATACCGTAATCCCGGCTCAACCAATATTCAGCTTACCGGTTCCAGTAATTAGTTATTGGTATATAATTATTGGTGAATAGTTATTTGTTATTCGTATTCTCATCATTTACTATTCCATCTTACTAACGAATAACGATTAACCACTTGCAAAGTGATTGCCCACACCTCGGCCATTGTATTTAAAAAGGTTGATTACAGCGAATCAAGCAAAATTGTAACCCTTTTCACCCATGAGCACGGTAAAATTGCGGTGATAGCGCGCGGCGTAAAAAAGCCCAAGAGCAAACTATCAGGGCTGCTTGAAGTGGGAAATCTCCTCGATGTGGTGTACTACTACAAAGCAAGCCGCTCGGTTCAAACCATTACCGAAGCCACCTACCTTGAAAAAACAATGAACCTGCGCCTCGATTTTGAAAAAATGGGCGCGATGATGTCGGCTTTAGAATTGATCAATCAGCTTTTGCACGAAAATGAAGTGAATCATCCCTTATTTTCATTCACCCAAAAATTTTTGATATGGCTGAATGATACAGATATCCCCCCGCCGCGTATTTTCCCGTACTTACAGATACGGCTGGCCGGGCTGATGGGGTTGGGCCTGCAGCTGGAGCCGCCGCCTGCTGAAGAAAACCCAACCTTATTTTTGAATATTGATTCCGGGCTGGTAAGTACGCAAAATGTCTCTTCGCATGCCTATCGTTTGACCCAAAACCAGTATCATTACATCGCTTTAACGCTGCAATCAAAAAACTCTGCGGTATTTTCTATATCTTTTGAAAACGGTGAACTTAAAGAATTGGTTGAGTATTTAGATCGTTATCTTAAATTTCACGTAGAAGGGATTAAAAGTCGCCGGTCGGACGCTATTTTTGAACAGATGCTAAATGGGTAGGCATGAATACACGCAACAGATATTTAACAGCTATATTGCTTATACTTACCGGCATTTTATTGGGTGGGGTTTTTGTGATGCTACAGCAAGGGCAGATTACAACCGACCGGGCCGACGTGCAATTCACCGAAATAAACACCAGCAATAAAGCACTCTTTTCCGATACTGAACTCGAAAAGCTGGATGCCCGCTTTCTCTTTAAAAATGTAGCCAACCGTGCTACACCGGCGGTAGTTTATATCAATTCTGTTATTACATTAAATGAAGACGATGCCGACGGCGGAGAATTTGAAGATGATGAACAGAGCTTTTGGGATCGTTTTCGTTCTTCACGCCGGGCTCGTACCGTAGGCTCGGGGGTCATCATATCCGAGGAAGGGTACATTGTAACCAATAACCATGTAATAAGCGGAGCCGTAGATGATGGTATCTTGGTTAAATTAAACGATAAGCGCGTGTATGATGCGCGCGTGGTGGGAACGGACCTCACCACCGATCTTGCCGTTTTAAAAGTGGATGCTCAAAATTTGCCGGCCATGACCATTGGTAATTCCAATGAAGTGGATGTGGGGGAATGGGTACTGGCTATCGGCAATCCGTTTGGGCTTCGTTCAACCGTAACGGCAGGTATTGTAAGTGCGCTTAGCCGGCAGGTGGATATTTCAGGCAGTGATAATAGCCGGCTACGCATCGACAGTTATATTCAGACGGATGCCGCTATCAACAAGGGCAACAGCGGCGGTGCGCTGGTTAGCACCGGCGGTGAACTTATTGGCATTAATACCGCTATTGCTTCAAAAAACGGCAGTTACCAGGGCTATGGTTTTGCGGTCCCTTCAAACCTTGTACGGAAGGTGGTGGGTGATCTTATTGAGTATGGAGAAATTCGCCGTGCCATGCTGGGTGTGAGTATCGTACCCGTAAACTTTGCGCGTGCCCGTTCCCTCGGCCTCGATTCAGTAAAAGGAGTTGAAATTCGGGAACTCACTGAAAACGGTGCCGCCAACAGGCAGGGACTATTAGAGAATGATGTAATTTTGAAAGTAAATGATGAGCCGGTGAATGAGCCCAATGAGCTGCAGGAAAAAATTGCCGTTCTTGCACCGGGAGAAATTGTTGCATTAACGGTTTGGCGAAATACCAAGATCATTGAAAAAGATATTGAACTGGGGGAGCTTGAATCAACCGATACTGCATTGGCCGCCGGTGAAGGGGAGGACGACGCAGATAATAACAGTGATGAACAGTTTGAAGATGATTCTCGACGCGGTATTGCATATGGCAGGTTTTCGCTGGGGTTTAGAATTATGGCTCTTTCATCACCCGAAGATGCGGAAGTATTTGATTTAATAATTTCAAGGGTATATTCTGGTACAGAGGCGGCTCAACAGGGACTTAAAGAAGGATATATCATCACTGAGGTGAACAGTAAACCCGTTAAAACGTTAGAAGAGCTTAGGGAACACATTACTGAATTGAGCAACCAAGAGAATGATATTTTATTAAAGGTTAAAACGCCTGAAGCAGCAATCGGTTATTATACGTTGAAAACTAACTAACTATTATTTAATTATGGCTAATGTAAAATACGTTATTCACCTTACACTAATTTTGGCATGTAGCCTGTTGGTAAGTTGTGCAGGAAGTTCATCCACCGTACAACAAAATTCACCGGCCTATCAGGCGCCTGAGACCTATCCCGAGTGGTATAATGAGAACAGATCCGTGGTTGATGATGAAGAAATATATCGGGGTTATGCGGTGGTATTGGCATCCGATTCTTCAGCAACCGTGCGCCGCGCCGTACAGCGCGCAAAATCACGCCTGGGATCTTCCATTTCCAATAAACTCGAATCTATACGGAATGATGCGCTGGTAGAATACGGCAGTGCGTCATTCCTTGATGAATCCAACTTTATCCTTGCGCTCAATAAGTCCGGTCGAACCATTCGTCAGGTGGCCGAAATGAGTAATGGCGAAGTAAGACTGCAAGATTCATCAGAAAATTATTTTGGCTTTGCGGAAGTAACACTAAATAAAGAAGACTTAATCGAGCGGCTTGATCGCAGTTTTTCGGCCCACGAAAAAGCCTGGAACAGCATGAAGGAATCCCGTGCATTTACCAAATTTTGATCATTTGTTTCTGAATCTCCTCAAAAATTTTCAATTTTCACCCCTTACTTTTTAGCAAAATTACCCTACCTTTAGGCAAAATTAAATTATAGCTATACAACTAATTTATGATCGACCGTTACGCACGTGAAGAGATGGCCTCTATTTGGTCGCTGGAAAACCAATTTGAAGCTTGGCTGCACGTAGAATTGGCTGCTTGCCGGGCTTGGAGTAAGCTGGGAAAAATACCCGAAGCCGATGTTGAAACGTTGTATGAGAAAGCCTCTTTTGATGTTGATCGCATCAAAAAAATTGAAAAGAAAACCCGGCATGATGTAGTGGCCTTCACCCGGTCGGTATCAGAGTCGCTGGGCGAAGAAAAGAAATGGATTCACTATGGGCTCACTTCAACCGATGTGGTGGACACCGCAAATGGCGTACGTCTTAAACAGGCCAACGAAATTTTACGCAACGGCCTGAATCATATCATTAATGTATTGGCCGACAAAGCCCAAGAGCACAAGTATACGGTGATGATGGGCCGAACGCATGGTGTGCATGCTGAACCGACTACTTTTGGTTTAAAATGCGCCTTGTGGTATGCCGAAATGAAACGAAACCGAGATCGTTTTGAAAAAGCGGCTGCGGATGTGGAGTTTGGCAAAATGAGCGGATCGGTGGGAACCTTTGCCAACATACCGCCGGAGGTGGAAGAACATGTTTGTGATGAATTAGGCCTGAAACCGGCACCCGTTTCAACGCAAACACTCCAGCGCGACCGCCACGCGCATTATATTTCGGTGCTGGCGTTGATTGGGTCAACCATGGAGAAAATGGCGGTCGAAATTCGCCACTTGCAGCGCAGCGAAGTACGAGAGGCCGAAGAGTTTTTTCGGAAAGGGCAGAAGGGATCTTCATCCATGCCGCATAAACGCAACCCGGTTAGTTCTGAAAATATTACCGGGTGTTCTCGTGTGCTGCGCGGCTACATGAACTCGGCCTATCAAAATATACCGCTTTGGCACGAACGGGATATTTCGCATTCTTCGGTGGAGCGTATCATTTTGCCGGACGCCACCATTTTACTCGACTATATGCTGAATCGTTTTGCCGGAGTAGTAGAAAATCTGACTGTCTTTCCCGAAAAAATGAAAGAAAATATTTATAAAACCTACGGCTTAACGTTTTCGCAGCGGGTGCTGCACCAGCTTATCGACAAGGGCATGAGCCGTGAAAAAGCCTACGACACCGTTCAGCTGCTGGCCATGCAGGCCTGGGAGCAAAAGACGATGTTTCGCGATTTAGTCGAAGCCAATGAAACCGTACGGCAAAATTTATCTGAACAAGATATTGATGAGGCCTTTGACCTCGATCATCACACCCGAAATGTAGATCGCATTTTTGAGCGCGTGGGTTTAAAATAGAACACGGATTAGGCAGATTAAGCGGATTAGTGAAGGAGGTATTTAAATATCTGCGGTAATTTGCCAGATCCGTTTCATCTGCGGTCCATTAATTATCTATTATGCAAAACTGGGAAGAACTTATTTTTTCGGATCTGCCCTTCAAAGAAAAGGCGCAAAGGGTATTTGAACACCAATACGCGCACAACCCAGTATACCGTCGTTTTTGTGATGCGTTGAATGATAAACCTGGGCCTGAAAACCCAAACGGTGATGATTTTGAGGAACTCCTGGATCAATCTTTCCATGATGCCCAGCTTAAATTTCCACTATTGCCCGTTCGTGCGTTCAAGGATGTCGATGTTTTTACCCGAGAAGAAGAAAACTCAGAACTCAAAACTCAGAACTCACAACTCATTTTCAAAAGCAGCGGCACATCTACCATGGAACGCAGTACCCATCATGTTCCTGATGAAGAACTTTATCGCCGATCCATTTTTGAGGGCTTTAAGACATTCTATGATTTAAATAACGCCGTGATTCTTGGGTACATGCCCGGTTATTCTGAAAATTCCCAATCATCGCTCATTTGGATGATCAACGAACTCATTACCCACGATGAAATCAAAAAGAGCCGGTTCCTGCCACTTGGCAAACCGCTGAATCAGGCCGAAATTGATGATATCGCTGCAGCAGGCAAGCAAATTATAATTTTTGGTGCCGCATTCGGCCTGGTTGATTTAGTGGAGATGTCTCAGGTTGATTTACCCTCCAACAGCATTATTATTGAAACGGGCGGCATGAAAACGCACCGGCGGGAGACGGGTAGGATTACGATGCACCGCAGATTGGCAGAAGGTTTTAGCATTGATATAAGTCGCATTCATTCCGAATATGGCATGTGTGAATTATTGAGCCAGGCCTACACCACCGGGGGCAAGTGGTTTCGCAGCGTTCCGTGGATGCAGGTTTCGGTACGCAATCCGGAAAATCCACAGCAACGCTGCCGCCGCATAAAGAAGGACTGATAGGCATCATTGATTTGGCGAATGTCCATTCCTGCTCATTTTTACTGACGGGTGATCGCGGGATGATGGACGAACAGGGACGGTTCCAGGTTTTGGGACGTTGGCAACCAAATGACTTGCGCGGCTGCAATTTTCTTATTAATGAGGATTAAATTTTCTCTGCGTAACTTTGCGATTCCTTTGTGTAGCTTTGTGGAAAAGTTATTACACAAAGAGCACAGAGAAGGCACAGCGTTTCATAAAGAACTAAAATAGATTAATGGAAGATTTTCAAACACGCATAAAAACCTTACTTCAAGTCATTAACAATTGGCTTAGCAATGAGAATGAGCATTTGCTTCGAGCTGTTGAACGAACGGCAGAGGAGGGCTATTTCAGTTTTAAAGATGTGCAGTTTACATTGAAAGCACTAAAAAATAGCCTTGGTAAAGAAGCACTTGAACAATGGGTAGATCGCAGCGGAGGGTCAGACACAACGGATGCCCGCGGCCAAAATGTACTTTGCCTGCATGCGGGTAATTTACCGTTGGTCGGCTTTCAGGATGCGTTGGTAGTATTGCTGAGCGGCGCGCGGTACACGGGCAAAATATCGCGCAAGGATCCGTACCTGCTTCCCAGCTTTCTTAATGAAGTTAAAAAGACGGAGCTTTGGGGCAATATTGATGTGCAGTGGAGTCATCGGCTGGATGATTTTGAAGGCATGCCGCATGATGCTATTCTTTTTGCGGGTTCAGAACAGTCGGTTCCTGACGTTAAAAAAGCCATTCAGAAATATCATCTTGCAAAGCGGGACGCCCGTTATTTAATTAGGACAGCCCATTTTTCGATGGCCTATTTTGATCAACATAAAGAAGGGGATATCCAAGATCTGGCGGAAGCTATATTGCGTTATGGTGGCAAAGGATGCCGTTCGGTGGCAGTGGTCGTATCACCCTTTCGGCTTGATGAAGTACATAGTGCATTAAAAAAGGCGATGAAAAATTTTTGGAGTGAGAATCCCCAGCACCTGAAACCAACGCCCAAACTACAGCAGCAATATGCGTATAACGAGGCTGTTGAACGCGATCAGCTGTTTATGAATAATTTTTTGGTGCAGCAGGGCGGACTGGAGCTCGACCAAGATTTTATATGTTACTGGGTGGAGGGCGACCAAGACAAAGTGGCCGAACTGGCAACTATATTTGGCGACCGGTTACAGTCCATTTATGTATTGGATTTCACCCAAAATATTTGGGTTATGGAGCAGCCGGCTGAACCATTGCATGAGGCTCAGGAGCCGCCTATCTATTGGAAACCAGATGGCACGGACACCCTAAAATGGCTTTGCCGGTGAGCCTATGTTTCAGTCCATGAAAGAGGCATGGAATAAAATTCAGAATGATCCGCCCGGCAAACGATTTCGCCGGCAGTACCGTCGCCGTCAGGCCGCTCGCGAAGGGTTTTTAAAACGAGCGTTATTTGTAGGTGCCGGCATCGTATTTGGGAACCTCGGGATTATCATGATTTTTACGCCCGGGCCGGGATTATTTTTTATTTTTATCGGGCTGGGGCTTGTTGCGCAAGAATCGTTGTTCCTGGCACTATTTCTTGATAAAATTGAAGTAAACCTGCGCAAATGGGCGGAATGGATACAGCAAACTTGGGATCGGATTTCGATTTTTTTTAAATGCGTTATTATTGTGATTGCAATACTAATCACGGCTCTCGTGATTTATGGGGCATATGTGACGTTTTTGACGTAAGAATGACGTATCAAAGCCGTACCGATATATATCAGATTCTTGTAGATTAATAACCAATAAATTCAAATCTACAATACTTTATAATGCTTGCAGATCAATTAAAAACAATTCGAAAACATAAAGGATATTCGCAACAGCGCTTAGCCGAAAAATCGGGATTAAGTTTGCGAACGGTACAACGCGTGGAAAACGGAGAAACGCAGCCACGGGGCGATACGCTTATCCGGCTAACGGATGCGTTGGATGTTAACCCAAACAAAATAATGGAATGGAAGAAAAAAGAAGATAAAACCTATCTTTCCATATTAAATTTATCTGCTTTTCATTCATCTTTTTTCCAATATTGAATATCATTATTCCGCTTATACTCTGGATTAATAAAAGAAATCAGATTAAAAAAGTGAACAGAATAGGCAAAGACCTTCTTAATTTTCAAATCACATGGACTATTGCATTCTACATAATAACTACCTATTGGGTTATCAAAATAAATTATTTCTTTGATAATTTGACTGATATTTCTCCTTCAATAGTGGGAGAATTATTTTCTCCTGTTTATTTTTATTTCATTGTCTTGTATACCATAAATCTCATTTCAGTGGTAGTAAACAGCGTATTGATTGGAACTGATAAAAAGACTTGGTACTACCCGCGGATAAATTCATACGATAAAATTGGGTTAATCAGTCCCTTTTTCCAACAAAAAGAATGGTTACGAGCAGCAGGGTAGGTCTGTTCACTCGATAGGAAAATAGTTCTTCACGTTGAAGATACAGCCAGTCGTCTTCATTTAGATTCCGTTCGTTGCCATCAATAGTAAATGTGATGTCACCCTTGAGGCACAGCATCGACATTTCTCCCTCCACGCTGTGTTCGTTGATTTCTTTTCCCTCCGGAAGCGCCATCCGAATCACTTCCATATCATCGGTTTTGACAAGGGCGTAGGATGAATCTACATCCATATCACCCTTAAGCGTATCAAGATTTATAACTTCACCGGCATTAACATGTCCCTGATTCATGGTAAACTCCATTTTATTAATATTTTTATTCAATGTAATAGAGATATTGGAAATGACAAAGCATAGAGGTAAAAGATAATTTCGCCCGGCGTAGAAATACAGCCACCATTCCCTTAGGTGTGCATATCGTCTATAAGTTCTTTATCCAGCCCGGCATCTTCCAGAATGCTTTTCAGTGATTCGGTATAAGCTTCTACATTAGCTTTTTTTACGCGCTGGCGAACCTCTTCAAGCTTTTGACCTTTTTGTTCGGCATAGAGTTCTTCCATCATGCTTTGGATTTGTGTTAGCGCCGCTGTTTGCTGGGCCTGCGCTACAAAAAGCGCAATAAAGCCCTTACCGATAGACATTTGCTGATTTTCTTCTTCTTTTTCTTTTCCCATGTCGATAAAATTTAAAAGGTTATAGTTGATGCCGTATAACTTGCTAAAAGATTATCGCAATTGCCATTTTGTAATCAATTAGATGGTGTATGATTTATAAAAATAGAGCGCCACATGGAAATTATGACTTTTTGATGACGGTATAATTCCTCGCTTCAAAGCCCTTCATTTTTTACGTATATTTGGCGTCAATAGAACGCGGATAAAACGGATGGAGCGGTTTTTCACAGGTGAATGATTTTATCTGCACTATTTGTTGAATCTGCGTCATCCGTGTTCTATTAAATAGTAACTAAAGTTCAGGAAATAGATTTAATGCATTCTTACGATCCAGAGCAAATTGAATCAAAATGGCAACAGTACTGGCAGCAAAAAAAGACGTTCAAAACGCCGGAAAATCACGAAAAGCCCAAATATTACGTACTCGATATGTTTCCCTATCCCAGCGGATCGGGCCTGCATGTGGGTCACCCGGAAGGATATACCGCCACCGATATTGTAGCGCGATATAAACGGATGAATGATTTTAATGTGCTGCATCCCATCGGCTGGGATGCTTTTGGTTTGCCGGCGGAACAGTATGCGGTTAAAACCGGTACGCACCCGCGGGACACGACCGAAAAGAACGTTAATAATTTTCGCAAGCAGTTGCAGGCGCTGGGCTTTAGCTATGATTGGGATAGAGAAGTGAATACCACTGACCCGGATTACTACAAATGGACCCAGTGGATTTTTTTGAAGCTGTATGAAAAGGGGCTTGCCTACGAAGATGAAGTTCCGGTAAACTGGTGCGCGCAGCTGGGTACGGTTTTGGCTAATGAAGAAGTGATTGATGGCAAAAGTGAAGTGGGAGGATATCCCGTGGTAAAAAAACCCATGCGGCAGTGGGTACTGAAAATTACCGAATACGCAGATAGGCTGTTGGAAGGGCTTGATGAACTGGACTGGCCACATTCAACCAAAGAGATGCAGCGCAACTGGATTGGTAAATCGATTGGCGCGGATATCGATTTTGAAGTAGCCGCAGATTACACAGATTTAACGGATGAAGAAAGCCAAATAAGAGTTTTCACGACGAGGCCCGATACCATCTTCGGAGCTACGTATATGGTGCTGGCGCCCGAGCATCATTTAGCAGATAAAATTACCACGCCTGAGCAGCAGCAAAAAGTTGAAGATTATCGCGAAAAGGCGGCTAAGAAATCCGATTTAGAACGGACCGAACTAAGTAAGCAGAAAACGGGCGTATTTTCCGGCGCCTACGCCATCAACCCGGCCACCGGTGAGGAAATCCCCATCTGGATGGCCGATTACGTGCTGGCCACTTATGGCACGGGGGCTATCATGGCCGTGCCGGGGCAGGACCAGCGCGACTGGGAATTTGCCGAGAAATATAATTTGTCCATCACCCGCACGGTACAACCGTCCGCTGATTTTGAGGGACAGGCCTACACCGGAGAAGGAGATGCGATTAACAGCGATTTTTTGAACGGCCTTGGTATTGAAAAAGCGAAAGAGAAAATTATTAGCTGGTTGGAAGAAAATGAACACGGCAAAAAAGCGGTAAACTACAAACTGCGTGACTGGCTGTTTTCTCGTCAGCGGTATTGGGGTGAACCCTTTCCCATCATCCACGTAGATGGAGAACCCAAGCCCGTAGATAAAGACAATTTACCGGTAACGCTGCCCGAAATGGATGATTTTGAACCCACTGATACCGGCGAACCGCCGTTGGCTAAGGTCAAAGATTGGGTGAATACTACCGATCCGGAAACGGGCAAGCCCGCGGTGCGCGAAACCAACACCATGCCGCAGTGGGCCGGATCATGCTGGTATTATCTGCGGTATTGCAGTCCTGATTTTGAAGGTGGTCCGGTTGACCCCAAAGAAGAAGATTATTGGATGCCGGTGGATCTGTATATCGGCGGGGCGGAGCACTCGGTATTGCATTTGCTGTATGCGCGCTTCTGGCACAAGGTATTGTATGATTGCGGCGTACTCAAAACAACAGAACCCTTCCAAAAGCTGGTACATCAAGGAATGATTTTAGGTCAAATGGAATACACCGGCTATAAGTACAAGGGGAAATGGATCAGTGCTGATGAAATTGACGATCTGGATAATGTTGAAAACGTAAAGTTAAATGAAGAAGAGGTGGGCAAGCAGGGTGATGATTATGTGATTAAAGACACCGATTTTAAGATTGACGCTAAAGCCCACAAAATGTCGAAATCGCGGGGCAATGTCATCAACCCGGACGATATCATCGCACAGTATGGGGCCGATTCTATGCGGCTGTATGAGATGTTTATGGGTCCGCTGGATCAGGTGAAGCCTTGGAATACCAATGATGTAGATGGCGTGTATCGGTTCTTGGGGCGTGTGTGGCGCCTGATGATTGATCAGGGCAGTGGGGAACTTTTAGATGCCATTACCGAAAGAGAACCCACCCAAGAACAGTTAAAAACCTTGCATGAGTGTATTCAAAAAGTTACGGGTGATATTGAAGAGCTCTCATTTAATACGGCCATATCGGCCATGATGATTTTTGTAAATAAAGCGAACAAGTGGGATGAATTGCCCATTACGGTGATGGAATCATTTTTGAAGCTCCTTTCTCCCTTTGCACCGCATATTTGTGAAGAACTGTGGCAAAAGCTGGGTCATAAAGAAACGATTGCTTACTCGCCATGGCCGGAGTTCAAAGAAGAATACTTGGTGGAAGAGTCTATTACCTATCCGGTGCAGGTAAATGGCAAAGTACGGGCCAATATTGAGGTGGCTGCCGAAAATGCGAAGAATAAAGAGTTTGTGTTAAATTTGGCAAAAGAGGACGACAATGTGCAGCGCTATTTAGATGATGGTACGTTGGTAAAAGAGATCTTTGTGCCTGAACGGATTATTAATTTTGTGGTGAAGTAGGCCGCTTATTTACACGGATTGCAACGGATTTAATACATGTAGAGCGATTTGGTTAATCGCTCACTCGTGAACTTGTATCAGAACCTGAAGTTAGCTGCTTGGGATGTCAATTTGTTTAATAGGCCACGAATTTACACAGATTGGAACAGATATAATTTTTTATTTCAATCTTGTTCCACTGCTCTGCGGTGGAACATGTTGCAACCCACTCCGCGTGATTTAAAGAAAAGTATCACAAAAGAGCTTCAGTATTTTTTGGAAGAACCTTCGGAAACTTACCCTGTGCCTCAGCCTTTCCATTTTTCCTCATCCAGGCATTGATATCCGATTGCGAAACAGGAATTACCTCCGGTCGGCCGAGCGCATCACTCTCACGACGAATGGCATAATGTCGGTTTATTTTTCGGAGCTGTTTATCAATATACTTAGCGATTTGATTGCATTTTACATCATCAATTTCATTAATAAACTGCACAAACCACCGATGATGCGGGACGGCATTTTCACTTTGCATTACCGGTGATATAGAGAAATTACCCACCTCCGTTTCCATCTTTTTTGCGGCGGATTGCAATGTTTGTTCGGCTTCATAGATGTAGAGCGCTTCACCAAAATCATCAAGCATATCGCGCACCCGCCCTTTTACCATAAATCGGAGCGGATTAAGGGAGGTGAATTCCACGATATCATTGAGCGTGTAGCGCCACAGCCCGGCATTGGTGGTCATAAGAAGAGCATAGGGCACGTCGGTTTTGACCTTCCAGAGCGGCTGGGCATTATCAATGTCACTTGGGTCGTCTTTAGGTGATGGATTGGGCACACACTCAAAGAAAATACCATTATCGGTAACCATTTTGAGGTCGCGCTTTTGCAGATTATTGCTGTAGCCAATATAGCCCTCAGACGCACCGTAGGTTTCAATAAAATCGAGATTAAGTCCACGTGCCAATTCTTGGAGATGACTGCGATAGTTGTCCAGTTTTACCCCGCCGCAGACCAGCAATTTTAGGTTGGGCCAGATGTCAGCTATGGTTGATTTGCCCGTGCGTTCCAGCACCTGCTGAAAAAGCGTTAAAATCCAGCTGGGCACAGCTGTGATGACTTTCAAATCGGCATCCAGCGCTTCATTGACCAGCAGATCAAATTTTTCTTGAAAAGAAAGCGTGGTAAGCAGCCGCGGATCAACGACCTGAAATATACGGAGCCAAGAGGGTGCGTTGAGGGCAGTGAAACCACTTATTTCTCCAATTTTATAATTTTCTTTCCATTCTATCGATCCTGGCATGCTTAGCTGTTTGCCCATTAGATTTAAAATATTGGGGCGTTGCCGCACGTATGAGGTGATTATTTTACGCATGAATCGTTTGTCGCTTTGGCGGCGTTGGTCGGTAAAAGGCAGATGCTTCCCTTCACCCGAGGTGCCGGCCGAAACGGCAAATTGCTGGATATTTCCGGGCCAGTAGATATTTGAAGCTCCATCTTTGAGCCGCTTGATGTCGCCTTTAATGGAATCGTAGGAGTGGACCGGAACCCGCCGTGCAAATTCCTGATATTCGGCGATGGATCCAAAATCATATTGTTTCCCGACCTCGGTTTTTTGGGCGGTTTTTAGCAGTCGTTTTAACTGATCCCACTGCTGTTTTTTTATATCAGTTTGGAAAGGTGGCATGGATAATACGCTCTAAATGAGCTAACATTAAAAAGCCCCGACCAAAATCGAGGCTCTTTTATTAAATAATGGAATTTTGATTATCGATCTTCAACGGGTACCCAATCGAGATTTTTTTCACCGGTGTACAGTGCCCGGGGACGAACAAGGCGATTATTCTCAGCCTGTTCAATATAATGACCGGTCCAGCCGGTTACGCGGCTTGAAGAAAATATGCAGGTGTAAAGGTCAGGCTTGATGCCCATAGAATAATACACCGTGGCGGAAAAGAAATCCACATTGGGATCAATATCTTTTTCGCTTTTCATGGTTTCAAGGATCGCTTCTGACCATTCATATAATTTCTCGTGACCGGTTTCTTTGGAAAGCCGTTTTGATTCTTTGCGAAGCAGCCGGGCGCGCGGATCCATCGTTTTATACACGCGGTGACCAAAGCCCATTACCTTTTCTTTGCCTTCCAGACGTCCTTTAATGTATTCCACCGGATCATCGCCCGTTTCATCCAGGTCGAGTAGCATATTCATCACCGCCTGATTGGCGCCACCGTGCAGGGGACCTTTTAAAGCTCCAATGGCGCCGGTTACTGCTGAGAACATATCCGATTCCGTAGAACAAATAGCGCGATTAGTAAAGGTTGATGCATTCATCCCGTGCTCGGCATGCAAAATGAGGCAGAGGTTCATGGTTTTTTCAGCCTGTTCGCCCGGTTCTTCATCATTAAGCATGTACAAAAAGTTAAAAGCGGTACTTTCGTGATCCAGCGGTTCAACAATGTTTTTATCGCTGCGGCTGCGGTCAAAAGCGGCAATTATGGTCGGCATTTTTGCGGTGATAGAAATAGCCTTGTTAATGCGAAATTCTTTTTCATCATCCGTTTGCTGTTCATGAGAATCGGCCAGCATGGAAACCGCTGTTCGAAGTACGGCCATGGGTTCAGCCGTTTTTGAAGTTCCCTTGATATAGCTTAAAACCGGTTTCGGGAGTGACCGCGCGTTTTGGAGTTTCTTATTGAGGGCTTGAAGCTCAGTACTATTAGGCAGGCGATCATTCCAGAGCAAGAAACAGACTTCCTCGAAAGAGGCATGTTCGGCCAGTGTTTCTATGCTGTACCCGGCATAGACAAGTTCACCTTTTTGACCGTCAATAAAACTTTTGGTGGTGCTGAATGCCACAATGCCATCCAGCCCTTTATTGATGTGTGGATACTCATTGCTGTCAAATTCTTCAGCCATGCTTGCTACCTCGTATTAATTAAGTTTTTTCTGAAACCATGAAAATATAAAATAAACCGATAAATATCACCTGAAGATTAAACATCAAGCCGGTGATATGACGTATACCTTCATCAATATTAACGAATGTAAGTGTATAAACGTTTAACGCTTAGCAAAATTTACAATTTCTTAAAGTGAGGAGCTGTCCTATATTTTATCTTTGGCTTGTTGCCAGTATTTTTCCATTTCATCGATAGAAACATCCGATATTTCCCGGCCGGACTGGCTTACTTGCTCTTCGATATACTGAAACCGCGCCTTAAATTTTTTATTGGTCATACGCAGGGCATCTTCGGCCTGTACGTTTAAGAACCGCGCGGCATTGACGATGGAAAAAAGAAAATCACCGAATTCTTCAGCAGCTCTTTGCGAATTTTCATTATGGTAAGCGATTTTAAACTCATCCAGTTCTTCCTGCAGTTTATCCCAGAGCTGTTGCTTACCGGTTTCTGATTTCTTCCAGTCGAAGCCTGCATTGCCTGCCTTTTCCTGCATGCGCTGGGCCCGTATTAGGGCGGGCAGGTGAGGAGGGAGGCCCTCTAAAACCGACTCCCGTCCCTCATTCATTTTTATCGATTCCCAGTTTTTTGCAACCTCTTTCTCGTTCTTAACCTCAACCTTATTTTTTCCAAACACGTGCGGGTGCCGGCGAATCAATTTTTCCTGAATGGCATAAATAACATCATTAATGGTAAAGCTGTTGGTTTCGGTGGCCATGCGGCTGTGAAAAATGACGTGCAGCAGCAAATCGCCTAGTTCTTTTTTTAGCTCATTATCATCCTGCTGGTCAATGGCGTGAACGGCCTCATAGGCTTCCTCAATGAGATTATCTTTGATGCTTTGGTGGGTCTGTTTGCGATCCCATGGGCATTCTTTGCGTAATATTTTTATGATTTCAACGAGATCTTCAAAATGCTTTGACGGCTTCATACTTTTTAAGTTGAAGGTTAAAATTTTCAGGTTGAAGGTAACAATAACATTCAACACCCAACCTTCAATCTTTAACTTTTAAATAAATTTGGCGCCAATATTTTAATTTTACTATACAGCGCATGCACTGGCAAGCCCACGATATTATAATAGTCGCCATTAATGCGTTTCACTGCGCGCGCGCCCCAATCATCTTGAATGCCGTAGCCGCCGGCTTTGTCAAACGGGCTGCCGGTTAATACATACTGTTCAATGTCGGCTTCATTAAGCGCGCCAAAAATAACGTCGGTTGATTCAAAAAAGGTGAGCTGTTCAATAGCCAATGCATTATTATCTGTTT
>Ga0136598_1000179_pt1 | contig 33589 bp, 31 predicted proteins | sample AntRauTorcE11899_FD_104790 | JGI IMG/M metagenome (GOLD analysis project Ga0136598, IMG submission 104790) | Saline lake microbial communities from Rauer Islands, Antarctica - Metagenome Torckler E11 #899 | ecosystem: Environmental > Aquatic > Non-marine Saline and Alkaline > Saline | place... | reverse complement strand
GTCGCTACCTGGCTGGCTTACGTGCTGAATATTCTGACTGGCAAACTCGACACCACCGGCGGCATGATGTTCACCCAGCCCGCCGTGGACATGGTAGCACTGGGCGCCATGGCGGGGCAGAGCGGGCATTTTGGCCGCCGCTTCAGCCGGGTGAAGAAGCTGCCCGAGTTCGGTGGCGAGTTCCCCGCCAGCACCATGGCGGACGAAATGCTCACACCCGGTGAGGGCCAGATCCGTGCCTTTGTCAGCATTGCCGGCAACCCCGTACTGTCCAGCCCCAATGGTGGCCGCCTGGACAAAGCGTTCGGCAACCTTGATTTCATGGTGTCGGTGGATTATTTCCTGAATGAAACCACTCGCCACGCCGACGTCATTCTGCCGCCCACTTCAGGGCTGGAGCGCAGCCACTACGACCTGATCTTCAGCATGTTTGCGGTCCGCAATACCGCCAAGTACAGCCCGGCTCTGTTCGATGCCGGCGAAGACAGCCGTCACGACTGGCAGATTCTGCTGGAACTGGCCCATCGCCTTGAAAAACGCCAGGCAGGCGGACGATTGCCTCTGCGGATGGAGGCTGGCTGGCGCGCATTCAAGCAGATCGGCCCTGACCCCATTCTTGATCTGATGCTGCGTTCCGGTCCTTACGGCGCGGATATAGGGCCTGCCCGGGGCGTGTTTCAGCCCGCGATCGATCTGGTTATGGACATTCTGCCTGAGGGTCATCCGGTGCGTGGGCTGGCGAAGCTCAGCCCCCTCAACCGTCACTGGCAGGATCTGCCCAAGGGTCTGTCGGTGCGGTCACTGACCCGGTTACCAAACGGAGTGGATCTCGGGCCACTTCGCCCGTGCATGCCAGAGCGGTTGTTTACGCCGGACCACAAGGTCAATCTTGCCCCAAGGCGTTATCTTGCGGATCTTGACCGGCTCCACCGGTTTCTGGATCAACCGCCCACGACTGACCTGCTGCTGATCGGGCGCCGCCATATGCGCAGTAATAACTCGTGGATGCACAACAGCCAGCGGCTGGTAAAAGGCAAGGAACGCTGCACCTTGATGATCAGCCCCAAAGACGCTGCACGCTCAGGCTTGCAGACCGGTGATTCTGCCGAAGTAAGCACACCCACGGGCAGAATTGTGCTGCCCGTGGAAATTACTGACGACATCATGCCCGGTGTGGTGTCCGTGCCCCACGGCTGGGGCCATGACCGCTCCGGCATTGGCCAGGCTGTTGCCGCAGCGCACGCAGGAGCCAGCATTAACGATGTCATCAGCGACGAGCAGATTGATCCGTTGGTGGGGACATCCGTACTCAACGGTCAGAGTGTTCATGTAAAAGTCTGGCGCGCAGAACGACAGCGCAAGCGCGCCTGACCCAAACCCGGAGAACGTTATGCCCCAGTGGCTACAGTGGACCTTGATCATTGGTGGCGCGGTCGCCATCGCCTTGCTGGCGGGCTTTATCGTGCGCCAGCTGCGCACCCTGCAGGCCAGTAAGCGGCGCCAGGCCAAAACAGAGACCTTCCAGAGAGAACGTCACGCCAGCATGGTGGAAAGCCTGCAGGTACTGGCTATGGCTGTGGAAGCGGACCAGATGGAGTATTCCGAGGCTTGTCTTCGAATCAAAGGCCTGCTGGACCATGTCAAGCCGGAGCTGCTGAAACAACCACCTTTCGAGGTTTTTCAGGAAGTCCACGACCTGATTCAGCATATGCCCACACATCAGGCCCGGCAGGATACCGATACCCGGTTTGTGGAGAAGATGGATAAGGAGCGACTGGCAGTTGAAGAAGCCCACGCCGACCGTATCCGCAAGGCGGCTGTGGCCCTGCGTCAACAGACTTTTTAGCGTTTTGTAACTAACCGGGTGAGCTTGCCGGCCTACGGGCCGGCTTTCTTTATGGCTGGCAAGGCTTACGGGGGGTTCATCATGCCGGCCATAGCCATGACCACATCCTTGCTTTCAACCAGCTGATCAAACTGTTCCCCGACCTTTTCCCGGTCAAGCCCCAGCGAATCATAAAGCGCTGAAGGCACTTCCTGGCCGGCGCCGAGGGCCACGCCCCGCTCGATAAGAAGCTGACGACCAAGCCAGAGCAGCTTCGCGTAGACCGCGTATGATCCGTCATAACCCGGATTCTTCTGGTAGCGGATCCCCAGGTTCACCTCATCCGGCATACCCCAGTTCTGCATAAGCTGTGAGGCGATCTGCTCACGGCTGACCCCCAGCAGGAAGTGCTCAATCACTGACGAGTCCATGTGCGGATTGACCTCCAGCGTGCGGCACACCAGTTTGAAATGGGGTGGAAAAACCTGCGCCAGCACCAGATAACCGAAGTTGTGCAGCAGACCTGCCAGATAGGCCAGGCCAAACACCGGGCGCTCTCCCCTGGGCATCATGCTGGCCAGTATGCCGGCGGACTGGGCCTGCCATATCGCCTGCTGCCAGTAATCCACATAGCCCTCAGGGTGATCATGGGGGGCCTTCAAAGCACGGCCGAGAGATAACCCCATGGCCAGGTTCATCACCAGATCAAAACCCAGCACCCGCGACACCGCGTCGTGAACAGACTTAACTTGCCCAGCCGCTGCGTAGAAAGAGGACGACGCCCAACTGACCACCTGTGCAGCAAGGCTCGGATCGCTTTCCACCACATCCACCAGATCCCCCATTACTGAATTGGGGTTGACCCGCAGATGGATGATCCGCTGCGCCGTTTCCGGAAGCGGGGGCAGCTCGAGGGTATCTTCCAGCCGTTGCTGGATGCGCAGAGTGGTAAATTTCCGGATTGCCGAATGCAGCTGGGCCTGGTCTTCTTCCGGGCTGTCCAGATTAACCGCGATGGAATCGGAGGCCACTGAGAACGAGAATCGCTCCGCGCTCTGAAGGATCGGCTCGAAATCTTCCCGGGGCATGACCATGCACAGATTCTGTTCGCCAAGAGCCAGCGCCACTGAGGACATTTTATCGACGTGCTCATCCACCACAGTCCGCCAGCCGGTCAGGGACGGCAGCGGAGGCATGTCATTTAGCCCGGCCCTTTGTCTGGCCTGGGCCTGACCCCGTTTGTTCATCATTCGCAGGTCACGATCCAGCGCTTTATTGAGGGTGCTGATATCCAGTAGATCACCCTGCCTGCAAATGGCCTGCACATTACCCTGTTCGTCGCTGAGAAGTACCATTCGCAACAGTTGTTCTTCCCTGGCCTGGCCCAGGTCCCGGAGTGATACCTCCGATGCGGACTCGCCCAGCGCCTGCCTGACTGCGACCGGTAGTTCCATAGTGTTCTCCCTTGTTCCGTCTGCTTTGTCGGTTTCGACAATCGTGTTTGTTGTTAGTATAGGGTAGAAAATACACGGCAGCCCTACACATCGCCATAGCGGGTGCGTTCCCCCAGCCAGCGACGTATCAGGCCATCCACCCGGTCCGGCTGGCCCAGAAGCTCAGGCGCCATGGCCCGAATCGGTTCAATCCAGCCCTTGTCACGCTCGAAATCCGCCAGCCGGAACTGCATCATGCCGGTCTGGCGGGTACCCAGAACTTCCCCCGGCCCCCTGAGTTCAAGATCCTTCTCGGCAATTACAAATCCATCCTGGCTGTCCCGCAGCGCCTGCAGACGGGCCTTGCCGTTCTGGGATAGGGGCGGATGGTACATCAGCACGCAGAAACTGGCTTGCTCACCCCGGCCCACCCGGCCTCGTAACTGATGCAACTGCGCCAGACCCAAGCGCTCCGGGTTTTCAATAATAATAAGTGACGCGTTGGGTACGTCCACCCCCACTTCGATGACCGTCGTGGCGACCAACAGGTCCAGTTCGCCCTGTTTGAAACGGTCCATCATTTCTGCCTTTTCTGCGGCTTTCAGCCTGCCATGAACCAGCCCCACTTTAAGGTCCGGTAGCCGCTCGGTCAGTTCTTCGGCCGTTGCCTCTGCCGCCTGGCACTGCAGCGTTTCAGATTCCTCAATCAGGGTGCACACCCAATAAGCCTGGCGTCCGGCGCGGCAGGCGTTTCGCACCCGGTCGGTCACATCGTCCCGGCGGCTGTCCGGAATTGCGATGGTCTCGATGGGTTTTCGGCCCGGTGGCAGCTCATCAATGACCGAGGTATCCAGATCGGCGTAGGCGCTCATGGCCAGAGTACGGGGAATGGGGGTGGCCGTCATGATCAGCTGATGCGGTGCCAGGGTGCCGCCCACGCCTTTTTCACGCAGTGCCAGCCGCTGGTGAACGCCAAAGCGATGCTGCTCGTCCACAATCACCAACGCCAACCGGCTGAATATCACATCGTCCTGAAACAGCGCGTGGGTGCCGATGATTATCGATGCCTCGCCACTGCCCACGGCAGCCAGCGCAGCCTCGCGCGGTTTACCCTTTACTTTACCGGACAACCACGCCAGGCGGATGTCGAGCGGTTCCAGCCAACTCCGGAAGTTCTGATAGTGCTGCTCCGCCAGAATTTCGGTGGGGGCCATCAATGCCACCTGGGCACCCGCCCCAATAGCCTGGAGGGCGGCAAGCGCAGCAACGACGGTCTTCCCAGACCCGACATCGCCCTGAACCAGACGCAACATGGGCACGGGCTGGCTCAGGTCCTGTCGGATCTCAGTCATCACCTGACGCTGGGCGCCTGTGAGGCGAAAGGGCAGCGCATCGAGAAAGCGTTCTGGCAGATCGCCGCTGGGCAACAGGGGCAGTGCCTCCCGCGCCTGAATCTGCTGCCGGACCTTTAACAGGCTGAGCTGGTGGGCCAGCAATTCCTCCATCACCAGCCGCTGTTGGGCCGGGTGGCGACCTTCCATCAACAGATGGACCGGGGCGCTGGCCGGTGGTGAGTGAACCAGTTCAACCGCCTCGGAAATTCCGGGTAGCTGGTACTGCTCCATGATATGTGACGGCAGCCAGTCATGAATCGGGTAACGCCGCAGGTAAGTCAGTGCCTGCTGACACAGAGTGCGCACCCGGGGTTGCTGAATGCCCTCCGTCAGCGGGTATACCGGCGTCAGCGTTGCGTCGCCCTGGGCGGGCATAGGGGGCGGGTTGACCTGATATTCCGGGTGGTAAAATTCGTACCCGGCGCGGCCGGGGCGAACTTCACCAAAACAGCGAACCCGGGTGCCTTCCAATAACTGGTTTTTCTGGGCGGCGTTAAAGTGGAAAAACCGCATTACCAGAAAGCCGCTGCTGTCCTTGAGGGTAACCTGGAGGCTGCGGCGCCGACCCATCATCAGGTCGGCCTTCATGATTTCCCCCTCAACCACACCCACGTCACCGATCCGAAGTTGGCCCATGGGGATCAAACGGGTGCGGTCTTCATACCGGTGAGGCAGATGAAACAGCAGATCCTGCAGGGAGTGAATGCCCAGTTTGGCCAGGGTCTCCGCCAGCGCTTTACCAACGCCCTTGAGGACTGTTACGTCGATGTCGTCCAGTGACGTCATGGGTCAGCTCAGGAAGCCGCAGCGGCGGGTTTTTTGAGCTTGGTTTTTTCAATAACCCGACACTGACTGGCCGCCAGCGACAGCACATCGATGGCCTTGGGACGGGGAAAGGTGACCCGCCAGGCCAGCGCAACGGTACGGGAGGGCACGGGCGCCGCGAATGGCCTGACAGCCAGAATGTCCTCGTTGTACTGCATGGCGGTGGCCGCCGACAGCGGCAGAACCGTGATGCCCAGACCAGAGGCCACCATATGGCGGATGGTCTCCAGCGAGCTTCCTTCTGTGACCAGCGATGGCGCCTTAGCACTGGCAGCGCCCGGTCGGCTGACCGCTTCCACCAGGGGCAGGCAGGCCTCCAGAACCTGGTCCCGGAAGCAGTGCCCCGGGCCAAGCAGCAATAACTGCTCCTTCGCCAGTTGCTCCGCCGTCAGGCTCTTGTGCCTGGTGAGCGGGTGGCCGCCGGGCAGAAGCACCACAAAGGGTTCGTCGTAAAGCGGCAGTGTCACTACTTCCGGCTCCTCGAACGGCAGGGCAATGATGATGGCGTCCAGCTCGGACTGGCGCAGCTTCTGGCGCAGGGTGGCGGTGTAATTTTCTTCGATGTAGAGCGGCATGTCGGGCGCGCCGCGGCGAAGCTCCGGCAGCAGGTGCGGAAACAGGTAGGGCCCTATGGTGTAGATGGCACCAACTTTCAGGGGGGCGTTAAGCTGATTCTTACCGTCCTGCGCCATATCCTTGATCAGGCCAACCTGATCCAGTACGCGCTGGGATTGCTCGATAATCCGCTTGCCGGTTTCGGTAACACGGATGCTGTTTTTGCTACGCTCGAACAGCGGGATACCCAGTTCGTCTTCCAGCTTTTTGACCGCTACGCTCAGGGTAGGCTGGCTAACGTGACAGCGTTCTGCCGCACGGCCAAAATGCCTTTCGCGGGCCAGGGTAACAACGTATCGTAACTCGGTAAGAGTCATGGCGGGCTCCGGTAATTTATTATCCAAAGCATAAGGATTGAATTTGCCTATGGCAATCACCCAGGACAAACAATTACCCCGCATTCTTGTGGCCGGTTGTGGCAACCTTGGCGGCGCTATCGCCTCCCGCCTGGCAGAAGACTGCACGGTTTACGGCCTGCGGCGGAACGCTGACCGGGTCCCTGACGGTGTTCATCCGGTAAAAGCCGACCTGCTCAATGGCGCTCAGCTCGCCTCTGCACTGCCAGATAATCTGGACATCGTCATCTACTGCCTGACCCCTTCCCAATACGACGAGGCCGGGTATCAGAATGCCTTTGTGAACGGCCTGAACAATCTGATCGGCGCACTTGCAGGGCAGCCCGTGAAGCGACTGTTTTTTATCAGCAGTAGCAGCGTCTATGCCCAGAATGACGATGGTTGGGTAGACGAGACCAGCCCGACCGTCCCGGCGGGGTTCAGCGGTGAGATTATTCTCAATGGCGAGGAAGCGGCCCACGCCAGCGCGCACCCGGCCACGGTTGTGCGCTTTAGTGGCATCTATGGCCCGTCTCGCAAGCGCTTTCTCCGGGCGGTTATGGAGGGTGAGATGGACCCGGCCTCCCCGGCGCCCTACAGCAACCGCATCCACGAGGCAGATGCCGCTGCCGTCGTGTGCCACCTGACGCGATTAGCGCTGGCAGGCAAGCCCCTGGAACCCTGCTACCTTGCCAGTGACTGCGAGCCGGCCCGCCTGGACGAAGTGGTTGCCTGGGTTCGTGACCAGCTACCCTGTAAAGCACCGGCGGCGGAAGCCCGAAAGGGTGGCCGCGCCGGCAGCAAACGCTGCCGCAACCAGCGCCTCCTGGATAGCGGTTTCCACTTCCACTATCCGGATTTCCGGGTGGGCTATGGCGAGATGATTGAGCAGCAAAAACAGCAGACCTGAAAAAAGCGGCCCGCAGGCCGCTTTTTAATGCTGAGCATCGGACTTCAGTGTTAGCTCAGAACCATCACCGCTTCCATTTCCACGGGCACACCTTTTGGCAACGCAGCCACGCCGACCGCCGCGCGCGCCGGGTAAGGCTCCTGAAAATAGGTCGCCATAATTTCATTGACCGTGGCAAAGTTGCTAAGGTCGGTCATGTAGATATTCAGCTTCACGATGTCTTTGAGTTCGCCACCACTGGCTTCGCAAACGGCTTTGAGGTTTTCAAACACCTGACGGGTCTTGGCGGCAAAATCACCCGCCACCACTTCCATGGTTTGCGGCACCAGTGGGATCTGGCCTGACAGGTACACGGTATCGCCGGCTTTCACAGCCTGTGAGTAGGTACCAATGGCCTGCGGTGCTTTTTCAGTCTGAATTACAGATTTGTTGGTCATGAACTTTGTGTTCCCTCGATCCAAACGTTAATCGTCACCTTCCGACACCCAACCTGTCAACAGCCAGCTCTGCGCAGAACCAGAAGGCCGTCACAGGCCCGTCAGTTGCGTACCCGGTTGATGTGGGTGACCGCCTTGATATTGCGGATACGGCGCATCACCCGGGCCAGATGGCGGCGCCCGTGAACGTGCACCACCAGGCTGACAACCCCGAGTTTGGCGTTCTGCTCTTCCACGTTGATGCGCTCAATATTGCCATCTGCCATGGCGACTGCGTTAGCGAGCTCAGCAATGACACCGCGCTGACGTTCAAGTTCTACCCTCAGCTCTACGGAGAACTCGTCGGCGATGTCTTTCGCCCACTTGAGCTGGGTCAGATTTTCGCGGGCTTCGCCGTCTTCCGGCAGCCGTGAGCAGGTGTCAGAATGGATCACCAGGCCCTTACCGGAATCCATGGTACCAACCACCGGGTCGCCTGGAATCGGCTTACAGCAGTTGGCAAACCGCACCAGCAGGCCCTCGGTTCCGAGAATGGTGACAGAACCGTGCTCCTTCGCGGTCACGCTGCCCTGGGGCACCTCTTCCTTGCCACCCTCAGCGCCACCACTGACCAATTGCCGTGCTACCAGATAGGCCATCCGGTTGCCCAGGCCAATATCACTGACCAGATCGTCAAAGCTTTCGACCTGATTGTGCCGGACCACCGTCTCGATCTGGTTTTCGCCGATATCCGCGAGCTTAGCGCCAAAGCCCTTCAGGGATTTCTTCAACAGGGTTCTGCCAAGCTCCAGCGACTCGGCCCTGCGCTGGTTCTTCAGTACGTGGCGAATACTGCTTCTGGCCTTGCCGGTGGTAACAAAACTGAGCCAGGCCGGATTGGGCCTTGCACCCGGGGCGGTAATAATCTCCACCGTCTGGCCACTTTGCAGTGACTGGCTCAGGGACCCGAGATTGCGGTTGATCCGGCAGGCAACACAGGCGTTACCGATGTCGGTATGGATTGCGTAAGCGAAGTCCACGGGCGTCGCACCGCGGGTCAGCTCCATAATCCGGCCCTTGGGCGTAAACACATAGACCTCATCCGGGAACAGGTCTACTTTGACGTGTTCAATAAATTCCAGCGAATCGTCCGCGCGCTCCCGCATTTCCATCAGGCCTTTTACCCACTGGTCCACACGGGTCTGGTTCGCGGTGGTCACATTCGAAGGCTCGTTCTTGTACATCCAGTGGGCGGCAATGCCGTTGTTGGCAATGTGCTCCATTTCCTCAGTACGGATCTGGATCTCAATGTTGACGTGCATCCCGAACAGAGTGGTATGCAGCGACTGGTAGCCGTTCGCCTTGGGCATGGCGATGTAGTCTTTAAAGCGGCCAGGCAACGGTTTGTACACGCTGTGGACCGCACCGAGAATCCGGTAACAGTCATCTTCCGTGTCGGCGATGATGCGGAAGGCGTAAACATCCATGATTTCGTGGAAAGACTTTTGCTTGAACTTCATCTTGTTATAGATGCTGTTCAGGTGCTTTTCCCGCCCCTGGATCTGGCCCGACAACCCTCGATCTTCCAGCTTTTCCTCAAGCTTTCCACGGATGTCCTCGATGATTTCCCGATGGCTGCCACGAAGTTTGGCCACAGCCTTGGAGATATACTTCGAGCGCATGGGGTATAGGGAGGAAAAGCCCAGATCTTCCAGCTCGGTGCAGATCGAGTGCATCCCCAGACGGTTGGCAATGGGCGCATAGATATCCAGCGTTTCGGTGGCAATGCGTTTGCGCTTCGCATAGGGCATGGGACCCAGCGTGCGCATGTTGTGCAGCCGGTCGGCGAGTTTCACCAGAATCACCCGGATATCCCGGGCCATGGCCAGCGTCATTTTCTGGAAGTTTTCGGCCTGGGCCTCGGCACGGGTACGGAACTCGATCTGGGTCAGCTTACTGACGCCGTCCACCAGCTCAGCGACGTCTGCGCCGAACTGCTCGGCCAGAGCGTCTTTGGGGATACCGGTGTCTTCAATCACATCGTGGAGCATGGCTGCCATCAAGCTCTGATGGTCCAGCCTCAGGGTGGCAAGAATGTGGGCAACGGCCAGAGGGTGGGTAATGTAGCGGTCGCCGCTGCGACGCATCTGGCCTTCATGGGCTTGTTCGGCATAATAGTAGGCTCGTCGCACCTGATTGATGCGATTGGAGTCAAGATAGGTGCTCAGTTCACTTGCCAGCACCTCAACCGTCGCCTCTGCCGACACCGCGCCTCCGTATACCGCCTGAAATTCAGGGACAAAAAAACCCGAATGCGAGCATTCGGGTCCTTCCGACGTTATTCCGTCAATGCACTCTTATATACACTATAAAACCGGAGCGACGGATTTCAATACTTTACTGGAATATCTTGCAGCTTATTCGTCATCATGCTCGGCAAGAAGCTCACGACCGATTTTGCCTTCGGCAATTTCGCGCAGTGCGATAACCGTTGGCTTGTCATTTTCTTCCGGCACCAGAGGTTCGAAACCCTTGGTTGCGATCTGACGGGCGCGCTTGCTGGCCAGCATCACCAGCTGGAAGCGGTTATCAACGTTTTCCAGACAATCTTCAACAGTAACTCGTGCCATAACATCCCCGACTTTCAAAAATGGCTGATCTCAGCAGACCGAGCAGTCTAATCCCAAAGCATCACTTTGTATACACGCAAAACGCGATACTCAGATCGAACCTGACAGCCTTGTCAGCAGGTCCGCGTGGCGATATTGCTGGACCGACATCCGCAGCCGCTGACAAAGAACAATGGCCAGCAGTTCTTCCAGCGCGGTTTCAAAGTGGTCATTCACCACCAGAAAATCGAATTCGACGGCGTGGCGGCATTCTTCGGCCGCGTCCTTCAGGCGGCGCTCCACCACGGCCTGCTCGTCGGTGCCGCGGCCCGTCAGGCGCTCGCGCAGGGTCTCCGGCGATGGCGGCGCAATAAAAATGCCCACACAGCCCGGCATCAGACGACGCACCTGCTCTGCCCCCTGCCAGTCAATTTCAAGAATCACATCTTCACCCCGCACCAGGCGTTCTCTCACCCAGACCTGGGAGGTGCCGTAATAATTTCCAAAAACATCGGCGTGCTCCAGAAAATCACCACGGTTAATCATGGCCTCAAATTCTGCACGGCTGACGAAATGATAATTCGCGCCGTCCTGCTCGCCAGTGCGCATGGGGCGGGTCGTATGAGACACAGAGACACCCAGTTTCGGGTCCCGCCTGAGCATTTCAGCTACCAGGCTGGTTTTTCCCGCGCCGGAGGGCGCAGAAATAATATAAAGGGTGCCGTGTTCTGTCGCGTGATTCATTGGCAAAGATCGTCTTCCGCGTAATGTGTATTGGAGTGGCTTGCAAAGGCGGGATTATAAGGTCTTTGCACCGATGCCGCACCCCGCGGCATTTATTCGACGTTCTGCACCTGCTCGCGCATCTGCTCGATCAGTACCTTGAGGTCTACGGCAGCACGGGTCACACGGGCATCGATGCTTTTGCTGCTGAGGGTGTTGGCTTCGCGGTTAAGCTCCTGCATCAGGAAATCCAGCTTGCGGCCAACGGCATCGTCGCTCTGAAGCACATCGGTCACTTCCTGAGTATGGGAATCCAGACGGTCCAGCTCTTCCGCAACATCAGATTTCTGCGCCAGCATCACCATTTCCTGGGCCAGGCGATCCGGGTCAAGCTCTACTTTCGCCTGCTCGAACCGATTTCTAAGGCTCTCTTCCTGAGCTTTCAGAAGTGTCGGCATCAACGCACGCACATCTGCAACCAGCGTCCCCATGGTTGCCAGCCGCTCTTCAAACAGGGGTCGCAGGCGCTCACCCTCGCGCTCACGCGCTGAAACAAGCTCCGCGATCGCCTCTGCAAACAGCCCGTCCGCCGCCTTCTTGGCGGCACCGTAATCTTGTTCGGCAGGCGCCAGCACCCCCGGCCAGCGCAGAATATCCAGCGCATCAAGGTGGGCCGGGTTATCCAGCATTCGATTGATATGATTCGCCGCCTCATTAACCGCGTGAGCCATGGACTCGTCAATCTCCAGGCGCGGGCTGGTTTCAGTGGTCTGAAAACGCAATGCCACGTCTACCTTGCCCCTGCCAAGCTTCGCCCGTAATTGCTCACGGAATCGGTTCTCAAGTTCACGAAGCGCTTCGGGCAGTCGGAAGGACGGCTCGAGATACCGGTGATTGACGGTGCGGATTTCACAGGTCAGCACGCCCCAGTCGCCCCGGGCGTCCCGTCGGGCAAACGCCGTCATACTTCGAATCATAAACACTCCGCGTCGGTCGTGTGATGTCAGATCAGTCTAGCAGAACACCCCGGCTGTCCGTGCATGTTATACTGCGCGGCCTTTTAGATTCTCAATCGACCGGCCCTCTGTGCCGGACACTTACTATCAACATCAGGATTCATTATGAGACCGAGCGGAAGAACGCCGGAACAATCCCGCGATATCCGAATTACCCGTCAATATACCCGCCATGCCGAAGGCTCGGTGCTGGTTGAGTTTGGCGACACCAAAGTCATTTGCACGGCATCTGTGGAAAACAAAGTACCGCCGTTTCTCCGCGGCCAGGGCCAGGGCTGGATTACCGCCGAATATGGCATGCTGCCCCGCTCTACCGGCAGCCGTATGGGCCGTGAAGCCGCCCGTGGCAAACAGGGCGGCCGCACGGTAGAAATCCAGCGCCTGATTGGCCGCTCATTGCGGGCCGCTGTTGACCTCAACGCCCTGGGCGAACACAGCATTACCATCGACTGTGACGTTATTCAGGCTGACGGCGGCACCCGCACCGCAGCGATTACCGGTGGCTGCGTGGCACTGGTGGATGCGCTGAATCACCTGGTGAAAGAAGGCCGCCTGAAAAAATCACCGCTCAAACAGATGATCGCTGCATTCTCGGTCGGTGTTTACAAGGGCACCCCGGTTCTGGACCTGGATTATCCCGAAGATTCGGAAGCGGAAACCGACATGAACGTGATCATGACGGATAAAGGTGGTTTCATTGAGATTCAGGGAACGGCCGAAGGCGCGCCGTTTGAACAGGAAGAGCTGGATAGCATGCTGAAGTTGGCCAAGCTGGGTATTGGGCAGTTGTTTGAGGCTCAAAAGGCGGCGCTCGGAAGTTAAATGCCAGAACATTTTGTCGGATTACGGCTTCGCCTAATCCGACCTACAGTTTGGAACTAACTTTGAAGTTCGGGCGGTCTCGGTAAGAGGGGCTTTCCCGGACCGTCGTCGGCCATGGATGGCCGACGACGAGCGCACAGGGATGTGCTTGTAGCGTGTCCGGGAAAGCCCCTCTTACCGAGACCGCTTACGCCAAATTCTAAACGGACGAATTACAGCCCGATCTCAATATCGTAATCCATAATCACCGGCGCGTGATCTGAAAACCGGGTTGAATCATCAATCCAGCCGTCCAGCACCGTTTTGCGGATACCAGGGGTCAATAACTGGTAATCCACCCGAATGCCTGCCTTTTTACGGGAGCCTTCCGTTTGCTCAGGCCACCAGGTGAACTGGTTGCTCTGCTTGTTCAGATCCCGGAAAGCATCCACGCATCCCATTTCATCGAACAGCCGATCCAGCCACGCCCTTTCATGGGGCAAAAATCCGGAAAAATCCAGCTTGTGGTACAGAGGACTGGCATCAGTGACGTGATGGGCGGTCTGCAGATTGGCGCAGACAACAAACTGGCGGCGTTTGCGCAGGGTTTTCTGCATGTGGACCCCGAACGAGTCCATGAACTCGTCCTTATGATCCAGCACCGTCAGATCGTCGCTGCCGGTCAGTTCTTCTTCGCGCCCCAGGGCGCAGGGTGCGAGCACGGATGCCACGGACACCTTGTCGAAATCCGCCTGTATGAAGCGCCCTTCCCGATCCGCCTGTTCGCTGGCAAAACCGTACATGATGGCCTTCGGAAAGTGCCGGGTGTAGATACCGACGCCACCATCCTCGTTATGTTCGCCATCGATAAAGTAGGCTTCGTAGCCTTCCGGGATCAGATTGAAATCCTCGACTTCGTAGGCACGCATGCGGTGATCCTGAACGCAGACCACGTCGGCGTCCTGCCCGGCCAGCCATTCAAAGAAACCCTTCTCAACTGCCTGTGCCAGGCCGTTGACGCTTATTGTTACGACGCGCATACGTGTTCCCTGATCTGGTTTGTGTGTATCATACTGTTTTTACGTTTCAATTAAAGTTCCAGACCCGCCAGACATCTTGCCATGCATAGCTATCAAAAGAATTTCATTGAGTTCGCCATTCGTCGCAACGCACTGCGCTTCGGCGAGTTTACGCTCAAATCCGGCCGCACCAGCCCCTATTTTTTCAACGCCGGTCTGTTCAATACCGGTGATGACTTACTGGAGTTAAGCAAAGCCTATGCCGCTGCGCTTGAACGCAGCGAGTTAAATTATGACATCATTTTCGGCCCGGCCTATAAGGGCATTCCGTTGGCAACGGTTACGGCCATGGCTCTCGCCTCGAACGGAATCAACAAACCGTTTGCCTTCAACCGTAAGGAGAAAAAAGACCACGGCGAAGGTGGCAATATCGTTGGCGCCCCATTGGAGGGCGACGTTTTGATCGTTGACGACGTCATTACCGCCGGGACCGCCATTCGCGAATCCATGGATCTGATCAAAAACGCAGGTGCCCGACCTGCCGGCGTTCTGATCGCGCTGGACCGCCAGGAGCGCGGCACCGGTGAACGGTCCGCCATTCAGGAAGTACAGGATACTTTCGGTATTCCTGTGGTCAGCATCATCAAACTGGATCAGGTTCTGGACTACCTCAACACCAGGCCCGGGTTCGAAGAACACGCCGCCAGGGCCGCGGCTTACCGGCAAACTTACGGCATCTGACCAATCCGCATGGCATATTGCGCCGGTTTTGGTATGCTTCTAATAGCATCATTCGTCGACCAGAGTGCAATCCGTTACCATGAATAACCTGATCAGGCCTGCCGTCACAGCTTCTGTAGTCGCCCTGCTGCTCTTCACCGCGGCAGCTAGCGCCGGTATGTATCGCTTCACTGACGAGAACGGTCAGATCGTTATCAGCAATACCATTCCCCAGGCCGCATCAAAGCGGGGCTACGATATTCTGAACAGTAGCGGCCGCGTTATCGAAACCATTGACCCCGCACCCACGGCCGAGCAAATTGCCGCGCGGGAAGCCAGAAAGCGCTTCGAAGAAAAGCAGGAGCGCCAACTGGAACTGGACAAAAAACTGCTGGAGCGATTCAGCCACCCCGATGAAGCGGTTCGCGCCATGTACCGCAAAATCCGCGAACTCAGGGGACTGTCCCAACTCAAGCGCGGCAATATTTCAGTGATCGAAGGCCAGCTCGACACAGAACAGGGCCGCGCTGCGGACCGCGAGCGCTCCGGTCGTGAGATAGCCGAAGCGACGCTTGAAAAAATCCGCCGCCTTGAATCCAATATCCGCCAAATAGAGCGTGAAATCAGCGCCCAACAGGCAGAAATCGATGCTGTTAAGGGTCAGTTTGTCAAGAATATAGAGCGCCTCGAAACCATCACCGGCGAAGCCCGCACACTGTCACTTGAAGTGCCGCCTGAAAACAGCGACCAATAAAAATAAGCAGCCATTGAAAAGGCCGCCCGGAGGCGGCCTCTATACAACCGAACCCTGACTTATCAGGCAGAAGCAGTTGTTGTTTTCTTGGCAGCCGGCTTCTTGGCTGCTGGCTTCTTCGCTGCAGCCGTCTTGGCTTCTACAGAACTTTTCACTGAGTCGGCCGCATCCGATACTTCTTCAGTGCCTTCAACAACTTCTTTCTCAAGTTTGCTAACCAGGTCAGCAGCGAAGCTACCGAAACGGGTGTTCAGTGAGCGGAGTTGCTCGAACAGGTTGTCGCTGTAACCGTAGTAACGAGTACGTAAAGTGCTGACGCTGTACTCACGAGCACCGTTTTCGAGCTTCTCGGCGTATTCGAACGGCTTGGAGGCCAGCTTCTTCTGCTGCTCTTCAGCAGCATTAATGCCTTTATCTACGATTTCCTGCAGCTGTTCCTGATATGTTTTGAGCTTACCCATAGCCTTTCTCCTTAAAAGATGTTGATACGTGCTGACTTCGTTGACGCCTGCATCGTTATGGCCGCCTTTACGGGGCCGTTTCTCGACTTCACAACTGCACAGTAAGCTCAAAAATTAGAATGATCATACTAATAGCAAAATAAAAACCTTACCTGTGGGTCCTACGTGTGTTAACGAACTGTCACTTGATGATTTTTCTGCTACCCGCATACTCCTTTGCCTATGAGCGTTTGTCCGTCTCCCCGCGTTATTCCGGCCTCGCACATTGAATAATGACGATCACCTTCTAACACAGTCTGAACACAGTTTTGCGCTTCAAGGACAGCAAAAACAGCCCCACTGCGAGAGTTCTAATGACCTATAAAAAGTTACCCGGCAGGGTGTTGAATGCCTGGATGGTCCTCCTGACAGTCCTGATGTTCGTCGGCCCCCAGGAAGTTCACAGCCAGTCCAAATCCACTTCAGCCAACGCCAGCCAGAAATCAGATCAGCGCTTTGACAAGGCTGTATGGTCCAATCAGAAAACGCGCGACCAGGATCAGCGACGCGTTCAGAAAAAGGATCAACCAAGTGTCCAGAAAAAGGATCAGCTAGGCACTCAGAAAAAGGATCAACCGAGCACTCAGAAAAAGGATCAACCAAGTGCTCAGAAAAAAGATCAACCAAGTGCTCAGAAAAAAGACCAGCGAGGCGCTCAGCAAAAGGATCCGCTAGGTGTTCAGAAAAAAGATCAACAAAAAGAAAAGGCTTACCACCGCCCGACAATTAGATGGAACGCCCCGGCAGGGAGGGAAGATGGGTCCAGGCTCTACGCCAGCGACATCAAGGAATATCGCATCTACTACCGACTACGGCACAAAGAAAAGTACAAAGCGATTTCACTTTCAGCGAGCCAGAAAACCAGCTACACCTTGAGTAATTTCCCGCCGGGTGCCTACGCATTCAGCGTGACAGTCGTTGACGTCAATGGTCGGGAAAGCCGGCGTTCGGATCAAGTATTTGTGAACCTGATCTGATTACCATCGGAAAAGCACCCAGCTGGGCACCAGCAAGTCAGTTTCGGTTTCCCGTATCCAGCCCCCGCCGTCAGCGGGCACCAGATAGTATTCCGGACCCAACTCGGGCACCACCTTGATTTCAACCAGCTCACCATTGACCCGGTATTCGTAGAACACCTCGTTCTCGTTACCCGGGCGTATCACAATCTGCGCTTCCGAGCCGGGCGGCTGGTAATCTGAAACCACAAACGGCTCATCGGGGGCTTGTAAAGGCTCGCCCGTTTCCTGAGCTGAAGCCAGAGCGGCCAAGACACCAAGGAACAGGGCGGTACAGGCGATCAATTTTGGTTTCATGGTACCCTCTGATCCCAACGATTGTTGTTACTGACAGACTTGCACAAGCCAACCCATGCTTCAATCATAATCCGGATCCGTTTTGACATGACAGAGAAGAAAACTCCGCCGGTAGTTCTTGTAGACGGCTCATCCTACCTGTTCCGTGCCTATCACGCGCTGCCCCCCCTGATGACCAGCAAAAATCAGCCAACCGGTGCCATCAAGGGTGTCATCAGCATGATCCGGAAACTGGAGCAGGACTTCCCCGGCTCGAAGATGGTGGTAGTCTTCGATGCAAAGGGTAAAACCTTTCGCCACGACCTGTATGAAGCGTACAAGGCCAATCGGCCGCCCATGCCGGAGGATCTTGGCGTTCAGATTCCGCCCATCCACGAGATAGTTCGCGCCATGGGGCTGCCTTTACTGATTGTTGAAGGTGTCGAAGCAGACGATGTTATCGGCACCCTGGCCCATGAGGCCACCAACAAAGGCATCGATGTGGTGATCTCCACGGGCGACAAGGATATGGCCCAACTGGTCAGCGACCATGTCACGCTGATCAATACCATGACCGACACCCGGATGGATCGGGAAGGCGTGGTTGAGAAATTCGGGGTCAAACCGGAGCAGATCATTGATTACCTGGCACTGGTTGGCGATAAGGTCGACAACATTCCCGGCGTCAATAAATGTGGCCCTAAAACCGCCGTTAAGTGGTTGCAGACCTGGAGCAACCTGGACGAAGTGATCGGCCATGCCGACGAGGTGAAAGGCAAGATCGGCGAGTATCTGCGCGAGGCCACTGAAACCTTGCCCCTGAGCTACGAGCTGGCGACCATCCGCACGGATGTGTCCCTGGACTTCGGCCTTGAAGACCTGCAACTTCGCGAGCAGAACGACGATGAGTTGCTCGACCTGTTCCGCGAACACGAGTTCCGTGCCTGGATCAATGAGTTGGACGCCAGTAGTGAAAACCGTAGTGAAAACATTAGCGATCCGGCGACGGCGCAAAAAGCTGAAAACCCCACGGCGACCATAACCGAAAAAAACTATAGCGTCATTACCGACAAAGCATCGCTGAACGAGTGGCTCGAGCGCCTGAAAAAAGCGCCGCTGTTTGCGTTCGACACAGAAACCACCAGCCTGCGCTATATGGAGGCTCAGGTGGTCGGCGTCTCATTCGCCATCGAGCCGGGCGAAGCCGCTTATGTGCCCTTCGGGCACGATTACATGGGTGCACCGGAGCAACTGGAGCGCGACTATGTGCTGGAGCAGCTCCGACCACTGCTGGAAAACCCGAAGCAGGCCAAGCTGGGCCAGAACCTGAAATACGACAAAAACGTGCTGGCCAACCACGACATTGACCTTCAGGGCATTGCCGAAGACACCATGCTGGAATCCTATGTGCTCAATTCCGTGGCGTTGCGCCACAACATGAATGCGCTGGCACTGGAATACCTGGGGGAGCAGACCATTTCCTTCCAATCCATCGCGGGCAAAGGTGCCAAACAGCTCACCTTCAATCAGATTGACCTGGAGCAGGCCGGGCCCTACGCCGCAGAAGATGCTGACATTACGCTCCGCCTGCACCAGGTGCTGCGCCCCCGACTTGCCCAAACCGGTCGCCTGAAGGACGTCTACGAGAAAATTGACCTGCCGCTGGTACCGGTACTTTCGCGCATGGAACAGCGAGGCGCCCTGATCAGTGCCAGCATTTTACGTCAGCACAGCCAGGAGCTGGCTGAACGCATGGCGGAACTGGAAAAGGAAGCGCACGAGGAGGCCGGAGAAGTCTTCAACCTGAGCTCACCGAAACAGCTTCAGGCCATCTTCTATGAAAAAATGGGGCTGCCGGTGGTCAAGAAGACCCCGAAAGGCGCGCCATCGACTGCAGAGCCGGTGCTTCAGGAGCTGGCCCACGAACACAGGCTGCCCCACCTGATTCTGGAACACCGCAGCCTCAGCAAACTTAAATCCACCTACACTGACACCCTGCCGGAGCTGATTCATCACCGCACCGGGCGCATTCACACCTCTTATCACCAGGCAGTGACCGCCACCGGGCGGCTGTCGTCGTCCGAGCCCAACCTGCAGAACATTCCCATCCGCAGCGAGCAGGGACGGCGTATCCGGCAGGCTTTCGTGGCGCCGAAAGGCTACAAACTGGTCGCGGCGGATTACTCGCAAATCGAACTGCGCATCATGGCGCATCTTTCCGGTGACAAGGGGTTACTGACCGCCTTTGAAAAAGGTGAGGATATTCACAAGGCCACTGCCGCCGAGGTGTTCGGTGTCAGTCTTGACGAGGTTTCCGTCGATCAGCGCCGCAGCGCCAAGGCCATCAACTTTGGCCTGATCTACGGTATGTCTGCCTTCGGCCTGTCCCGCCAGCTCGATGTGGGGCGCAACCAGGCCCAGGATTATATCGATCGCTACTTCGATCGCTATCCGGGCGTTCTCAAGTACATGGACAACATTCGCAAACAGGCCCACGACGACGGCTACGTTGAAACCTTGTTCGGTCGCCGCCTTTACCTGCCGGAGATCAACGCCCGGAACAAACAGTTTCAGCAGGCTGCCGAGCGCACTGCGATCAATGCCCCCATGCAGGGAAGTGCCGCCGATATCATCAAATTGGCCATGCTGAGCGTGGAAGAATGGTTGCTGGCCGAACACGCGGACGATGCCCGGATGATCATGCAGGTCCACGATGAGCTGATACTGGAAGTAAAAGAAAGCGCTCTGGACATCATCCGCGCAGGGCTGGAATCACGCATGTCTGCCGCGGCCGATCTGGATGTGCCACTGCTGGTAGAAGCAGGGGTTGGGGACAATTGGGACGAAGCCCACTGAACACAGTCAACCCCACGAAAGCCACGTTAATTGGCTGATCAGCGGGCACTGATCAGCCATAGGTCGGATTCAGAAAGCCTTACTGACCTGAACTGAGGCACTCCAGGCGTTCAAATCGTATTCGCCGTTGTAGGAAGAATTCGGGTCAGCCGGATTCGGGATCGTTCCACCCTGCGTTAGTCGGTAGGACTTGTCCGAAACCTCCGGGTCATCGGTGAATAGCAAGGTTCCGATCGCGGCATCGACGGTCCAGCCGCTTTGAGCCGGCTTCCATTGAGTGCCCAACGTGAGCCAGTGCCGGTCACTTGAAGGAATGCGCGCAGTGACGTATTCGTCAACGGGCGACTCATCCCAGGCGTAACCGGCTTTCAGCGCCCACTCAGGCGACGCCTGCCAAATACCGCCCAGGTTCAGCTGCCAGGTATTACTCCATTCCTCTGGAGTATGGGTCAGCTGGTTAGGCATACCGCCAGGACTCCTGCTTGTCAGAGGCTTACCTGGATCCCGTCCATAGATATCCAACGAATCAAAGCGGCTCCACTTTGCATAGGTTGCACCGAGGAGGATGGTCACCTGGTCACTCAGGCGGTGTTTGAGGCCGACACTGACACTTTCAGGGATGAACAGAGGCACTTCTGCCGGTTCGGTCGAGTCAAGCGGAACGGCTCGGCCCGGGCCACCGAATCGGGGCGGAGTTCCAGGCGGCGTAATGACAGCGACGTCTGTAAATTCCGCGTCACCCTTTAATTCAAGCCGAGTGCCGGTCTGCGCTTTCAGGCCGATCTGGGTTCTGTCGTTGAACTCGTACAGAAAACCGAACTGGAGAGTAACACCGACGTCGTCGCCTTCAATATCGGCATAACCCTGAGCAGGTGTGCCGGGTACCGGGCCATTAGGCGCCTGGGCAATCGTTCCGGAGTTATCGATAAACTTGGTCAGCTTGCCCTCAACGTACATCACGTTCAGGCCGACGCCCATGGACAGTCCCTGGCCATTATTCAGCGCGATGGCGGGCGTAAAGGAAATCGCCGTCAGTTCCGTCTTATCGGCGAAGTAGCGACCAACGAAGTCGTCGTTATAGTCTGCAGCCAAGCCGTAAGGCGCATGGACGCCAAAGCCCACAGCAATCGAATCATTGATTTCGTGACTCAGATAGAAATTGGGTAGAACCGCCGGATCCGCAATGTCTCCCCCACCAGTGCCAGAGACCGCGCCACCCACCTGATTAGTGGCTGAGTAGCTTCCCTCTTTAGCCTCAGCGTCGATATCCAGCACCGCAGCACCAAAGGAAATATTGGTCCCCGAGAGCTGACTCATCCCGGCCGGGTTAAAAAAAACCGTGGAGGCATTTTCCGGGTTGGCAGCGGCGCCGGCGTTGGCCGTGCCCATGGCGCTGGCGCTTTGCTCATTCAGTGAAAAACCACCCGCCAATACGCTGGCGGGCGCAGCAACGGCGGCCAGCGTGGTCAGCCGAACAGCTTGTAAAAGCAGATTGGATCTCTTGTTCATGATACCTCCTTGTTAATCGGGCCGGGTATGTGCAACTCGAGCCAATGTCCTCAACTGTCAATTCTACCGGTTTGAAAACCTAACCGCTTGCGACTTTGGTCTAGTCATCCTGAATCGACAGCTTGTCGACGCTGGACGACAACTGATCTGCCCCTTGAGAGTCCGTTCCGAGCTTGATCATCAAACGCAGATCGTTGGCTGAGTCCGCATGGGCCAGGGCATCTTCGTAGGTGATGGATCCTTCGGCATAGAGGTCATACAGCGCCTGGTCAAAGGTCCGCATGCCGGACTCGCGGGATTTTGACATCAACTCCTTGAGCCGGTGCACTTCGCCCTTGCGGATCAGGTCTGCGACCAGTGGCGTGTTTATCAGCACCTCGATCACCGCCTTCCGGCCCTGACCATCCGGCGTCGGTATCAGTTGCTGGGCGACAATGGCCTTGAGGTTGAGTGACAGGTCCATCCAGATCTGGTTGTGCTGCTCCGGCGGGAAGAACTGGATAATCCGGTCGAGAGCCTGGTTCGCATTGTTGGCGTGCAGCGTTGCCAGGCAGAGGTGGCCGGTTTCAGCGAACTGCACCGAATATTCCATGGTCTGGCGGGTACGGACCTCGCCAATGAGAATGACGTCCGGCGCCTGACGCAGGGTGTTCTTGAGCGCCACCTCAAAGCTTACCGTATCGATCCCCACTTCTCGCTGGGTCACAATGCAACCCTGATGTTGGTGCACGAACTCGATCGGGTCCTCGATGGAAATGATATGACCACGGCTGTTCCGGTTCCGGTGCCCGAGCATCGCTGCAAGCGATGTGGACTTGCCGGTACCCGTGGCCCCGACGAACATGATCAGGCCACGCTTGGTCATTGCAAGATCTTTGATAACCGCGGGTAGATTCAGATCGTCAATCTGGGGAATCTTGATTTCAATCCGGCGCAGTACCATACCGCACAGGTTGCGCTGGAAAAACGCACTGACCCGGAAACGCCCAATGCCCCGGGCACTGATGGCGAAGTTGCACTCGTGGCTTTCCTCGAATTCCTGCTGCTGCTTGTCGTTCATCGACCCGTAGACGAAATCCCGGGTCTGCTCCGGCGTCAGCGCATTCTTGGTAACCGGGTGCACTTTGCCATTCAACTTCATGGAAGGGGGTACACCGGCGGTGATAAACAGGTCCGAACCGCCTTTCTCGACCATCAAACGCAATAACTTATCGAATTCCATGCTGCCACCTTTTGTTCATCTGTACGGTAAACCGGGAGTTCGCGGGCGCGGTGCGGGCAGTCCTTCCGGGGATGTCAAAAACAGGGATGTTTTTGTCAAGCGTACAGGGACGTATTTACAGCGTGCCCCGGAAGGACTGCCCGCACCGTGCCTTCTCCAGGTTTCTAAAAATTGTCCGGCATTTTTGCTTTAACTCGTGCCGCTTCCCGGGAAATAAGCCCCTTCTTAAGCAGCTTCTCAAGGCACTGGTCAAGCGTCTGCATGCCCAGTGAGCCACCGGTCTGTATAGCCGAATACATCTGCGCAATCTTGTCTTCCCGGATCAGGTTCCGGATGGCGGACGTACCGATCATGATCTCATGGGCGGCAATCCGGCCGCCGCCCATTTTCTTCATCAGCGTCTGGGATATAACCGCCTGAAGGGATTCGGACAACATCGAGCGCACCATGGATTTTTCCTGCGCCGGGAACACGTCTACCACACGGTCGATAGTTTTGGCTGCCGAGGTGGTGTGCAGTGTGCCGAACACCAGGTGGCCGGTTTCCGCGGCTGTCAGCGCCAGGCGAATGGTTTCAAGGTCACGAAGCTCGCCCACCAGAATGATGTCCGGATCTTCCCGCAGTGCCGAGCGCAAAGCCTCGCCAAAGCCGAGGGTATCCCGATGGACTTCACGCTGGTTCACAAGGCATTTTTTGGATTCATGAACAAATTCGATCGGATCCTCAATGGTGAGGATGTGCTCGTAACGGCTTTCGTTGATGTAGTCGATCATCGCCGCCAGCGTTGTTGACTTACCGGAACCGGTTGGTCCCGTCACCAATACCAGTCCGCGCGGCACTGAGGCCATGTCCTTGAACACCTGCCCCATCCCCAGGTCTTCCATCGTCAGAACTTTGGAAGGGATGGTACGGAAGACCCCGCCTGCGCCCCGGTTCTGATTGAACGCGTTCACACGGAAGCGGGCAACGCCGGGAACTTCGAAGGAAAAGTCCGTCTCCAGAAACTCCTCGTAGTCCTTACGCTGCTTGTCATTCATGATGTCGTAGATCAGGCCATGGACTTCTTTATGCTCCATCGGCGGCAGATTGATACGGCGAACATCGCCATCAACCCGTATCATCGGGGGAAGGCCAGCAGACAGGTGCAAGTCAGACGCACCCTGTTTCGCTGAGAAGGCAAGCAGTTCAGTAATATCCATAGGGGTCCTCGGAAGGCGTTATTCTTCAGTCCTGACTTCCACCTGTGACGGCGCTCGTCCTCCCCTGCCTTCACTTGGCATTTCAGTGACCTGCGGGTAACGTGTCACCGTATCTGAGGCGGACTGACATCGGCGGAATTGCACTATGAGCAGCATAGCAGACAACGTGGGGACCGTAACCCGACGCATACAAAAAGCAACATTGAACGCGGGCCGGGAGGCCGGTTCAGTGACGCTTCTGGCCGTCAGCAAGACCCGCCCCGCCAGTGATCTCAGAGCGGCCCATGGGGCCGGCCAGAATGCCTTCGGCGAGAACTACCTGCAGGAGGCGCTGGAGAAAGTCGACGCCCTGTCCGACCTGCCTGATCTTGAATGGCACTTTATCGGCCCCATCCAATCCAACAAAACCCGGCAGATTGCGCAGGCCTTCCATTGGGTTCACAGCGTTGACCGGCTCAAGATTGCCCGCAGGCTGAGCGAGCAGCGCGATGAATCCGGCCCGCCCCTCAATCTCTGTCTGCAGGTAAATATTAATGAGGAAGACAGCAAGGCAGGCTGTTTGCTGGCGGATTTACCGGCACTGGCGCGGGACGTTCTGGCGCTGCCAAACATCTGCCTGCGGGGGCTGATGGCGATTCCCGACCCGGAGCAATCAGTCGCTGACCTGCGGGCCAGTTTTCAAAAACTGGCGGATGCGCTGGATGGCCTGCGCCGGGAGAATCCGGACAGCGGCACCCTGGACACGCTTTCCATGGGTATGTCCGGGGATCTGGAAATGGCGATTGAGGCAGGCGCGACCCAGGTCAGAATCGGTACCGCCGTTTTCGGCGCAAGAGATTAAAAGGTATTGAACAGAACCCGAGCATCGCAAGCCCGCAGGAGCAGTTCCTGTTATCATTCATTGCAATGCGGCTATGGGCCGGTTTCGATCACACGCGGGAGTGAATCTTGAGCACATCACCAACCATTTCGTTTATCGGTGCAGGCAATATGGCCAGTGCCATTATCGGTGGCATGCTGGAGAGCGGCTTCAATGCTGCCAATATCTGGGTAAGCGCACCTGATGACGGCCACCTGCAGTCAGTTCGCAAACAGTTCGGGGTCAGCGTCACGACCGATAACCGCCATTGCGCTCAGCAGGCAGACATAGTGGTTCTGGCGGTCAAGCCTCAGGTTATGAGAGACGTATGTGTCGACATTGCCCCGGTGGTGCAGAATACCCGGCCGCTGATGGTTTCGATTGCAGCAGGCCTGGAAGCGGCGACTCTGGATGAATGGCTTGGTGGCGGCATGCCGCTGGTGCGGGTGATGCCGAATACGCCGTCCCTTGTTGGCAAGGGCGCGGCGGGCCTTTTTGCCAACGATCAGGTCAAAGATAAACAGAAGGCCATGGTGGAATCCCTGTTCAGCAGTATCGGGTCTGCCCTCTGGGTCGACGACGAATCACTTCTGCATGCGGTAACCGCGCTTTCTGGCAGCGGGCCCGCCTATTTCTTCCTGATGCTTGAAGCGCTGGAGGAGGCCGCCACCGGTGCCGGCATTCCCAGCGAAACGGCCAGAAAACTCGCCATTCAGACCATGGCCGGTGCCGCCGAAATGGCCGCCCGCAGTGAGCAAGATTCCGGCCAGCTCAAGCGCAACGTCATGTCACCGGGAGGCACCACCGAAAAGGCCATCCATGCGTTTGAGGACGGCGGCCTGCGTGAGTTAGTCAAAAAGGCCTACTCAGCGGCCTACGATCGCTCCGGCGAGATGTCGAAAGAACTTGCAGCGAAACAGTAAACCGCGCTGCCAACCAGTAACGAAATAACAGGAGACACAGCTCCATGCTGGCCGATATTGTAATCACCATTCTGCTTATTGCTTCCAGCTTTTACCTGACGATCGTGCTGCTCAGGTTTCTGCTTCAGCTTGCCCGGGCGGACTTCTACAACCCCATCACCCAGTTCGCCGTCAAGGTAACCAACCCATTGCTGCGGCCATTGAGACGAATTATTCCGGGATGGGGTGGCCTTGACGGCGCTTCTCTGGTGCTCGCCGTTATCATTCAGGCGATTACCTTCTATCTGATTCTGATCGCGCTGAACGGCGGCGTTCCCGGCTTTAATCCGCTCACATTGCTGACATGGTCCGTGCTGAACGTACTGGATCTGATCGTGACCATTTACTTCTGGTCCGTGATTGCCACGGTCGTGGTGAGCTGGATTGCACCGGGCAGCAACCATCCGGCGATCCAGCTGGTCGCGCAGATCACTGAGCCGGTCATGCGGCCGGTCCGCAACCTTTTGCCGTCCATGGGTGGGCTGGATTTATCGCCGATTATTGTGTTTCTGATTCTGAACGTGGTTCAGGTGGTCATCGGCAATCTGCAACGCAGCGCCGGTATGGGCGCCCTTGCAGGTATGTAAAATGTAGATTACTTCGCAAAAACACACTTGGTTACATTTCGACCTGAAACGGTTACAACCCAGAACAGCCAATCTACCCTTATGAATTGGCTGTTTTTTTTGAAAATGGGCCAAATCCATAGAGTTTTGAGCTTACACAATGATTAAAGACTTTTTATGAAAAACCGGTAACCCTAGCTACATTTAAGGGGCTCTTTTAATAAGTGAAAGGTTTTAATCGGTCACAGTTTTTCGGATCGTTGTCGTCGCCCGCTAGTCGCGCAGAAGGATTCTTTAATGAGTAACAACGGCACCCTGGCACAACAGGTTGAAGCCTACCACAGCTGGAAAAAGGAGCTGATCCGTCAGATTGGCCGCTACCGCCTGTGGCTTCAGGACAACAATCTGTTCTCCGACGATGTCAGCACGCGCATCCGTCACGGCCTGGAATTGCTGGTTGAAGACGAGCTGACCATCGCGTTTGTGGGTGAGTATTCCCGGGGTAAAACCGAGCTGATCAATGCGCTCTTCTTCTCTGACTATGGCCAGCGGATGCTGCCGTCCCAGGCGGGTCGGACCACCATGTGCCCGACCGAGCTTTTCTTTGACCGCAACACCAACAGCAATTATCTCCTACTGCTGCCCATAGAAACCCGGACCGGTGAGCTTTCCTTGCAGCAACTGCGCAAGCAGCCGGAACGCTGGGTCAAACACGAACTGGACGAGCGCGATCCCGAAGTCATGCGCGAAGTGTTGGCGGAGGTTGCAAGAGTAAAAAGCGTATCCCCCGCCGAGGCACGTAAGCTCGGCTTCGACGAGGACATGCTTGAAAACGATCGCGCCCAGCCGGGCCAGGTATTGGTTCCGGCCTGGCGCAATGCCCAGATCAGCATCCGCCACCCCCTGTTCGAGCGTGGCCTGCGCATTCTGGATACGCCGGGGCTTAACGCTCTGGGGTCGGAACCGGAGCTGACCATCAGCATGCTGCCCCGCGCCCATGCAGTGGTATTTCTGCTCAGCGCCGACACGGGCGTCACTGCCAGCGACATGACGATCTGGAAAGAGCACATCGACACCGAGCACGCCGACCATCGCGCGGGCCGCTTTGCGGTGCTGAACAAGATCGACGTTCTCTGGGACGACCTCCAGGGCGAAAAGCATACCAACGACGCCATCGAACGGATCCGCAGCTACACAGCCGATCACCTGGGCATGCGCGAAAAAGACGTGATTCCGCTGTCTGCCAAGCAGGGCCTGACGGCCCGGGTCAAGAAGGACGACGAACTCTTCCGGCGCTCCAATCTCGAACAGCTTGAACAACTGATTATCCAGCGAATTCTGATGCACAAGGAGCAGCTGATTACCCAGAGCCTGATCAACGATCTGCTGGGCATGCTGCAGAACAGCCACGCTGCCATGCAGAACCGACTGGATGCCCTTAAAGAAGAAAAGCAGGCGTGCTCTGGCGCCACCGTTGACAAGAAGGCGCTGCGACTGCTGGCCGATCGCGCCCAGCGCGACTACGATTTCTATTACAAAAAGCTTATCACCTTGCGTTCAAGCCGCCGGTTAATGGATTCCCAGGGCGAGACCCTGAAGCAGTTTGTCAGCGAAGAACGTTTTGAAAACCATGCGGAAGCCATTCGCAAGCAGATGTCCAGTAGCTGGACGACCGCCGGCATGAACCGCAGCATGGAGAATTTCTTTGAACTGCTTGAAAGCGATCTGAACAACCTGATGAGTGAAGGTCGCCTGGCCGAGAAAATGGTCGGCGCCATTTATCGTCGCTATAACGAAGATACCCGGGCGCGGCATCTGGAACCTATTCCTCTCCGTTCGGGGCGCCACGTCATCGCTATTCGCGAGCTGCGCAAAAAGGCCCGCCGCTTCCGTATCAGTCCTACCAACCTGCTGACGGAGCAGTCAGCCCTTGTGAAACGATTCTTCAATGTGATGGTCAGCGAAGCCAGAACCTTGCACCAGCGCGGACGCACTGACGTCGAGCGCTGGCCTTCCGAAGCCATGCTACCGATCATGCAGTACTCGATGGAGCAGAAGCAGCTGCTTGAGCACCAGATTCGTCGCCTGCGTGATATGGTGAGAAACGATCGTGACGGCCGGGCAGAGCGCGAGCGTCTGGAGCACGCCATCACCGACCTCAAACGACAGCTTGAACTGGCAGATGCCATGCACAAGCAGATCCGCAAGCCGGCCCCGACCATGATCCAGCAAAAGGTCGTCAATCTCTCTGGCGCACTCTGAGCATTAGAAACAGCGGTTGCAGCCTTGGAGAGCGAGCTTTAGACTCCGGTGCTGGCAATCGCCTGGCCGTTGCCGCCAATGTTCTTCCTCAGATGATGGACCGAACCAGGAACCTGTCGCGCCAATGCCCGAATCCCTGCCAACGGATTCTGTCGGGATAGTCACCCCGCAGACACTGCATTTCGACACGCCCATAAACCTGGCGTGCAATCGGACGCTGGATCAGTACGACCTGGTGTACGAGACCTACGGCACCCTCAACGCCGACGCCAGCAACGCCGTTCTTATCTGTCATGCCCTGAGCGGCCATCACCACGCCGCCGGCTACCACAGTGCGGATGACCGGAAACCAGGCTGGTGGGACAGTTGCATCGGACCCGGAAAACCCATCGATACAGACCGCTTCTTTGTGGTCAGCGTCAACAATCTGGGTGGTTGCCACGGCAGCACAGGGCCCGCCAGCATCAACCCGGCGACCGGCAAACCTTACGGCCCGGATTTTCCCGTGATTACCGTACGCGACTGGACTCAGTCCCAGGCCCTGCTTGCGGACCGGCTTGGCATCCAGTGCTGGTCTGCCGTAGTGGGCGGCTCGCTGGGGGGCATGCAGGCGCTACAGTGGAGCCTGGACTACCCGGACCGCATCCGGCACTCGGTCGTGATTGCCTCAACGCCCAGGCTCAGCGCCCAGAACATCGCCTTTAACGAAGTGGCCCGGCAGGCCATCACCTCCGACCAGGAGTTTTACGGCGGCCATTATTATGAACATAACACCTTGCCCCGTCGCGGCCTGATGCTGGCCCGCATGGTGGGGCATATTACCTATCTGTCGGATGCCTCGATGGGTGAGAAATTTGGCCGCGAGCTGCGGGATCAGGCCTACAAGTTCGGCTACGACGCCGAGTTCCAGGTGGAAAGCTACCTGCGCTATCAGGGCGAGCGCTTCTCCGAAACCTTCGATGCCAACACCTACCTGCTGATGACCCGGGCGCTGGATTACTTTGACCCGGCTTATGAGCACGATAACGACCTTGCCAAGGCCTTCATGAAAGCTAGTTGCGAGTTCCTTGTGCTGTCATTCAGCACCGACTGGCGCTTCATTCCAGCTCGATCGGAAGAACTGGTCAACGCCATGATCGCCGCGCGCAGGAAGGTCAGCTACGCCGAGATAGACGCGCCCTGGGGGCATGATGCGTTCCTGATTCCAACGCCCCGCTATACCGACGTCTTCCACGCTTACATGGACCGGGTCGCCCGGGAGGTGGGGGCATGAGAACCGACCTGAAGATCATTGAACAATGGATAAACTCCGGCAGCCACGTACTGGATCTCGGCTGCGGCGACGGCACACTGCTGGACTATTTACAGCGGGAAAAGCAGGCCACCGGATTCGGCCTGGAAATCAATCAGGACCACATCACCACCTGCATGGGCCGCGGCGTGTCGGTGATTGAGCAGAACCTGGATACCCAGGGACTGGGTAATTTTGAAGACCACACTTTCGATACGGTACTGATGACCCAGGCGCTGCAAGCAGTCCGTCGCCCGGACATGGTACTTGATGAAATGCTCAGAGTCGGGCGCGAAGGCATTGTGACATTTCCCAACTTCGCCTACTGGAAACTGCGCTGGTACCTGATACGTCGCGGCCGTATGCCCGAATCTGAAACTCTGCCGTATAAATGGTACAACACCCCCAACATTCACTTGTGCACTTTCAAGGACTTTGAAGCGCTCTGTTACCGCAAGGGCTTTCAGATTCTGAATCGCACGGTGGTAGACGGCGAGCACCAGGATCACTGGCTGAGCCGCCTTTGGCCAAACATGTTGGGACAAATTGCCATTTATCGGATCACCCGCAAAGGCGGGTAAGCCCAGAGGAGAATAACCATGAGCCAACGCAACGTCCGGCATTTCATTGTGGTCCTGGCCCTGTTGATGTTCACCAGTGTCAGTCAGGCGGGGTCAAAGGATTTTGGTGAATATACAGTCCATTGGAGCGTATTCCCGAGTACGTTCCTCACTCCCGACATTGCCAAAGAGAATGGCCTGAAACGCAGTCGTGGCATTGGCGTGGTGAACATTGCCATCATGACCGAGGACGAAGATGGCGGGACGAGCACCGTATCAGGACAAGTCGAAGGTAAGGCCCTGAACGATATCCAACAGACCAACTTTCTGGCTTTTCGCCGTATCCAGGAAGGCGATGCCGTCTATTTCATCGCACAATACCAGTACTCTAACGCCGAGCTGATGACCTTCCAGATCACGGCAAGGCCCACCGGAGCCCGGAGCGATTTACCCGTTCGCTTTTCCCACACACTGTTTAGTGATTGATCATGAATCAGAAGAACCGGCTGGTCATCGCCAGCAATAACCGTGGAAAAATTGCCGAGCTCGGGGCGCTGCTTGCACCCCTGAACCTGACCCCGGTTGCACAGGGTGAGCTGGGCGTCAGCGAAGCCGAAGAACCTGCCGTCACCTTTGTCGAAAATGCCATTATCAAAGCCCGGCACGCCTCAAAAACCACAGGGCTGCCAGCACTGGCAGACGATTCCGGGCTGGCAGTGGATGCCCTCGGCGGCAGGCCCGGCGTACGCTCGGCACGGTTTGCCGGCGATTCTGCAACGGATCAGGACAATGTCGACGCCCTGCTCGCCGCCCTGGAAGGCGTTGCCCCGGAAGATCGAAGCGCCCAGTTTCACTGCGTGCTGGTTTATCTGCGCCACGCCGACGACCCCACCCCCATTATCTGTCATGGCTGCTGGCCTGGGCGAATTCTTGAGCAGCCCAGAGGTGACGGCGGCTTTGGCTATGACCCAGTGTTCCTGGCACCGGAAACCGACACCAGCGCCGCTGAACTAACGCGGGAAGAGAAAGCCCGCATCAGCCACCGTGGCCGTGCGCTGGCGCTTCTGGTTGATCAACTGGGGGCCCGTTGAGCCTTCCCTTCCCTTCATCCAGGCCATCCAGGTCACCCAAGTCACCCAGGCCACCTCTCAGCCTGTACCTGCACATGCCCTGGTGCGTGAAAAAGTGCCCCTACTGCGACTTCAATTCCCATGCTCTGACCGGCGACATTCCGGAGCAGGCTTACCTGCAGGCCATGCTGGAAGATCTGGAACAGGACCTACCCCTGATTCAGGGCCGCCCGATCCAGACCGTTTTTATCGGCGGTGGCACACCGTCGCTTATGTCGCCCGACTTCTACCACCGGCTGTTTGAGGGTTTGAAGACTCACCTGAGCCTGGAGGATGACGCCGAGATCACGCTGGAAGCGAACCCGGGCACGATGGAACAGGGCCGCTTCGATGGCTTTCGCGCTGCGGGTATCAACCGATTGTCTTTGGGCATCCAGAGTTTCCAGCCCCACCAACTGGAAGCGTTGGGGCGGATCCATGACGACAAGGCGGCTCATCGTGCCATTGAAGCTGCGCGGAAAGCGGGTTTCGACAATTTCAATCTGGACCTGATGCACGGCCTGCCCAACCAGACCCCGGAAGACGCCGCAGCAGATCTTCAGGCGGCTATCGCCTGGGCGCCGCCGCACCTGTCCTGGTACCAGCTCACCCTGGAGCCCAACACCGAATTCTACAGCCGCCCACCCAATCTGCCGGACGATGACCGGCTCTGGGACATCTATTGCCAGGGAGCGGACCTGCTTCGCAGTCACGGCTACGAGGACTATGAGGTTTCCGCCTGGAGCCAGCCCGGCGCCGCGTCCCGTCACAACCTGAACTACTGGACCTTTGGCGACTATCTCGCCCTGGGAGCAGGCGCCCACGGCAAGGTAACACTGGCAGACGGACAGATCCGCCGCTTCTGGAAAACCCGCCAGCCGGAAGCCTACCTCAACCGCATTGGCAGCCGGACGGCCGGTCATCAGCTGGTTGCAACCGAGGACCTTCCACTGGAGTTCATGATGAACGCACTGCGGCTGAGCGGAGGGGTATCAGAGAGCCTGTTCACAGAACGCACAGGTTTACCGCTGAGCGTGGTTGAGATAGAGCTTGAGTCATTGCGAAAGGATCGCCTGCTGGAGCCTGACCGACTTCAAGCCACGGAGCTTGGCCAGCGCTACCTGAACACCCTACTGGAGCGTTTTTTATAATCTTGATGCCCGGGCCGGGTTTGGACCCCGGTTTAATTGGTGCGGTAGAACAACAGGTCCCAAACACCGTGGCCCAGGTTTTCCCCCCGCCTTTCAAACTTGGTCATGGGCCGTTCATCAGGGCGCGGCGCAAAGACACTTGGCTCGACTGCATTTTCAAATCCCTCAGATTCACCCATGATTTCCATCATGTGCTCGGCGTAGTTCTCCCAGTCCGTAGCCAGATGAAGAACCCCGCCCACCCGTAGTTTGTGGCGCAGTCGCTGCACGAAGTCGTGCTGGACCAGGCGACGTTTGTGATGTTTTTTCTTGGGCCAGGGGTCCGGGAAGAACACCATGACCCGGTCGAGTGCCGCGTCGGGCAGACAGAGATCCACCACATCATTGGCGTCGATGGCGTACACCCGGATGTTCTCTAGGCCGCGATCCTCGATTTCCTTTAACAACGCGCCCACACCCGGCAAGTGCACCTCAACGCCGATAAAGTCCTGCTCCGGCGCAGCTTCCGCCATGTCAGCCAGCGACTGACCCATGCCAAACCCGATTTCAAGATTCAGCATGTTGTCCCGGCCAAAGATTTCCCGGGGGTCAATCATGCCGTTCTCACGGGTCAGACCGTATGTCGGCCAGTTCCGCTCGTACGCTTTTTTCTGGCCTTCGGTCATCCGGCCCTGACGCAGCACGAAACTGCGCACACCCCGACGGGTGGTAACCGGCGAATCGCCGGAATCATTATTCTGTTCGCTCATCGGATGTCCTCAACCGCCCTTAAAAGGCTTGCTTCATTCGTTAGACGACCAGTTTATCAGATCTATACGGACACCTGAGCATTACGGGACTGCTGGCGATCCAGTTT
>Ga0136598_1000178_pt1 | contig 33616 bp, 52 predicted proteins | sample AntRauTorcE11899_FD_104790 | JGI IMG/M metagenome (GOLD analysis project Ga0136598, IMG submission 104790) | Saline lake microbial communities from Rauer Islands, Antarctica - Metagenome Torckler E11 #899 | ecosystem: Environmental > Aquatic > Non-marine Saline and Alkaline > Saline | place... | reverse complement strand
TAACAATGTATAAAAACAAAAGCCTGTTAAGGTGCTTAATTTTAAAGCCTTTGTCTGTTTATTAATATTATTTTTAACTCAATCTTACTGCCTTTTTACGGCTTCAATTTTTATACTCAACGTTATATACAATGCTAGTAATCGTTCCATAATTGGCATTCAGATACATCAAAAGACTTAATCGTGTTACCTTTTGCATCGGCTATTATCAAATCAATATTAGAACTGTAATAACCATTATTTGAACCATAACCAGGTATTCTTACTACGTGTCCTTTTATTGGCTTTAGTTCTATTCCGTAATCTTCAACCCTATTAAAGAAGTCATCGCTTGTTAAGTCAAATTCTAATTCATCAAAGTCGGTTACATCTAAATCCGCAAAGTCCAAATAATGGTGTTCACAACAATCTTGGTCGTGATTTGATAATAGCCTAGTTCCGTCATTAAACACTAGTTCGTCATTCTCGATTTTTACTACTTTTAAATTTGTCATTTTAATAAAGTTTTAGAGTTAAAATCCGCACAGTACATAACACCGTATAAAGTGTATTGCTTGTGCGTATTTGTTAACTTATTGCCTACTTAAAGGTTTGTTTATATTTAATAATTTCATTGCTTTTTCGAGGTCGCAACACACCTTATACAACACGTTGTTGATTTTCAGGCATCACTTCATCACCCACATCGGTCTGTTTTTATGATCAGTTTCTTCTTCAATCATGGTAAATACATCCATACTGATGCTCTCCTTATGCATTTTTGCCAGCATTTTTTCATAAGTGTATACCTTTCCGTCTTCGCCTTTACGCATCTTTTCGATATGTTTCCACAGGTGACGAAAGTCAATCCTGCCCTGTGATACATACGGGTCCTGAAACGCTGCCCAAAAGGATTCGACGGCCTCTTCACAGGTAACCTTGTTACGTCGCATCGCTTCACGTATCATCAGTAACTGTCGCTTTTCAAGTTTATTTACTCCAGCACTATGAGCCAGCATCATGCTAAGTGATGCCATAAGCTGTTTATTCTCAGCTGCCGGATCGCTACTAATTAGTTCCAGTTTCCCAAATCCTTCACCATTCGGGCTTAACACCTTTAGCTCAACCTTCCTCGAAGATCGCTTCAACGTCAGAGAGGATTCCTTCTGCGTCAACATCTTTGCTTCTGCCATTTCGTATTTTACTTACTGATTGATATTTCTGCGATTTATTCTTTTCATTACGAATCCATTTACTGGCTGCGCTATGCCAGGACGATATCGCCATCCCGTTGCCTTTTACCCATCCCTGTGAAGCGTAATGGTCGTAAAAGTCCCGAGCGCTTTTCTCAGAGCTACCGTTTTTACCAAAGAACGTAACCACATCTTCAACCGCGTCCGGTTTATGCTGTGGTCTGTTTTCAGGTTCATCCGTCTCAGAGGAGTCCACACGCGCCCCCACGTTGTGTTGTATATTATCTACTCTACTCTCCTCTACTCTACTCTGTGTTGAGATGTTAGTATTTAACATCTTTATGTTAGCATTACCCCTTATCATGTGTTCATCTTCTGAAATCACAAGAAAACGGGGATCAACTTCCATATCTGTGCTCCTGCGTTTTATCGCTGCGAAGTAGTGCTCTTGAATATGCTTACTGGTAAGAATGTTGAACTGATCAAAAACGGACTCATCGAATAGTCCACGTCTGACCGACCCCTTCACCACTTCATCGACAAAGGAACCGGGTTCACCGACGCGCTTTGCAAATAGAAGTTTAGTGTCCTTATTCCAGCGCATAAACCAGCCTTCATCGGCATAGATCTTACGCAGTATTTTTACCCAAATTCCAAGACCCTTCATTCCAAACTCCGCTTCTAATAGCTCCAGCTTCTGATCATCGTTCATGTTTGTCTGCATCTGAAAATAATCGAGTCCGTTTCCTAATTTTGGCATCTGATTTTTAGTTAAAAAGTTCTTTCTGTTCTGTTGATGATGCTGATGGTTTCTTCCATTGCCAGTGATACTCGGGCTTGCCATATATGCCCATACTTTGATATTCTGTCTTAATTAGTATACCCGAAGCGGTAAGGTTATTAATCGCTCTTCGTGTACTGGTGATCGGCCATGTATAGCCATTAAGCTCATGCAGTTTACCAGGACCGATATGCGTCTCGGGATGTTTCCAAAACCAACGGGCAATATCTTTCTCCTGCTGGCTCCCGGAGTCCTGTAAGCGCCGGATCTGCTCTTCACTGTAGTGCTTTGTCCTGTAAATCGTAGACCTGTGTTTGTCTATTCGTTGATCAGTCTGCATTTTCATCCTCCGGGTAATATCTATATTCATTTTGTCACTCATTTCAGTATCACCTCCAACGCCTGATCCACACGCTCTTCCGCTTTCTTTGCATCTTTCAGAGCGCCGGAGCTCTTGGTTTGGAAGTACCGGTTCTGATAATCCCGCATGGTCTTCACGATCTTTGCGAACGACCGGCTGCCCTTTATTTTGCCTTCTTTAAAAGCGGCCGTTTTTATTTCTTCGATCTTATACTCTTCGTCGGTTTTGTAGAGTTTCATGGTCATTCCGTACACCCCGCTTTTTTAAGGGCTTTTATATTCATTTTTTCCTGCATACTTCCTTTATATTTAACACCATCAAATTCACCTATTTTTTGAAGTGTTAAATGAGACTCAATCAAAGCATCTATTAATTCATGAGTAGCGGAGGCCGCAACAGCATTATTATTAGCAAGTGGGAAATGATCCATGTCAAATACATTTAACCCACCATAATTATTTTCATCCTGAACAATTATGTAACCGCAATATTCGACAGGGAACCACGGTCCGTTCGTTATCTTTGGCTTCTCCATCCCTAAATCCCCCCTCTGATGTACCAGTTCAAGTCGTGTCCGGCATCATACATGCCCTTCTGTTTTGCGATAGATCGGATGCTATCTTTTTTCGGCTGCACCATGTCGGTGTATGTCGAGTCGGAGAGGTACTGTACGTTCATCTCAATCCATCCCAGCTCCTGATTATAACAGATCAGGCCGGTGTGGTGGCTCAGTCCGCCAGGTGCACGCATTACCACATCGGCGCATACTTCATGGACGGGGATGTGTATCGGCGGGAGATAGCGATCATCTTTATCTGGTGCGTTGTCATTCGTAATATCTGAGACAGCCAGTGCCAGGATGATAAATCCGATTCCAGTTAAAATGGTAAGTGACAGGTCATTGCTTCTCATGCTACGCCTCCTCTAATCTGCTCATTACTTGCTGCCTCACGCATGGCAGCCACGCATCTATTATATGATTCGCTGTTCATCTGGCCGGTGATATCTCTCTTGCCATCATAAACGGATGACAGTGCAGGGAGTCCCACAATGGTGAATGTCCATTGAACAGCCACAATCATGCTGACTCCTTCGTGGACAATCTCGGCGGTTGTGGTTCGGATGTGGTCTTTTGCTTTGCTTACAGACATAATCAGTTATGGTTTAGTGTGATAATGGTCTTCGCTCCGGTGGAGTCCATACGGCGGACTAAATGACTTGTGGCTCTTAATCCTGCAATAGCATCCATTTCACAATCTTTAATCCTGCACTTCATTTGAGTTTCCATTTTCATCTTATTCCGCAATTCATATTCCTGAGCGGTCATGTGGGAACCGGTATAAAAACCGTATACAAAACTCACTCCTACAAATAGCAACGTGACTCCTATCCCAATCCAAATCATAGGTCTGATATGTAGATTCCCGGTTGTCCTTCTGTGTACTGCTTCCTGGCTTTCACCTCGAATATGTGAGAATCATCATCACAGATTGCATCAAAGACCGATTTCACAAAGTTGTCAATATCCGGGCGTACCTGGTGCGGATCACCCTCCTTCTCTTTGCGTCTCTTTGGAATAGGTAGAAAAAAGACAACCGATACCTGGCCTGTCTCTAAGATTTCTTTTACCCGGCCTCCTAATCGGTTATTCACAATATTCAGCACATCACAGAATGCTCTGTACCGCTGGACAATCGGGCGTTTTTTCCACTGGTCCCTTTGTGTCATTCGGGGTTTTGCTACAGGCAGATGGCCGATAAACACCCCCCCATATTCATCTTTTTTATAACTCAGTGTCTCACTCATAATAGTTTCCCACAGTGTTATTGCCGACAAACCGTTCAAGATTATCGTACAGTTTATCGTGTTTGTATTGCAGTTCCATGTTGCAGAGTTCAAGACGATTGGTTTCCAGTGTCTTTTGCTCCAGTTGGGCTTCAAGTTGTTGAATGCGGTTTCGCATTGCCTGTAAATCCATCATCAATCCCGTTAAATAATCCCCGCCCTGATTATCAGGACGGGGCTATGACATGTCCGCACATGCTACAGAAGCGGGATTTTCCCGCAGTACCGGTCCGGGGAATCGAACGCCCAGCTCCCGCCCGTATGTGACTGATCCATTCGGATTTTCCGAAATAGCGAACTACGGGAGAACCGTTACCGGTAGATGCACACGGGCAGGATTCGATACCTGCATGCCAGACAATTTTTACATCGTATGATCTGGCTCACGATGCTTAGCATTTACTTTTCGGATAAGCCGCATGGGTTAGTCCCCACCGCTTTCCGCTTTCGCCACCGTGTGCAATGTCATTATGTCAATTAAAGACCATCCGGCGCTTCACCACCGGGAGGTCGAATCCATCATCAAGAGAAATCCGACGCTGCGCATCACCACAGTGCCGGTTGCTAACCTTTAACCTGCGGAGTTCTACACTCCGCCCTATGAAAGAATCAGAACGGTAAGTCGTCGTCTAAATCATCAAGGCCATCAAGATCAGGCGCTGCATATATCTCACCAGTCCTTTCGTCCACATGCTCACTGTGCTTTGTTTCAGGCGCCGGTTGACTGTTCAGTCGATCACGTATCGCATCTACCATCCGCGCCACATACTCATTTCGTGCCGCTTCATCTTCAGGCATGCGTTTAAAAATGGCTTTATAGAGCGATTTCTTTTCTTCTACCTCAATTAGTCGCGTCCACTCCTGGTTAGAATCAGACCGAAAGCTCACATCTACATTGGTGAAGTTCTTTTCTTCCCCTTCGTATTGTGTAGAATTAGGATATGGACGAATCCGTACCTGTCTGATGTCATCATCAGGTATGGTAGTAAGACTGGCAAATAGTCCACGAGCAGCAGAGCTATTTTTCCCAATGGTTAGGATCTCCAGATATGAATGATCATCCGGTTCAAACTTTATGATATACTGGGGATTGGGTTTACCTTCAAATTTATTATCGAAGTCGGTTTCAATCGCTGTGAGGTTCCCTTCAATCCAATCGTAATACACATCAGGATCATCCTTTATTTTGTGGCGAATCTTATTATTTCGAATACTGTAATATTCTACGGTCTTTTGATTACCTACAGGCATGGTATTATTTTTGAGTTATAAGATTTTTTATGCTCCCACGTTACGGCCCCGATCTTCACGAACAGATTCAGGCTTTTGCGGATGTGATCATCACCCACTCCGGGGAATGATATTTTCTTCGTAAGAATGCCGTTTGGGTACTTGTTGCACAGCCACACAAGAAGCGTCAGCTGTGTTGAGCTCATCTGATGCGAATATTTATCTATGATCTGATAGGCTTTCATTTGTCTTCCCCCTCATTTTTTAACTGCGAGAAGTCTGTCCGGCTATCATATTCCCATCTGTTCTTTGCTTTATAAATAACTGATTGAATCGCATGTCTGAATTTTGGGAAAGGGTATTCCTGCCTGGTTGGAAAGTGTTCCTGCAGACGTACCCAGTCTGCCATAGACATCGTTACGGTCAGCGATACTTTTACATCAGCGGGATATTTTACTTTGATTTCCGCGAAGACATCCTTCGTTTCTGATTTTTTATCACTCATCGCTGCTCCCGTCTCAGTATGTCTTCAAGTTCCATCAGCGAGTACCGGGCAGCAATCTTCGTTGCCATCTCGGCCTTCATCTGTTCCAATAGCGACAGCGTGGGCTTTTTTGATGTCGTATCCGATAGGGAGTTCAGTATCATTCGCTCTGAATCGGCACGTTCTGCACGATCCAACCCAGACAGCTTCTCTTTGATCGCTTGGCAGATGTCATCCATATCACACTCCTCCAGGTACACATCAACATCGACCTCGGTTGTATAAGTTATTCGTGGCATATCTACACCTTCACCTTACTTTCTTGTTTAGGGTCCAGATCGTACAGACTGCTCACGGTGGACTGGATCGTTTTGATCCACGTGTTGCCGAGCTTGTCATTAATCAGGTAGAAATCTTTGAAGTCCGGCTTACGCAGCTTCATTGTCCACTGCTGATTCTTCGCCTTAAACACCGGATCGATATGGAGAAGCTCATGCCAGAGCAGGATGTCTTTGGTGGTAGCGTCCAGCATATCCCACATCTCGCCGCTGACCTGTACCAGGTAGTCAAACCCGCTAAAGTGCTTCTCCTCAAGGGATGTGCTTTTACACTTGGCCGCGGTGGTCTTGGAAATATTCGGATAGACCAGCATGTACCCGATCTGCGCCGGGCCGGTATCCATATTGCGATCATCCAATACAGACTCTGCGAGCTTCTTCATCTGCGGATCTTCGAAATACTGCTTTCCATTAATCTCCGGCACCTTATATAAGTCCCTTACTTTCTCTTCGCTTTGAAATACATTCGGTTGGTTACTCATTTTTTGTATATTTAGATTGATGTTTACCTTTAAACCGCTTCGGGTAGTTGGCCCTGGCGGTTTTTTTATTCTGTTAATGTCGATCGTTGAACCAAAAAGCTTCATCCACTTTTATTTCTACAAATTTGATAGGGTTTATCTCAATACTCCACACTATTAAAATCGATCTCCCGCCACTCTCGCAGATCATAGAACGTGCGGGTGTTTTTGGCTTTCCCGGCGCTCATATCTTTCGGCTGTCCGTTGGAATGGTAAGGTGTTAAGTGTCCGGCGCGTACCAGGCGATCAGTGATCCCGCGAGTTTCCACATGTTTGATGAAGATCTTACGCTCGATCAGTGGCAGTCCCGCCACCTTGCGTACGGTGAGCTCCTTTATCGCGCCGGTGTTATCCTCAACATTCACCCGTTGCAGGTTAAACCAGTTCTGATGTGTCACATCGTTCTTTACAATCGTGGTGTCCATCAGCCCATCTCCTTTTCAATGGTTCCACTTTCGGTTGCGATCTTTCGGGCCAGATCAACAATGAGACTGCCGTCCACGTGCTTCATCTGCGCCGCTTCAATAATCATCCCGCTCAGCTTGGTAATCTCGGTGATCTCATCAATCACGCTGCCGTTACACTCTTTTGTCTGCACGATCTGTGCGGTGTATCCATCAGGCACCAGCTCCATAAGTAAACTGCCGTCGCCATATTCTGTTATCAGATTTCGTGAGAGCGCAATGACGTCCACCATGTGGATCTCCGCCTGGTTATTCATCATCTTGCGTACATAATCCCCCTGCGCCGGACTCATGTCCATCAGCAAGGCAATCTCCTTATTATATAAGCGGTGTTGCTTCTTGATGCGCCGGAGGTGTCCGCGCAGTATTTTTTGATTATTCTCTGATTCCGTTTTTAAGCTTCTCATAGGAATGATTTAGGCAGTTTTCTTTTCCATTTTAGTTTCAGACAGAGCAATGGCAGCCTCTTCGAGAGCGTCCAGACGAGCATCGGACATGGCGTACACATTCTCATCAACAATAAGTGTTCGGATGTTGTTAACAGCACTATCGTAATTAAGACCGGCTTCCCTGCACACATCTTTTAGCGTGAATAGGTGAGCGTGTCTGGCTAAAAAAGCCCGAAGATCAATGGCGCGTTGCCTTCTTGTATCTTTTGAATGGTTCATACTATATTGGGTTAATTATTATTGACTACACTATTATACAACAGAATACTGGAATTGTCAACAAAAAAAGATAAAATATTTGGTTCCTTTGGTGAGGTTTCTTGTTTTTCTGTAACAATTGTTACAAAACAGTAAAATAAATACGAAATATCGTAAATAAATTACTTTTACTATTGTTTTATTATACGAAATATCGTATATTTAAGGGAGTTAAGAAAACAAAAGCAAAACAAAATGACAAACTGGAATCAAATAGAAGAAATTGCAAGAGAAACAAGAGATAGTTTCGGAATGGAAGCATTTGATATTAACTGCGGAGATTGTTCAACATTTGCAAAAAGAATGGCTAACAAACTTTCAGAAGCTGGAATCGAGTTTAAAATTGTAGCTACTGAATCTTTTGAATTAATGGATGAATTAGAAGGATACGAAGTTGAAACAACTGAATTTGGACATTGGGTTTCTCATTGCTACATAGTAGTTGAAGATTTCGCCTTTGATGCTTTTGATGTTGATGGAATTGAAGAAAGAGAAATGACATACTTAAATGAACTTTAAAATTACAACAATGAAAAATTCTTATTATTTCTGGAACGAACAAAATCAAAAGTGTGAAACATGGAGCGAAGAAGTTAACGGAAAAATTGACTTCTGGTTAAGAGTTGATGGTATATCTGAAAGTATAACAAAAGAAAAGTATGATAGCTTATTTTCCAATATTACAGGAAGCCTGAATGAGATAGTTTCAACTTTCAGAACTATTGAAGGTTATACGCAAAAAGAAATTGCTGAAAAGATTGGAGTTCGTTCAGCAACAATTTCAGATTTTGAAAATGGTAAATACAACCTGGGTTCTGACAAGCTCGAAAAAATTATGCAAGTGTTGAATTTAACGCTATCCAAATTGCCGAATAACGGCAAAAGTGCGGAGGCAAAAATAAAAAAGACTTAACGCAGGAAGTTGATTAAATGAACGGTTGTAGCCTTGCATATAATGAAGAGGTTGTACTGGAAGCCGGTAATCAAACGATAGTGATGAACGATCCCGAATGGATACGGGAGTTTATAAAGGGTGGCGCTGAACAGGGAATGAGTGTTGAATTAGAAGTTGACTAATGTATGGCCTCATCCATCACAAAGCATCCACCAGACAATCCCACACAGTGGACATTCCGGTTTACATCAAAAAGGAAGGCTGACCAGGGACTGCCCAGGCAGAAATCTTTCTACTTCCCGATGCACACGTTCCGAAAATCGGATGTGCAGGCTATTAAAAAATTATATGAACAGAAGTACAAACGCGGTGAGTTCGATCCATGGTGTGAGCCGATCACCGATCTTCCGGCGCAAAAACAGGCATCTTCTTCTGTGATAAGCATGGCCAACGCCATTGATCTGTATATGGATCAGGCCCGGCGTGAACTCACAGACCATACAGCAGATGTCCATAAGTACATACTCAAAAAGATGTGCTCCGATTTTGCCAATCCGGTGATCTCTTCACTTGCCTCCGATACAAAGAGCCTGATGGACTGGGTGAATGCATCAGACGCATGGAATACCCGGCGCAGTATGAAGTATTATATCGAACGGTTCCTGAAGTGGTGTAATAACCAGGGATATATTGACCGGGTACCTGAGCTGTCGGCATACAGCACAAAGGCTGAGCGGAAAGATCGCTCGCGGGATTATATTACCGAAGCGGAATTGCAGCTGCTTCTGGATGAAGTGAGCGCGATCAAAAAGAAGAAGATGAATATCACACATTCACCCACCCGGCGCATTGAAGATTCGTACAACAGAATCAGCGATCTGTTTACGGTCATGTTCTATACCGGCATGAGAATATCAGAAGCACTGCACACTCGGCCGGCATGGATACAGGATAACTACAGATTTCTGCAGATTGGTGATCTGAACCGGTGGAACCTGCCGGACTCTTTTACTCCAAAATCACAGAAAGAGCATGATCACCCGGTGGTCATCCCTCCGGAGGTGCAGCACATCTTCCGAAACAGAGTGAAGCATTGCAATGGAATGTATGAGCGGCTGTTTGGATTCCGGTCCACTCGATGGATTCAGAAGCAGATGAAGAAAGCCTGTGAGAAAGCCTTCGGGAAAGAGCGAAGTAGAAACCTGTCACCACACAGCCTTCGCCACAGCTGCGCATCCTACTGGCTGAACGAGCGCCGGATACCGGTACAGGAAGTGCAGCACTTAATGCGCCACTCCGATATCGGCACCACAATGGGCTATCATCACCCCTCCCAGGAGAGTCATTACGCGGCGTTTAATAGTGGTGTGATGCGGGTAGTGAAGTGAATGTTTTAAATCTTAGTGCATACATAGTGCATACTTTTTATCAAACTGAAATATGAACCAATTCCTTAACTGTTAACATACACTAAACTTACAGGTTGATTTATCAACTTCGTGCGTGTACGTTGATATCGATGAGGTCGGCAGTTCGAATCTGCCTGAACCCACAAACAAAAAGCCCTTTACAATAGCGTAGAGGGCTTTTTTATTGCCTGGCCTTTTTTGCCGAAAACCCCGAGTAACCACAAGTATTCACATGTTTTCATATCCGAGTTCGTACATAGTGCGTACTTTTTTCTTTTAGTGCGTACAATGTGGACATAAAAAAAGCCCGGATCATGTTGGTTCGGGCTTTTTCAGGAGTGAGATGGACTACTTAAAAAAGTTATTGAAAGAGTCCGTTGGAATTTTGGCTATGTAAAGCCCTGCGTAAAAGTTAAAATCACTTTCATAATGAATGTCATCACGGTATCCGTAGAAAATGTATACGTACCCATCTTTTTCAATGGTGTTGAATACCGACAGTTGCCCGACTTCTACGCATTTTTTACAGGTTACATTGGGAACTTCGTCAGGAGTTTTTCTTTCATTCAATTCACGAGGGATAACACTTTCATTATCTAATAATTGAACCTTTCCATTCTCATAAAGAGCGGGTACAATAATCGTTTCACCCGTGAATCTGAATCTGCGTTGAAACGGATAGTCATGGTTCCCTGCTTCACGCTCAATGACTCGGTTCTTTTCTTTTTTGTATAGCTTAACAAGCATTCTTTTTTTATCAACAAAGACAGAGGCGTAAAAATCACCTACACCATTTTCTTTGTCCTGATTCCACCCTCTTGTTTCAGGGGTATCGTAATCTTCAGGGGCTGCTATGATCTTTCCTTTACTCCATGATTCAGCATTGTCAGTGGAAGTATGCAGAGAGATTCCACGCCTGTCTTTCAGGGTTTCATCAATGACTGATTTATCCAGCCAGTCAGGTGCATACACATCAAAAGCTTCTTCTATCTGAGGGATGTCGCTGACGTTTGGGTATTTCGGAAGATCACCACCCCAACCTCCTTCATCTTTGGGTTTGCTACCACGCACTCTTCCTGTGGCATACAGCTTGTCACCAATTTCACGCATCAATAGCGCACCGTCTAATTTCCAATCATAGGAGCTTTTCGGAGTAAGTTTTTTAAGGTCTTTCGATACATCAAATATCTGTATCTCACCGCCCACCTCTTCTTTTGTTTTTTCCCTGTAAAAAATGATGTCACCGTTGGAAAATTGAAAGTAGTTTCCTCTTTGATTAATAGGCGCAGGTTTTGGTTTACTCCAATCTTCAAGGTTCTTGCTTTCAAAGATCAACATTTCATTTTGGGTTCTATCCCATCCAAACACCTTCCACGTATTCCCTTGTTTGATTAATCCATTAACAGAAGGAGTGTAGATACCTGTTTTTTTATCTTCATGAATAATAATTTTCTTTATCCTTTTTTCAGGCTCAGGTTCAGGATTAGGTTTTTTTATTTCAGGGAGTTCAAAACCCAAAGGTTTTTCAGAGTAAACAAACTCTTTAAGTGCTTCATCCCACCGACCAAAGCCAAGCCACAACTCAAACTTCTCTGTAATATCTTTGATCCCGCCGATGTTGTACCCCTCGGCATTGGCTACAACATCCGGCGGTGTAAACTCTGTCTCTTTCTGCATATTCATAACAGAAATCATTTTTCTACCTCCAACCCTCCATTTTAAATCTATATCAGTGCCCTCTGGAATCCTGTTTAATTTCCATGTCACCTCAATTTTACCATCTACACGTTCAGCCCTTAAATCTGAAATAGGCTCTTGTTCGCCCTCCAAATCAGCTATCAGCTCGTCAAAATCATTGAGCGTTTCAAGAAAGTTTTTTCTTATTTGTCGCTGTCGTTGAAGTAGTTCTTGGTTTTTCATAGTCCTATTTAATTTACCTGTTTCCACCCAAAGTGCCCGAACTCACCACTCGGTTTACGATGACCTTGTGATGGGTTAATTAGTTTATAGACTTGTCCTTCATCGGTTACTGGCGTACCTGCATCAAGATTTTGAAATTCGTGTGATTCATAATCACTCCAATTTCGGACTTCTGCTTCTAGTTCAGGCAACTCCTGCCCTTCTTTTACCCAGTACCGAGAATCTGAACCCGGCACAGTGGTATTGCCATCAACTACACTTCTCCAAATTTCACCATTCTTTTGACGTAAATCTCGTCTATTGGGTGCATCATGCGCACCGGTCGGAGCTTTCCATTCGTCAATGTTATAGGGATCTGTTTCTACAAATAGAGAAGCTTCCGGCGGGGCCCAGTTTGTTTGGGTTGTATGCCCCTTTCCGTCAATCACTCGATACCATTTATCATCACGCGATAGCACGTCCCCAGCCTCTACCTCTACACCCGGTTCCCAGGGTCTGCCGATTTTACGGGTGGTAAAAAAATCAGCTGTATTTTCTACTACAGAATCACTTAGGTTCAGATCATTTACGGCACGATCTTCCAGCGCCACAAGCCACCAAATCTGCTCACCAGAGGGCTGAGTAACGATTTTTGCATCATATTGAAACGGAGTTCGAGTTTTTACAATTTTCATGATATCGTCCGCGCTAATGCGCGGGGTTTGTTGTTTATATGTCTGTTTCATAGTCATTGTTTTTTTACCGATAACAAGCGCGGGAGCCGATAGTCAAATAGCGAAAACCGGAGGAATAAAGCGCAAAAAGCGTAGCGAAACCCGCTAGATCGCCATGAACCAAATCGCCACCCGAATGGACGACACGCAAACCCGTACTTTGATAATAATAGTCACACACATAAGTCGTTGAGCCTCCGGTAGTGGTTTTTGGAAGCAGGCCGTATGGCGTGTTATGCACTTCGCCAATATATCCATTACTCTCCGAGAGAGTAATCCCAAGATCCAGATAATCAGTCGTTATATTATCGGCATAATCCGCCGGGTTAAAGCTCAGGTAAGGCTGTCGGTCATTAATGTTAATCCCATCTACAAACTTCCATAGATGCCCGTAAAAATTCTCAATACCTCGATAACTGAATACTGTACTGGCGTCACCACCAGCTCCACTCATTACACTGTTATTCCCATTCCGCAAAGAATAACCGGTTTGCTGTATAGCTTTGCTCAGGGTGGAATTAAGCGACATTGAATTAACTTCTGAAGGACTCCAGTCGGTGATTCCCGTATACACACTTTGAGAATGCATCGTTTCGTGCTCCAACATAAACAGCAGTTGCACCGCCCATTGAGCGGCCCAGTCCCATTGGTGCCAGCCTGTACCTCGATTACTCACTGCCTGTCGGAACTCTCCGCGCTGCCCATAAACAAGGGGTGTTAATCCTGGTAGGCTGGTGAGTGCTTTCGTGGCAAGGTTATAATCAATTAACCAAAAAGTATCGTAATTTCGGGCCGTATCTACAGACCCCTCAAATGCCGATATATACAGAAAATCTTTAATAACGCCACCAACGGTAAAGGCAGGGTGTAAGCTATATCCGGGACGTGGAGCATGATGAATCTCCCAGGTATGCGCGGGATCGGTATAGGTGTGCTTCATGTAGAATTTTGGAATCTCCACCATCACCTGTCCATCTGCACCTGAAAAATCAGCCGTCCCAATCTGCACCTGATCATCCACCTCTACTCCCGGCATAATACTATACTTTGTGCCGGTTGGGAAAATATCTTTCGACAGGCTCAGTGTTGTAGCACTATCAACAGCGGTAATCACAGCGTAATCGCTCAGATCTCTGAGCACCGCAATCATCCCAGATTCAATGCCATCCGTCACAAAATCGGCAGTGCTATCTATAAGTTTACTCGCTGTCGTAGCATCTGTCTGCCCCCAATTCGTGCCTGTGTCCTGCATAGGTGGGTGCAACGTGAGAGTTGTCGATGTAGCGGCGGTGATGTATGCGAAATAATCCTTTGTGGTGTTAAGCAGGTATTTACCAACCATCCCCGCATTAAACGAGCCGTTAACCGTAAGACCGGCGGAACCAGCCCCAACCTGCTGCCGATCGGTGTAGATCGTTCCCGCTTTTAAGAGAGAATCATTGTCGTCAAGATAATAATTTCGCAGTCCTGCATCTGTGAGCAGGCATCGTTTCATTCGTGTATGAATATATTTTACGCCCATTATGATAGCACCAAATTTGGATCAGAAGTTCCAGCCCATGCGACGGATGCAGGAGCCATGTCTGTGTCTTTATATTGCTGTAGAAAATCAATCAGTACAAAATCATCAATGCGCTCAATATCACCATTCGATTTTTGCACAAGTAGAGAATCATCATAGGCAATCTGGTCAGTTACAGCATAACCGGATAGGTCGGTGATTGAGCCGGTGTCTCCAACTGGCCCCTGTGGACCCGTATCCCCCACATCACCCTTCGGACCAACCGGCCCCTGTGGACCCGTATCCCCCACATCACCCTTCGGACCAACCGGCCCCTGTGGACCCGTATCCCCCACATCACCCTTCAGCGGCGTGGTGCCAAAACTAATGGGAACCACGGTCTGCACACTGTCACCAATACTGAACTCACCTGTGGCCTGAACCGTGCCGGTCCGTTGAACATCAGACACCGTGAAGCTCCCGGCATGGATCGCATAGACTCGGCTGGTCTCATCTCTCTTCGTCCAGACAATGAGTAACTTATTATCTGCCGGCAGCGCCTCGATCTCCGCCACGGTAAAGAAGGTGGTTCGGCGGGAACTCGTCGGTTCGGTTAATGTTCGAGTGGTGTGTGGCTCATCTTCGTTTATTTTGTAGAGATAGAGCGTTGCCTCAAAGTTGCTGATATTATAATCATTCTCTGTGGTCGCGTCTATATAGTCGAGAATACCTTCAAATGAAGCACCTTTAAACGATTTCCAGTTGAGTTCGGCTGGTGTACTCATGATTTATCCAGTAGTTCTTGAATGTTTGATTTCTTTTCAGGCAGTGGATCACAAAACATCAGATTCAGTGCCTCTACCATGTCGCTGGTATAGTTCATTTTCTTCGATTCTGATGTTTTCACCTTCTTCACAGGCAGACTGATCTGCTGATCTTTTACTAAGGCTCGTTCCTCCATCTTTAAATCATTCCAGATGTTGACCTCCGGCCGGGCATATACCATAAATCGGCGGATAAATACACTCACCGCGCCGGGCAGACCATCATTAATCGCCTGTAGATCATTAATCACATTCCAAAGCATTACAATTTGTATGGGTGTTAGCTTCATTTTTGCTCCGGGTGTTTAGGTGGATGATTTGTATCTGATCCGCCCCGGCCTTTTTCACGCTTCCCTGCTTCGCTGGAATCAGATGATCGGAACCAGATCACCGCAGCGATCAGTCCAAGAATAAGTAGTAGTATGATGAGTGTGTTCATAGTCTTATCTGTTTAATGTTGATAGCCTCGAATGTTACTGTATGCCGATGTGGTATACCCACTTCGTGTAGCCCGCATTCTGAACTCAAAGAAGTCAAAAGGATTAGGCAGCTGTCCTGTTACAATATCCGCGCTCTTGGGATCGGTACCACTTCCCCAGTTTACTTTATTGGTGATGTTATTTACCCCGCTCCAGCTACCACCATTTACACGGTATTCAATGGAGAATCCTGTCGGCTCTGGCCCGGTGGTATCCCACTCAATATCATATCCGTTTAGTGCGCTGTACGAGATGGTGTTTCTAATGCTGGGTGCATCCAGTGTACCCTGTTGGGTTGCCTGTGAATAAGCAGAGGATTGTTCATAGTAAGTAGATGTTCCAAAACTGTTGTAATACTGAATACGATAACTATACGTAGTATCATCTTCAAGACCACTCAGGGTCACAGTAGTTGAGCCGTTTGATTTGGATACCCAACTGCCAGTCTCGATAATGGAAGGGTCGTAATCAGGATTAGCCTGCAAGCGTACGTATGTTGTGGTTCCATTTGTCGTAACATCAATATTCACTGTAATGGATTCAGGATCGGCAGAATCCCCAGTTCGTGTTACTGAAGGCGAACCATACCCTGAAAAATCGGATAATTTACCTCCGCTACTGGGAGTTCCAATTATACGTTCGTACATCCAACGCATCCCCTTCTGTGCATAGAGAGGGTGAAATTCATCATAAACATCCTGCAAAGAAAAATTTCCTGAGAGTGCCATATTATCCTAAAATAAAGTCATTCGCATAAGCATTACCGCCTACTTGAACATTGCCGTTCTGGTTTACGAAAAAGTCATCTCCACTTAATGCTACTCGGAGTGGGTAGGTTGAGCTTGCAGCCGTTCCTACTCCAACCCGGTTAAATTCTACATTATCGTTTGTGTCTAAACTAAAATCCCCTCGATCAAGAGCTTTACTGTTGATATCGGTCACATGCCCATTCCCATCCACGCTGATATCCTGAATAACGGTTGTGCCTGAATTATTGATGCTTCCCTGGGAGCTGGTGTTGGCATGAGCGATAGTCACGGTTCCTGTGCCATACGACACGTCAATATCCGATCCCTCTTCAAAGTTGACATTTTGACCACTTCCTACAGTTGTCCTAATAGTCCCGTTGGTTTTTAAATCCCACCCTCCATAATCATCAAAATTTGTAGGGATATCACCGGTATCGGCTTTGCTGGCAAGTTCTGTTTGAAGGTTGGTAATTTTACTGATCGCAATTTCATCAATACGCAATTCACCACTAACCACATCAAATTCAGATGTACTAAGTGATGTAAACGGTTTACCCGACAAACTACTCCAATCATTAGCACTCCCTCCAAATCGGGCATCCAATTCCTGCCCCTGATAGTGAGTTTCAGACCCCAGATTAATTATACCATTTACAGAACCAATAGAAAGGTTTATGCTTCCAGAGTTAGCCCTCAAACTTATTCCCTGTAAATCTGATTGAATACTAACACCATCATCTGCATCGGCATAAATTCTTCCAAGTGTCATGCCGTTAATATCATCCAGACCATTGAAAGATATTTCAGTGCCAACTCCTGCAGGTGAATTGTCTGAAAAAATAAGATTGATTCCTTCAGCGTCTGAAATGGAACCACCTGTCCAGTTTGTGGCTGTCAAGGTTCCTTTGATATTTACATCACCATCAAAAGTTGTATCCGCAGAAACATGAAGATGTTCACCAGAAATCGTGATGTCGGTGCCAGCGGTCTCACTGCTCGAGACATTGATATATGCTAATCCGCCTCCGGTCTTCGCATAGATCAGAGACTGTGCTTCGTACTGTGTTACAGTATTACGTACACCTGCTACACTGAGTTTTAATTCCCCATCGTAAGGCTCCCAGGAATCACCATCCCATACATAGGCCGTATCCTTTGGGAATCCATCTACATTATTTGAAGAGTCGATCCATATATCGCCTTCTTCCAGTGGGTCACCGGATGGTCGTGTGGTCGGCTCGGTGGTACTTCGCATCACAGCTGCAGAATCATTTTGAACCTTCGCTACTGAACTTTCTAATGCAGAGATCGCTGTGGCATTATCTCCTGTAGTACCCTGTAGGAGAAGTATAGACTGGCTGTTTTGCCCGAGTTGGGTCTGCTGTGATTTAATCACCCCATCCTGAAGAATCACCATGTCCCCGGTACAATCCACGCCAACGGTCACTTTATCGCCGATGCGGTTGGTAAGGGTGTCAGTGGCATCCAGTACAGATACAGCAAGCAGTTGCGGATTCCATGAACTGTTATACGGATCATAGCTCCCCCCAATGTTCAGGAAGTAGCTTCCGGCATGTTCAATAAGTAAGCTGAAGGTATAGCCATCCCGGATGGATGCGCTTAACAACTGACGCCCTTTTCGGTTGGTGTCCAGAAGTTCATGGCACAGATTCGCATGAAAGCCGCGTGATCCGGCAATGTCTCTTCGCCCCCAGCTGTTTGTGGTAATATCTCCGGCCACACTGCTAAACTGCAGGGCCGATGCGCTGATCACCGTGGGACCGTCACCAAAAAAGGTCTGTGGATGGGAGTAGGTCTCTGAGTAATTCCCGCTCTGCGTAAGGTTAAACAGGATGCTTTCAGAATTGGCATCGCCGATAGCGAGATTGGTAATGTCAAAAACCAGGCTATCAAATAGCGTACTGTCTGCCGATGTTACCGGATCGGTATTGACCGTGGCGCCATAGAAGATGATTTCGAGCGGAGACGTGGCATCCGATGGAATGGATTCGGTCGTAATAGACAACGCACCGGCATACACATAATCTCCATCGCTGTTTTGCAGGCCACCACCCAGCATCGAAAAAGTGACCGGACTGGCTGTGCCTGTTACCCATGCCGATCCATTCCAGTGGTACTGCCCTGTTTTCACCTGCACGCGAAACTGTCCACCGGCTGCCGTTGCTGAGTTTGTTGCCGTTACCCGGCTGGTGATCTTGATGATCTCATCACCGGTATACGTTAGATTAAAGCTGAATGTCTCTGTTCCACTTTCTCCAAGGCTCACAAAATCAGGCAGTCTCGGAATAAACGTCTGTGACCGGTGTGAAAATTGGTTTTGAACCGCCTTTAATCCCGGTGTTACTTCATTCTGGCTGGCAATGGTTATACTTGTAGGTGCATGGCTGATGTCGCTGGTAGCTGTGGATTGCAGAACGCCACTGCTGTTGTAGGTACTCACCACCACCGATGTAGGCGTTTCAAAGGCGGATTCCTGCCAGATGTGCCACTGCCCACCCGCCTGCGTACAGTTTAACCCGTAGTTCCGTAAGATTCTGTTCAGCGCCTCTTCGTAGGTGATCCGTATACGAAGGGTTTCATCTTCATTCTTGATGAGATCAATCAGCTGGCGCGTTCTGTGGTAGATCTGGTTCAGAAAGTCTTCGGTCGAAGTTATATTGTCTTCGGTCCATGATGTGTACGTGACAATATCATTCGTGATGCCGGTCTGTGCCAGGCATTCTGCTATGGTGGTGATAATGGTCTCGGACAGGTCTTCATCAGGATAGGAGACGGCCCCCAAATTGGTGAAGTCCTTTGCAAAAAGTTGAACGTGGAGATATGGTGCGGCATCTTCTGGCCAGGTGGTCAGATCGGGAAGAACCTTTCCCCTCCACTCTTCCACACCATCAATGGTGTATATGAATGTGAACCGGTCCTCATCACTGCCGATGATATCAGCCAGAAGCTGTTCATGTGCGGCAGTCTCGATCTGGATATCAATCTGCAGCTCTGTTTTCAAAATCGGATTATCCTGACGGGTGCGCGGATTGAGTGACTGCTTTGTGTACACAATCGGTGATCCGCCCTGGGCATGGCCTTTCATCGTTTCGGCCGTACCCGCAAACTCACTGTCATGGATCTCCACCACGCTCTGCGTTCCGGCTACAACATCATAAGCTCCTATTTCGTATCGCTTCCCCATTATCGGTTAATACGAGCGCCCCCCTGCACGCCGGCAGCATAGATCTGCCCTTTGTCCACATCCATTTTCCAGCGTACCTGTGAGAGTGCGGATACTAACTGATCTGCTGTGATTCCACCGCCTCCGCTGGACATTGCCGGTGCAAGGTTTGAAAAATCTTTCATGGCCAGCAGATTATCATCAGGGTGGAACTTTACCACATCGCCGCTACTTGTGATGAGCGCATCATCTACTCCGAATATTTTACCGAACAGTCCCCCACCATCTCCAAAGAATCCACTTCCACCGAGTCCGCCTGTAAGCAGTGCACCAATAAATGTCTGTATGGCGGATGAGAGCAGGAGCTTCTTCATATTGTTCAGAACGTCAATCAACTTTCCACCCTGAACCACAATGTTCGCCATACCTGCACCAAATGAGTTGGTAAACTCATCGGCAATGGTCTTCATAAAGTTAGTCGTTTGATTCAGACGGTTCATCCTGTCAATGGCTGCCTGAATTTCTTCGGGTGTTCGGCTCATTCCGGGAATGATAGAACGCACATTGCTATTCACCGCCATCGGCTGGGCTGTCTGTGGAGCGCGAACGCCAGTATTGTCTGTAAAGTCATTGGCTCCGATAGATCGGTTTGATCCTGACACACTGATACCGGCTACCTGTTGCATAGCGCTGGATGCACCATCTTTTACCTGGAAGAAGAGATTCGCCAGTTTTTCGAGCTGCTTTTGCGCATCTGAAGACAGATCACCTATAAACTCCGTAAATCCCTGAAATCCATACCCGTCTTCACGGTCTGGTACTTCATCTTTTAATCCAATCAGTCCCGCACGCAAAGAGCCGAATGCTATATCACCCTGTGGAAGTACAGACATCAGCGTCTCAAGCGCTCCCAGCATTCCATGTACAGAGTCCAGCACATAGTTTTTTAACTCACTCCACAGATCAGAGAAGAACATGCGAAACGCCTCACTGTTTCTGCGAACATATTCCAAAGCTGTAACCAATGCACCGAGTGCTGCAATCTTTAAAAATATGGGAGTAGCGGCCAGTGCCAATACTTTTGCGAGCTTTCCAATCACGATGATGGTCGGTCCAATAGCGGCGGCAAGTGTAAAAATTGTTAATGCATTCCGTCGAGCCTGATCGTCCATCTGGTTAAATTTCTCAGTAAGCTCTCCCACTTTCCCAAGTATCTTTGTCGCTACAGGCAGAAGAACATTGCCTGTTTTTAAAAACTCGTTTCGTAGCTCCTGAATACGCTGATTGAATTTAAACATCGCATCTTCTGATGTTCGCTCAAATCCATCATTTACTATACCGGTAGACTGTGCAATGTTTTTCTGTACTTGTTCGTACGCTTCACCCTGTGCACCGGCCGTACCGAGTACAGCTGAGAGTGCGCGTACATTCGGGATCAGTTCACCAAGAGCCTCATCATTGCCTTCAAACTCTTTGAGTAAATTATTCATCGTTACAGCGAGTCCTTCATCCTGTATCTTACGGCGAAGTTCTTCGGCTGTCGTTCCAATTCCCTGAAGGGCATCCTTTGTTTGCGTGGTGGGCTTAATGAGTGTACTCATAATACCACGCAGGCCGGTGGTGGCTTCTTCTGCGCTTACACCCAAACGGGTATAGGTAGCAATGGAGGCACCCACTTCACTGAATGATATACCAAGCTGTGAGGCCAAACCAATCACCCGGCCCAGTGTTGGAGCAAGGCTTTCCGCTTCCAGATTACCTTCTCTTACAATAGCTGTAAGAATATCGGTGGCTTCTGCGGCGTTGATATTCTCCTTTCCGTATGCCTGAACCACAGCAGTGGTGGCGCGGGCAATCTCATTGGTCTCACCCAGCCCAATCGCACTTGCTTTGGCAGCCCGTTCCAAAACCTCCATAGCTTCAGCACCGCGAAGTCCCGCACTGGTGATAGTAAACAGGGCGGCGCTTAACTCATCAGCGCTTTTCCCTGTCTCACTACTTAGTGCCAGTACGCTGGCTCGCATCTTATCCACTTCACTGCGGGAGATGCCTACCAGTGTTTCGATACGGGTGAAGCTGGTTTCAAAGTCACCGGCCATTTTAAATGCGGCAGCACCGGCGGCAAGGATCGGAAGTGTAAGATAAGTCTGCATACCAGATCCAAGCCGTTCAGCTCTTTGCCCAAAGCGGTCGAGCCTGGCACTCGCTGTTTTCAGGTTCTTCTGAAAGTTGCGAATGTTGGCACCGATAAGGAAGGTTACGCGACGTTCTGCCATCAGTTCTTACTTATTTGTTTGAAAAAGCCTTTCATATCATCGTAGTTCAAAGCCTTCAGTTTTTGCGGTTTTTCCCACGGGAACCGCATTCTTGCAATCTTCCGAGCTGCATCACCCGAGAATGCGGTGTTCGCCGCGTTAAACCGGTGGGCTCCGTACACAATGTTTCTAATCGCTTCGATCTGTGCTACATTATGTTCAGAGGCCCCGATCCACGCATTGTAAAACTCACGCGGTGCCATACCCCAGAAATCATCAGGAGATAACCCTATGACGCCGTAAGCGATCTGGAGTACATAGTCCCACGTTAATTTTTCGGGCTCTTCGTCTTTTCATCCTGTGGTTCCGCTTCATCAAATATTTTCTTCACGATCCGGGAATCTGCGAACGCCTTATCAAGCTGTGCATAGAAATCAGGATCATCATCGATGAAGTCCTCGATCTGGACTTCCGATAGCTGAAGATGTTCGTACTGACTGACCTCCACCCCGTCTTCTTTTGCCAAACGCCGCACGCCTTTTTTACTTCCCAGGTGAAATATTTTCAGCATGACATCGAAATCCATGCTTACGGTCTGATCTACTTCATGAAATTCTATTCCTTTACTTTGCGTAAGTGAATAGATCTCTCTCATCCCGAAAAAGAACGGATACTCGAAGTCACCTTTCTTTACTTTATGAATCATATTATGCTTCCGTAGTTGGTGTCAGTGCTCCGTTCCCTTCAAATGAGTATGATGCTGTAATCGCATCATCACTTCCACTTGCATCCGGTGAATAGTTCGTCATTATGACTGTACCGCTGTACGTCACATCTCCGGCTGAAGGTGTTTCTGGTCCAAAACTAATCGTACCTGATCGGCCAGTGGAGAACATCAGTGTCTCTGCATCGATTTGTCCCTGGTCTGCAATGTTATAGAACACTGAAATGGTCATCGTCCAGTCTTTACGACCTGCGAGCTTTTCATTCCATTCTCCGGAATCCCAGTCGCTGACGTTAATTACTTCGCCATCGACATTCAGCTGAATGCTGGTGACGTTTCCGAGTTTTTGCGAATCCAATTCTGCAATCAGATCGCGGCCTTTTAATTTTCCCATTGGTTATCTCCTATAGTTGAATTGTAGTTCAAGTTGGTGTGTATGTAGTTCAAGATCTTCCAGATAGTCGGTACTGTCTGTCATGTATAAAATGTGATTTACCTCCACCCCGCCCCATGTACCTCGCTCATCTTCAAGCTCTTCACGTACAGTATTAATCAGATCTTCAGCATCATCCTGTATTTTTGCGTAAGCAAAGAAATCAACAGAGCGAAATTCAAAGTCGCTCTTCCCGCTCCCATCATTTACAGGGATCACATTCTGCATGTTATACGTCATTACCGGCCAGTTACTACTATTCTGCGGCATCACTTTAGGAGTGAGTCGCATAGAAGCACCCGATCCAATCAGATCGGTGATGGCCGTCTTAGACTCAAACAGTGATATGATTGCCTTTCCTGTCATGCAGATTTTTCAATTCTGTTAAGTACAAGCCTTTCAACCTCATCCATTAATTTAGGTGCTGTCATATCCCATGCAGGTCTAAGAAATTTAGCGGAAGGCATAGATCCTGTAGACTGCCGCCCGGTAATGAACCCCAATCTTTTCAAATTTCTGTATCGTTCTGCTGTACCATATTCAAGAACAGATGCCAAAGCTGGTGCTGAGAATGTTGGAAATTCATTTTCATCATTATTAATTACACCTACTTTAACACCTAACTCGCCTGCTCTTTTTTTAGATGTAGTGACTCCAATAACTTTTGTAATTGAGACAGATTTACTTTGCCTCTTCATTTCAGGTATCATTTCACGCCTTGCTACACGGGCCTGTGTATTCTTCAAATATCGTGCATCAATAGATTTATTCATTCTTTCAAATGATTCAAGAGCTTCATTAAACTCTGTCTCATCTGTTTTTATAGTGAAATCGCCCGTTATTGAATGACCTCTTATTCGCGCCATATCTATGCGTTATCTACCAATTCCAATAGCTTTGCTTTATTTTCGTCACTGTACTCCACATCATTCTCATCCAGCCACGCTTTAATTTCATCAACCGTATTATCTTCAGTCGGTACGTCCATACTCCATGCTTGATCAGTCTCTTCTTTACGCTGGGGATCATACTCCACGGCATACCCTTCAACGATATATCCATCAGCAGTCGGTGTATGTACCCAGCTGTATGATCCGGCACGGTAGTGTGTGCCTTCAGGTACATTTGAGAAGAGTAAACATGTCATTCCTTTTTTTTGTGCCATTGGTTTATCGTAATTGCGGCAGAAACGGAATGGCGATCACAATCACCACGAAGTTCCATACCAGGTTTATCATTAAGAGTATTTTCTTCTTCATTCGATCAGTCCCCGGTTTAGCGCTTCACTCACTCCCAGTCCCACGGCGTAGCCCACACACACGCTAAGAGCTGAATGGTATTCGCCAGTTAGTACTGCAGACAGTATGAACGCTATAATTAAAACCATCAGATGCCAGAATACTTTCTTCATGAGTGTTTAGTTATTTAAAAATGTCGTTTGCGATAATATCGAATGGTGGTACTTTCATGACTGTTTACCGTTTTTATAGTTTTGCATAATCTTCTCTCCGGACCGGCCGACGATGTAACCGCCTATACCAATCTGCAGCAGTTGAAATACCTGGTTCATGGCCTGTTCACTTTGTACTACATACTCAGGAGCAAGTCCCAGCCAGTAGATAAAAAGCAGCACCAAAAATGAGAGCATCGTTATTGGCCGCCAGCTTCTTTGCAGCCAACTCTCGCCTTGTGCTTCTGCCACAATAATATCACGGCGTGCTTCCAGCTCCTTATCCAAAGACTCGGAAAGCGTCATTTCTATATCGTGCTTCAGCTGCTTTGCCATGTCCTTATCAGTCACGGCTTTATCGATGATATCCGTTACCGGCTTAATTATTCTTTTTAGTAGTCCGAAAACACTCATCTTTTTTCCTGATCAAGTTTGTTTTTTAGTTGTTCAAGCCTCTGAATGATCTGCCGGTACTGCTCATCGGTTACGGCCTGTCGAATTTCTACAGCCGCCGTTCGTTCGCGGTTCAGAATGATTGATTCGGAGTTTCGTTCCGTCTTCACTTCTATGGTTTCAATCTTCTCTCCCTGCACGCCGATCACCCAGAAAATGGTGCCAATCAGCATAAGAATCTGAATCATGGATAGAAGGGACTTCGGATCGCTTAGTAAATTTGTTTCTTCTTTATTCATTGGTTCACGAAGTAAGATTTACCCTGCTCTTTGGTGCAGAACTGATTGAATTTCATCATGTAGTAGTTTCGTCTGGCCCGATCTCCCACCTGCTGCGCATAGGTGCTGTCCAGTAGTTCATCGGCTGCCATATCAAAGTTGCCCAGCTGGATGGCCCGAAGCATCTTCTTAAACGACAATAGACGCGATAATCCGAGATTATAGTGCATATCCGCGATAACGGATTTTCGGAACTCACTTAGTTCTTTGAAGAAGGAGAACTCCGCTAACAATTCGTTATAACTTCGTACAATATCATTTGCCATCAGCATCTTCGCCTCTTCCCAGCTTATACCCTCTTCATCAATGTTCCGTCCGTACCCAATCGTAATTTTCGCAGTGGTGTCCATATAGGGCTTTAGCCTCAATCCTTCACCTTCCGTCACCAGCTTTTCTGTAATGGACAGAGCAGACGCATCGGTATGGTTGCGTTTGCTATTCATACTGGCCCTGTGTCCAAAGTCCGGTTATCAGCAGCCCTTTTCGGCGTTGCAATTCGTGAACCCGTTTGATATCAAAGATCCGGCCTTCATAGTCGAAGACGTTGGTCTCGTCGATATCTGTGCGGTGGTGTATCTTTACCACTTTGGTTACGGATGCTGTTTTCTTCTCAGCATCATATCCTTCACTTCCTTTATCATCCTGAACCTGTGCCCATACCACGGCCCGGCTGTCTACATTTGTAAACGATTCCACAGGCTGCCCACTGGCCGCCTTTGTTGTGGTTCGTTTTTTCAGCGTGATCTGTCGGTCCATGTTTCCGGTGTCCATTATCCAAACCTCAATGGTTTAGGCGTTCCGGCGATCAGATGCGTCATCTGCTCACGTAAATCCTCCACAGATAGCGTGCTGTGGCTGATCACCATGCTTTCGCGCTGCATGTAGTACATGCCGATGATGTTTTTCATAAATAGCCTGATATTGGATGGCACATCCTGATGGCTCTTTCCGTAACCGCATATATACGTAACCTGAACAGGGTACTCGATATCGGTATCCACATCTTCAGGAAACTCATAATCAGGATAAAACCGTACATAACCGGGCGTTCTGTTTGCCTGAACTTCGTAATTACTGTCTGCAATCGTCTGCTCGTCACCGGCCGTATCGATATACGCCACTTTTGAGACGCTCATCAGCGGCGGACGCGGAAGCTCCAGTTTATCACTGAACTCCGTAAAGTCCCATCGATACTCTGCTTCAATCAGCTGTGTTTTGCGCTTCGTTTCGAAGGATGCACATGCGGCCGCAATCAGTGACGAAAGAAGGTTATCCTCCACCGTGTAGTCGGCACAGTTTTCTACAACCAACTTCAAATGAAGTTTGAGATCACAAAGATCTACTGGTTGTCTGGCTGCTTCTGTGACTACGGTTAACGGCATGGGTGTTCCTCACTATTTTTGCAGGTACTCTGCAATTTCTTTTTCACCGGCTTTACCGATGTTTTTTACTTTCGTAAGGTCTGTTGCGTTTTTTACCGCCTGAATGGTTTCCAGTCCTGCGGCAATAAGATCCTCACGCCTGGGCATGTCTTTTGGTAGTGTTTTTTTGGGCTCCCTCGCATATCCTTTGTCAATAAAAGATTCAGCCAACTCTTCCGGTACTTCTTCAACCTGCCCGGCGTGATAGGCATATCCCGGAGGAGGCGCCATAAAAAATAATTTTTGGTATGTAGTGGTTTTCTTCTTTGCCATGATCATATATTTTGTTTTTAATAAATCCCAGCACACTAAATGCTGGGATTTTATTTTTTTAGTCCTCTTTACTAAGAGGTTACGATGTCTTTACCTACGGAGAAGGCAGAAGCATGTCGCAAACCGCTATCGTAGAATGTCCAGGCATTAATCCGGATAAGCCCCTCAGTGTCCTTACTGTAAGGGTTCACCAGGAAGCTCATTCCGCCCCACATGGCGATGTAGAGAGAAGCCCAGTTTGCAAAGATACTTGCAGACAAGCTGTCGTCTGTAGTTGATCCCTTATTGAGGTTGCTGGGTACAAGACTACTCACGAACATGTTGTACTCATTCACAGTCTTGTCATTGCGATCATAAATAAACTGTGCAGTATTACTGGCAATCTCAGTTGTTTTTAGCTTTCCTCGCACTTTCGAGTTGGTCAACCATCCCAGTCGCGGATCATCTTCCATAGCCGCGTCAGAGTTAAGCACGTCCGTCTCATACTTCACAATGCTTTCCCATGTCTCTGCGCCGCCATCTGTACCGTGACTCTGTGCGTTGGTACCGGATGCATCAAGAATGGCCTGAATAATGTTCGTGTGCATCGGCTTCCCGATTTTGTAAGCGAGATGATTCCGCAACCATGCTTCTACATCTACACTGGACTGAAGAAGAGTTTGTCGCGATACCTCAACAAAAGCCGGAAGACGTGTAGGTGTAAGCTCCAGCTCTTCAAACGTCGGGCTGATTTCATCAGCTGCGGCCGTCTCTGATTTTGTAGCAGGGTCTGTTCCTTCTACAGCACGTGGGAAACTCATGTTACCGGAAACGTCCGTAAAGAACGTAGCACCAAGACCATCCTGGTTGTTTGCAGAGCTATCTACAAAAGGAAGTCGGGCACGAAGAATGTCAATCAGAGACATTACATTTTTCTGAACGGTTAACCCGCCCTGATCGCCACCAGATCCACCAGTAACAGTTACATCGTTGGCAATCTTTCGAGATGCCTCCATAACGACGGTTGGCACATGCACATTACCATTCAGCTTAATGCCTTTATTCTTTGCATCGCGAATAGCTTCCTGATGCATTTCCGCTTCAAGCCCTGTTATATTCTGAGGGCCACCATCCAGTGCCTCACGGAACATCTTCACATAGCTGAAATCAGATATTTCGTTCTCCGGGCCTTTGGGTTCGTTGCCGCCGGGATGAACGTTGTGTGGACCAGGCTCTACCTGGTCGCCATGCAGACGCTCGTAATTAACCTGCCCTTCCAGGTTATCCACAACAGTTTGCTGGTTATCCATCTTTGCATCAATGGCATCAATATCATTTCGAGAAGTATTAAACTCATTTTGCTCATCTTCTGTGAGCTCGTTCTTTTCACCGAGCGCGCTTAACTTTGTCAGTTTCTCTGCGCGGTCGTTGGTGAACTGGTTCAGCTTTTTGCGTGCAGCACCAAGCTTTTCCTGTAGTTCTTTCAACTTATTCATGGTTTATCACCGTTTACGTTTGTATGTTTCGATTTGTCGGATTTGCGCAGAAGCGCTGTTGCCCGAGTTTCCTTTCATTTCCTTCATAAAATCATTGAGTATCTTCTCAATGGGTTCCGTGTCAATTGTAATGGTGGCTGTTAGGCTATCGCCATTGTTACTAATCCCATTCAGTTTCTGGATATTCTGCATTCTGTTAGTGCGATCATCAGCGTCCATGTGATCGATATTCTCATCATCTGCATCGGACGGATCATATATTTCATCGATAAATCCATATTCAAGAGCGTCATCAGCATTGATCCATCGTCCATATCCGCCGCCATCATCCATCAGATTGGCAATCTCATCACTACCAATACTGGCCCTGTCTGCGAAAAAGCTGATCAACCGATTATCAATAACCTCCATATCGGTTGTAAGCTCCTTCGTCGTGTTTTGGTTGATGTATCCCATCACACCAAACATGACTCTATGCATTAGGTAAAAAGCATTCTCACTCATCCTTCGAGTAGTTCCTGCTTGCCCAATAACGGTAGCAGCACTGGCAGAGAATCCCATTATATTTGTGACAACTTCAGCACGTTTACTGCGTAGCATATCCGCAATAACCAGCCCATCGTTTAAATCTCCACCGGGACTGTTGATATTCACTATGATTTTTTCAGGTGAAATCTCACGAAGAGTATTTTTTATATTCTGTACCGTGTTTTCGCTCTTCTCTCCGGTGATCCACTCTCTGATTATATCACGACCTATATAGCCGTCAATATCAATCACGGCAGTATTACCACCATCCTGCAGTACATAGTTAACAGCTGCAGGTTTAGTCAACTCCAGGTATTGATCTTTGTCGAGTCCGTTAAATGGGTTTCTGTGTCTTAAATTCTTCATTCAGCATTCACCATATTTTGCTCGTTCATATTGCTGGGTACAAACCAATTATCAGGATCGCCCTCATCCATATCTTCCAGATCACGGACTTCACTGGGTTCTGCCCATCCGGGAGCGTTCTTGCCAAGCATGATGCTGTAGGCCTCAAACCTGCTCTTGATATCTGCCCGCATTTGCCCGTCCAGATTAATATTGAAGTAGTGGTTTTCTTTTTCTGACTCTTTGAGCAGCTTATTATCGTATTCGGCTGTGAAGTTCATTGTGATAGGCATCACCCCATCCGTAACGTATTCAATACCCTGATGCTCAATATTGTTATTCGTGGATCGGTCAAGCTCCATCAGCTTATGTAGTGGTACACCAAATATTCTTGCTATGTCTGCAAGGGTGAATTTCTTATTCGCTACCAGCTTCTCGATTTCAAAGGCCATTTTAAACTGGGTGTACTTCATGCCCTGTGGAAGCATCAGCATTTGGTGCCAGCTATCCGGTCCGCTTTGGTAGGTTTGTCGTAAGTTTTTTCTAAACTCGCCAAAATCTTCCTGTGCCTCTTCGTCGGTCGATCCCATCATTGCCGCGCTAAACTCTTCATCAAGCTCAATCACACCACCGGCGTGCATTCCTTTCCCAAAGCTGGTTGCTTCCATTTTCTGAGCAGCAAGGCCGATACCAAGGCTTTCTGATGCATATCGAATCGGTGATACACCCTTTACGCCATCCCACGATAGTCCGTAAACATGCAGGATTTCATTATCTGTATAGGTATTACCACCTATCTGAAAATATTTACGGTTGTTTTTGAGATATGGCTCAACCATCCACGGCATGATGGGAGTTATACTTGTTACATCATAAAATCGATCACGACGGATGTAGGCATAGAAGTTGCCCCACAATAAAAGATGTGTTGCCGCTAAGAAATGGTACTGATAGGTGTTTTGAGCTCTGTTAGGTTTGCGGTAGATAAGCCAGTGCGCCGGATGATCAGAGGCGACTTCTCTTTGTCTTTTCCCATTTACTTCCGTCCTACGTAAAAGATGCTTTGGTGATGTGGCAAGTGCGCCTCCCAGTAAAGTAACGGATCGGAAGACACCCGTGTGCATTAAAGCACGCTTTTCATTTACCTCTACACCGGAATCATTCGATATGCCGATAAACGGCCATGAACCGTGGTCTTTTAAATCATGCCCACGAGTAATAGCCGAGTTTTTAATGTTGAGTATTTGAGGGAGTTGAATCATCTACCCTCAATTTCACCCCTACACTGATCTATATCAATGTAACAAGGTTACATATTTTGTATATGTGTGGGATTTATGGTTTTTATAACAGGCGATTCATCCCGACTCGATTAAATTCTTTTCCTGAATTAGATAATAGCTTCGCGGGATAATCGCGCGTTATGGGGTTTCAGGAAGTAAAATGCTATCACTAAAAACAGAATCAAGCCTTTTATCAAAATCACCTGACTTCTCAGTTCCTTCCTCAAACCATTTTAGTTCTTTTGGGCTTACAGGGAATACCACATTCGACCTCACTGCTAATTCACGTAACAAACCCATAACAACGGCATTAACCTGACCCGTTTCGAGGCGTTGCTCAAAAAGGGATATAATCTCAGGAACCATTGCAGTAGCAATTATACCGGTTTCTTCCGCTCTGCCAGATTTTAAAAATTCAATTCGTTCCTGATCTTTTTGTAAATCATTCCAAAGCTTTTTCATTTTTTCTCCTTTATTAATTCATAATCTACGGGCAGGTTATGCCTCACACGTTATACCATTTTCTTAATCCGCTTACTTCTGCTCACCCTGAACGAGTTGTAACTGCTGTACCGTCGTTTTTTAAAGATCGCTTTATAATCTGATTCTGCCATTGCATAGGCTTCTTCATAGGTATCCGCTTCGGCGGTGTACTCAATAAAGCGTTTATCAAATTCACGGGGATCGTGCAGTTTTACGTCTTCGCTCATAGTTTAATCACTTTCGAGATTTTACGTTTTCGGCGGACTGGCAGCGGATCTACCGATTCCATAAACATCAGGTTGATCAGTGCCACAGCAGCATCAATCTTTTTATTGGGATGCTCTTTTCGCGGATATACATTTTCGTTTGCATCTTCTTTGGCTACGACGTTTCCCATGTTCCATGTGAGCACCGGATCACCATTGTGAATAATTCGCGGATCGTGCTCCTTTCCTTCGTTCTCATTAATGATGTACGCTTCCAGGTCTTTCATTGGATCGCTTAAATACTTCACACGCTGGCCGATCACCCCATTATTGATACGGAGCTTGGTTAAATCCTGAGACATCTGATCTTTAGCCCAGTCATCCATTCCCACCTGCATCAGCCGGAAGTTCTTATTCACCCACTGTACATGCTCTTTAATCATCTCGAAATCAGTGGTATTGCCGGGTGTGAGTGTGAACAGTCCACGCTCGGCCCATGCGTTATAATCGGCACGGTGTCCGATCAGGTCTTCACTTACTACCGATGCCGGCAGAAAGTAATGTCCAAACGTGATATATCGCTTTTTACCCTGCCCGTTGGTGCCATGCCTGAACAGCAGCTGTGCCGGACAGATATCCTTCCTGGAAGCAAGATCCAGAAACATATAGCACGGTTTACCCAGAAAGTCATCGAGTGTAAGCTCTTTGTGTGCATTTCCAATATCGATCCACTTCTCCATAGTGAAGTAGTTATCGAATGAGTTGATCCACACATTTTCATGCTTTGTAAGAAATTCGTTTTTTTTACGCTCAGACTGCCGTGCTCTGTTCAATTCACTTTCGTAATAGCTCTGATGCACACTCACACCAAAGTTCGGGTTGGCTTTCTTCACCACATCCATATCATCCCAGTTCTCCCGGTCTTCCTTATCAATCGTGTAGATGATCCCGAACAGCCTTTCATCAACTACTTCACCGGTGAGTACCTTTTCTGCATAATCCTGTCGTTCATATCCCAGGCTGGTCATGTCCGATCCGGCCGTCGATATACTCATAATCATGGAGTTCACATCAGATGCCGTACCTTTTACGATGGTTTCATACACATCCTTCTTATCCCAGTCCTTAATCTCTTCGAGTGCGGCCATGTGGATCTTCGGACCGTCCGCCGCTTTGGAATCACTCACCAGCGGACGAATAAAGCTATCTCCATCATCATAAAAGATTCCCATCCCACCGGCCGATCTGTTAATGCGCATAATCTGCGAAAGAGCAGGGCTGTGCTTTACCAGCTTCACAGCATCACGATACGCCAGTGTCTGCGCATGCGATGAACTTGTGGCAAGTATCCATACCTGTGCGCCAGGGTACCCATCAGCAAAACTCATGAAGATCATATTCCCAGCAAGAATCAGAGACTTCCCCTGCTTTTTCGGAATCATCACCACGCTCTCATTAAATCGGCGAATCGGTTCATCGTTGATCCGTTCATCACAAAGCCAGCTAAACGGACTGGCAAAGGTGAAGTATTGCCACGGTTCAAACACTACCGGCTTATTTTTAAATATACCATCGAAATGGTGCAGGGTATTTTCAAAGAAGTCCACATAGTGTTTACAGGCCAATGGTTGGAAATAGTACGGAAACTCTTTGGTACTCTGCCGGTCCAGATCCCGATAGTGCCGATCCACGGCAAGCTTTACCCATTTACAGGCGGGTATTCTCCCATTCACCACACCGGATGTATATTCGTCAAACTTGGGTATGCCTGTTTTTTTAAGTGCCAATCGTTAATATGATTTTTTTACCGGTCGCAGTGTGCTGGGTTGATCGTTCTGTTTTGTTAGGTTCCCCGTCTTCTCCATAAGCTTCGCGGTGATCTGTACATCGAGGCCCAGTTCCTTCCGGTACTTTTCCGTCTCTCTCTTAAACTGTGTAAGAATAGACCACTCACCATTCACCTGGTTCCCGGCGTGACCGCTTTCACTCACATAGGTATTCAGAAACTTATCCACGTTCCCGTCCCGGATCGGTTCACTAAGATCATGCACAATCTCTTCGCAGTTTATCAGGCTTAGAATACTGTACAGCATAGATCCATAGAGAAGTTTGAGGCTGATGAGATGCTCGCAAATCTGTCGCCACCGGTTCGCAGAATGTCCTGTTAGTGTGGGCGGAGTATCAGGCACCTGCTCCAGCTGTCCACCGGGATAGTCAGAGAAGTGTTTTACAATACTTTTTTTGATTTCATAATGCTGTTTGCATAATCCCTCTTTCACAGATTTTCGTTTGCATCTCCCGCCGCTCTTTGTCAGTGCACAGCAGATGCCATCGTGTTTTTTTTGATCACTTCGTTTTAAAATCTTCATGAGAGCTTCGGTTTAGTTACCCCCTCCCCCCACTGCCGCAGGGTTTGGAGAAAAAAAGAAGTC